>JGI997J19993_1000006_pt1 | contig 172368 bp, 172 predicted proteins | sample Etolagbewater25m_FD_19993 | JGI IMG/M metagenome (IMG submission 19993)
GAGGGCTACTAGCTCCTAAAGAAACAGTAATATGTCCAACATATAAAAATGAAAACTCTTCAATGTTTTTTCGTATTTTTTCTGCAATTTTCTCCACTTCACTAAGCTTTATATTGTTCGCTAAAACTAAAAACTCTTCTCCTCCCCAGCGAGCAAAAATATCTCTATCACGTATAAGAGTAGTAACAATTTGAGAGAGTTCCTTTAAAACGCTGTCTCCAATATTGTGTCCATAAGTGTCATTGATATCTTTAAATTTGTCTATATCAATCATAATAATAGAATAGTTGGTTTGATAAAGATTTTTATCTTTAAGCTTTTCTAGAAGGGCACGTCTATTAAAAATTTGAGTTAAAGGATCTATGTTTGCCTTGGATTGTAATTTTATATTTGAGTTTTGAAGATCAATTTGTTTCTGTCTTAATGAGTCAAGTAGATAGTTGAAAAACTTTGAAACTAGACCTATTTCAGTACCTCTTTCCTCGTATATCTTTGTGTTTATATCTCCAGTTTTCATGATTTTTATAATACTTTCAATAGTCTCTACCCATGGGACTTTAGCATTGTGTTCACTTACATTTAGACCGATAACTTCATGGCGTTTACTAACCCGTAAAAGATTTATTTTTGCTAAGAGCAAGAAGAGAATGAGTCCAAGCGAAAATGCAAAAATAAATGCAGTCACAACACCAATAGATTGAATTAAAATAAAATCAACTCTAGACATATTTAAAGATGGGGTTGCAAAAAAACCTACAGCGAGTGTTCCCCATGCTCCAGCAAAACCATGAACACCAATCACACTTAAAGGATCATCTAGTTTTAGTTTTTTAAGTATGATTGTGTCAAAAAGATACATGATTATTCCAGAAGTAAATCCAACAAAGGCAGATGTATAGACATCAAAGAGGTGACAGCCAGCTGTAATTCCTACTAAACCAGATATGACTCCAAAAGCAATAATCTCAATTCCTACTTTTTCTTTGTAAAAGAGTGTTATGATCCAACCAGCTAAGCCTCCAAAAGAAGCAGCTATTGTTGTGTTTAGAAGTATGGAACTCACTTGAGAATTAAACTTTAAAAGACTCCCTCCATTGAAACCAAACCAGGCAAAAAAGAGGATAAAAACACCAAATACTACAAAGTTATGACTACTTGGAGCAAAATACTTGATATTTCCCTTTTGAAATTTACCTAAACGCGGGCCAATAACAATAACACCAGCTAGACCTATCCATGCACCCATTGAGTGTACAACAGTAGAGCCGGCAAAGTCAACAAAACCAAGCTCTTTAAGCCATCCATAATCAGACCACGCCCAGTGACCAAATAAAGGATAAATTACAGCAGTGGTAATTATGGCTATGATTACATAACCATCAAATTTCATTCTTTCAGCAACTGCTCCGGAGATGATAGTTGCCGCTGTAGCTGCAAACATTGCTTGAAAAAAGAAAAAAGTATTTTCATTTGAGTTTTTACCATTGATGGCAAAACTGTCTATACCTATGAAACCGTTAAAGTCTGTACCGAACATGATTCCATAACCAATAAGCCAAAAGAAGATAAGACCAAAAGTAGTATCAATGAGGTTTTTCATTGCAACATTAATAGTATTTTTAAAGCGTACCATTCCTGTCTCAATAAGTGCAAAACCAAGTTGCATCATAAATACTAAAAAAGCACTAAGAAGAATCCAAAGTAAATCTATATTAGTAATTGTATCCATATAACAGTCTACTCCTAATATGTATAAAAAAAATACAAAAAAAGAGTAATTTTTAGGCAGTTTATCTTTCTAGTATAAATTATGTAAATATAATGATTCTTTAATGAACTATCAATCTTATTTTAGAAACTCTCTCTTTATCAGTTTGCTTAGTGTCAAGCGCAATTCATTAATGAAGATAAAGTATCACTTAATATCAGTAAAAGGCTGTGAATATAATTGATAGGTAAAGATTTTATTCTTTGTAGGTCTCTATTTATCGGGATTATTTAGGGGTGGTACCAGAGAGGGGATTTGAACCCCTAAGCCGTGAGGCGGCGGATTTTGAATCCGCTATGTATACCATTCCATCACTCTGGCGTTTATGAAGAGTGAGATTATAGTGATAGCTTACTTAAAAGTAAATAACATTGTGCCGATGTTAAGCTTATGGAACTTTAGTTGCTTTAAGACGACTGAAGTATATAGATATATTTTATGGAGGCTTCTTATGCGTGTAACATCAAGTATGTACTACAACAATATTTATGGTAATAACAATAGTAAATTAAGCAAAGAGCTTTTTGATGTAAACAGACAAATAGCATCAGGACTTCAAATCCAGTATGCAAAAGATGATGTTGGAATTTTTACAGAGACAATGAGACTCGACAATGAAGTTACTGTTTTAGGGCAAATTAAAACAAGTACAGAGAGTGGTTATAAAGTTTCAAATCAGTCTGATGTTACACTGAATGAATTTACTGATAGTTTAGTAAGAATGAGAACACTTCTTCTTCAATCGGCAAATGGGACAAATGATGAGATATCATTAGATGCTATATCTAAAGAGTTACGTGGAATTGAAAAAAACTTGATGACACTTGCAAACACTTCCATAAATGGACAATATCTGTTTTCTGGTTCAGCAGTTGATATAAAACCAATTTCAGATGATGGTACCTATAATGGTAATGACATATCAATGAATGCATTTTTGGGTACACAAAACCAACAACAGTACAATATTACTGGTGCAGAACTTTTCTTAGGTGAAGAGAGTGGTACGAAAAGAGAAATCACAACTAATGTTGTCAATGAAAACCTTATAGATGGTGGTGCTTTGTCATCTTCTTCAACTATTGAAGAATTAATGGGCGACAAAGATGCTAATCCAGCTACCGTGAATACAAGTTATTTTTATCTTAGAGGTATAAAAAGTGATGGAACTAGCTTTAAAGAAAAGTTTTCTATGTCTGATGGGGATAGTGTAGACTCACTTTTGACTAAAATAGGCCAAGCTTATGGGAACATAGGTTCAGTAGATGTTGTCAATGTGAGTATGAATGGTAATGGACAAATAGTTATAGAAGATAAACAAAAAGGGTCCAGTAAGTTGGATTTTAGCATGGTTGCCGCAGTTGATTATAGCGGTGGTGCCTTAGCTAATGTTAATGATATTGATGCTTTAGAAACAAATGGAGGTGAAACTACCTATCCTCCGACAGGTGATCTTTTTATAAAAGAGTTTACAAAGTCTGGATTGGCTTCTGCTTTAGGTGCAAGTAGTGTTGAAGGAACTCTTTATGATAGAGTTGCTTTTAGTGCTGATGGAAGCTCTCTTACTTCAAATGTTGCACAAGTACTAAAAGGTACAAACACTTCTACAAATCCGGTTACTATTCTTGATAAAAATGCTTTTGCTCAAGACGCAACAAAAATTTCCGATGTGGCTGATCTCTCACAAGGCACAGCAGACACTTTAAATGGAACAAGATTTAACTTAACAGGTACAGAAGTAGATGGTGTAAGCCCTTATGATATAACTATAAATTTTGATTCTGCTGGATCGACATTTACAGATAACTCATCAGGAACAATATATACTATTTACAATATGGATAATCCAAGATCAGCAGTTGATGCAGATGAAATGACATACAGACAGATGATGGATGTTGTAAATATGGCAGTTACGGGAACTATTCCTGCTGTAAATTTTGCTGATGGAGATGCATATGACACAGCGGTATCTAACTCCCAAACATTAGGTGAAACAAACTTAACATATGACGGTAAGATAGAATTTGTAGATTCAGGTCTTTCAAACACTAAAGCAACAATTTCTCTTTATGATGCCAATAGTGAAGATTTTACTGCCGATGCTTCCGTTATGGCGTTTAATGCCAACAATGCTTTAACAATATCTGATCCTAAAACTGATTTTTTTAAAAGTATAAATGAAATTATAACTGCAGTAGAAGAGTATAAAGATTATCCAGATGCAAGTAGTGGTAGCTATAGAGGAGTCGGGATACAAAATGCAATCGCAATTTTAGATGATATGCAAAACCATATATCTCGTTCACATTCAACTGTTGGTGCCAATTCAAATACATTAAATACAGCACTTGAAAGAACACAAATACTTGAGATTAGTACAATGAGTCTNAGGTCTGCAACTNTAGATACAGATTTGGCAGAGGCGTCATTAACACTTTCTCAGTTAACAATTAACTANGAAGCTATGCTCTCNACAGTGGGTCGNGTTTCACAACTGAGTTTAGTAAACTACTTATAACTTGGAACGATTTTAGCTATACTTCCTTTAAAATTTTAATATATATTTTAAAGGTTCCTCAATTTGAAAGATGCTCTGTTAATAATAATCTTTGGTGTTTTAGTTTATCTCGGTTTTGCTACTATTTTTGGTAGTACTGAGCTTATGGGTAGTTACGGTGCCATATTTGCTACTTACAATCAACTCTACTTTGGTTATGTGGCGTTTGCATATCTTTTTGTACTTATCTTACCACTTTATTTTATTTATAGAAGCTCAACATTTGACTTCAGAAGAGCACAAATCACAGTTACTTCATTCTTACTTCTTTTTTCATTTTTGTTAGCTCAAGCTTTACTTGTTACAGATGAGTTTAGAGGAAAGTTTGGAGCTGACTTTGTGAACTTTTTAGCACCATATATTGGTCTTTTTGGTTTATGGGTTTTTTGGTTTATTATTACAGTTGTTTCACTTCTAATTGTTTTTGATAAAACTACCTCTGAGGTTTTTCATCATATTTATCATTATTTTGCAAAAAAAGTCTCTGCACTGCTAATGGCATTAAAATCAAACCCTACTGAAAAACATGAAGTTCAAAAAGAGAGTAAAAGCACTAGCAAACAAACAGTTTATAAAAAAGAAGAAGCTGTAGCTCAAAAAGAGGAAAATATAGTGCCTGATACTTCAACAATAGTTGAAGAGGAGATAGATAAGCCTGCTTATTTGAGAAAAAAACCTGTAAAAGTACAAGAAGAAGTAAAACAGAAGCTAGAAACTCCTAGCGAAAAAGAAGTAAAAAAAGAAGAAACAACTATTTTAGATTTAGCAAAAGAAGTTAAAGAGCACAAAAACACTATAGTTGTAGATGAGCTTGAAGAAAACGCCAAGCTTTTAGCGGATATGGAAAAGGGTACAGTTGAAAAACCAAAAAACTTTAAACTTCCCTCAGTAAATTTTCTTCAGAAATCAAAAAATACTGCTAAAAGTGTAGATGAGAGTGAACTTGATGACAAGATAAGATATCTTATAGAAAAACTTGCACACTTTAACATAGATGGTGATGTTGTACGTACTTATGCAGGTCCTGTTGTTTCTACATTTGAGTTTAAACCAGCTGCAAATGTAAAAGTAAGTAAGATTTTAAGTCTGCAAGATGACTTGGCTATGGCACTCTCTGCTGAGACTATTCGTATTCAGGCTCCGATTCCGGGAAAAGATGTTGTAGGAATCGAGATACCAAATGACACGGTTGATACAATATATCTTCGTGATATCTTGGATGACAAACTTTTTGAAGACTCATCTTCACCACTTACAATCGCACTTGGAAAAGACATAGTTGGGAAACCTTTTGTAACAGACCTCAAAAAACTTCCACACCTCCTTATAGCTGGAACAACAGGAAGTGGAAAAAGTGTTGGTATAAACGCGATGATACTTTCACTTTTATACAAAAACTCTCCAGACCAGCTGCGTTTACTTATGATAGACCCAAAAATGCTTGAGTTTTCAACATACAATGACATTCCACATTTACTTACTCCAGTTATTACAAAACCAAAGCAGGCTATAGCAGCTCTTAACAACATGGTTGCCGAGATGGAACGCCGCTATGAACTTATGGCTGATACAAGAACAAAAAACATAGAAAACTATAATGAAAAAGTGAAAAACCTTGATGCTGAACATCTTCCATATATAGTAGTTATCATTGATGAGCTTGCAGACCTTATGATGACAAGTGGAAAAGATGTTGAAGTATCCATAGCAAGACTTGCACAAAAGTCTCGTGCTTGTGGTATACACCTCATAGTAGCAACGCAGCGTCCATCAGTTGATGTTGTAACGGGTCTCATTAAAGCAAATCTACCTTCTCGTATCTCTTACAGAGTAGGGCAGAAAGTTGATAGTAAGATTATCTTAGATCAGATGGGTGCCGAGTCACTTCTTGGTCGTGGAGACATGCTTTTCACTCCTCCGGGTTCTCCTGCACTTGTGCGTTTACATGCTCCATGGGCAACAGAAGAAGAGATAGAAAATATTGTTGAGTTCATAAAATCTCAACGTGCACCAAACTATGATAAGAGTTTCTTGCTTGAAGAGAAAGAGGGAACACAAAGTAGCTCCAGTGGAGACTCTTATGAAGAGCTTGATGAGCTTTATGATGAGGCAAAAAGTGTTGTTTTAAATGATAGAAAAACATCTATATCTTATCTACAAAGAAAATTACAAATCGGATATAACCGTTCAGCAAGAGTAATTGAACAACTTGAAAACGAAGGTGTCCTCTCCGCTCCAAACGCTAAGGGTATTAGAGAAATCAACTAATGCCAACACCACGACTTAGTTTTACCCCATATGTAAACTCTTTTAAAGTAGTAGTTGAAAACTTAGAAGAACTAGAAGTTGTTCAGATTCAAGAATTAGAAGCTTTTGTGTCAAAACGCAAGGGAATTTTTGATTTTAATACCTATAGCTTTTCAATTCAAAAACGCTTAGGATTTAGTGAATTTGTAGAACTCCTTCAAGAATTAGAGATTAATGCCAAATGTGTAGAAATATTTGAGCTTAAAAAAGTACAAGCGAGAATATCTTTTGGACAGTACAAAGGTATGCTTTATAATGAAATTCCTGATTCGTATCTACTCTGGCTTAAAAGCAATCATAAAGGTAAAGATAGAGCTATCATTGAGCAAGAGTGTAAAAAAAGAAAGCTCTGAGATGTTATATGTTACCAAAGTAAACACTATTCTTAAATTTCTAAAAAAAGTGTTTACTTTAGTAACACTTAGCTAATAACTCCTAAACTTCTGTTATAATTTTCTAAATTTTACTTTACAGGAATGAATATGGCTTTTTTAGAAGAATATAAACAACATGTTGCTGAGCGCGAGGCACTTGGTGTACCACCTTTAGCACTTTCAGCTAAGCAAACAGCTGATTTAATCGAGATGATAAAATCTAATTGTACAGATGAGTTACTTGACTTACTTACAAACCGTGTAGCACCAGGTGTTGATGATGCAGCACAAGTAAAAGCTGCGTTTTTAAATGAAATAGCTGCTGAAAACATTAGTGTTGATGCAATCTCTCCTAAGCGTGCAGTTGAAATGCTTGGTATGATGCTTGGTGGATTTAATGTTCTTCCAATGGTTCATGCTTTAGCTTCATCAAACACAGAAGTTGTTGAAGCAGCAGTTACAGCACTTAGTAAAACTCTTTTAGTATACGATGCATTTAACGATGTTGAAAAACTTCATAATGAAGGTAATGAAGCTGCAACAAGAGTTATGACTTCATGGGCAAACGCTGAGTGGTTTACATCTAAACCTGCTATTGCAGAAGAAATTACTGTTACTGTTTACAAAGTTCCAGGTGAAACAAATACTGATGATTTATCTCCAGCGTCAGAAGCATTTACTCGTTCAGATATTCCTTTACATGCAAACTCACTTCTTCAGAGTAGAATGGAAAATCCACTTGATACACTTGCTGAGCTTAAGAAAAAAGGTCATCCAGTTGCTTATGTTGGTGATGTTGTTGGTACTGGTTCTTCAAGGAAATCAGGTGTTAACTCTGTTCAATGGCACATGGGTGTAGATATTCCAGGTGTTCCAAACAAACGTACTGGTGGTGTTGTTCTTGGTAACACTATTGCTCCAATTTTCTTTGCAACTTGTGAAGATTCAGGTGCACTACCAATAGAACTAGATGTTTCTGGTATGGAAACAGGTGATGTTTTAACACTTTTCCCATACAAAGGTGAAGCTGTAATCAATGGTAAAGTAGTTGCTACATTTAAACTTAACCCTAACACTATTACAGATGAAGTACAAGCAGGTGGACGTGTTCCACTTATTGTTGGTCGTGGTCTTACTTCTAAAGCTCGTGCTGTTTTAGGTCTTGGTGCTAGTGAAGCGTTCTTAACTGCTGAGCAACCAGCTGATACTGGTAAAGGTTACACTCTTGCACAAAAAATGGTAGGAAAAGCTTCAGGTCTTACTGGCGTTCGTCCAGGTATGTACTGTGAGCCAGAGATGAATACTGTTGGATCTCAAGATACAACTGGTCCAATGACAAGAGATGAGATTAAAGAGCTTGCAGCACTTGGTTTCAATGCTGACCTTGTACTTCAAACTTTCTGTCACACTGCGGCTTATCCAAAACCAAGTGATGCTGACATGCATGCAAACTTACCAGCGTTTATCTCTAACCGTTCTGGTATTGCTCTTCGTCCTGGTGATGGAATCATCCACTCATGGTTAAACAGAATGGTTCTTCCAGATACTGTTGGTACTGGTGCGGATTCTCATACACGTTTCCCTATAGGTATCTCTTTTCCAGCTGGTTCTGGTGCTGTTGCATTTGCTGGTGTTACTGGTTCTATGCCTTTAACTATGCCTGAGTCTGTTCTTGTACGTTTCAAAGGTGAAATGCAACCAGGTATCACTTTACGTGACCTTGTAAATGCTATCCCTTATGTTGCTATTCAACAAGGACTTTTAACTGTTCCTAAAGAAGGAAAAATAAATGTATTCGCTGGTCGTATCTTAGAAATCGAGGGACTACCTAATCTTAAAGCTGAGCAAGCGTTTGAGCTTTCTGATGCTTCTGCTGAGCGTTCTGCTGCTGCATGTACAGTTCTTTTAGATACTGCTCCAGTTGAAGAGTACTTAAAATCAAATGTAACACTTCTTGAAGCAATGGTAAAAGATGGTTATCAAGATGCTACTACAATTTCACGCCGTATAGGTAAAATGAAAGAGTGGTTAGCTAATCCTACACTAATGCAACCAGATGCTAATGCTGAATATGCTGCAGTAATTGAAATTGATTTAAATGAAATCACTGAACCAATCCTAGCTTGTCCTAATGACCCTGATAATGTTAAATTATTATCAGAAGTTGCTGGTACTAAACTTGATGAAGTATTCTTAGGTTCTTGTATGACTAATGTTGGTCACTACCGTGCCGCTGGTGAAATCATGAGAGGCGAAGGGAAACATGCAGTTGAAAAATTCTGGATTGTTCCACCAACAAAAATGGATGAGCAACAACTAATCAATGAAGGTTACTACGATGTTTATAATGCTATCGAAGCAACTACAGAGGTTCCAGGTTGTTCTTTATGTATGGGTAATCAAGCATCTGCTCGTAAAGACTCAACAGTTTTCTCAACATCAACTCGTAACTTTAACAACCGTTTAGGTAAAGGTACACAAGTTTTCCTTGGATCTGCAGAACTTGCAGCACTATGTGCTAAACTTGGTAAAATTCCTACAGTTCAAGAGTACATGGACTTCGTACCTGCTAAGATTTCTGGTAAAGAAGATAAGATATACAAATACCTTAACTTCAACGAAATCAAAAACTATGCACTTGAGCCACGTACAACGGCTGAAGACAAATATGGTGTAACTGTAAAACCAGTATAATCAAGCCAAAATAGTGAAGCTTTAGCTTCGCTATTTAAATCTAAACTTCTTTTTCTAAATCCCTCATATCTTTCAATTTTTTTATAAATATTTTTTTATTTTATTATCAATTATTCTGATTTTTAATAATAATTTTAAAGAGGATATTGTGATATTAAAGATGAAGTTTAAAAACTACTAGTAGTATAAAAATTTATCATATTTACAGCTATATTGGTTATAAATCTATATAATATTTTTAATCTAATAATGGAGACATTAATGTCAAAAAGTGAAGCTACACCTACAAATGATGAAAAAGCATATGAAGTAATTACATATGAAGAAGAGGTTGAGTTTAAGTACACTTTACCAGGTGATGAAGAAGAGCATGTTACAGAACGTGACCTGACTTTTATTTGGGAAGATACTCTTGAGAAGTTTATAGAAGAGTATGGTGCTGAGAAGCCTTATAAAGTAAATAGTTTTAAGTTTAAACGCCACTATGATTTTTTTGTTAATCAAGTAGAGAGTCGTACTGATGCTACCATCGAAGATGTGCAAGAAGAGATAGCAAGTAAAACTAAGTTTGGTTTTGAATTTACTGGACAACTCCACAACGACGACTAGAGATTTTATTAAGTAGTCATAATGGAATATGAATTCGTAGCATTTCAAGTAGGTCAGAAGTGGAAGACCCATATGGGAAAAGTATTTATCATTAAAGAGATTCGCGAAGAGGATGAGTATCCTCTTGTATGCATTAGTATGGATAGTGGTAAGAAACACTTTTTTGATGAAGATGGTTATGAAGTCGCAGGCTATCCTACTGACAATGATTTAGTAGAAAAGATATCCTAAATCAGTAAATTAAATAATCCACTCTTTAATGGGAATTTTCCTCTTAACTCTATACTTTACTAGAGGAAATACAACAAGTGATGCACCAATAGTCATATAGATAGGTAGCAACATACTTTCAAGACTATGATCTTCAATGGCTATAACAGCAATAAAAGAGCCTAGAAAGAAGAAAATCCAAGCAAGTGGTTTCTCTTCTTGGGGACTCTTTAGAACAAAACGCAGTGTTGGAATCAAAGCACAAAAATCAGCTAAAATCGCAATACTTATGGGAAATACTCCTGAATTGTCCTTAAAAAAGTACCAGATAGCTATGGCAGATAAGCCTATAATTAAAGATAGTTTTTCTAGATTATCTGGTTTTGTATTTTCCCCTTTAAAGAGTGTCAACACAAAGATTATTGTTGGGTTAATCATAAAAATAACTGTTAGCATTTTTGTCACTTCATCCGCACTAGCAGGAGTGATTATCCAAAATGCAAAGCCAATGACACTCCAGATAAACCAAGAAATCGGATTTGGTTTGACTGTTCCTCTAAAAATACTTATTACATAAGGAAATATCGATACAGCCAGAACCGACTGAGCTATAAATCCTAAAATATATGTTTCTGTCATTATACTTTTTATCTTTAGTAAAAACTATGCTTTTAAAGTTTTCATTTTTGAACTTACTTTATGCATAGCTTTTTCTATAAACTTATAAGTACCATGTGCAGTCGTATTTGCTTTTTTAATACTCAGGTTTTCTAGGAGTTTTTCTAACTCTTCATAATTATCACTAAGTTTACCTTTCATAGCTTCTTTCATATCTAGTTCTTCTTGGGGTGAAAATTCCATATTATTAAATCCTTTTATTTTAGAGGAGTATATCGAAGATTCTATCTTAAGATATTAAAGGAATTAGCTTAGTTTATATCTAGAGCTAAAGTCTAATCCTCGCAATCTTCATCGTATATAGTAAATATTTTTTCATAACCCCAGTTTTGAAGTCTCTTATCTATTGTTTGTGCATCAAAACCATGAAATTCACAGATACGTAGGAGTTTGTCTACATGTTCCATTCCAACACCAGCTATTTCAAGTTCATTTCTTATATCTTCTAATGACATTTATATTCCTTTGTGCATATTCATCTTATGAAAACTAAGTCTTTAAAGAACTCAATAATGCTATAAAATGATTGAAGTATTTTAGATGAATTTTATGCTAGTTTGTATAGTCTATGAGTTAGTTGATGATAAGTCACACTATTTTGAGCTTGTAATTTCTTTGTGTTCTTTAAATTTTTAACTTTAAAAAATCTTCTTAGAATTTATCCAATAAAATTAAAACTAAGTGGATATCATTCTTAAATAATTAAAACTTTAAAAGGAGATTTATAACTTGGTATATGACAATATAATACTGATAGGTTTTATGGGATGCGGTAAAACCAGTGTAGGTAAAATTTTAGCAAGACAAATAAATAAAAAGTTTAAGGATGTTGATCAGATTATTGAAAAAGAACAAAACTGTAGTGTTGCTGAGATTTTTCAAACCAAAGGAGAGGAGTATTTTCGCTCTCTTGAGCAAAAATGTATCAATGAGTTGGCAGAATCTACTGGACAGGTTATTTCAACTGGTGGTGGACTTCCAATATATAGCAAAATACCAGATAAGAATCTTATAATTTATGTAGAAACAGAGTTTGATGTAATACTCAATCGTTTGAGTGTAAAAGAACGCGACAAACGCCCTCTGTTTTATGATGAACCAAGTGCTAGAGCTTTGTTCAACGAACGTATAGGCACATATAAAGAGAAGTCAAACTTTAGTATTGACGCTACGCAAAGCATACAGGTCTATATACATGTTTTGGTGGATCACATTTTAGATAAAAGAGTTTTATAGGTAATGCAAAAAACGAATGAACTCATTACAAAAGACATAAAAAAACTCATCTTTCAAATAGCAATACCTTCAAGCATAGGAATGTTTTTTAACACAATGTACAATGTGGTAGATACCTTTTACATTGGTCAGATATCTACTGAAGCTATTTCTGCACTTACTTATAGTTTTATGATTTTTTTCATGCTTTTGTCTGTGAGTTTTGGACTTTCATCTGCGATTACGGCATATGTAGGTGGTGCCCTTGGCAAACACAAAAGAAATATGGCAAAGATTTATACTTCTAATGGTATTAGTCTATTTATCATAGTCTCTTTGGTTTTGAGTATAGTCAGTTTTTTATTTTTAGAGTTGATATTTGTTGCGATGGGTGCAGAAAATAAAGTCTTAGAGTATGCACTTGAGTATACTTACATTATACTCCTTGGAATATTTCCCATGCTTATAGGCTTAGGTGCAAACGCAGTACTCATTGCCCTTGGGGATACTAAAAGCTATAGAAACATTTTGATAATTGGGTTTATTTTAAATGTAATTCTTGATCCACTATTTATTTATGGTTTTTACTTTATCCCCGCGTTTGGAATAAGTGGTGTTGCAATTGCAACCGTCTTAATTCAGTACATTACACTAGTTTATATGCTTATCAAACTTTATAAAACTAGACTATTTGAACTCTCTTCGTTTTTTACGTCTATGCCAAATATACAAGCTTTTAAGCATCTGGTCAGACAAGCAATTCCTACGAGTATAAACATGTTTTTAGGATCTCTTGGAAGCATGATTACTATGTACTTTGTGTCTACTTATGGATTTAAATCCGTTGCCGCGTTTGGTATAGGATACAGAGTAGAGCAGATTATCTTACTCCCAATGCTAGGTTTAAACACCGCCGTTATATCCATAGTGTCAAACAACTTTGGTGCAAAAAACTTTGAGAGGATAGATGAAGTTATAGCTAAGGCATTAAAGTATGGCTACATCATGAGTACTATAGGTGTTGTTTTAATTGCCTTACTCGGCAAGTATATGATTATGGCGTTTGACACAGATGTAGAAGTGGTGGATACTGCATACATATACATTATATTTGAGAGTTTTATATTTTTCTCGTTTATTACATTGTTTATATCAGTCTCAACACTTCAAGGTATTAAAAATCCATTTATGATACCTTATGTTAGTTTTTATAGACAGATATTTATGCCGCTAATTTTCTTCTCTTTAGTGGTGTATGTTTTTGAGCTATCTATTATATATTTGTGGATTAGCATGTTTATAATAATTACTAGTGCAGCAATCTTTATGAAGATATATGTCACAAAACAACTAGAACTTGCTCGCGCCAAAGCATAAAATTGTAAAATACCATTATAAGAAAATAAGGACAGAAAATGACAACTATACAAGAAGAGTTCCTAAATGAACTTAAGAGTAAACCAAAGCATAGCATAGCTGAGTATGCGGCACTATATAAGAAACATTCTAAAATAGCTATAGAAGAAGAAGCAAAAAATGGAGCAGGGGAGCATCAAGCAAAGGCAATGGGAAATTACTATACGGTTGCCATCCTTTCCAACTTTATAAACAACGAAAATATATTAGCTAGAATCATAGCACATCATGAAAAAAGTGCTGAGTAGTATAAGGGGTAACTAAGTAATAGTTAGAGACCTCTTTAGTCTCTAACTATAAGAAAACGCACTATTTATGAGCGATTTTTTTATCTGTAAACAGGTAATCTTTGAGTTCTTTGTCAAATGATGGATCTCGACGACGGATCCACTCTAGAACCATCGCTGCGTGTTCTTTCTCTTCATCTCTGTTATGTGCAAGAATTTCTTTTAACTCTTCATCCTTACATGCATCAACTCTTTGGTTATACCAATCTACGGCTTCAAGCTCTTCCATAAGCGATGTTATCGCTCTGTGCATATCTCTAGTTTTATCTGAGAGTTCATTAATTGGTTCGTGATATCCTTCGTTTGCCATTATAAATTCCTTTTAAAATTAGTGTCAAATCAATACTATCTAAGCTCATCAAACGCTGAGCTGAAAACGAGTATGAACTTTTGATTAGTAAGTTCAAGTTAAGAAGAACCCTAATTTGAAAGATACTCTTTGTGATATTTTTCAAAGTTAGCATAATTTAAAGATACATACTCCCAGTTGATAAGTTTAAACCAAGCCTTCATGTAATCTGCTCGCATATTTCTGTAGTCAATATAATAGGCATGCTCCCAGACATCACAAACCATTAAGGGCGCTAAGCCTGAGCGAATGGGAGTGTCTGCATTTGAAGTGCTAAGAATACTTAGCTCTCCTTTTTCATCTATACAGAGCCAAACCCAACCAGAGCCAAATTGAGAAAGCCCTTTTTGAATAAAAGCATTTTTGAACTCTTCCATCGAACCAAATTGAGCAATTATAATAGAATCAAGGGGTTCTGATGGAGTTGTTGTCTTAGATGATAGATTCATCCAATAAAAGTCGTGGTTGTAGACTTGTGCGGCATTATTAAAGATAGCACCATCTGCATCTTTGATAATTTCAATTAAACTTTTAGATTCATAGTCAGTACCAAGAATCAAGTCGTTTAATTTAGAGACATAACCTGCATGATGTTTTTCGTGATGGTATCGTAACGTTTCAGCTGAAATTATCGGCTCTAAAGCATCATGCTCGTAAGGTAGTTTCATTAATTCGTGTTTCATAATAATCTTCCTCCTTTAATCTACAAGTATAACTTAATCGAATAAAACTTTACTTATAAAGAAGGAGGTAGATTAGGTGTTCTTTCTAGTTGTCATCCTCTTCATCTTTAGCTATTTCTTCACGTATCTTATCCATATCTAGACCTTTTACATGCGCTATGAGATCGCCAAACTTATCTTCTGGAAGCATTCCACCTTGATTTAAAAGGATGATACCATCTCTTACAACCATAATCGTTGGAATCGATTGAACGCCATACTTTGCGGCTAGAGCTTGTTGCTCTTCAGTGTTTACCTTACCAAATGTTACATCAGTATAAGTGTCAGATACTTTTTCAAAGATAGGAGCAAACTGTTTACACGGTCCACACCACTCTGCCCAGAAGTCGATAATTACTATCTCATTGTTATCTAGTGTTTCGTCGAATGTTTTTGTTGTTAAGTCTATATATGGCATTGATATTCCTTTTTATATTTGGGTGGAGTTTAGCATAGCGATAGTTTTTGCTTGCTTAAGTTACAAAACTTAGATTTTTCTATGGTATTCATCTGTGTTTTTGAAGCTTACTCCCTGGAAATCTCCCTTAGAGAGTTTCTCTTTTAGCTCTTCATTGATGATTATAAGCCCTGGTATATTGTGAAATCTCAGTAGATTCAAATTTTTTGTTCTGCTTTCATCTATGCAAAACTTCGTAAGAACTGTCTGTCCAAAAACATTCTCTTCAAAAGTACTCTTTTCAATGTCAATACAGGGGATAATATCTGTAACTATGCCTAGCCAGTACTCACTAAGAAGCTCTTTTGTTTCGCAGTCTATGAGCTCAACAGGGTAGTAGTCAATATTTTTAACACCACTCTCATCTAAAGCACTTTTCATTTTTTGTGAGAAAAGAGGGACTCCAGGATTGATGATATCTGTATAGATAATCTCTTCATCTTCTTCAATTTCACAGAGCATCTTGATTGGAAGCTCATCAAAGATAGGCTTGTTCCCTTTGAGTGTCTCTATGAGGTCTATTTCATCTGGAAGTTCTACATAGGGCGCATAACGATTAGGGGAGACTTCATCAAAAATATAATATTGCATCTATATTTTCCACTTTTCTTGTTTGTGTGCGGAGTCCCAAAACATCCACTCTAGCTTTGAAGTTTTTATAAAAACCTCTTCCATCTTTGCTAAGTTTTGTGGTGAAGCGGTGAGGGCGTAAGTGTTTACAATGTTTATAGCCTGCTCAACCGCAAGAGCAAACTCATCACTAGCATAAGTGTCTATCCATGCTTGGTAAGGATTTTCTCCTTTGTTTTGCTGCGTTTTAAGGATGTAGTCACCCACTTCTTTGTAGATGGTAAAACATGGAAGCACGGCGGCTGTACCTATCTCTACGGACTCGTTATGTACTATTCTTGCTAGGTATGAGTTGTAAAGCTCACAGGTTGGAGATGGCTCAGGATTGATATACTCTTTTTGTAAAAACAACTTGTGTAGAGCATCTTCAACCTCGATGATACCTGTTGCAGATTCATAAAAAAACTGTGTATCTTCAGGCTTATGACACTTAGTGCCTACAACAACAAGTGCTTTTTTATACTCACTAAGATAGAGTGAATCTTGGTTTACATAAAATCCAAAAGTATCTTTGTCTAAAGTGGCTTGAGTAAGCTCTTTGACAAAATCATGATTAATGATAGATTGAAAAATACCTTCTGTTTTAGCTCGCGTTTGTTGGTACCAGTTTTGCATAGTCTTTCCTCTTTGTTTATTAAGAAATTATAGTAACGAACTTTACTAAATTTTTAGAACAAAATATGGAGTAAAACTACATAATTATGAAACTTTAAGTAAATGGCTTAGGCCTAAATATCTATAGAGTATTATGATATAATCAGTTAAAAAGTAAATGAAAACACATACACTAAAAAGCCTACTAGAAGAGAACTCTTCAAACAATACCAAAACTCAAATGAGTGCACAATACTTAGAAAACTTCGTACAAGTGTCTAAAAACAGTGAAGTACTAGAAGTACAAAAAGGATATGTTCTTTTTAAGTACTTAGGTGCAAAAATGGCACTTCTTTGTGATGAAGAACACAACAGAATGAGAATCATCTCTCCTATAACTGAGTACTCAAGCTTAGCTCCAAAAATTAAAGATGCACTTATGACTTCAAACTTTAGCTCAACGCTAGATGCTCGTTATGCAGTGGCTGAAGATACTCTGTATGCTGCGTTTATGCATTCTCTTTCTTCACTTCATGAAGAAGACTTTGAGAGTGCTTTAAAACAAGTCTCTAATTTGACTCGAACTTTTGGAACTACTTATAGTAGTGCTCAACTGGCGTTTACAAAGAAAAAATAGCTTATTTTCTTTGTGACTCTACTCTCCATCTTGTATACGTAGAGTAAGATGGATTTCCTTCAACCATTTTGTCATAAGCATGTTTATAACTACAATTATTTTGTTCTTTATAATCTTGAAGGACTTTAATTACCATCTCTTTATCTGCTTGTTTATAGGTACCTCTTAGAGATTTGACTAGATTTATAGCCTCCATATGCATACTCATATCCATAAAAAATCCTTTTTTTCAGAAGTCTACATAAATAATTTTAACTTTACCTGAGCATATTTTGTGCTTGCGTTTAGCTAATTTTTCTTTGTCTGAAAAAATGTATACTTCTTCAAATTTTATGCAGAAGGTTTGTTATGCAGAGTCTAAAAATTGTTTGTCCTGAATGTAATAGTGTAAATAGTATAGAAGTTGTAGAAGAGGGTGCTGAAATACCTTGTACAAATTGTAGTGCAGACTTAGATGATCCATTTCCTCTTGAAGTGACTGATGAGAGCTGCACAATCAACATTCAAGAAAATGATATAGCAGTACTTGTAGACTTTTACTCTACTACTTGTGGCCCTTGTATGGCTATGTATGATGATTACGAAGATGCAGCACTTGGTTTTGGTAGAAGAGTGAAGTTTTTAAAGATAAACGCGGACAAGTATCAAGAAGTTGCCGCGAAGTATGGAGTCAGTGGTCTTCCTACTATCATCGCGTTTAAAGGTGGGGAAGAAGTAAACAGAATCAGTCGTCAACTCTCAGAGTCTGAACTGACTCGATGGGCAGAGAGCTTACTTTAAAGCTCTCTACTGTGCTAAAAATTCAGAAGCGGGAATGTCCCAGTTTTGGACATGTGCGATAACCCATGGTGTTAAAGCATCTTCTAGATAAGTGTAGATAGAGTGCGTATCGTTTGTCATTTCATAAAAACTAAGGATAGATTGAAGATCAAGTAGTTGCATCATATGCTCATGTTTATGACTATGGTAATCTGGATAGTCTGCTTCTTGCATCATATGCTCTTCACTAAGAAAATGTTGCTGTGTCTCTTTTATGAGTTCATTTAAAAGTTCAAATGCAAGCTTACTCTCATTTGCTTTGGCGGCATTGTATAGTTTTGTTACAAGCTCAATCTCTTGTTTATGCAGTTCATTCATGCTTTGTAGTTCTAAAATAGGTAGTTGTTCGTCAATTCTTAACATATATGCTCCTTGGTTGAAAACAAAACTATAGCAATTATCATAAATATAAAAAGTAAAAATTTTAACTCTTAAAAATATCTCAGTCAAATTTTATAAACAAAAATTATATAAAACAGCTTGTTTATCTTAGCTATAATCCTGATTAAAAAAGGATTACTTTATTATGAGTCCATCAAACAAAGAGATGCAACTATGTAAAAACTGTCAACTATATGCTTATGTGTTGAGAGCTCAAGGAAAAGAAGTTCCTGAAGAGATACAGGACTGTATAGACTCTTATGACTATGTACTAAACTGCGTTAAAGAGCTTTATGCTGAGATAGAGAGTCTTGATAGTGAAAGTTTTGAAAAGATAGTAAACAATCAAGAGCTTTTACAATCACGTGAGTTGGCATACTGGTGGGAGATGCAGCAAGAAGCAGATAGACTTCATAAAATGCTCTCGAGCGATACGTAGTTTTTAGCTAAAATAAAATTCATAATTATGATAAAAAACAAGGATTAAAATGATTTATACAGGTATGATTTTTCAATACGACAATACACAAGAGAGAGGTTTAGTTATGCTTTCTGATGGAGAAACAAAAGAGTTTCATCTTAGAGATTGGATAGACACTATAAACACTCCTGCTATAGGACAAAAAATTTCGTATGAACAAAACGCCAGTGGTGCAAAAATAAGAGTTGCTACGCAAGAAGATGAACAAAGAGTCCTCTCAGCAAAGGATGATCAAATTGCTGAAGATGAGATGAGTGATGTTGATGAGTATATAGCTTACTTTACATCATTAGGATATAAACTTGTAAAAGACCTAGTACAAAATGAAATAAGAACCGTCTCATTAAGAATGTATACAGCATCAGACTATGGTGAAGCCCTTATAAAACAGAATGAGACAAGCACCATTGTAACACAAAGTCTAAATGGAAAAACAGTATTAAATAAAGAATATACTAATTAATATGAAAATAAAATAATACATATCATGTCCCTATTTTTCTAGCATTTCACCTTCAATGAAGTTGAGAGCTTCTTTTATAGCACTTAAAGGAGTGATATCTCGCTCTTTCATTCTCTCAAGTGCTAGTTCTTGAAGTCTTTGTATATAGATTTTAAGATTTTCTTCATTATTCATAATAGTTCCTTAATCTTTTAAAATTGCTAGATTTTAGGCTACTTTTTCTTAGTAGCGGCAAAAACTAACAAACTACTTTAATAATGGCATCTATGATTTAAAACTGCAGATGTAAAATCCCACTTATGAACTTAGATACTATGAGATTAGAAACTCCTTATCTTGCACTAGATAAAGAGTTTTACAGCCTAACTGATATTCAACCACTAGAGGAGCCTTATCTTATAAGCTTTAGTAAAAACACCGCAAAGCTTATAGGTCTTGATGAGAGTGTTAAGGACGATCCGCGTTTTGTGGAGCTTTTAAATGGTACTTTTTCAGCTGAGGGAACAAAAGCTTTTGCTATGTGCTACGCTGGTCATCAGTTTGGCCACTACAACCCTTGGCTAGGTGATGGAAGAGCTTTAAATCTGGGAAAGACACAGGGCTGGAATCTGCAACTTAAAGGGAGTGGTGAAACGCTTTACTCAAACTCAGCAGATGGGAGAGCCGCTCTGCGTTCATCTATTCGTGAGTATCTTATGAGTGAAGCGATGCATCACTTAGGTATCCCTACAACTCGCGCACTTGGACTCATTGGCTCAAAAACTCAAATCATCAGAAGTCAAATGGAAAATGCAGCTATACTTATGCGAATGTCTACTTCTTGGGTCCGTTTTGGTACTTTTGAGTACTTCAAACATATGGGTGAGCATAAGAAGTTAGAAGAACTCGCAGAGTATGTCATAGAAGAGTCCTTTTCACATTTAAAAAATGATGAAGACCGTTTTTTTAAAATGTTTTGTGAAGTTGTTGAGAGAACTGCACTACTCGTTGCTTCTTGGCAAGGAGTAGGGTTCAACCATGGTGTTATGAACACTGACAACATGTCAATAGAAGGTCTTACAATAGACTACGGTCCTTATGCAATGCTAGATGATTTTAACTACAACTATGTTTGTAATCAATCAGATAGAGTTGGACGCTATAGCTATGGAGAACAGCCAAATATCTCTTACTGGAACTTGACTATGCTCTCACTCGCTCTTACACCCATCATTGATAAAAAACGCATGGATAAGAAGCTTGAAGATTATGGTGCATTTATCTTTCCAAACGCCTATGTCAATGTTATCCGCCAAAAGCTTGGACTTAAAGTAGAGCTTGAGAGTGATGGAAACTTAGTCGAAGATCTTGTAGTAACACTCCATGAAGCCTATGTTGATCATACTCTGTTTTTTAGAACACTGAGTAGATACAATGGTGATAGATCAGTTATATATGACATTGTGATGGAGCCTGTCATTATGGATAAGTGGCTGGAGTTGTACGATGCAAGACTAGAGCAAGAAACGCTCTCTCAGGTAAAACGCCAAGAGTCGATGCTTAAAACTAATCCTAAGTATGTTTTAAAAAATTACATGCTTCAAGAGGCTATTGCCCTTGCGCAAAAGGGTGACTACTCAATGGTTGAAACACTGCTCTATATCGCAGAGCATCCTTATGATGAACTCCCAGAGTTTGAACATTTCGCAGGAGATACAAAAGAGGAGCATAAGAACATTGGACTTTCTTGCTCTTCATAGAGCTCTTACTCACATCTTTATCTCGTAGTGTTACAATTAAAAGTATCAATTTAATAGAACTTAGCGAAGAGACTTGAGCTATCATATAAAATTAAAGTCAAGACTAAATAGAAATTTTTCTATTTAGCTCTAGAGAGTTTTATCTCTGTGTGCTTTTTGATGTTTAAAAGCATCCAGACTGAAGTTATAAGTGCGATGAAGAATAGTCCTACAAATACATAGAGTGTATCTGTGTAGCTTCCCGTTGAGTCTTTAACATAAGCAATAATAATAGGACCTACAATTCCCGCTAGTGCCCAAGCTGTTAAGATATAACCATGAATGGCACCAAGTTCTTTTGTTCCAAAGATATCCCCTATATAAGCAGGAATAGAAGAAAATCCTCCTCCATAACACATCATGATATAGTAAAGAAGTACTTGAAAAAGTAGAATGCTTGAAACAGTTGTTAGAAAATAAAACGCAGCAATCTGAGTTACAAAGAAAACGATAAAAACAATAGGTCTTGTTAAGTAGTCAGAGATACTTGCCCAAGCAAGTCTACCAGCACCATTAAAGATACCCATAAGACCAACAGCAGATGCAGCAGCTAATGCACTAATACCAACACTCTCTTGTAAAAGAGGAGAAGCAACTGAAATGATAGCAATCCCACAAGTAACGTTTATGAAAAGCATAATCCACAATCCATAAAATCGACCTGTTTTTACAGCCTCATTACGAGTAATGTTTACTAAGTCTTCTTTGATTTTCTTTTTACCTGAAGCTACGGCATCACTAAATTTAGCTGGCATATATCCCTCTTCAGGATTAGCAAGATACTGTGCAGCACTAAACATTACTATAAAGTATATAGAACCTAAAATATAAAATGTTGAAGAGATACCAACATCATCTATAAGTACTTTAATTGCTGGACCCGAGATAGCAGATGCAAAACCAAAACCCATGATGGCAAAGCCAGTAGCCATACCGCGTCTATCTGGAAACCATTTTACAAGCATAGAAACAGGTGAGATATAACCTATACCAAGACCTGCACCACCTAAAACACCATAAGTGAGGTAAAAAAGTAGTTGAGATTCAAAGTGAATAGCAACACCAGAACCAATAGTCCCTAATCCAAAAAGAAGAGCAGCAAGAGTAGCAGCAACGCGAGGCCCTTTTGCCTCAACAAATTTCCCCATAAGAGCAGCTGAAAAACCCAAAAAGAAGATTGCTATTGAGAATGTAATGGTTACATCTGTAAGCGTCCATCCCATTGCAGATTGAATTGGGTTTACATATACACTCCATGCATACACAGAGCCTATACACATATGAATAGCCATGGCGGCAACTACCATAAGCCAGCGATTTTTTACCTTAGTCATTTACTTATATCCTTTTTTTTCGGAATCGTATCATATAAAAGTTAGATAGCCATTTAATTAAAAGTAGCAGTGAACTATTAAATTTTACTTTTAGGTAAAGGGGCATTTTTGCATTATCTATTCCTATTAATGAAATAATGTTATAATGCAGCACTATTTTAATATAGGAGTATCTATGGCAGAATTAAAAGATTTATTACCATTAACCAAAGATTTATCACTGCTTTATATAGACGAAGATCAAGAGCTTCTGAGTAACTTTTGTAATATTTTGGCAAAAGTTTTTCAAAGAGTTGATGATGCAAGTGATGTAACACTTGCTATGGGCTATCTTAAGCTGAATAGCTATGATATTGTTGTTGTTGATGCAAATTCTTCAATCACTAATCCTACTACTTTAATACAAAACATAGTAAAAATAAATCCTAATCAAGAAATCTTATTAACAACTCAGACAACATCTAAGGATGAATTACTCTCTTTGTATAAACTACAAATCACTAATCTTTTAAATAAGCCATTTAAAGCATCTTCTCTATTGGATCAAATTTTTATAATTAGTAAAAAACTTAAGCACAATAGAAGCTATTTAGAGCCTAAGATTACAAAACTTTCAGATGATTTACTTTACGAGAGAAAACGTATCGGTAGATTTATGATAAATGAAAAAAAATTAGAGAAAACCATACAAGAGTATGCTAATAATATGCATATAAGTAAAAATGTATACGAGTTAACAAGACTTCCTAGTAAGTATGCCTTACAAAATGATTTAGATGGGAAAAGACAATCACTTATGTACATTAATATAGATCATTTTGATTTTATTAACACTATATATGGAATGGGAAAAGCCAACAAACTACTTCGAGAATGTGCAAAACGCCTACAGGTTTTTTTACCAACAAATGCGAAGATTTTTCATATTACTGCGGATGAGTTTGTTATACTTTTAGATGATCCATCTGAGAACCAAGATACTCAACTAGCCCAGCAAATACAAGCACTTTTTAAAGAGTCAGCTCTTGAGTTTGACGAATATACACACTTTGTTGTTTTTTCAATAGGTATAGCTTCTGGAGAGGGTAAACGACTTTTTGTAAATGCTAAAGCAGCATCAAAAGAAGCACGCTTTTATGGTGGAAATAGTATCGTCATATACAATCCAAAATCTCAATATATGCAAGAACAAAAAGAGAATCTATACTGGATTGGTGTACTTAAAAAAGCATTTGAGGACGATAGAATACTTAACTACTATCAGCCCATTGTTTCAAACAAAGACTTAAATACAAAACATTATGAAGTTTTATGTAGACTTCTCGATGACAATGGACAACCAGTAGATGCGATTAAATTTATTGAGAGTGCTAAAATAGTCGGGCTTGCTTCACAAATCACTAAAATTGTAATTGACAAGGCATTTAAACTATTTACTAAAAATGAGTATAACTTTTCTATTAACATTACGATGTATGATTTACATGAGGCTTATTTAGTCGATTTTTTACGTTACAAGTGTGAACGCTACAACATAGATCCATCAAGAGTGTATCTTGAAATTGTAGAAGATGTCTTGCTGGATAGAACAACTATAGTTGATGAAGAAGTTGCAAAGTTAAAGGCTGAAGGCTACAAAGTCATTATCGACGATTTTTCAAGTGACAGATCATCATATAGCCGTATGTTTGAATTAAAAGCTGAGTATATTAAAATCGATGGTACATTTATTAGAGATATTTTGACAAATGAAGCATATAGAGTTGTTGTGAAAAGTGTAGTTGATTTTGCAAAAAAAAGCGGAATAAAGACAATCGCAGAACATGTTGAATCTTCTGAAGTTAACGAGCTTGTAAAAGAGTTAGGTGTTGACTTTTCCCAAGGGTATTTTTTAGGAAAACCTTCTCTTACTCTTTGATAATATCATATCCACTAGGATAAGAAGCAGTAAAAATTTCAGAAGAGATTTTCCCATTTTGTTTTTGCTTAGAGAAAAGAATCTTTACATCATTATCAAATTTGTCTTTGTACTCTAAAGAGTCTATTTTGGATGCTTTTAGTGAAATGAATATCTCAGACTCTTCAAACTTTGCCACATAATGGTTTTTATCTATTTTCTTTGCACGATTTAAAAGAGTAAAAAAATCAAAATCACCTCTAATCTTACGAATGATAACCTGTTCTATTTCTGGCTCAACGATGCTAACTCTATTGTTTTGAATATATACAGTTTTTTCAACAGGTTTTGTGTAGTTCCATAGTGCTGACTGAGGCTTTAGTGCTTTTATGGAGCCAGAATATGAAAGGACAGTTCCTTTTTCATCAGTAATAGTTTGCACAAAATCTGCCTCAAAAGATGAAAGTTTCATAATATCTGAAAAAGCAAGTGTACATAAGAGAGCAAGTGTAAATAAATGTTTCATAAGAATCCTATTGTTTTTATGAAAAGTATAGCTAATTTTTCATTTATAGTATTTGTAAACATTTATGTGATAAAATAAGAACAATTTCAAATCTACTATATAGTAAAGTATATAGTAATACAAGGTTGCAAATGCTACAAGCATTCATGGGGAAGGTCTTTGGAACATCAAATGACCGAGAATTAAAAAAATATTTTAAAAAAGTAAAAACTATTAATCAGCTTGAAGCTAAATATGAAGTTCTTAATGATGATGATTTAAAGGCTGCATTTTTAGAACTTAAAAGAAGTGTTCAAGAAAATGAAAAAACTCTTGATGATGTTTTGATTGACTCTTTTGCTATCACAAGAGAAGCAAGTAAGCGTGTTTTAAACATGAGACATTTTGATGTACAGCTTGTTGGTGGAATTGTACTTCATGAAGGTCGAATTGCTGAGATGAAAACAGGTGAGGGTAAAACGCTTGTTGCAACACTTGCCATTACACTTAATGCAATGACTGGAAATGGTGTACATCTTGTAACAGTAAACGATTATCTTGCATCTCGTGATGCTTCTGAGATGGGACCTCTCTATAATTTTCTAGGTTATACGGTTGGAACAGTTCTTGAAGATACTCATGATCCTGACCTAAAGCGAATGGCTTATGAAGCAGATATAACTTATGGAACAAACAATGAGTTTGGTTTTGACTATTTAAGAGATAATATGAGCTACTCTTTAGAGCAAATGGCACAGCGTTCTCACAACTTTGTTATTGTTGATGAAGTTGATTCTATTTTGATAGATGAAGCTCGTACTCCTCTTATTATCTCTGGACCAACAAACAGAAATATGCAAGACTATATGAAAGCAAATGGTGTAGCTCTTGGCATGACTAAGGATGAGCATTTTAGTGTAGATGAAAAAGACAAAGTAGTTCTTATAACAGAAGAGGGAATAACTAAAGCAGAAGAACTCTTTGGTGTAGACAACCTTTATAGTGCAGAAAACGCTTCACTTTCACACATACTTGACCAAGCTCTTAAAGCAAACTATCTTTTTGAAATTGATGTTGATTATGTAGTACGCGATGGTGAAGTAATGATTGTTGATGAGTTTACTGGTCGAATTAGTGAAGGTAGACGCTTCTCTGAAGGACTGCATCAAGCACTCGAAGCAAAAGAAAATGTAGAAATTAAAGAAGAAACACAAACACTTGCAGATATTACATTTCAAAATTACTTTAGAATGTATGACAAACTAGCAGGAATGACTGGTACAGCAGAAACAGAAGCAACTGAATTCTCTCAAATTTACTCATTAGATGTTGTTTCAATCCCTACAAACATTCCTATTTCAAGAAAAGATTTAAATGATCTTATATATAAAACAGAAATTGAAAAGTTTAATGCTGTTATTGAAACTATCAAAACACTCAACAAAAGTGGACAGCCAGTTCTTATAGGAACAGCGTCTATAGAAAAATCAGAAGTTCTCCATGAAGTCTTAAAAAAAGAGAAGATTGCACATACCGTCTTAAATGCTAAAAATCATGAACAAGAGGGTGAGATTATTAAATCTGCTGGTGCTAAAGGTGCGGTTACAATTGCAACAAATATGGCTGGTCGTGGTGTTGATATTAAAGTAAGTGATGAAGTAAGAGCACTTGGTGGTCTTTACATCATAGGTACAGAACGCCATGAAAATCGTCGTATAGACAATCAGCTTCGTGGGCGTTCTGGTCGACAAGGTGATGCTGGGACAACTCAATTTTACCTCTCTTTAGAAGATAACTTATTACGTATTTTTGGTAGTGATAAGATTAAGTCTATCATGGAGAGACTTGGTGTTGAAGATGGTGAGTATATAGAATCAAAAATGGTTACTCGTGCTGTTGAAAAAGCTCAGAAAAAAGTTGAAAATATGCACTACGAAGGGCGTAAGCAAATTGTAGAGTATGATGATGTTGCTAATGAGCAGAGAAAAATTGTTTATCTTTTTAGAAATCAGCTTTTAAGTAAAGATTATGATATTCAGACAAAAATAAATGAAATACGAGCAGATTATGTTGAGAACTTGTTTTTAAAATCAGATATTTTTGATGGTGCAGCTAGAGAAGAGTTTAATCTTAAAAAACTTCAAGAGATTTTAAAAGAAGAGATAAACTTTGATTTTGACACAGAAGAGTTTGCATTTATGGAGTACGATGAATTACTTGAAACTCTTACTGCTAAGCTTAAAGATACTTACGATACTAAAATGAGTGTTTTAGATGACGATACTCGTGAAGAAATTGAAAAAGAGTTTTACCTCAAAGAACTTGATAGTGCTTGGAGAGAACATCTTTACTCAATGGATAGTATGAAAACAGGAATTAGATTACGTGCATACAATCAAAAAGATCCTTTAGTTGAGTATAAAAAAGAGAGTTTTAACCTTTTTGGCGAACTAAGAAACGATATTAAGTTTAACACTATCAAAACGCTACAAATCATTCAATTTAAAGTAGAATCTGCTGAAGAAGAAGCTGCATTAGTTGCCCAAAGATTAAAAGAAGAGCAGGATAAAAACTTAGCTGCAATGAAATTGAACTTAACAGATGAAGAAGATGCTCCTTTGGTGGTAGATAAAAAAATCGCTCGTAATGATCCTTGCCCTTGTGGTAGTGGGAAAAAATACAAACAATGCTGTGGCAAAAGTGGACCTAAAAAAGGTGCATTTGCTTCTTGAAAAAGTCTATAGTTCCCTATTTAGTAAAGCGTTTTTTACGCTTTGACAAAGAACAACCATTTATCTTTTTATCTGCACTTTTAGCATTTTTAGGGATTACACTTGGAGTTATGGTCCTTTTAATAGCCATGGCTCTTATGAATGGTTTTGATAAAGAGTTTAAGAAAAAACTCACCATTATGAATTATCCACTAACTGTAATTCCTAAGTTTTATGGAGCAGTTAATCAAGATCTTCTCTTAGATTTAGAATCAAAGTTTCCTCATTTAAAATTTAGTCCTTATGTTCAATCATCTGTAATGTTGAGAAGTGGTTCTAAAATTGAAGGTGGTTATATCTTTGGTGTAAATTTTGAAGATGAAGCAGATGTAAACTCTGTACTTGGTAAAGCTATAGATGGAGTAAATTTTAATAAGTTTGATGTTCTAATAGGAAAGAGTCTAAAAAATGAATTTAATGTTTACCTAAATGATAAGCTTATGTATCTTTTTACCAATGTTGAGCCTGGTGGTTTTTCTGTAACTCCAAAAATAAAACGCTTTAAAATCAAGTCTGTCTTTGACTCAGGTTTATCTGCATACGATAAGGCATATAGTTATACAACTCTTGAGGCATTACAAACAATGTTGCACATGCCTAGTAATATGTATGATGGAATTCACATTTACTCTGAAAACCCACATGCAGATATAAGTGATATAAAAGAGATTTTACCTTTGGGTGCAACTGTAAAAGGTTGGTGGGAAGATAATGTGAACTTTTTTGCAGCTTTAGAGATGGAGAAAGCATCTCTGTTTATTGTTTTAATGCTTATCATTCTTATAGCATCTATAAATATAATCTCTTCACTTCTTATGACTGTTATGAATAGAAGAGGGGAGATAGCCCTTCTTTTATCTCTGGGTGCTACTACAAAAGAGATTAAGCAGGTATTTTTATATCTAGGTGTTGTTATTGGTGTAGGTGGTATCTTTGCTGGCGTTTTACTTGGCTTAAGTGGTATTTGGATACTCGGAACATTTGACATTATCTCTTTACCAAAAGATGTTTATCCTACATCTACTTTACCTCTTGATTTAAGTTTACAAGATTTTTTCCTGATTGTTTCTGGAGCATTTGCAATTGTTATTGTCTCATCATTTTATCCAGCAAAAAAAGCAAGTGAAGTAGATATCCTTACTGTTTTAAGAAACGAGTAGAAAATTCTACTCTGCTATATCCTTATCAAACTGAATATTATTGAGCATATTATAAGGTAGTGTTAATGTTCTTTTTATAATGTTTAGAGGAGCTACAGCAATATCTCGTGCTAAGAGGGTCTCAACATCTGGATCTGAGAGTTTCCCTGTGATTTTCAGTGTTGTTGATACAGACTCTTTATCAAATAAAATATAACCCACAACAGGAATTTTTGAAGCACTTTTCCCCAGGTCTGTTTTCAAATTAAGTTTAATATCTATCGTATCGTCATTAAGATTTGCGTTTCCATTTCCTAAAATAGTCAATTCCTTAGATTCTAAGTAGATATCTGAAATGTTGAATATATTATTTTTTGTCTTGAACTTCACATAGGCCTGTTTTGTATGAAGCCCATTGTTACTATAATCAGGGAGTGAGAAGGTTACAAGAGAGGGAACAGTGTTAATAAATGCGAGTATATTGTTGAGGAGTTTGTAGTCTATAATTGTAGAGTTATTAATATATAAAACGCCATTATACTCATCTGTTGTTCCATCCATAGAGAAATCAAGTGTACCTCCTTTAAACTTTGAAAGCGAAAGAAGTTTGTGCATAAACTTATCATTAAAGTCTTTCCCATAAAGATGAAATTTTTTTCCTTTAAGTCTTAAACCTGCTTTTCCTTTTTTGTATTGCAACTGTGCTGTTAAAATATCATCTACATATTGTAAGTTAATAACTTCAGAGATAACTTTTCTAGATTCAGAAATATAGAGATAGGAGTCAATAGCTTTAAATCTTAAGTCAATTTTTTGACTACTATCTTTACCTTTGAATGCTTCAGTGAGTTTTACTATCTCAGTAATATTAATACCTGTATTTCTTGTTTTTATTTTTATTACATCAGAGATATTAACGCTTGTATTTTTGTTTACTGTAAAGTAGGTTGCTGTATTTTTGAGCTTTCCTTTTATATTGTAAACATTTGTCGGCTTAGAATTTTGAGTGAGTATCTTGTATGGATATGTGATTTTTGCATCAAATTGTACATACTTATCATCTTTGTTTTTATAAAGAGTAAAATTCCCTTTATTGAGATGAAACTTTTGTAGAAACTCTGAGTCAGTCGCAATTTGAGCGAGAGAGTTAATATAGACTTTCCAACCTTCATCTGTAGATGTTATTGTGGCTCCAAGTTCTTTAGAAGAGACCTTCAAGAAGTCATTCTTATCTTCAATAGAGAATAAAATCTTTTTTTTACTATAAAGTACTTTATCTTTTTTATAGTTTGTAATTTTAAAATCACTCAGACTGATATGCGTTTTACTTGTATTGAGGTTATATTTAGCATATATTTTTGTTGTAGCATAATGTCCAGCTATTAACTTTGTGTTTTTTAATCTTAGCTCATCTTTATCTATAGTTACAGTAGGTTTATTTAGCATATATTCTGTACCACTTATAGTAAAAAAAAGATCATCAGGAGAACTTATTGATAGTTTATCTTTATATTTTATTTTAAAAGAAGTATTAGACTGAGGAAAAGATACACCCTCGTATGAAAGAGAGAGCAGATCCAATGTCAAATCAGTTTTGTAGTCTTTAAGATTGATATTTCCTTCAAGAAAACCAGAAGATACACCTGGTGCATTTATAAAGGTTGTTGGGATGTCAAGATTTAGTGTATTTAAATCAAAAGGAATCTGTAGTGCATCTACATCTATCTTCTGTTTATTTAAATGCCATTGAGATTTTGCTATAGAAATGACATCTTGATTTGGAGAAATATGATAAGAAACATTTAGCTTTGGCGTCTCCTTGTTAAGTTGAAACTTTTTAAAATTTAAATAATCAATCTTAAAGTCTATATTTCCTTGAGCAGTTTTTGCATTATAGTCAACTTTTACATCTGCTTTTGCTATCTCTTTATAGTGAGCTCGCATTTTGTCTATTTTTACATCATAATTATTAAGTAAGATTTTTGTATCAAAAATATCAATATTTAGCCCAAGGTAGTCAAAGTTTGCTTTTTTAGTATAAAAGCTCCCCTGAGCATCAACATCTATGCTCATAAGATTAACTGCAAGTTTTAAATCAGTTGAAACAGAACCCTTTTTTTGTAAAAATGGTAATTTAATTTTATAAGCATCAAGAACCGTTAGCATTCCCTTATCTAGCTTTCCATCAAAGAGTAGAAAGAGGGTAAGGAGCTCTTCTTTTTTAGTGAAGTCGATTTTCAGCCAACTCTCTCCTAGTGAGTTCTTATATGAAAAAGCATTTTTAGGTCGTATAAACAAAACGCCATCTTTAAATTCCAAATCTGTATACTCAGTGTGTACTCCGTCTAGTTGAGTATTATATGTATAAAGTAAATTGTTTGCTTTGGCTTGAACATATATATTTTTATAGGCACTTTGTAGATTGTTAAAATCTATCTTTCCTTTTAGGGTTTGGATATCCATATTATCTAGAGTTATTGCATCTTGAGTCCAAAACTTGATCTCTTTTGGAAGTGATGCAAGTTTAATTATATATTTAATATCATGGATATTATTGTTACTTTTAACTCTAAAGTCCATCTTCTGAGAATTTATACTTGAGAAAAGAGTTAAATTTGCATCCTTGTTTATAGTGGTTTGAAAATTTATAAACCCTTCTTGTTTACTTAGGTCAAGATAGATATTTCCATTAGCTACTATTTTTTTTTCTCTGTCTATGAGTTCTTCAACAGAAATATTTAATATGTCCTGACTTGAAGTTATAGCAGTAGTGATTAGAATTGATGGAGACTTAGCTATAAAAAAGCCTTGAGAATTTTGTTTATATTTAAAAGAGATATCGAAGTTCTTTACTTTTATATTTTCTATAACTATTGAGTGAAACCAGTTAGTTGTATGCTGGAGGATTTTGATGTAGTGACTTATAAGATTATAATCAAGAGGCTTACTCTTTGAATCATCTTTTGTGTCAATAAGTATCTCTTTAATTGAGACATCTACTTTTTCATCCCATTTTATGTATAATTGCTCAATTTTAACATTTGAAATGGAAAGCTCTTTTATATGGAGACCATTTTGTAAGACAATAAATGCAAAGGTAAATGAGAGCAATATGAAAACTAAAAAGCTAACGATTATAAAGTATGTCTTGGATATGGCTTTAGTAATCATTTTATCGTTCATCTTTTACCTTTTACAGCCAATTAATACACCTAAAGTACTCTACATACCAGGCGGTTCTATTAATAAAATTATAACACAATTGAGTGAAGATAATTACGATGTTTGTAAACTCGATTCTTTTTTACTTAGAGTCATTGGTTCTCCACAAAGTGGTTGGATAGACATGGGAAACACACGTAATACAAAAGCAGATTTTTTGTATAAACTAACAACTGCAAAAGCAGCACTACAAAATGTAACACTTATACCAGGTGAAACGACTTTTATATTTTTTAAACAACTTAGTAATCAATTACATTTAAGTAGAGCAGAACTTTATAAAGAGTTAAAAAAACAATCCTCAAGAGAAGAGGGCACCTTTGTTCCAAACACCTATAGGATTCCTATTGGGATTACAGAACGCGAGCTTATTTCTTTATTATTAAATATTTCTCAAGAGAAATATCGTGAGTTAGCTGAAAAGTTTTTTGGTACATATAATGAAACAAAATGGTTTCGATATGTAGCAATTGCATCTGTAATACAAAAAGAATCTGCAAATATAGAGGAGATGCCAATAGTAAGTTCTGTGATTTACAACAGAGTTAAAAGAGGTATGTACTTACAAATGGATGGAACACTTAACTATGGTAAATATTCACACATAAAAGTAACACCAAAGAGAATAAGAGAAGATTTAAGTATCTATAATACATATAAGCACAAAGGAGTTCCAGTGACTCCTGTCTGTAATGTTAGCCTAGATGCTATAAGGGCTGCTATCTTCCCTGCTAAAACAGATTATTTATATTTTATGAAAAATAAAAATGGCGTACATGATTTTTCATGTAACTATTCTACACATTTGAAGAACGTTAGGCGTGCTACCAAACGAAACAAATTCTAAATAAAGCTAAATCTTCACTTCAGCTTATTGGATATTACACATCTTAGTGTTATCATCTTTATTGTAAATTTCTACAAGAGGTTTCCATCACCTTGTGTAAAAATAAAATAAAATATAATCTAAGGACAACACATGTCAAAAATCATTTGGTCAAAAATCGATGAAGCTCCGGCTTTAGCAACTTACTCTTTACTACCTATCGTAAATGCTTTTACTAAAGCAGCAGGTGTTGAAGTAGTTACTAGTGACATTTCACTTGCAGGTAGAGTTTTAGCTGCAATGGGTCTTGCAGAAGACAATCTATCTAAATTAGGTGAAGTTGTTCTTCAAGAAGATGGAAATATTATTAAGCTTCCTAATATTTCTGCTTCAGTTGGTCAACTAAAAGATTGTATCGCTGAGCTTCAAGGTCAAGGTTATGATATTCCTAACTATCCAGAGAATCCAGCTAATGATGCTGAAAAAGCTATTCAGGCTAAGTATAGTACTTGTTTAGGTTCTGCTGTTAACCCTGTATTACGTGAAGGTAACTCAGATCGTCGTGCTGCAGCAGCTGTTAAGAAGTTTGCTCAAAAAAATCCACACAAATTACGTGCATTCCCAGAAAATGCTAAGTCATATGTTGCTCATATGGAAGGTAAGGGAGACTTTTTTGGTAATGAGAAATCAGTTACTGTTGAAAAAGCACAAAAAGTTACAATTGCACTTAACGGTAAAGAATTAACTACAATTGATGCACTTGCTGGTGAAATCTTAGATGGTACATTTATGTCTATCGCTGCATTGAATGCTTTTTATGAAAAAACTATAGAAGATGCAAAAGCAAATGATGTTTTATGGTCACTCCACTTAAAAGCAACAATGATGAAAATTTCAGATCCAATTATGTTTGGTTATGGCTTTAAAGCATTTTTCAAAGATGTGTTTGCTAAGCATGCCGCTACATTTGCAGAGTTAAATGTAGCTCCTAATCAAGGTATGTCAGATTTAGAGAAAAAAATCAAAGGTCATGCTAAAGAAGCTGAAATTAAAGCTGATTTTCTTGCTGCACTAGAGTCTGATTCTCCTAAGTTAGCTATGGTTGATTCTGATAAAGGTACTACTAACTTTAATGCTTCTAATGATGTAATTATTGATGCATCAATGCCAGTTGTTGTACGCGAAGGTGGAAAACAATGGGATAGAACTGGTGCTGCTGTAGAGTGTGTTGCTGTTATTCCTGATTCTACATACGGAATGTTCCATGCTGAAATGGTAGCTGATTGTGTTAAAAATGGTCAGTACGATGTTACAACTATGGGTACTATGCAAAATATTGGTCTTATGGCTCAAAAAGCTGAAGAGTATGGTTCTCACCCAACAACTTTTGAATTAGCTGAAGCTGGTACTGTAACCGTAACTGGTGAAGATGGCGTTCTTATGAGTTTTGAATGTGAAGCTGGTGATATCTGGAGAATGTCTCGTACTAAAGATATTCCAATTAAAGACTGGGTTCGTTTAACAGTTGAGAGAACTAGAATTGAAAATGTTCCTGCAGTTTTCTGGTTAGATGAAAAGCGTGCACACGATGTTCAAGTTAAGAAAAAAGTAGATGCATATCTTAAAGATCATGATACTTCAGGCTTAGATATTCAGTTCATGAATGTTACTGATGCTACACGTTTTACAAATGCACGTGTTCGTGAAGGTAAAATGACAATCGCTGTAACTGGTAATGTTTTACGTGACCACTTAACAGATATGTACCCAATTTTAGAGCTTGGAACATCTGCGAAAATGCTTTCTATCGTTCCTTTATTAGCTGGCGGTGGTCTTTATGAGACTGGTGCTGGTGGTTCTGCTCCAAAACATGTTGATCAATTCAATGAAACTGGTCACTTACGTTGGGATTCATTAGGTGAGATTTTAGCACTAGCTGAGTCTTTAAGATTTATTGGTCAGAAAAACAATGACTCTAAACTAGCTGCTCTTACTGCTGGTCTTGATGTTGCTAATGATGCTTACCTTGATAACAATAAAGAGCCATCAAGAAAAGTTGGAGAGCCAGATAATAAAGCTTCTCACTTTTATGTAGCTCAATACTGGGCTAAAGCACTTAGCACGGGTGACAATGCAGAACTAGCAGCTAAGTTTGCTCCAGTTGCTGCTGAGCTTACTGCTAAAGAAGACACTATTATTGCTGAGCTTCTTGCTGCTGAAGGTAAAGCTCAAGATATCGGTGGTTACTTCCATCCAGATGATGCAAAAGCTGAAAAAGCTATGCGTCCATCTGCAACTCTAAACAAAATAATAGATTCTATATAATCAATCAACCTGCGTTTTATACGCAGGTCTGTAACTTTTTGTTTTTAGCTAGATTTGTATATCTATAGCTAAAAATAAAAAGTTAAAAATAATTCAGAAGGAAGTATATGGCAAGTAAAGTCACAGTCATTGGAACAGGTAATTTTGGGTCAACTGTAGCATTCATTTTAGCTATGCGTGGTTCATGTCACGAAGTAGTACTTCGTGGAAGAAATCTTGATATTGCAAAAGGAAAAGCACTTGATATGTCTCAAGCTGCGAATGCCGCAAGAGAGCATACAGTAGTGAGAGCAGGAGCTGGTCCTGAAGATATGGCTGGTAGTAAGATAGTTGTTATTACTGCAGGTGCTCCAAGAACACCGGGTATGAGCAGAGATGATTTACTTACTAAAAATGCAAAAATTGTAAAAGCATATGCATTAGAAATAAAAGAATATGCACCAAACGCTATAGTTGTTGTTGTAAGTAATCCTTTGGATGTTATGACTTATGTGGCTCAAAAATTTACAGGTTTTCCAAGAGAGAGAGTTCTTGGAATGGCAGGAATTCTAGATGCTGCGAGAATGGCACATTTTATTTATGAAAAACTAGGCTATGGAGCAGGTCAAATTCGTGCTACTGTTATGGGTGGTCATGGTGACACTATGGTTCCTCTTCCTAAGTTTACAACTGTTGCGGGTGTTCCTATAGATGACTTGCTTGATTCTGAAGAGATTGGTGAAATTGTTCAAAAGACAAGAAATGGTGGCGCTCAAATTGTAAACCTTTTAGGCGATGGCTCAGCTTACTATGCACCAGCAAAATCAACTGCTGTTATGGTTGATGCGATACTCAAAGATACGAAGCAGATTCACTCATGTGCTGTAATGTTAAGAGGCGAATATGGCTACAAAGACATGGTTAGCGGTGTTCCGGTGATGATTGGAACTGATGGAGCTGAGCAAGTTATTGAGATGACACTAAAGACTTTACAAAAAACTAGATTTAAAAATTCTGTTGCTTCTGTTAAAGAGATGGTTGATATTCTTTACAACAGTGGATTTTTTGATGAATGCGAGAATAAATAATGAAAGCTAGAAAAGTTGGAATTGTAGGAGCAGGAGCAGTTGGAGCAACAGCTGCATATACATTGAGTATGATGGGAACTTGTCATGAAATTATTCTTTTTGATATAGCTCCTGGTATAGCAAAAGGTAAAGCAATAGACATAGCACAAGCTTCATACTACTCAACACAAGGAACTATTATTACTGCAGCACAAGATGCAAGTGATATTAAAGATTGTGATATTGTTATAGTTACTGCTGGCGTTCCACGTAAAGGGGATATGACTAGAGCAGATTTATTGATGATAAATGCAAAAATAACAAAAGAAGTTGTAGAAAATATAAAAGAGAATTCTCCTGATGCTATTATTATTTGTGTCTCTAACCCTTTAGATGTTATGACATATGTTACGAAGCAAATAACTGGTTGGAATAGTAACAGAATCATTGGTTTAGCAGGTGCACTTGATGGGTCACGTATGGCTTATCAAATCCAAAAACTTACTGGATATGCAGCAAATCAAACAGGTTCTTTAGTTGTAGGTGATCATGGAGAAAATATGATTCCTTTACCTCAGAAAGTATCTGTTGGTGATATTCCTCTTACAGAATTAGTTTCTAAAGAAGATATGGAAGGTATAATCCATCGAACAAAGTTTGGTGGAGCTGAAATAGTAAAACACTTGGGAACTTCTGGTTACTATGGACCCGGACGTGCAATAGCACATATGGTAGAAGCAATTCTAAATGATTCAAAAGCAATAGTTTCATGCTGTACTATTCTAAATGGTGAATATGGTTATAGTGATGTTGCCGTGGGTGTACCAATAGTTCTTGGTGCTAATGGTGTTGAAAAAATCATTGAGTTAGAGTTAGATGAAGAAACAAAAGAAAAGTTTTCTGTTTCAGTTGAATCTATACAAGATGGTATTAATATACTAAAAGAAAACAATTTTTTTCAAGGAGAGTAGGGTAAATGAGCAAAAGAATAGAAAAAGATACAATGGGTGAAATAGAAGTACCAGTAGACGCATACTGGGCTGCTCAAACACAAAGAAGTATACAAAACTTTAAAATTGGTGAAGAGACAATGCCTTACGAGATAACTCGTGGTTTCTCTTATCTTAAGAAAGCTGTGGCACTTGTAAATGCTGACTTGGGTAAGTTAGATTCAAAAAAAGCAAATGCAATTGCTGCAGCCGCTGATGATATGCTTGCTGGAAAATTGGATGGTAATTATCCATTAGTTGTATGGCAAACGGGTTCTGGTACTCAATCAAACATGAACAACAATGAAGTACTTGCCAATCGTGCTACTGAAATTTTAGGCGGTGATTTTAGAGTTGAAAAACTTGTTCATCCTAACGATGATGTAAACAAATCTCAATCTTCAAATGATACATATCCAACTGCACTTCATGTTGCAGCAGTTATAGCTGTAGAAGAGTCGCTTATTCCTGCAATTCAAAAATTAAAAGCGACACTTCACGCTAAAAGTGAAGCCTTTAGTGATATTGTTAAAATTGGTCGTACACACCTTCAAGATGCAACACCACTTACTCTTGGTCAAGAAATTAGTGGTTGGGTTGAGATGCTTAACAAGTCTGAAAAAATGGCAAAAGATTCTCTAGAAGCTGTAAGAGAACTTGCTCTTGGTGGGACTGCAGTTGGAACTGGTTTAAATGCACATCCTGAACTAGGTGAAAGAGTTGCTAAAAAGTTAAGTGAACTTACAGGGCATGATTTCATAACTGCTCCAAATAAGTTTCATGCATTAACTTCTCACGATGCTCTTGTGTTTGCTCACGGTGCACTTAAAGCACTTGCTGCAGATATGATGAAAATTGCCAATGATGTAAGATGGTTAGCATCTGGCCCACGTTGTGGACTTGGTGAGCTTGAAATTCCAGCAAATGAACCAGGAAGTTCAATCATGCCAGGAAAAGTAAATCCTACACAAAGTGAAGCCGTTACAATGGTAGCTTGCCAGGTAATGGGTAATGATGCAACTATAGGTTTTGCAGCATCTCAAGGTAACTTTGAATTGAATGTTTTCAAACCAGTTATAGCTTATAACTTTTTACAATCAGTAAGACTTTTAAGTGATTCAATAGTCTCTTTTAATGACAACGCTGCTGTAGGAATTATGCCAGTTCGTGAAAGAATAGATCATTTCTTACACGATTCACTAATGCTAGTAACTGCACTCAATCCTTATATTGGATATGAAAACGCGGCTAAGATTGCAAAAACTGCACATGCAAACAACTCAACTTTAAAAGCAACAGCAATTGAGCTTGGACTTTTAACTGCTGAGCAGTTTGATGAGTATGTTAAACCAGAAGAGATGATTGCACCTAAAGCATAAGTTGCTAGTGCGATGAACCCATTTTAATACAAGGAGAATAAATGAATATACATGAATATCAAGCAAAACAAATTTTTGCTAAATACAATATACCAACACCTAAAGGCATAATGGTCGAAAGTGTTAAAGATGCTGTTACTGCAGCTGAAGAGTTAGGTGGACCTATTTGGGTTGTTAAAGCTCAAATACATGCAGGTGGTCGTGGTCTAGGTGGTGGTGTTAAACTAGCTAAAAATTTAGATGAAGTTGAATCTTTAGCTAATGAAATACTAGGAATGACTTTAGTTACTCATCAAACTACTGCTGAGGGAAAATTAGTTCAAAAACTTTACATAGAAGATGGTGCTGATATTAAAGATGAACTATATCTTTCTGTTGTTCTTGATAGAAAATCGGAAATGCCTTTAATCATGGCATCTACAGAAGGTGGTATGGATATTGAAACTGTTGCTGAAAATACTCCTGATAAAATAATTACTATCCCTGTTGATCCTGCAATTGGATTTCAAGGTTTTCATGGTCGTGAATTAGCATTTGGCTTAGGTATTACTGATAAGCTTGAACAAAAAAATATCATTAAATTTGCAGAAAAGCTTTTCAGACTTTATATGGAAAATGATGCAGAAATGATTGAAATTAACCCTCTTGTTAAAACAGGTAACGGTGTATTTTTAGCACTTGATGGAAAGATGGGTTTTGATAACTCAGCACTAGGTCGTCAACCAGAAATCGCAGCTATGAGAGATTTAACAGAAGAAGATGCTGATGAAGTAGAAGCTGCAAAATATGGTCTTTCTTATGTAGCATTAGATGGTGAAATTGGTTGTATGGTAAATGGTGCTGGTCTTGCGATGGGAACTATGGATACAATTAATTATATGGGTGGAACTCCTGCAAACTTTTTAGATGTTGGTGGAAGTGCAAATGCAGAGACTGTTGCAAAAGGTTTTGAAATTATTCTGAAAAACCCTAAAGTAAAAGCAATCTTTGTAAATATTTTTGGTGGAATCGTTCGTTGTGATCGTATTGCAAACGGTATTATCGAAGCAACTAAACTTACAGATGTTAATGTTCCTGTAGTTGTTCGTCTTGATGGTACAAATGCACCAGAAGCTGCTGAAATTCTAAAAAATGCAAATATAGCCAACTTAATTGTTGCAACTGATTTAGGTGATGGTGCTGCTAAGGCTGTCGCTGCTGCGAAAGGAAATTAATTAGATGTCAATTTTAATAAATAAAGATACAAAAGTAATAGTTCAAGGTTTTACAGGGAAAGAGGGTTCTTTTCATGCTGAGCAATGTTTAGCATATGGTACTAAGATTGTTGGTGGTGTTACACCAAACAAAGGTGGTCAAGAGCATTTAGGTCAACCAGTATTTAATACTGTAAGTGATGCTGTTAAAACTACTGGTGCTACTGTTTCTATGATTTTCGTTCCACCAGCATTTGTTGGTGATGCTGTAATGGAAGCTGCTGAAGCTGGGATAGAACTTGCTGTAATTATCACAGAAGGTGCTCCAGTAAAAGATATGCAAATGGCAAAGGCTTATGCTACAAAACATGGTATGAAAACACTTGGGCCAAATTGTCCTGGTATTATTACTGCTGAAGAGTGTAAAATTGGAATTATGCCTGGTATGATTTTCAAAAAAGGTAATGTTGGGCTTATTTCTAAGTCTGGTACATTAACTTATGAAGGTACAAATCAAGTTGTTCAAGCAGGTTACGGTATTACAACTGCAGTTGGTATTGGTGGGGATCCAATTATTGGTCTTTCATATAATCAGTTACTTCCAATGTTTGAAGCTGATCCTGAAACTGAATGTATTGTTATGATTGGTGAAATTGGTGGAGACCTTGAGATTCAAGCGGCTAAACTTATAAAAGAGCAAATCACTAAACCAGTTGTAGCGTTTATCGCTGGTCAAACTGCACCTAAAGGTAAAACTATGGGTCATGCTGGAGCAATTGTATCTGGTTCTGCTGGAACTGCAGCTGAGAAAATGGCTGCACTTGAGGCTGCTGGGGTAAAAGTAGTTGTTTCACCTGCTGAAATTGGAAAAGCAGTTGCAGAGGTCTTGAGTAAATAAGATGCTTCAAACTTTCGAGGTGTTAAATATACGTTGTGGTGGCTGTGCCGCTACAATTAGAACAGCACTTGATGATGCTAATTTTAAATCTGTAAAAGTTAATCTTTTATGTGATCCTCGAAAGGTAAGTGCTGAAATAGAAGATGATAGTCGATTAGAGCTTTTCAAAAAGGTGCTAAGAGATCATGGTTATCCTCTTATCAATGAAGAAATCAATTTTATTGATTCTGCTTCTCTTAAAGCTAAAAGTTTTGTTTCTTGTGCTGTTGGAAAATTTAACACTAAAGAAGATGAAGTAGAATAGTTAAAGTAGCTTCTATAGCTACTTTTTTTTTAACTGAAATATTAATATTAACTAGTATTCATATACTTATATATTATATTTTAATACTTTCCCAAAAGAAATCCACATGTTTTTCAAACTGAGTTGCTAGATGATTAGTTGAGTTACTATCAAAACGCAAGAGTGTAACCTGTAATCTAATATAGAATAGGGTGGATAAAAATTCATAAGAGATAATCATAGGATCAGCAGAGTTAATAAGATTGTTCTGCATCATAATAAAAAAACCTTCTGAGAGCACTTTTACATTTTTGTCATGAAACTCACTCATAAATTGCTCTCTAAGGTCTTTATTTTGCATTAGCTCTATCATGAGTAGACGAAACATATTTTCGTTGCTCTTATCAAATGTAAGCATCTTATACTGCATAGTAAATTTTTGTAAAAAAGGTTTTCCTCGTGTTGCTAATTCTTTGATTTCTTCTGAACTAAGAGTGAAGGGTGATGAAAATATCCCCTTTGCCACCTCCAAAAAGATCTCTTCTTTATTTTTAAAGTGATTATATAAAGCACTCTCTCTAATTCCTACTGTAGAAGCAATTTTACGTACACTTGCACCCTTATATCCTAGCTCACAAAAGAGGGTTGTTGCTACCTTTAGTATTTTATCTTTTGTTCCACTGCGTTTGACAGATATCCCTTGTTCAGGCATTTGTAGCTCCTTAAATTCTTATATTAACAAGTGTTAACTTTTAAAGTATTATATATGAACAACTGTTAATTTAAACTTAGATAAAAAGAACACTTGTTCATATATTAAAAGTACTAGGTGAACAAGTGTTCTTTGTGTTAAAAAAGCTATTTAAAGGATATTTTTAGTAGAATTTCATAGGTATAAGAGATAGTTACTTGAAGAGATTCAAGAGGAAAGTCCGAGCTGCTGTAAGACAGTGTTCCATTTAACAAATGGCCGTAGTAATACGAGGGAAAGTGCAACAGAGAATTAGACTTCTATCTTAAAGATAGTAAAGGTGAAAAGGTGGTGTAAGAGACCACCAGTCTTTATGGCGACATAGAGAGCTTGTAAACCCAACATGGCAGCAAGAAACAGATGGTTAGCGTCTTACAAGGCTATTGTTTCGCTAGAAATACTTAGTAATAAGTAAAGTAGATTAATTACTATCACTACAAAACTCGGCTTATTTTATACCTGCTTACTAAAACTATCTAAAGGCATCTAGATGTTGATAAAAATAACTTTAGCATTTTCAATGTCACTTATCTTAACTTCATGTACTTCGCCAGCGATAAAATATGATAACAAGAACACTTTATCCATTACACTCAATGAAAAAATAATTACAAAAGGTACAGGTAGCATCGCATATGAGAATAGGGTGAATCTATCTAATATTAATATATATCAAAAAGTATTTGTATTAGATAGCGGCATGATAGTAACATATGAAGATGCCTATGTGAGTTCAGGCTATAAGTTTAGCTATGGAGTTAACAGAACTATTGGAATAGTTTTTCCTAATTACAGTTATAAGCTAGTGTCAATGCAAGGAAATCTTCATTTCTATGAATTGTCCACTGATACAACCAAGATATATCTCATTGTACAAAATATGAATGCTAAAGGTTTGCGTCTTGTGTATGGAATGGATAAAAATATCTTTAAAAAAATACAGAGAGCTGTTAAAGCAGATAAAAGTATAAAAGCTAGTCCGCGTTTAAATACATCAGAACTTAAAACAATAAGTGATACAGTTGCTCGTGGGTATATTAAAAGTGACTGGAATATGAAAAACATTATTTTAGATACTATTATTAGTAAAATTAACAGTGGAAAGGCGATAAAATGATTTCAATAGAATTTACATTATGTTAACCAAAAGAGTTATGTTAAAGAAGTTCTCCATTTTTTGTATTGGTCTTAGCTTAGTTGTCCCATTAAATGCGAATGAATACTCTTTTAGAAAATATGCGCATGTTAAATCTTTTTATGCTGATTTAGCACCCTTAGTGATTGAAGTCTCTAGTAAATATAAGTTGCCTGCAGCTTCTATCTTAGCAATAGCTGGTCTCGAATCAGGCTATGGTTCTGGTTATGTATCTCAAATAACGGGCAATATATTGAGCCTAGGAGCTTTTAAGGGGGATAAAGAACTTCCTAGTTTATATCTCCCCTATTCTCAAAGCTTAAAAAAGGTTTTATTTGATCCAAACGAAATAAAAAAACACTCAAGTAAAGACTTGTCTTATAAAAAAAGACCAAAAAGCCTTAAACGCGACTATAGACCTAAGCCATATGCAGGTACTAAAAATAAACTTGAACTACTAAAATACAGTGAAAAACTTCGCTCAAAAGCTCACAAAACTTGCTTAAATGATTTTGCTACTAGATGGATTATACTTGATTCAAATATTAAAGCGTTCAGGAATGCTAGGCTCTTTTTAAATAAAGAAATATCAGACAATAATATTAAAATATTAGATAGTATGAAGCTAAATATAGCCTTCATAAATAAAATAGGTGGTATTCCAAACTCATTTAATTATCGAAAAACTTGGCCCCAAAAAGTAAAACTCATTATGAATAAAGTAGGTCTTGTTGCTTTGGTAGATGATATGAAATATAAGAAAATGAGTTTTAATCAAGCATGGGAGAATAGAAAATGAGCACAAAAAAGCAACTTATAGAAGATATACAAAACCTTTTAAATACTTATGATGGAATAAACCCTACTTCTATAAATCCAGATTTATTAGAATTTATGGATGAAAACACTTTGAAAAGTATTATAGGAACTCTTTTAGATCAAAAAGAAGCTGCAAAAGAATCAGACACTGAATGGTTGTCACAATTTAAGAGAAACAAAGAATAATATACATATAAATTAACAAAACTCAAATTGTTTGTTATTGTTCACTAAAATATAGTATAATTCTCAAAATAAAAATAGAAGGATATTATTATGAGTAATGTAGATTTAATTCAACTAACAGAACAAACAAAAAAATTAACTGCGATGGTTGTAGAGGATGAAAAAGTAACAAACGAACTTTTAAGCTCTACGTTTAAGAACTTTTTTTCAAAAGTAGAGTCATGTTTTGATGGTGCTACTGCACTTGACGCATACAAAAACAGTACACCAGATGTAGTTTTTGTTGACATTATTATGTCTGGTATGGATGGAATTGAACTTTCTCGTAAAATTCGTGAGCTAAACCCTACTCAAATTATTATAGTTATCTCTGCTAGTAATGATATAGAGAAAATTTCTGAATCAATTGAAGTAGGTGTAAATAGTTTCATTCAAAAACCTATTGATACTAAGAAAATTATTGAACTATTAGGGAGTGTTGTTTCTATGATCGCAAAGAAAAAGAAAATTGAAACTAAAACTTTTTCAATCTCTCTTCCTTTAGATCTTTATGAAGTTGTAAATGACAATGCAAAAGCTGAAAGTATTTCTAAAAATGCAGTAATTATTAGAGCTCTTCGTAGTTTTTACGAAGAGTAGTAAAATTAATAGATTTTATTTTTTATTAAGGATAAAATCTATATAATTTCGGCTCAACAAAATAGTTGACTTAAGTGGCCCCGTCGTCTAGCGGTTAGGATCCATGGTTTTCATCCATGTTACAGGAGTTCAATTCTCCTCGGGGTCACCACTTACTCTCTTAAAAACAATCAAAAAAAACCCATAAATTAATCAAAATTACGATAAAATCAAAAAAAAATATTTTAGGAATTTTCATGTTAAGATTTGCACCAAGTCCTACAGGTGATATGCACATTGGTAACTTAAGAGTTGCTATATTCAACTACATAGTGGCTAAACAACGCAGTGAAGAACTTATAGTTAGAATAGAAGACACAGATAAAGAGAGAAATATAGAAGGTAAAGATCAAGAGATACTTGATATACTCGCCCTCTTTGGCATCTCTTACTCTCAGGTAATGTATCAAAGTGAAAATTTTCGTTTTCACTCAGCTATGGCACTTCAACTTATTCATGAAAAAAAAGCATTTAGCTGTTTTTGTTCAGCAGAATGGTTAGAGAAAAAACGCGAGGAAGCTAAAGCTGCTAAGCAAGCATATAGATATGATGATGCATGTAGAAACCTTCCAGCAGAACTCGTTATAGACAATATGAATCCTTTTACAGTTAGAATTGCCAGACCAGATAATACTATAGTAATTAAAGACCATATTAAAGGTGAGATTAGTTTTGAGCCTGATGCTGTTGATAGTTTTATCATTATGCGCCAAGACAAAACGCCTACATACAACTTTGCTTGTGCAGTAGATGATATGCTCAGTGATATCAGTATTGTTATTCGTGGTGAAGATCATATGAGTAACACACCAAAACAAGACCATATTCGTACTTCACTAAAGTATGACAAAAAAGTAGAGTATGCTCATTTACCAATTATTTTAAACGATAGTGGTAAAAAGATGAGTAAACGCGACGATGCATCAAGTGTTAAGTGGCTACTAGAGCAAGGTTTTCTTCCTGAAGCTATATCAAATTATTTAATATTAATAGGAAATAAGCCACCACAAGAGATATTTAAACTTGAAGATGCGGTGGAGTGGTTCTCGCTCGATTCTATATCTAAAAGCCCTGCTCGCTTTGATATGGACATGTTAAGACATATTAATAAAGAGCATTTAAAAAACCTTGATGCAAAAGAGTTGTCTCGCTATGTTGGCTTTGCTGATGAAGAGATTGGTGAGCTAGCTCGTATATATCTTGAAGAAGCAGGAACTACGCAAGAACTTAAAGCCAAAATAGCACCTATATTTGATACTCGTAACATTCCAGAAGAATTTGCAGAACAAACAGCTTTAATGGCGCAAACTATTAAAAATGCACCCTACTTTGATGAGTATGAAGATTTTAAAAACTATATTATGAAAGAGTCAGGGCTTAAAGGAAAAAACTTTTTTAAACCTTTACGTATTTTACTTACAAATGCAGAACATGGTCCAGATGTTGCAGAGGTTTATAAATATCTGAAAAATTATATAGGGGAGATTGTTAAATGAGCGATTTAGGTGTAGCTATACTTCAATTAGGTGGACTTTTTACAGGTCTGATTAATGTCTATATATGGGTTGTAATTATTACAGCCCTCTTAAGTTTTGTAAACCCTGATCCTTACAATCCTATTGTTCAGTTTTTATATAGGGTAACAAATCCTGCATATCAATTCGTTGGAAGATTATTTAAGACAAACTTTAATGGTTTAGATCTAGCACCTTTAGTGATTGTAATTGGACTACAAGTGCTAATTATCTTGATTAATTATCTTTTAAGTACCTTAGCACAAACAATTTAAAACGAAGAGGTTTAAGCACTAACCTCCTAGTTTGATTTTTTAAACCTTAACATAGTCGATGAGTTTTGGTCATTTTGAATTCTAAGCTCTAAGTTACTACTCTCTTGTTTAAAACCTACTAAGTAATAGTTTTTCCAATCAGCATCAAACTGAGTAAGATCTGTATAAAGGTTTGTGCTATTGAGTTCTTCAACAAAAAGCGATGGGTAGCCATTAAGTTCAAAGCTAATCTCTTCATCGCTATCTTCTATATTTAGATAAACATAAAAACATTCTGCATTTTTATATACATCTGGGTAGACTCTATTGAGGTAAACAGCAGTTGCAACTCCACGAATTTCTTCATTATTGGTTATCTTTGAACTTTGGATATTCTCTTCACTTAATTCTCTTTGGGGAGACATTTCAAAGCGATCAAATGCATTATTGTGTGAACATCCTAAAAATGTGACTAAAATAGCTGTTGTAATTAAAAAAGTTTTCATTTTTATCCTCATATTTGTCAAGAATTATATCTTATTAAACTCTTCTTTTGTATAATCACTAAAAATTTAAAGAAGTCATATTTTGAGTAAAAAACTAGCTGTCGCATTTACAGGTCCTTCAAATAGTGGAAAAACAACTTTAATTCTTAAGGTTGCAAGAAAGCTAATACATGAGCAAAATTTGAAAGTTGCGATTATTAAACATGATCCAAAAGATAAGGCTCGTTTTGATGTTGAAGGAAAAGATAGTTACAAGTTTAGTGATACAGGTGCAGAGGTTATAGTCACATCTGAGAACCGAACTACATATTTTTCAAAGCGACACTCTGAACTCAAAGATATGATTAGACTTTTTGATGATTTTGATTTACTGTTAGTAGAAGGTCTTAAAAACCTGCCGCTGCCTCGCATTAGTGTTTTTCGTAATGTTATAGACAAAGAGTATATCCCTTACATGGATGCACTTGCAACAGACTACAGTATAAACACACAAAACTATGAGATACCTGAGAACATAGACATACTAGATTTAAATAACACAGATGAAATTATCACCTGGATATTTAAAAACGCCAAAGAAGTTTAAAAAAAGGATTTAGATTATGAGAGATATATTTGATGCAATTCAAAAAAGTGCGATACGTATAAAAGATGCCATAGATATTAAAGATATTGGTTATTCACAACAAGAAAACAGTTCAGGAGAAACACAACTTCAGCTAGATATTCAATGTGATATGATTATTGAAGAGGAGTTTTCTAAGGTAGCATCTATACACACTATAGCGAGTGAAGAAAAAACACATCAAGAACTACTTCATGAAGATGGTGAGTACTTTATTGCTTATGATCCACTAGATGGATCTTCTCTTATTGATGTAAATTTAAGTGTTGGTTCTATATTTGGAATTTACAAACATGATTTTGGTACTAAGCATATGGTAGCTTCTTGTTATGTTGTGTATGGCCCTCGTGTTGAGATGGTTTTTGCAGAAAATAAAGTAAAACTATATTTACTACAATCAGGCGAGTTTGAATATGTTAAAGAGGTAAGACTTGATGAAAAAGGAAAGCTCAACGCTCCTGGAGGAACTCAACAAAACTGGGCTCCGTATCATAAAGAATTAGTTGATAGCTTCTTTGCAGAAGGGTATCGTCTACGTTACTCTGGGGGAATGGTTCCAGATTTACACCAGATACTCTTAAAAGGCGGTGGAATTTTTTCTTACCCAGGGACATCTGACAAACCAGAAGGAAAATTACGTCGTCTTTTTGAAGTTTTCCCTTTTGCTTTTATTTATAAAAAAGCAGGTGGTGGTGCTATAGATGGGATAAATGACTTAATGACACTTGAACATTCACACATACATGATACAGCAGTATGTTTCTTCGGTTCAAATTATGAAATTTCAAGAGTCAAAGAAGTTTATACAAAAAATGCATAATCAAAGCAAAGACAAATTTGAAACTTATCTTGATGAGATGATAATAAAACTTCAAGATTGTCAAAAAGAAAAAGCACACAAAACATGTAGTGATTGTGAGTTTTATTTTGGTTGTGAACTTAGAAATGAGTATGTGCAAGCAGTTTATAACAGTATGTCTAAGGGCGATACTGGTGGATTTGAATTTTAATAAGACGAAGGACAAAAATTGAATAAATATATAACAACACCTATTTATTATGTTAATGGAGAGGCTCATATTGGTCATGCATATACTACTTTTATTGCAGATGCGACGACAAGATATGAAAAACTTAAGGGAAATAAGACTTACTTTCTTACTGGTACGGATGAGCATGGGCAAAAAATTGAAGAGTCTGCACAAAAAGTAGGGAAACCGACACAAGAGTTTGCTGATGAAATTAGTGCTACTTTTAAAAACCTATGGGACGAGTTTGAGATATCTTATAACAAGTTTATTCGTACTACAGATGAAGATCATATGAAAGGTGTTCAAAAAGCATTTTTAAAGATGTTTGATAAGGATGATATATATAAAGATTTTTATGAGGGTCATTACTGCGTTAGCTGTGAGACCTTTTTTCCTGAAACGCAGCTCATTGATGGAGAGTTTTGTCCAGACTGTGGTCGAACTACAAATGTTGTCAAAGAAGAAAGCTACTTTTTTAAACTTTCTAAGTATGAAGAAAAACTTTTAGCACACTACGAAGCTAATCCAGATTTTATAATGCCGCGTTCTCGTGCTAATGAAGTAAAAAACTTTGTAAAAGGTGGTCTTCGTGACCTTTCTGTAACTCGTACATCTTTTACTTGGGGTGTGAAAATTCCAGAGAGTTTGAATGATGACAAGCATGTTATGTATGTGTGGTTAGATGCCCTACTCAACTATGTAACAGCACTTGGTTATGGAAAAGATGATGCTGAAATGGACTTTTGGCCAGCTTCTGTTCACTTTGTTGGAAAAGATATCCTGCGTTTTCATGCTATTTACTGGCCTGCGTTTTTAATGAGCCTTGACCTGCCACTTCCTAAGCATATAGGTGCTCATGGATGGTGGACTAGAGATGGCGAAAAAATGAGTAAGTCAAAAGGAAATGTTATTTCTCCAAAAGAGGTTTCAGATGCTTATGGTGTTGAAAACTTAAGATATTTTATGCTTAGAGAGGTTCCATTTGGACAAGATGGTGACTTTTCTCAACGTGCTTTTATTGACAGAATAAATTCTGAGCTTAGTAATGACCTTGGTAATCTACTCAACCGTATCATAGGAATGAGTGGAAAATATTCTGAGTATAAAATTGATAGTATAGATGTGAAAAAATACCATGCAAAAGAGCTTGATGCAATGAATCTTGTTTTAGATTCACTTGATGGTTACATGAAAGAGATGCAAACACACAGATACCTTGAAGAGTTGTGGAGACTTTTCTCTATTGGGAACACAGCTATAACAGAACATGAGCCATGGGCAAAAGTTAAAAATGACAAGATGGATGAAGCTCTAGCAACTGTTGCACTTGTAGCAAACATCTTAGCTAAGGCTGCTGTTATGCTTAGTCCAATCATGCCTAAAACGACAGGAATAATTGCTGATGCATTAAACTTTGAAATTAATACAGCAAGTTACAATGAACTTGTAGTCAATAAAGAACTTTTAAAAGTATTTAATATCAAAAAAGTTCCGCCTCTTTTCCCTCGTGTTGAAGAGCCTTTAATGCCTGAAGCACCAAAAGCAATGCTTGAGTCTAAAAAAGAAGAGTCATCAAAAACGCCTAAGAAAGAAGTTAGTGAACCATCAAAGGCTAATTTAGACAAAGACAACCTCATAGAAATTGGTCAATTTTTTGAAACATCACTCAAAGTAGGTACTGTTCTTGAGGCAGAAGAAGTTCCAAAGAGTAAAAAACTTTTAAAACTACAAGTAAGTTTAGGTGAAGATGACACAAGACAAATAGTTGCAGGAATTAAAGAGTTTTACTCTCCTGAGTCTCTTATTGGAACACAAGTTTGTGTTGTTGCAAATTTAAAACCAGCCAAACTTATGGGAATGATGAGTGAGGGAATGCTTCTTGCTGCTAAGGATGAAGATGGTCTTTGTTTAGTAAGACCGGAGAAACCTAAAAAGGCAGGCACACCTATTGGATGAGACTTGAAAATGTCCTCGCACTTACTCATGGTACACTAGTTAACGAACCATTTGTAAAAGAATTTACAAATGTTGTTTTTGAAGCTAAGGCTGTCAAACGCGGTGATCTTTTTATCGCGTTTGATGAGCAGAGTATAGAAGAAGCTATCCTTAGTGGTGCTTACGGAATTATGTTTTGTAAGCCTACTCAAATAAGTGATAGCGAAATAGCTTGGATAAAAGTAGAAAACTTAGACCAAGCACTTAAACGACTACTGCGTTTTAAACTTATAGATAAAGAAATAGTCGCATATGAGTGTAATGAAGTGCTTTTAAAGCTTGCTTTGCAAATTATGAGTGAGCCAAATTTTATTGCTCTCAATGGTGATTTAAAATCAGTTTTTAAAAAACTGTGGGATGTCGAACAATCTTCTATAATACTTTTTTGCCCTACTCTCGTCTCTCGAGATATATTTACAAATATTCAAACACTCTCGAGTAATCCGGTAGAAAAAATAAATATAATAGAGCAAACACTTTTTGAGACTTCATTTATTTACAACAATGTTTTTTATGAAAGACAACTTATCTCACCATTTTTTATCTCTTATCTAGAAATACTTTTTCATTTCTTTAAAAGACTAAACATTAATTTTCGATTGAGAAGATTCACTCCAATCGATCATTTTGAACCAGTTTTTACAAATAAAAACTTTGAAATTAAAGAGTTTGGTGCAAGTGATAAGGTTTTAATTTTTGAAAAAAATATGGAACTCATAAACATGCAGATGAGTTTTTTACAAAAAGAAGCTGCTTGGGCAAAACTTATATACATTTTACCGCATACATACAATGCTCCTCAAGATGAGAAAAATGCTAATATAATTATATATAAAAATATAAATGAGATAAATAACATCTTAAGATCAAACAGTTTTCATTTCGCCCTTATTGTTGGTGCAGATAAATCAATACTTGAAAAACCACTTGTTTCACAAGTACAACTTAGATTAGACTTTTAGGAGAAAAAGATGAATAGAAGAGACTTTTTAACAACTACTACCCTCGCCTCAGCAGGATTAGCACTTACTGGGTGTAACGAGAGCAATCGACAAGCTATTGATTACTCTAAGCACCCTACTAAAAGTGATGATACTAAGCATGTAAATATAAATAGAAATAAAAAAACAACTATTAAATTAGCGACTTCATGGCCTGCACACTTCCCAATCATGGGAACAGGAGTGGAAAATTTTGCACAAAGAGTTAAGGATATAAGTGGTGGTTCTTTAGAAATAAAGTTGTATCCAAAAAACACACTTGTCCCTGCTCTGGCTGTTTTTGATGCATGTTCGAGTGGACAAATAGATGCTTTTCACTCTGGACCATACTACTGGAAAGGGAAAAACTCAGCTTTTTCTCTTTATAGCGGTATTCCCTTTGGTTTTACTGCAGAAGAGATTAACTCATGGATGCTTTTTGGCGGTGGTTTAGAACTTTGGAGAGAACAATATGCTAAATACAACCTCCATCCTTTTATGGGTGGTAATACAAATATCCAAATGGGTGGTTGGTTTAGAAAACCAATAGTGTCTTTAGCAGATATGCAGGGTTTAAAAATGCGTATTCCAGGTCTTGGTGGAGAGGTGTTTGCTAAAATGGGTGTTAATCCTATACTTTTACCAGCAGGTGAGATATATACATCACTTGAACGCGGAGTGATTGATGCAACTGAATGGGTTGGTCCTGCTCTTGACATCAAAATGGGCTTTTATAAAGTTGCTCCTTACTACTACTCTGGCTGGCATGAACCAGGTTCAATTTTAGAGCTTACTTTCAACAAACACTCTTGGGATAAGCTCGCGTTTGAACATAAGTCAATGCTTGAAGTAGCATCTAGTGAGTTAAATTCAAATATGAGTTGTGAATTTCATGCTGAAAATATTCATGCCTTGAAAAAACTTGAAGAACTTGATGTTAAGCTTTCAAAATATCCACAAGATGTTATAGATGCTGGGAAGGTTGCACTTAAAGAAGTTATAAGTGAACTGAGTGAACAAAACAAAGACTTTGCGTTGGTATATGCCTCTATAGATAAATATTTAAAACTCTCTCGTAAGTGGAGTGATACAAGTTTAGGCTATTTTTTAAATGAAAGATAGTAATATCCATTTTTATTTTAATTAACGGGACAACAGTGAGAAATATTTTAAAAATAATTGGTATTTTACCTACCCTGCTCTTTGCATCTTTTTCTGGGACAATTGTTGACTTAAACACTTCTAAACCTATGAGTAATGTTAAGATTAGTGACTCAATAAATACAGTCTATAGTGATATAAATGGTTCTTTTTATTTGCAAACACAAGAAGAGAATGCTCATGTAAAAGCTTATGGATATAAGCCATATACTCTAAGTAATGACATAAATCAAAGTAGTGTAAAACTAGAGGCTATTGATGTTAAAGCTCTTTATTTGACATTTTGGGGTGCAAGTAATCACTCTGGTACTTCAAAAAATATTTTTAAGCTTATTAAAAAAACTGATGCAAACGCCATCATAGTAGATGTGAAAAATGAGTATGGCTCCACATCTTTTTATACAGATTTTGCACAAGCAAATAGCTATGGTGCTCATGAAGACAGAACCAATAGAAATATTCAAAAGTTTATGAAACGAATGAAAGAGAAAAATATCTATACAATAGCTAGGATTGTTACTTTTAAAGATGAGCTGCAAGCTTCAAACAATCCAGACTATGCAATAAAACGTGATGATAATGGTTCCATTTGGAGAAACCATGACAAAATGGCGTGGGTTGATCCTTTTGATAAACGCTCTCATGAGTATGCTATACGAATGGCTGAGGAAGCTGCTAAGGTTGGATTTGACGAGATAAATTTTGATTATATACGTTTTCCAGCTAAGAGAGGACTGCGTTTTTCACAAGAAAATACACAAGAGAATCGTATAAAAGCGATAGAAACATTTTTAGATAGTGCACAAAAAAGGCTACAAAAGTATGGTGTTTTTATCTCTGTTGATACCTATGGAAATATTTGTTGGAGTAAAGACGACAATGGGATTGGTCAAACTGTTTCTTCTCTAGAGGCACATGCTGATTATTTGGCTCCAATGCTATATCCATCAGGTTTTTCTAGTGGTTCTTTTTATTTTGATTATCCTGCTGATCATCCTTATGCTGTTATATATAGAAGTGTTGTAAATATTGAAGATAGAATCAAAAGTAATAGAGTTCGACCATGGTTACAGTACTTTAAAGATTACAAAAAAAAGCGCAGACCATATGAAAGATTTGAGATACAAGAACAAATACGTGCTGCACAAAACGCAGGTACAAATGGCTGGATGATGTGGTCACCTTCTAGCAAGTACTACTTAAGAGATTTAAAATAGTCGAATAAGCTTTAACTCTTCTCTAAACTTTTTTGAGTTGGGAAGATGACTCTCAACAAAGGCATGAAAATCTTTTGAATGATTCATATGAACAAGATGAGAAAGTTCGTGTACTACGACATAGTCTATGAGTTCAGACCTTAACTTTGTTAACTCACTATTTAAGGTAATCACCTTTTTCGAACTGCAACTGCCCCAGCGACTTTTCATCTTTCTAAATTTCAATTCACTAAAATCTAGTTGCATCTCTTGAGCAAAATACTCAACTCTATCTCTTAAAAAATCTTTTGAGTAAATTGCTTCATCTTGAATAAGTGAGATATTCTCTAGCTTTAAAAGTTGTTTGTCAATCCAAGAAGACTTCTCTTCAAGAAGAGAGTTTATAAATGACTCTGATTTATATGGAGTTTTCACAACTATACTTTTATCTTTATCTACAAAAATATAGCTATGTTTTAATTTTTTATTGATGATTATTTTTAGGTTTTGATCTTTATATGAGTCTTTATAGTGCATATTCTAAAGGGTCTTTTGTTCCAGCAGTAGAAAAACCATTTAAACGTAGTCTGCAGCTATCACAAACGCCACACGCCTTATCTTCACTTTTGTAGCAGCTCCATGTCAATTCAAGCGGAACATTTAAATCAAGTGCTTTTTGTACTATCTGAGATTTTTTGAGATGTACTAAAGGCATCAATATCTCTATAAGAGTTTCATCTTTTGTACCTAAGTTAATAGCATTTTGCATTGAAGTAATATACTCTTCTCGACAATCAGGATAGCCACTGCTATCTTCTTGAACAACACCAATACTTAAGACTTCTGCGTTCTCTTTTTCTGCGATTGCTGCTGCCATACTTAAGAATATTCCATTTCTAAAAGGAACATAAGTGATGGGCACCCCCTCTTCTATCCCACTAACAGGGACATCAATATTTTTATCTGTAAGGGCTGATGCACCAAGGTGTTTAAAAAAGTCTAAATCTAAAACATACTTATTACTCACATTCAAATTATCACATATAGCATGAAAACACTCTAGCTCTTTAGATTCTGTTCTTTGATCGTAATTAAAATGCACAGCAATTATTTCATATCCATCATTTTTTGCCATATATGCACTGAGAGTCGAATCCATTCCCCCACTCATGATACATACTGCTTTTTTTGTCGTATTGTTTTTCATTTTAGAAGTTTAACATATTTTTTTAATCTTCTTTAAACCTATTTGCTTATACAATAATCATATCAAGACAATAAAGGAGTTATTATGGATGTATCATCATCAACTGCCTCAGCAGGTGTACAAGTAGAGGTAATGAAGAAAGCTCAAGATGTCCAAGAGCAACAAGTTGTTAAGATTCTTGAAGCTGCGACTGAACAGTCAAAAGAAGTGACTGCTCAAAAAACAGGTATGGGTAATAATATTAATATTACTGGTTAATTTTCGACCCACAATTAAGTCTAGGAGAAACAATATTGTTTCTCTTACACTAAACAAATACTACATTAGATATAATTCCACTTATGATTGAACTCGACAATAGAACTACTCTTGAAGTAGATGAACATTTTTTAAACAAAATCGCTACCACCCTAACTCAAAAAGAAATAGAGCTAATAATCACATCAAACGCAGAGATACAACTGCTTAATGCTAGCTATCGATCTATAGATAAAGCAACCGATGTGCTTAGTTTTCCATATGATGAAGCACCAATGGTACCGCTTGGAAGTATAGTTATTTCCGAAGATTTTGTTAGGGAAAAAGCTTTGGAACTTTCGCATCAAAATGGTGATGAATTAGCACTGCTTTTTATTCATGGTTTACTTCATATCTTAGGCTATGATCATGAAACTGATGATGGTGAGATGCGAAATAAAGAAGAAGAGCTTATCAAAGAGTTTGAATTACCTTTAAGTTTAATCGTTAGAACACAAGGATAAAGATGGATTACGGAATTTTCTTAGTTGCAATGGCAGCTTTAGTATATGGAGCTGATTTTATTATCAGAGAGTCTGAGCGTATAGCACTTCACTTTAACATTTCTCATTATGTTATTGGAGCTACTTTAGTGGCATTTGGAACATCACTTCCTGAAATGGCAGCTTCTATGATGGCAGCATCACATGGGAAAAGCGATATGGCTGTTGCCAATGTTGTTGGAAGTGTTATTTTCAACATAACACTTGTACTTGGTATTGTTTTTTTAATTGCTAAGTCAATGAATCCAAAAAGAGAACTTTTTGCTCTTGATAGTGCATGGGTAGTTGTGCCTGTTGTTGTATTTCTCATTATGATACAAGATGGAGTGATAGGTAGAGTTGATGGAGTGATATTTCTCCTTATCATGGTTTCTTACCTATTTTTTCTTTTTAGTAATTCCAAAGCGGACTTAGAAGATGAGATTGATGACAGCTTAGTAAAAGGTTTTAATTGGTTTAAGACAATAATATTATTAACGATAGGTTTTGTACTCACTATTGGTGGTGCAAACTTTGTTGTTGAGAGTGGAACAAATATCGCGAGAAGTCTAGAAGTAAGTGAGTGGATAATCGGAATATTTCTTATTTCCCTAGGAACATCACTTCCTGAATTAGTTGTCTCTTTGGTTGCTCTTAAAAAAGGAAATGCTGAAATGAGCATTGGAAATATTATCGGTTCAAATGTTGCAAACTTTTCTATGGTACTGGGAGGTGCATCACTGCTTCAGCCTCTAGGTGTAGACTTAAACGCGACAAGTTTTGATATTCTTATTATGGTTGGAGCATCTATAACTCTACTCTTTATTATTGCAAACAAACTTTACAATAAGGCTGGTGGAATCTTTCTTCTTGCTATCTTAGCTCTTTTTATACAGAACTCTTTCGCATAACAAGGAGTCTTACTTTATATACTTAAGCTCTAAGAGCTTATTGTATACATCTGAGACTATTGCACCAGCAGCTTGTCCACCATGCCCACCATGCTCAACCATAGCCATTACAACATACTGAGGGTTTTTATAGGGTCCATAACTTGTAAACCATGCATGAGAACGATTATAGTATGCCATCTCATGCTCTAATTCTCTTTTTTCTATATCTTGCTTGATACCGACAACTTGAGCCGTACCTGTCTTTCCGGCAATAACCACCTTAGAATGAAGATAATGCGTTGCAGTACCATGTGGACTATTACAAACTTCATACATTGCTTTTTGTATAGTTGGTAGTTGCTTTAGCTCTTTATCATTCAGTACATCTTTTAGTTCAGGTTTATAGAGCTCATCTCCTATTTTATAAGCAAGATGTGGAGTTGGAAGCTTGGCTGTTGCCATGAGTGCGGTTTGTTGTGCAACCTGTAGAGGTGTCGTTAAAAAGTCACCTTGTCCAATTGACATATTTACAGTTTCACCAATATTCCATATTTTATTATATTTTCTTCTTTTCCACTCACGAGAAGGAACAACACCTATAAACTCATTAGCAAGGTCGACACCTGTTTTTTTACTAAGACCGTAGCGTTTTAAACCTGCACTCATTTTTGCATTTCCTAAAATGAGACTTCCTTTGTAGAAGTAGTCATCACAACTCTCACGTATAGCCTTAATGATATCTGTATTTCCATGACCTCTTTTTTTCCAACACCTAAAAATACGTCCACCAAGAGGCAGAGACGATTTACAATTTACAGACCAGTTTTTGTTCAAGTCAGTAGAAATATAGAGTAATCCAAGCATTGGTTTAATAGTAGATCCAGGAGGATAAAGTCCATGAACTAGCTTGTTTGTAAAAGGATGGTCAAGACTAGATGAAAGCTTTCTATACATATCGTATGACATTCCTGAAACAAAAATATTTAAGTCATAATTTGGAAAACTAGCCGCAGATAAAATGGAACCATTAACATCCATAACTACAATAGCACCAACCTTACCTTCAAATAGTCTAGAGATATACTCTTGCAGTTCTATATCTAAGTTGAGAGTTAACTGTCTATTTTCATCTGCATTTTTATAACTTAGTTCTTCTACTTCTAAATTATTTGCATTTACCTTTATTTCTCGTGTGCCAGGAAGGCCTTGAAGGTATTTGTTATAGTATCTCTCAAGCCCAGTTTTTCCAGTATAGCCTATAAGTTCAAGTAAGGGATCTTTATCTACATCTTTTTTATTTGCACGAGAAACATAACCTATCATATGTGCAGCAATATTTTTATATGGATAGTATCTCTTTGGAGCAGGAGAAATAAGAATGTTTTTTCTTAAATTCAAAGTAGAGTAAACAGGCATAATCTCTTTATAGGGTATAAAGTGAACTATATCTATAAAATTATGATTGTAATATGAATCTTTTTTTATATAGTTTTTTATCATCTTTTCCTTTTTTAAAGAAGGAAGCAGTTTTAAAAGTAATTCAATTTCTTTGTTGAATTTATCTATATTTTTATCTGAACGCAAGTGAGGTGCAAGACTAATCTTAAATCCTAGTTTATTGATTGCAAGTGGACGATTCAGTCTATCGACAATAGTGCCTCGAATAGGTGCAATGCTTTCATGCTTTATTGTATTTTGATTTGAGAGTTTAGAATAGTAACTATTTGATTGTATAGCCAAAAAAAAGACACGAACAATGAGAGCTAACCATATAGATACAAAAACAAAAATAATAAACTTTATTTTCATAAAAGACTCACTATAAAAAATTCGATTACTATATAGTATATTATATAGTAATCAATATCTGGTGTCTCAAGTAAAAAAATATTTGATAGGAGTGTCAAAAATAGATAATAACCAATGTAGGCAAGTAATACATAGGCTATTCTAACACATGATGTACAAGAAAAATTTTGTGTAAGCTTAGGCATAATGAATTTATTTACAATGTAAAAATATATAATAGAGCTAAAAAGTATATAACCAAAGTTTGCTTCATAAATAACTAAGCATAGTGAGATGAGTAGTATAAAAATCGAATCGTTAGTGTCTAATGCTTTAGAAAAAAGTACAAGTAAAACAGCAAAAAAAGGCGGAAGTAAAGGGTATATCGTACTTAAACTACCATAGACAATAAATAGTACCACATAAAAAATGGGTACTAAAGGTTTATAATGAGTGATACTTCGTTGCATATAGGAAAATGTTTACATTTAATACAATCAGCCCAAATCTTATGTTCAGGGAGGGACTCTTTTGGAATTTCTACAAAACCAAGACGTTCAAAAAAATCTTTTTTGTATGTAAGACTTAAAACTCTTTGCATACCTAATGTTCGTGCTTCATCAATAGACTTTTGCACAAGATTTTCACCAATTTTCTGTCCTCTTAGTTTCTCTTTAACTATGAGTGATCTAATCTCTCCGAGGTAGGCTGTATGGATGTGTAAGGCACAAAAACCAACTAAAGAACCATCTACATAAGCTAGTGTATAAGACCTAATGTTAGTAGCCACTTCATCTTCAGTTCTATCTAAAATCACACCACTTACAACCTCAGGTGCTATAAGTTCTCGCATGTCTTTTATGTCTGAGAGTTTTGCTTTTACATACTCAACTTTCATTCTCTTCCTCTTGTAATATATCATAGATAACTTGATTTATTTTATGTGTTCCGCGTTTTTTGGAGCTTGAGACAGTCATCGCGTTTGGAAATTCTCGTCTAAGCGCACTCTGCTCTTTTTGGTTGAGTTTATCAATTTTTGTAAAAATCTGTAATATTACTTGATTCTCTTTTACATTTTCAAATAAAAACTCACTTACAGATGTATCAATATCCAAATGTGGGTGCCTACAGTCAATAAGATGAATAAAGAGTTTTATCTGTTCACGTTGAGATATATAATCAGTAAGGTTCTTCTCCCAATCGTATTTGATTGACTTGGCAACTTTAGCATATCCAAAGCCAGGTAAATCAACAAACTTAGCCAAATACTTGCTACCAGAATCTCTATCAAGCATTGTCACATCAAAATAGTTTATAAGTCTCGTTTTACCTGGTGTAGAAGAGACTTTTGCTAGACCTTTGTGATCTGTGAGGGCATTTAAAAGTGAGCTTTTACCAACATTAGAGCGAGCCATAAAAACAACTTCATTTTGCTCATCTGATGGTGGTGCTTCATTTATATTAGGAGCAGATGTTATAAATTTTGATTCGACTATTTCTACCATCTATTTCTCCTTTGCTGTCTCATTAGAGTCTTGTTTATCGGCATCTTCTTCCTCAGATATGTCAAAAATCATAATAACAGGCTTTTTGACTACTCCCTTCGCATAAGCCTTACCATCAGTGGTCTGCACAACTACTTCATCACCACTTATCTCTTTTTTCTCATCTAATTGCTTGAGGTTAACATTTTGAAAAAAATGATACTCTTTTTCTTTTGGAAGATAAATCGCTTTATTTGCAACACCTGAGTATTTAGAACCCTGTTTTGTCTCAATAACAAAAGAAACATTACCAACTGCTATAAACTTTGTAGGCTTATTTTGCTTATCGGTATAAATAGTAACTTCAGATGCATTAAGTTCATCATTGTTTTTAATAATATTAACATTTCCATTAAAAATTGAGATACCCTCATTTTGATCCGCACTAAAAGTATCAGAAGTTATTACTAACTCTTTTGCAGTAAGTCCAAGTTGTAAAGATAGTAAAAGTGTAAGTATATATTTCATTAGTTGCTCTCTTGTAATTGATAAATTGCTTTTATTTTTTTTGCTTTTATTTTGTTTGTTATATTGTTATATTCTAAAGATGTTCCAATAGCATTATTCTCGCCCTGCATGATAATAAAATCCATATCAGTTGATATTATTCCTGATTTTTTATAATAATCAGCCATATCACTCTCAAATGTTAGTCCATCCTCTCTTGCATATGTTACATTGTCTTTAAGAAATATGTTTTCATCTTTATAAATTCCATGATCTGCTTTCATATTAGCGATGTAGAGTTTTGAACTATCTGTGTAGTTTACGTTTTCCACTGTATATCTATCGCTATATCTTTTTGAGTCTGTTCCAAAAAGAATTGTTTTTAATCCCTTTGTATCAAGTTCATACATAGTGAAACCTTTTATCTCAAAAAGAGGTACTTCAACAAACTCCTGCTTCTTTAGGTCTAAAGGTTGAAAAACAAGATATATCATCATAAGTCCACTAAATATAAGACCAAAAAATAAAGTAATATTTATAACTTACTCCTTAAAGCCACACAGATAAAAACTTTTCTCTTTGATCGTTTTCATCTACTAAGATATCTATCATTTCTCGTACAGCACCCTCTCCGCCTTTACAAGAGAGTGTAGTGTTAACCAAAGAGCGAATCTCTTGCACACCATTGCCTGGTGTAAAACTACGCCCAACCCTAGAGAGCATTTTATAGTCATTAAGGTCATCTCCTATAGCTCCCACTTCATAAAATTTAAATCCAAGTGAAGCTACAAGCTCTTCTAATACTCTGTCTTTATCTTTAATTCCTTGATATATATGTTTAATACCAAGCTCTGTGGCTCGGCGTTTTACTATTTCAGAATTTCTCCCCGTGATGATAGCAACTTCATTTCCCATTTTAATCCAAGTAGTGATACCAAGCCCATCCTTAACATTAAACTGCTTGCTTTCAACTCCATCTGCAGAGTATATAAGCCCACCATCACTAAGACAGCCATCTACATCCAAAACAATCAACTTAATCATAAAACATCTTTAGTACTTGGGATACCAACTCTTTCATTATGTGTTGTAGCACGTCTAATAGCTACTGCTACAGATTTAAACGCAGCCTCAATTATATGGTGTCTATTTTTACCACGAAGCTGAATAATATGCATACTAGTTCTCGAATTAAGCACAAAAGCTCTAAAAAATTCCTCTACTAGTTCCGTATCAAACTGCCCTACTTTTCCAGACACATCAAGTTCAAAAACTAAAAAAGGACGGTTGCTTAGATCTAAATCACAAGAGACACATGTTTCATCCATTACTATATTTGCACTTCCAAAACGCTCCATGTTTTTCACAGGATAAATAGCCTGAGCAAGTAAAGAACCAATGACTATCCCAACATCTTCAACACTATGGTGATCATCAATATGTGTATCACCCTTACAAGTTACATCTAAGTCAATTAAAGAGTGTTTAGAAAAGCTCTCTAGCATATGATCTAAAAATCCAACACCTGTATTTATATTACTTATTCCTGTACCGTTTAATTCTAGAGAGACAGTAATATCTGTCTCTTTTGTTGTTCTTGTTTTTGTGATCATATTTATTCCTCTTTTATTATAAACGCTTCTTTAAAAACGCCGCTATCTTTGTAATCTCTTGCTTCTTGTTCACCTTTAAAGCCCTTGAGTAGGACTTTAAAAATTCTTCCATTGTTTGTTTCTACATCTTTAATTATTGTTCTATATCCATCTGTATTATCATACTTTTCTTGAGTTAACAAAGCACCCTCAATTCTTGAAAAAGATGCAATTTGCAAGGCAAAATTTTCCATTGGTTGCTCTTGTGGTGCTTCTTTAAGCTGCTTAGGTGTTGGTATTTTTCTACCGCCTTTAACCTCAAAACCAAGTACTTCAATAGTAACAGGTGCTGTTCCTGCTCCAACCATATCAATTTGATGTGCAGCTTTGTTGGAAAGGTCAATAATTCTTGTTGCTATAAAAGGACCTCTGTCATTAATGCGAACAACAGTCGTAAGGCCATTACGACGGTTAGTAACCTTAACGATAGTATTCATAGGAAGTGTTTTATGTGCGGCAGTCATATCATACATATTGTATGTTTCACTGTTTGAAGTAAGCTTACCGTGAAAATCAGGACCATACCAAGATGCATTACCATTAAATTTGTCACCAACACTCACTACTTTTGGATAGTACTTTATACCACGAATAACATAGGGTCTCATCGTTGGATGAGAATATGTTTTTTTATCCATAGATGAACTATGATCATTTCTATCAGAGGAGTAACTTTTTGCCTGAGAAGGATTATAATTTTTATATGTTCTTTTTCCTCGCGTACTACAAGCACTCAAAAAGATTATTGAAACAATCAGAGCGGCTATATAAATTTTATTCATAAATTTTCAACCTATCGCCTATTCTAATAAGTGAACTGTGCAGCTGATTTTGTTGTATTATATTTTGCACACTTACTTTATGTGCTTTTGATATAGACTCTAAAGAGTCTCCTTTTTTCACTATGTAATAATGTCTAGTATCAAGCTTTAATTTAGGACTTTTTTTACTAATGGGAATGATGAGTTTTTGCTTGAGTCGTAAATTATTACTCTTTAGTTTGTTAAAGTCTTTGATGACCTTATATGAAACACCGTACTTGTGACCGATATAAGAAAGGTTTTCCCCTCTTGTCACCACATGAACCTTATAGATATCCTGCATCGGCTCTTTATAGTACTTCTGCTTGAATTCTGAAAGTTTTAAATAGGGAATATATACATCATAATCTTTGGAATAAGGTGGGACAAAGTCATATTTTAAATGTCTATTTAACTTTTTCAAATCTTTGAGTGGCATTTGCAAAATGTTTGCGACTCTTGTCAGCGACTCTCCACTTGATAATTTAATAGTAGAAATAGAATAAGCACTTGCACGATTTAAAAGGTACTCATACTCACTCGCAAGAAGATACTGTTCATCTCCACCTACAAGAGCTAAAGCAACTATCTTACGAATATAAAATCTACTCTCTCTTGGAATGTACTTCTTTTTAGGATCAAGTAAAACAGCAAGATCATCACTTCCTGCTTCTTTGATAGCCTGATTAAGACGACCTCCACCACAGTTGTATGCAATAGCCGCTAAGTACCACTTTCCAAAACGCTTATGGAGTGAAGACAAATATCTAGCCGCAGCATCTGTAGATTTAATTAAATCTCGTCTTTCATCCACATACTCGTCAATTTTTAAATTGTAGTGTCTTCCAGTAGCTGGCATAAACTGCCACAAGCCTGCAGCTCTTTTCTTAGAGTATGCATGAGTTCTAAAGTTTGATTCTGCCATTGCTAGATAAAGAAACTCTTGAGGAATATCATATTTAGCAAGAGTACTTTTAATGGCTGGTATAAAAATATATGCCTCGTTCATTGTTTGAAAAAAATGTTTACTTTTGCTGTAAGAGCTATTTTTAGTTCTCATCTCATTCATGATTGGATCATAAAGAAAAGATGGATTAATATTAAATGAGTCTAAAATATTGAGCTCTTTATTGTAGTTTGTTTCATAGGTAAGATTTGCAAACAATAAAAAAGGCAACAATAAAGGAGATAAAAATTTAAACATATGAAACTTTAATATTGGATTTTATTAGAAAGAATATTTTATCTAAAAGTTGATTAATTGTATATATAATCTTAAAAGGAGCCTATTTAGGCTCTTTAATTATTAGGAAATACGAAATAGATGAAGTGCATTATTTGTTGTCATTTCTTTAATATTTTTCAATGGAATATCAAGCAGTTCAGACATTTTATTTGCTACAAAAGTTGTGTAAAGCGGCTCATTTCTCTCGCCTCTATGAGGTGTTGGTGTAAGGTATGGTCCATCAGTTTCTATGATGAGTTTTTCTTGTGGAATTTTAGGGAGTACATTTACAAGTTTTTTAGCATTTTTAAAAGTTAAAACACCACCTATCCCAAAATAAAAGCCTTCATTTGCAAGAGAAAGTAACTCTTCATCTGCATTATAACAGTGTAAAACGCCACCAACCTCACCTGCTCCAGATTCAAGCATAAGAGCTTTAGAGTCTCTTGAGGCATCTCTGACATGAACAATGAGAGGTTTTTTATACTTTTTGGCAAGCTCTATCTGAGCAGCAAAAACTCGCTTCTGCTCTTTTTTCTCGGCCTCTTTTTCTTCATCACTTCCTTCAAGTCTAAAGTAGTCAAGTCCACACTCCCCTATGGCAACACACTTTTCATGATGAACATACTTTTCAAAGTCAAGTGAATCAAACTGCTCTTTATCATAAGGATGTATTCCTATTGCGAAATAAACATCTTTGTGTGTCTGTGCTATATCGATGGCTCTATGAAGTGTACTTGCATCAGCACCTGGAATAATAAAACGCTTAACACCACCCTCACGAGCTCTTTGTAAAACTGCATCAAGATCTTCTTCGTAGCGTTTATCATCTAAGTGTATATGTGTATCAATTATCATCTGTTTGCCTCTAGTAACTCACGAGCGAATTTTTTTGCTTCATTTGAGATGTTTTCTCCGCTAATAATTCTAGCGATTTCATCTACTTTTTCATCAAAACTTAACTCTTTTGTTTTTGAAATATTACCATCTTTATAAACAAGAAAGTGCTGATCTCCCATAGATGTAAGTTGTGGCTGATGAGAAATAACAAAAATTTGGAAATGCTTTGATAGTTTTCGAAGTACTTTAGCAACACTCATAGACTCTTCACCACTTAAGTTCGCATCAATCTCATCAAGCATTAAAACGCCACCATTTTTACTCATAAATTCTGATTTTAATGCAAGTACAGCAAGTCTTAAACGGTTAAACTCACCTGTACTGATTTTAGAAAGTTGTGTGTCATTAAGCATTATACTTAGTTTATCGCCACCTAAGTCACTAAGCTCAACACTCTCAAGGCTTATCTTTGCATCTCTAAGATATAAACTTTTTAGATAGCCATTCAAAGAACTCTCAAATGACTCTAAAGAATTTGTTCTAAGTTCACTCATCTGTTTTGCTAGCTCTTTTGTGAGTGAGAGAAGTTTCTTACAGCGATTTTCTAAATCACCCTTTGCCACTTCAATATTTTCATACTTTTGTAGCTCTTCTTTTTTTTGTTCTTTGTATGCAAGAGCCTCTTCTATGCTTCCATACCTGCGTTTAAGTCCACTTATCTCTTCTATACGGTTTAAAACCTCTTCTATATCTATCTCATCAAGTGCACTAAATCTCTCTTGAGCACCATCAAATTGTGCACGAAGCTCATTCATAGCATCATCAAAAAAAGAACTCTCTACATCTAAAACATCAAGTGCGGATGAAACCAAATGCTCAGAGTTGAAAATTTCCATTGCAGATTCTAGAGACTCAAGTACTTTTTCTTTTTTAGAGAGCTCTTTTTTTATACTCAGAAGCTCTTCATCTTCATGCATACTCGGGTTTATATCTTCTATTTTTTTTATCTCAAACGCCACAAACTCTTTGAGTTCTACTATTTTTTTCTCTTCTTCTATGAGTTTTTGAAGCTCTTTATGTGCTTCGCTATACTCTAAATAACTCTCTTTATACTCTTTTTTTATCTTCACAATCTCTTTTGATTTTAGAGCGACTCTCGCATCAAGAATGTTGAGTAGGTTTTCATTTTCAAAATCACTAAAATCTTTAAGACTTAAGTGACGGAGATAGTCTGAACCAACTGCTCCAATAGCTTTTTTTGAAAGACTTTGGTTGTTTACAAAGTAGCGAGAATTCTCTTTGCGTATGTGTTTAAAGATATTTATTTCTTCATTTTCTATACCAAGTGTGTCTGCGTTTATATCCCATGTAACACTAGATTCGCAAAGAGATGCTTCACATGAAGAACCACCAAGTGATGCCAGTATAGAGTTCATAAGTATAGACTTTCCACTACCACTTGGCCCAGTAAATACAACTAAACCAGAGTTTAGTTCCAACTCCGCCTCATCAAAACTTAAATAATCTTTGAGATAAAATCTCTCTATCATTTTTATTCCTTAAACCTAGAAATGCTCTTTATTTGTTATCCTAATATAAAATAGTAACTTTAATTAAATCTATTGCATTTTGACATAAAAATTACTATTTATTATTTTAGACTTACAGACAAACAATTTTCTGTATAATACACTAAACACACAAGGAGAAACATGAAACTCACTCTTATTTTTTTAGGTATGGCTCTAGGGTTACTGTATGGACATTTATACTATGGTTTTATATTTAGTTCAGACATATGTATGTTTGCGGGAATTACACTTATTATGCCAACACTTTTCAATGTTAAACTCCGAGATATAACTTTGGTTTACACCTACAAAGGAGTTTTACTCAAAGGTTTTCTTATCAACTATATTCTTCTCCCTATTATTGCAATAGGTATTGGTATGTTGACAGGTAACTTTGGTATTGCAGCTGGGCTTTTTCTTCTTGCAGTCCTTAGTGGTGGAGGTATGGTTATGCATTGGATTAAAACAGCCAAAGCAGATACTTCACTTGGATTTGTACTACTTTTGATAAATCTTATTTTTGTTTCTTTATCTCTGTTAATGTTACACTATTTTGGTATTTATACNTCAGACTATTTTGATGAGTCTTATCTTGATGGACCAAATATGAGTAATTTTGCTAGAGCTGTAATTATTTTACTTATTGTGATTCCGTTTTTACTTAGTAGAGTTATCATCTTTATTAAACCACTCAAAGTTTTTATTGAAGAGAAAAAAAGTTATATTAGTAACATCAGTATATTTCTCATCATTTTTTATCTTTTTGGATTGAATCAATCTCAGGCACTTTTTGAGATTTATGATTTTGAACCTGAACTAATCTATATCTCTTTTGGAGCCGTAGTCTTCTTCTATCTCATTATATATTTAGTGTCAGTTAAGCTTTATGATACAAATTCTCCACAAGAGAGAGCTGCGTTTTGGCATACTGTGACAAGATACATTACACTCGCTCTTGTAATTTCTACTTTTTCTATCAGCACTTTTGGTACTTCAATGTTGCTTCCTATAATGTTTGCATACATAATTCAGATACCTTTTTCGGCTAAAATCAGTCAACTTCAAGAAAAGGAATTAAGCAAATGAAATACTCATTAATGTTTAGAATCTGGCACTGGTTAAGTGCCGTGGTTGTTCTTGGTCTCGTAGCTACCGTACTTCTCAGATGGACACTACTTTCCAAGTCTGTAAACGCAGAGATACTCATAAACAAACTCTCAGAGATTGGCATAAGCATAACACAAACGCAAGGTATCACTTTAGCAAAAGCACTAAGAATCGAGCTTTGGGAGTGGCATATTATCCTAGGGTTTGCGTTTACAGCTTTAGTTCTTTTTAGATTTCTTCTTTATTTTATAGACTCAAAAAAAAGAACGATTTTTTCCGAGCTTGATAACCACCATAAATTAGTGAAAGTCTCTTATTATATTTTATATTTTACTTTTTTCATCATGGCTGCAACGGGCTTGCTTATGTACTTTGGTAAAGATTTAAACATAGCAAAAGAGTATGTTCATACTATAAAAGAGATACATGAACTCGTCTATTACTACATCGCGTTTTTTATTCCTCTTCATATTACAGGCGTTTTTATAGCAGATGCAAGTAATGAAAAAGGCTTGGTTTCAAGCATGATTCACGGTAAAGAAAACTAAAAAACTAGGGGCTTATGTTATAATTGTGTTTATATAACAATAAGGCTCTTCTCGTGCAAAACACATCTCCAACAACACAAAAATTCATTTTAAAACTTTTTCCAGAAATCATGATAAAAGGCCCCTCTGCTAAACGCCAGATGGTTGGACAACTTTATACAAATCTAGTTAAAATTTTAGAACGTATTAGTAGTGAAATCTTAGTCAGAAAATTTTCTGATAAAATAGAAATCGTAACGCCTCTTGATTTAGTGCCAGAAGTAAGACAAAAACTTTTAGATACTTCTGGAATAGAGCAAATACTCGAAGCATTACAGTTTGATGAGATGGATACACTAGATAAAATAAAAGTCAAAATTGCTGAGCTTGTAAGTGATTCTCTTGAGGGCAAAACTTTTGTAGTTCGTTCAAAACGCTCAGGGAAACATGATTTTATCTCGACAGAGTTAGAGCAGACTGTAGGTGGACACTTACTTGCCAACTCAAACGCCAAAGGAGTTGATCTAAGAACTCCTGAAGTAACTATTCGCATAGAACTTATCCAAGACCAACTCAATATAATTACAAAAGCATATAAAGGCCTCAGCGGTTTTCCAATCGGAACGCAAGGTGACATACTCTCTTTAATGTCAGGTGGATTTGACTCGACAGTCGCTTCGTACCTTACGATGAAACGCGGCATAAAAACTCACTTTGTATTTTTCAATCTTGGTGGAAATGCACACGAAATAGGTGTAAAACAAGTAGCACTTTATCTTTGGTCGAAGTTTGGCTCATCTCATAAAGTAAAGTTTATATCAGTACCTTTCGATGATGTCTTAGAAGAGATTTTTCGCTCAACTCCGCCAACTTATATGGGTGTAACATTGAAGCGTTTAATGCTGATGGCCTCAGAAAAAATAGCTAATGATATGGAAATTGATGCTCTTCTCACAGGTGAGAGTGTTGCACAAGTTTCAAGTCAAACGCTGCGCAATCTAGCAATCATTGATGAAGCAAGTTCTAAACTTATTTTGCGTCCTCTTGCTACAATGAATAAACCAGAGATTATGGCTATAGCAGACGATATCGGAACACGATATTTTGCTGAGTCTATGCCTGAGTATTGTGGTGTCATCTCCCAAAATCCAATCACACATGGCTCTTTTAAACGCATGGAAAAAGTAGCCTTAAAGTTTAACTATGATGTACTCGATAAAGCTGTAGAGGAGTCTAAAAGTATTTATGTTCATGATATCATTGATGATGTGACAAATTTAGAAGCTGTGGAAGTAGTAAAAGAACTCGATACAGATAAGTATGTGGTTATAGACATTCGTGCAGAAGATGCGTGTATTGAAGTCGATTGTGAAACACTGAAAATACCATTTCATAGACTGAAATCAGAGTTTATAAAACTTCCTCAAGATAAAGAGTATTTACTTTACTGCGAAAAAGGAATTATGAGTCAGCTTCATGCTCAGTATCTCAGAGATGCTCACAAGTGTGAAAATGTTAGAGTTTATAGACCAACCCAAATATAAGTTGGTCTCTTTAGGTTTTATCCTAGTTTCGAAATAATCGCTGCTTCTACATCACTTATATCAGCAGTACCATCTACTGTTATATATGTTAATGTTTTTACTTTTTGAGCTTGTTCTTTGTAGTAACCAATAAGAGGCTGAGTAAGCTCATGATAAACTTTTAAACGATCTAAAACAACTTCTTCTTTGTCATCATCGCGTTGTACTAAATCTTCTCCAGTCTCATCATCTTTACCAGCAACTTTTGGAGGATTGTACTCTAAGTGGTAAGTTCTTCCACTCGCAAGGTGAGCACGACGACCTGACATACGCTTCACTATAACTTCATCAGCAACATCAATCTCTATAACGGCGTCTATAACGATACCTGCGTTTGTTACTGCATCTGCTTGAGGAAGAGTACGTGGAAAACCATCTAAAAGGTAACCGTTTTTACAATCATCTTCTGCTATTCTATCTTTTACAAGACCTATAATAATTTCATCTGTTACAAGTTGACCAGCATCCATTGCTGCTTTTGCCATTTTTCCCATCTCTGTTCCAGCTTTTATAGCTGCTCTAAGCATGTCGCCTGTAGAGATTTGAGGGATGTTATATTTTTTTGTTAAAAATTGAGCCTGTGTACCTTTTCCAGCACCTGGAGCTCCTAGTAAAATTATGCGCATTTTGTGTCCTATGAGTATTTATTTGGTGCAATTATATAGAAACTTAGCTTGGAGTTATATTTATTCACCCCAGCCTAGTTTCTCTTTTAGTACATCGAAGTAGTTAAACTCAGTTTTGTGTATGAGTTTGACCTTATTTGTAGCAAGTTTGATATATATACTCTGTTGTGCTTCTAACTCATACTTGTCCTGCCCATCAATGATAACTAACGCTTTATCTTTTGGTGTTTTCATCTCTATGGCAAATTCTGCAGGGAGAACAACGGGTCTTTGTGTAAGCGAGTGAGGAGAGATAGGTGTAAGTGCAAAAACATTAGTAAGTGGAAAAAGTACCGGTCCACCAGCGGAGAGATTATAAGCAGTTGAACCGGTTGGAGTTGAGACAATCACACCATCACCATAGTAAGTGTTAAAAGCTTTCGAGTCTACTAGAGTTTCAACATGAATCATATTTAAAACTGAGTGGCGAGTAAGAACAATATCGTTAAATGCATGTGTTGTTATCTCTTTGCCACCTTGAGTAAAAGTAGCTTCAAGTATGGCTCTCTCATCAACTCTATACTCTCCTTTTGTAAAACCATCAAGAAAAGCATCAAGTTCATCAAGGTTTACATCTGCTAAAAAACCCAAGTTTCCAGCATAGACACCAAGTATAGGTATGCCATGCTTAAAAGAGCGTCTTGCTACAGATATAAGTGTACCGTCACCGCCCAAAGTTACCAGTGCATCCGAAGTTTGGCATAAAAGATCAAAGTCCATTCCCATTACTCCAATCATACCACCACTTATACTTTCAATATTTACACTTATATCATGTGAGTTAAAAATTTTCTCTAATCTGTAGTAGTCATCTTTGAGTTCTGGTGTTGATGGTCTTAGAATAACCCCAACTTTTTTAATTTTTTTTCTCTGCACATCCGCTCTTTGTGTAAATAAATTTTGTTAATTATACACTATTTAGCTATAATCGCGAAAATATTTATAAATAGGACTCTATATTTTGAGAACTCATTACTGTACAGATTTAAACGAAACAAATGTAGGAGAGGAAGTTACTCTTACGGGTTGGGCGAATAATCACCGTGACCACGGTGGAATTATTTTCATAGATTTACGCGACAAAACTGGTCTTATCCAGCTTACTTGTGATCCGGCTGATAGCCAAGAGTCACATAAAATTGCCAATAGTGTTCGTGATGAATTTGTTCTTATAGCAAAAGGAACTGTGCGTTTACGTGGAGAAGGACTTACAAACCCGCGTTTAAAAACTGGTGCTATTGAGATAGTAGTAACTGAGCTTAAAATTGAGAACAAATCAGCAGCTCTTCCATTTGTGATTGGAGATAAAAGTGTTGGTGAAGAAACAACACTTAAGTATCGTTATTTAGAGCTTCGTGACCCTAGTATGTACGAAGTGTTTCGTCTACGTTCAAAAGCAGCAATAGCCGCTAGAAACATTCTTGATGCAAATGGTTTTTTAGAAGTTGAAACGCCAATCCTTACAAAATCAACTCCAGAGGGAGCAAGAGATTATCTAGTACCTTCTCGCGTTCACGATGGAGAGTTTTATGCACTACCACAGTCACCACAGCTTTTTAAACAGCTTTTAATGGTTGGTGGATTTGATAGATACTTTCAAATAGCAAAATGTTTTCGTGATGAAGATTTACGTGCAGATCGTCAACCTGAATTTACTCAGATAGATGTTGAGATGAGCTTTTGTAACCAAGAAGATGTAATCAAAGTTGCTGAAGATTTACTAACTGCAATGTTTAAAGCTTGTGATGTAGAAGTACAAGCTCCGTTTAACCGTATAACTTACAGCGACGCGATGGAACTTTATGGCTCTGACAAACCAGACATGCGCTATGCACTTCCTATGGTAGATGTTATCGATATTTTTGAGCGTTGTGACAATGAAATCTTTACAAACATCGCAAAACAACCACACAAAAACCGTATCAAAGCACTTAAAGTACCTGGCGCTGATTTAGTATTCTCAAAACGCGAGATGAAAGGCTTTGAAGATTATGTACGCAAGTTTGGTGCACATGGTCTTGGTTACTTTCAAATGAAAGAAGATGGACTAAAAGGTCCACTTATTAAATTCTTTAGCGAAGCAGACATTGCTCTTTTAGTTGAGAGACTTGAGATGGAAGTTGGCGATGTTGTATTTTTTGGTGCAGGTGAGAAAAAAACTGTATGGGATTATATGGGTCGTTTTAGAAACTTCATCGCTGAACATGAAAAAATGAATCTTGTAGATGAAAATGCTTTTGAATTTGTATGGGTAGTTGACTTTCCAATGTTTGAAGTTGAAGATGGTCGTGTTAAAGCACTTCACCATCCATTTACACAACCAAAAGATACAGACAAAGAAGATGTTGAAGAGATAGAGTCTATCGCTTACGATATCGTTCTTAATGGTACAGAACTTGGTGGTGGATCTATTCGTATTCATAAAGAAGAAGTACAAGAAGAGGTATTTAAACTTTTAGGAATTGCAGAAGAAGAGGCACAAGAAAAATTTGGTTTCTTACTAGATGCTCTTAAATTTGGTGCTCCTCCGCATGGTGGTTTTGCACTTGGTTTTGACAGACTTATGATGTTGATTTCTAAAAAAGCAAGTATCCGTGATGTTATCGCATTTCCTAAGACTCAAAAAGCTTCTTGTGTACTTACAAAAGCTCCAAGTCCAGTTGATAGCACACAACTTCGTGACCTTCACATTCGTTTACGCGAGAAAAGTAAATAATTTTGAAGAAATTATTTCTAATTATTGGAGCTCCTGGCTCTGGTAAAACTACCGATGCTGAGATTATTGCTAAAAATAGTAATCAAATTTCTCACTACTCTACTGGCGATATGCTTAGAGAAGAAGTTGCAAGCGGAAGTTCTCTTGGCTCGGAGATAAATGAGTATATCTCAAAAGGTCTCATCGTCCCAATAAAAATCGCTATAGAAACGATTACAAAAGCAATAAAGTCAGCTCCTACAGATATAGTCATCCTTGATGGTTATCCTCGTAGCATAGAGCAGATGAATGCACTTGAAAGTTTTTTAAAAAGTGATGACTCAATACAACTAACAAATGTCATAGAAGTAGCGGTGAGCGAAGACACTGCCCGAGATAGAGTTCTTGGGCGTTCTCGTGGTGCAGATGACAATAATGAAGTTTTTGACAACCGTATGAAAGTCTATCTTGAACCTTTGGAGCAAATACAAGCATTTTATGCTGCTAAAAATATGTTAAAAGTAATAAGTGGAGAAGGAACAATCGAAGAGATTGTTATAGAAATGGAGAGTTTTATAAACTCTAAAATATAAAAGCTTATATAAACGCCAAGAGCGTTTATATCTTAGTCTTCTTCAGTAAAACCGAAATCATCCTCTTCTTCACCAGCTTTTTGAGCCTCTAAAATATCATCAATTATCTCTTTACACTCATCTTCTTCGATATCACCACTCTCAATATCTGTTAAAACATCTTGAAGATCAGATTTAAACTCACGAAGCTCTTCTATCTCTTCTTTTGCATCTTCTGTTGCTTCTTTGTTGTCAGCTATCTCTTCAAATATCGCATCCAATGATTCATCAATATCTGGAATAACACTCTCTTCAATCAGTTTCTTTAACTCTTGCGCATATGACATTTATGTACCCTTGTGTCTTTTTTATTTTCGCAATTATACTATAATTTCTTTATGAATTTTTATGCACTAATAATCGGAACAGAAATCCTAAATGGTAGACGCGAGGACAAACACTTTGAGTTTGTAAAAGAAGAGTTGGCAAAGTATGGACATGAGCTTTTTGCATCATTTATCATTAAAGATGATGAAGAGTTAATTACAAAAACATTTGAAATGATTCAAGCAGACGAAAATGCAGTTATGTTCTCTTTTGGAGGTATAGGCTCAACTCCTGATGATTTAACACGAGAGATTTCTGCAAAAGTTTTTGAAAATGCAGATGTAATTCCACACGAGAAGTTTTTAAAAGATATTATTGATAGGTTTGAAGATAGAGCTTATCCACATAGAGTACATATGGCTGATCTACCTCCTAGTGCACAACTACTACACAATCCTATAAACAATATGTCAGGCTATTCTCTTCAAAATAGATTCTTTTTTGTTCCAGGCTTTCCCTCTATGGCTCATCCTATGATAGAAGCAGTAATTCAGACACATTTTTCTAAGTCAGAAAAAAAATATAGAAAAACACTCTTAGCACATACAAGTGAAGAGACCTTAATAACTCTAATGCAAGTACTACCAAAAAGTGTGGATTTGTCTTGTTTGCCAATGTTTGTCGATAACAAACCTCATGTAGAACTATCTTTAACTACAAAGTCACTCTTAGAGTTAGAAGAGTATTTTTCACTCTTTACAGATGAGTTAAATAAGAAAAAAATATATTTTAAACTAATATAAAAAGTTCTTCTGTCGATATATAATATAATAAAATCAAGGAATTTTCTTATGTTAGTTTGGTTATTGGTACTTTTATTGCTATTAATTCTTATATATGTTGTTTATAGAATAAACCTGAATGATAATTCTAAGAATTCGAAAAAGCAGACTAGGCAACATTACACTTTTAAAATATAAGAGAAAATAATTATGGCTATAGCATTTAACAATCATGTCTTTAAAGGACATAGAACACTGCTTGGAAGTAAGTTTGTAACTTATGCAGAAGTAGAACTTCCACTAAGAACTGAGTTTTATGAAAAATCAAAAACTGGTTTTGATTGGGGAAATACTAGTAAGTCAGCAAATCAATTAGCATTTGCTATCCTTTATCAAGTCGGCGATAAAGAACTAGCACTTAAATATGCTGAAAACTTTACTAAAGATATAATCAAGTCTTTAAACTCTAGAGACTGGGTTATGAGTGTAGCTCAAGTTCAAGCCTGGATTAATCAAAACTGTGAACTATCGCCTACTCAAGAAAAAGATATAAAACCACAAAATGAAGCCTCAAACAGTAAAATTCCTCTCAAAAAAAAGAAAAAAACAAATGTCGTTAAAGAGGTTTGTAAAGAATTAAACATAACACAGAAAAATCTTGCTGAAATTTTAGAAGTACCAGAAGGAACTATTAGTAGTTGGGCTGTTAAAAATGAAATACCCCGTCTTGGCAAGAAAGCTATAGAGTTCTATATTCAAAATAGTAAAAACCAAAAAATTGTTGATAGCTACAAAAGCTTCATTAATCTTTTACAAGAATCATAACAAAGGAAAAAAATGAAGCCAAAAGATGAGATAACTCGCAGTCTTCTAATAGATAGGCTAACTTGGGAAGAGTCAATGAAATACTCTAGGGACAGATATAAAATGAGTCTAAGTAAAGTAATTGAAGCACTATTGCAAGATTGGCTAACAAAAGAAAAGCGTAAGCCTTTAGATAATACAAAACAGGGCAAATTTTTTGACTAAAACTAATCTTTTTAAAGCACTCCTTAATTAATTTTTGACACTTATCTATCTAACTTTTCATTAGTAGTTTTTAAGTATAATTCCATTTACAAATTAACTAAGTGAGAATTCAATGGAAATCATTCAAACAACAGATGCTTTTAAAGCACTTATAGAAGAAATAAAAACAACAACACCAGGATACAGAGACCCCTTGGCATTTGGTATATGTAGAGTAGATCTAGGTCAACTAAATGTTGAAAAAACTCTTCAAGCTACTTACCCTCTTATAAACTGGGATGAAAACTTTGGAAGTGCAGCAATTTTTGTTAGAGCACTACAAGAGCAAGGTATAGATGTTGATTTTACAAAAACTGAAGTTGTTTGCAATATAAATATGGATTTTTTAAGAGCATGTTTAGCAGCATTTACACCCTACTCTGATGAAGCATTTGGTGATGCTCATAAAAACATTCAAGTTATTTCTGCACTTTATGCTCAAATGATTAACTCAGGTTCATTTGAAGGTGAATTTAAAGTAACATTTATTTATGATGATGCACCACTAGAGAGTGTAGAAGCATCATACTTAAAACTTTATGCTATTTCACAAGCAAAAGTACCTCTAAGAGATATTAACTTAAATGGTGCGTTTGGTGCATTACCAAATGTTGCATGGTCTGCAGGACAACCAATAGAACTTGACTATTTAAGAGAGTTTGAAATAGAACTAAAACTTGCAAATGAGTACCCACATATTGATTTTGTAGATAAGTTTCCAAGATTTTTACAACACATCATTCCTCAAGACAATACTCGTATCTTAGATACATCTAAAGTTCGTTTTGGTGCACAACTTGCAGCTGGAACTACAGTAATGCCAGGTGCATCTTACATCAACTTTAATGCTGGAACAACTGGTCCAGTTATGGTTGAAGGGCGTATTTCTTCATCTGCAATCGTAGGTGCTGGTAGTGATGTTGGTGGTGGTGCTTCTATTCTTGGAGTACTAAGCGGAACTGATGGAAACCCTATCTCAATAGGTAAAAATACACTTCTTGGTGCAAACTCTACTTGTGGGATTCCTTTAGGCGATGCTTGTATAATTGATGCTGGTTTAGCTATCTTAGAAGGTACTAAAGTTGGTATATACCCAGAAGAGTTGAAAAAAATTATGGAAGTAAACACTAATGCAAATATGCAAGGTGAGATTTTTAAAGCTGGTCAACTAGCACACTTTAGCGGACTACACTTTAGACAAAACTCTTTAACAGGTGAAATTACAGCTTCACGTTCTACAAGAGAGATTAAACTAAACGCTGATCTTCACTAAGATATGCTAATCTCTATTTTATCTTTTTCGTTATATAATGTATTATATACGAGAAGGAGAATATTATGAATATATCAAATAACATCTCATCTATACAATCACATCAATCGATGTTAAATACTAGTGCAAATAATGTTGCAAATGTTAATACAGATGGTTTTGTTCCGAGTGATACAAAAATTTCTAATAGTGGGAATTCTGTAGTTGCTAATACGAGAGAAGCAAGCGATACTGGCTCTGCAAAGAGTCAAACTAATTTGAGTAAAGAAATCCCAGATCAGATTGTTTCTCAAGATGCTGTAGCAGTAAATGTTTCAGCTATAAAAACACAGGATGAAATGTTTGGTTCTCTACTTGATATTAAAGCTTAGGCTATTCCATTGGAAAGCTTAGGCCTTGTAAATTTCGTAATAGAGACGCATTGTCATCATACTCTTTTAAATTTTTTCCTAGCTCTAAAGTACTAAAAACACTTTTTCCAATAACATATCTACCTTCAATCCCATCTTCTTGTGTTTTTACACCCCATACATTTTGAAAGACAATAACTTCATCTTTGAGAGTTCCAACATAAAGTACTATATGACCTCTTTTATAAAGTAGTGTTTCAAAAGGTTTAGCTTCTGCTTTAATTAAGTTTATTTTTTCTTCATCACTTAAACCGTTTAAAGATATAGTTTTCCCTGTTACTGCTTGTCTAGATGAGTTTCTAGGAAGCCAAAGACCAAAAGGAGTATAAAAGTCTCTGAGTGTTGATGAACAGTCTCTTTGTCCATACATTCCACCCCAGCCATAGTTTGAAAAAGTTAATCCTGAAATTATTTTATCTATATTTTTTGAATTAAAAGCCAAAACACCCTTGTGAGAATATGTTTTTAAAATCTTAGAGTTAAAATAGATGGCTTGAGAATTCTCATCTTTTGAAACAGTTAAAACTGTGTAAGTATCTTCGTCTTCACTGATTAATGCTAGCATCATACCAACTCTAGATTTAAAAAGAAAATCCCCATTTTGAGAGTAAAGCGGAATATTATCACTGCTAATAAAGATTTGTTCTGCGTTTTGCCAGAGATCAGTATATTTTTTTTCTATGAAAACTATGTCTTTGCTTTTAACCCAGCCAAAAGCAAAACTAGACTCTACAAATACCCACTGTTTATCTTTTGAGTAGTGAGATACAAAGAGTGGTTTATTTGCTGCAATACTACTGTTTTGCATATAATCAAAAGGAAAGCCCTCACCTGCTTTTTTAGGATCTCGTAGAAGTGGCTTCTCTGTCGGAAAGGCTCGTAGGTTTAAAAGATTTAGTGAAAGTGCTCTTTTATTAATGCTTGCATAATCTGTAAAGTTTGAATTCTCTAGTGCTGTATCAAAAAACTCTTGGCTTAAAAGCTGTAAGTTTTCACCATAGCTATTGCCATACTTAAAAGCATCATAAGACCACATAGCGTCTTTTAAATCTATGCTTATTTTATCTATATTCCAAACGCGAAAATAGTTATTTTGGAAATCTTCAAGCTCTAAAGCTTCCTTATTTATTCCAGTAGAATATACAAAAACATCTTGAGGAATATATTCTAAATCAGCAATTTTTTCTAGACCAAGAAGAGTCTCTTCTTGAGCGCTAGGATGAGTATCTTTATGTACAGAGCAAGCACTTATAAGTAATGAAATAAAAACTATATATACTAATTGCAATCTTTCTCCTCTAATCTACATCACCAAATCTACTTACAACTCTTCCAAGAACTTCTATTTCGTTAGGATTTAAAGTTTGTGTTGGATAAACAGAGTTATCTGAAAGAATATCCACTTTACCATCTACTCTTTGTTGGATTCTTTTTATAAAAAGTCCTCCGTCTGTTCTTATGGTAAAAATCCCACCACGATTTATATCTGTTTTTGATCTATTGATAAATACTATGTCATTATAACTAAATGTAGGCTCCATAGAATCACCAGAAACATTAATTGCTTCTATATTTTTAAGCTCTCTTTCTCCACCCAACATAAAAACAAAATGTTCTGGAATCTCTATCTCTTCTATCTCTTCATATTGTTCATCCGCTCCACCACCAGCACTTGCATTTACATCATTAAGGTACTTAATCATATAAAACTTGTTTGTAGCTTCAATAAGGCTCTCTGGCGACTGACCATATAACATCCAGTTAATTGAGATTGCTTTTTTTGCACAAAAGTCTAACAACTCATTAAAAGGTATCTTGTCTCTTTTTTTCATGGTCGCAAAATTCATCTGAGAGATACCAAGAACTTCTGCTACATCCTTATCGAAAACTTTTTTAGGAGAAAATTCAGGAGAAACTATACTTTTAATCTCTTCTACTATATTTGCAAAACTATTCATTACGAACTCCTTGTTTTGTTTAATTATAGAGTTAGTATATAGAAATTTTGCAATAAAGTCAAAATAAATATGTCAATTTGTCATATTTTTTAAAATAGTGCGATTAAAAGTGTACTATTTTTTCAACTTAATCAATAATAAGGATTTAAAATGTCACTATTTATTAAAAATGCTGAGACTCTTTTTGAGAAATTTGAAGCAAGAATAGAAAACTGGGCTGAGAAGTTATTTTAGTTTTTCGTTTTTTTGTTTTTCTTGAGCAAGTAGCTCTTTTTCGCGTTTAGCAGATTTGTTTTTATGGTAACCACCAAAAATAAATATCATAAATAAAACAAAAAGAATAATCATAATTACGTCTATAAATGAACTCATATTCTAAGCCTTTGCAAAAGTATCATAGTTTTGGCGAATAGCATCATAAAGCACAATTCCCACACTAATAGCTAAATTTAAACTTCTTCCATCTTTTGTCATTGGAATAGTGACATTTCTATCTTTGTATTTGTTGAGTATATCTTCAGGAATACCTGCAGTTTCACTACCAAAAAAGATAAAGTCACCCTCTTTAAAATCTGTTTGAAAATAGGGTCTATCTGTTTTTGTCGTCGCAAAGTGAGCATTTGAATTAATTTGATTGTTCTCAAAAAACTCATCTATATTTTCCCACACATGTAAATCAAGCTTATCCCAATAATCTAGTCCAGCACGTCGCACTGCCTTTTCATCTATATCAAAAGCAATAGGCTTTATAAGGTGAAGTGAAGCACCCGCGTTTACACATAAGCGCCCTATTGCACCTGTATTGTTTGGGATTTGTGGATTTACCAAGACTACATTAAAAGACATTAAAAAATCACCGTTCTGTTTGCATATACAAAGATTCTATCTTCAAGTGCAAGTTTTAAGGCACGAGAGAGTACAACTTTTTCTACATCACGACCAGAACGCTGCATATCTTTCCAGCCATAAGCATGATCAACATGAATAACTTCTTGAGCGATAATTGGTCCTTCATCAAGGTTGTTATTTACAAAATGTGCTGTAGCACCTATAATCTTCACACCTCTATCATATGCTTGTTTATAAGGATTTGCTCCTATAAAAGCAGGTAAAAATGAGTGATGAATATTAATAATTTTATCTTCAAAAGTTTCAACGAAACGAGGAGTTAAAATCCTCATATATTTTGCAAGTACAATATAGTCAACATCATCATATGAGTTTAAACACTCTATAATTTTTGTTTCGTGGTCTGCACGCTCTATTCCTTCATGGGAGATAGTGATAAATGGAATATCAAACTTAGAAACTACAGACTCTAAAGTGTCGTAATTAGAAACAACAGCTAGTATATTTGCCTCAAGCTCCCCAGATTCATGACGGATAAGAATATCACCAAGCGCATGTAACTCTTTTGTAGCCATAATGATAATATTTTTTTTCTTAGGCTCGATTACTTTTACACTTGAAGTTTCTGGTAGAGCTTGAATAATTGCATCTTTAAGCTCTTTTTTGTTTACATCGCCATCGACAACACTACGCATAAAAAACTTATTACTTTCATTGTCAACAAATTCACTATTTGTAAGAATATTTAAATCATAGCTATAAAATATACTTGAAACTTTATGAACAAGTCCTTTTTCATCATTTGCATCGATTAAAACGCGGTATTGACTCATTTAGAATTTCCTTTTTCTAGTGCTTGGACTCTTAAGTCGATAGTTGCCAAAGTATACTCTAAAAAATTCAAAGTCATATCAATTTTAGCTTCTATATTTGAGTTGTTTGGTGCTTGAAAACCTTCAAAAAGAACAAGTAATCTCTCTCTAATTGAACTAAGGTATGCAAGTTCACTATCTACTTGTTGCTCAGTATGGTTTTCATAATCTTCTGGCTCTAATTCCTGCTTTGGTATCGATTCTTGCTCGGATGAGATTGCAGATTCTACTGCTGTATCTTCTTCCATTTCAGCAAGAGTTGAGAGTATTACATCTTTTAATTCCATGTTTTTAACAACCACCTTTCAAACTCTTTAAACTCTACTTCACTATCCATCTTTAAAAAGTAATCTTTCATTTGAGTGTTTACTTTTAAAAATTTTTTTCTCATTCCAGACAACCTTCTAATAGCAATTTTTGCATCACTATTGTTAGGATCTTTTTTTAGCACCTCTTTATAAATCTCTAAAGCCTCTTCTTTAAGGCCTTGGAGTTCATATATATTTGCTAATGTTAGTGTCTGCATAGGAGAAATTTATCTTTGTATATAATTTGCGATAATTGAACCCATCTCGCTTGTTGAACATACTTCTTTAGCATCAAACTGAGCTAAATCTCCAGTTCTATAACCTTCACTTAGTGCTTTTTTAATTGCATTATCAATTTTATCAGCAGCTTGTGTTTCACCAAGAGCGAAACGCAGCATCATAGATGCAGAAGCAATAGTAGCAATTGGGTTTGCAATACCTTGTCCTGCGATGTCAGGAGCACTTCCATGAATTGGTTCATAAACACCTATCTTATCTCCAACAGAAGCTGATGGTAAAAGACCAATAGAGCCACAAAGCATAGAAGCTTCATCACTTAAAATATCGCCAAAGATATTTCCAGTAAGCATGACGTCAAATTGTTTAGGATTTAAAACAAGTTGCATTGCCGCATTATCAACATACATATGAGTTAGTTTAACTTCTGGATACTCTGCAGAAACTTCAGTAACCACATCTCTCCAAAGCTGAGATACGTCAAGAACATTTGCTTTATCAATAGAGCACACTCTTTTGTCGCGTTTCATAGCAATTTTAAAGGCATGGTGTGCAATTCTTACAATTTCATCACGAGTGTAAACCATAGTGTTCCACCCTTTATCCTCTGTGCGCCCTTTAGGCTCACCAAAGTAAATACCACCAATAAGCTCACGAACAACCATTATATCTACACCCTTGACAATTTCAGGCTTTAATGAAGATGCATTTATCAGTTCATCATATACAACAGCAGGACGAAGGTTTGCATAAACACCCAGCTCTTTTCTAAAACGTAAAAGTCCACTCTCTGGGCGTTTTTCACGAGGAAGTGCATCCCATTTTTCTCCGCCAATAGCTCCAAAAAGAACAGCATCAGACTGCAGTGACTTTGTTATAGTTTCTTGAGGAAGAGGATCACCTGTAATGTCATATGCACATCCGCCCATAAGAGCTTCGTCATAGTCAAATTGAAAACCAGAGCATGATGCAACAGCATCTAAAACTTTTACTGCTTCATCTACTATCTCTGGTCCAATACCGTCACCTTTGATAAGTGTAATTTTATAACTTTTCATTATTTACCTTTAATCTCGTTTTGTGCAAAGTTCATCAATCCACCTGCATCAATTAGCTCTTGCATAAAAGCAGGAATTGGAGTGAAGTTGTATGTTTTACTTGTAGTGTTATTTGTAATTGTTCCAGCATCCATATCTACAGTAATATTGTCACCCTGTGATATCTCAGCACTTTCTGGAAGCTCAAAAATAGGTAGTCCCATATTAAACGCATTTCTATAAAAAATTCTTGCGAATGTTGGAGCAATTACAGCTGCAACACCTGCTGCTTTGAGTGCAATTGGAGCATGTTCACGTGAACTTCCGCATCCAAAATTTTCCCCTGCAACAATTACATCACCTGCACTCATGTTACTGACAAATGTAGGATCAGCATCTTCCATGACATGCTTTGCTAGTTCCTCAGGTACTGAAGTATTTAAGTATCTTGCGGCAATAATCAAATCTGTATCGATATCTTTACCGAATGTCCAAACTTTGCCATTTATGTTTGCTTTTTTCATATAGGTTCCTAGTATGTTTATTGAAATAATTTCGTGATTATAGCTAAAAGGAGGTTGAAGTTTTCTAAAAGTAATTATCGTAGTGAATTATTTAGACTTAATATTAAAAAGTATCAAGCCTAATTAGTGTATTTATTATCGTTTCAAGTTGTTTACAGTTTGAAGCATTTCATCACTTGTTGTGATTACTTTTGAGTTTGAATCATAAGCACGTTGTCCTGTAATAAGGTCTGTAAGTTCAACAACTAGTTCAACATTTGAAAGCTCAACAAAACCCTGACGAATTGTACCAAGTCCATCTACACCAGGTGTACCCTCAACTGGCTGACCTGAACTATCTGTTTCCACATAAAGGTTGTCTCCCATAGAGTGAAGTCCTGCTGGATTTATAAAGTTTGTTGTATTGATTTGACCAATTTGTGTAGCCTGCGTTTGACCAGCTTGAACAACCGTAACAATACCATCTGTACCAATACTGATATCTGTAGCATCAGGTGGAACAACAATTTCAGGAATCAGTTTATATCCATCACTATTAACAATCGTACCATTTTCATCAAGCTTATAAGCACCATTTCTGGAATAGACCTCACTTCCATCAGGAAGCTCAAGTTTAAAAAAACCACGACCAGTTATTGCCATATCAAGCTGATTGTCTGTCTGCTTCAAAGAGCCTTCTGAAAATATCTTATTGATAGCAGTAGGACGAACCCCAAGACCAACTTCCATACCCGTAGGGCTTTTAGTTACATCACTAGTAGATGTTCCTGCATACTCCATCACATGGTACATAAGATCAGCAAACTCTGCGCGAGATTTTTTAAAACCTATGGTGTTAACATTGGCGATATTATTTGCTGTTGTATCTATCTGAGTCTGCATACCCAACATTCCTGTTGAAGCAGTATAGAGTGATTGCATCATGATTTAAGTCCTTTAGTGTATTTCATTATTGTTATGCTTTTTTCGCTAGTTTTTCTATAGCATCTCTGTTCATATCATTCATCTGAGTATCCATTACTTTTTGGTACATTCCAACAAGGCGATTTGTCTCAATCAAAGACGTCATCATTTTAACGGCGTTTACATTACTCTTTTCTGTAAAACCTTGTAAAACAGCACCTGACTCATCTACTGATTTGAGGTTAGCAATATTTTCAATTTTATATAGATTGTCACCCTCTTTTTGAAGTAAGGCAAGGTTTTGAGGATTAGCGATAAAAAGTTTTTTGTTTTGAGCTAGACTCATGCTGTTTGGTATGTTTGTAAAGAGTTGACCATTTTTATCTGCTTCTATGACAGTGTCTTGTGAAGCAAAACTGATGTTACCTCCAGACTTAAAGTAATCATCAGGAAGAACTTCATAGCCTTGTTTTGTTACTAAAACACCCTCTTCATTTTTTGAAAATGAACCATCACGAGTCAACTTGATTCCTTCTGGTGTTTTAACCGCAAAAAAAAGTCCCTCACGAGAGAGTGCAAAATCTAAAGGGTTTGAGCTTTGCTGCATAACACCTACAGAATGGTCAGTATATGCATCAACAATTTGAGGTGCTCTTGTCATAGTTCTGTTTATAAACGCGGCACCATCTTCCGAATTGTTTTCATTTGGCAGAGTATCTCTAGCCTCTTTATAAAGACGCATAAAATCACCAACGATTAAATTATCCTCTTTAAAACCAACAGTATTGACATTAGCAAGATTATTGGAAATAGTATCAATTCTATTAAACTGTGTAACCATTCCAGCTGCCGAAGAGTAGTAGCCTGTCTGCATTTTTTGCCTTTTTTCAGATATTTAAACTCAAAAAGCAAAGTGTGTTCCAGTTTTACTTTTATATAGCTTTAATTCTATCTCGGTATAATCCACTCTTTAAATAACCTTAACTCCTGGAGCATACTCCCATATGACAGCAAAAGAACTCAACAAAGCACTAGAGACCCTCTTTGAAGAACACAAAGGGAAAGATTGTCTTACTTATGAATCTCTTATGGGGCTTTTTGATAAACAACCTACAAGCGCACAAGCAAAAAATATTTTAAAACTTCTCACTAAACACAAAAAATGTATCTACACTTCAAGTGAACATGCGAAAAAGCTTAATGATCAAGAAGCAGAAGCAAGACGTTCTGCTCAAAGAAAAATGCTTGAAGATAATGAAACAGACAAGTTCGATATCTTAAAAGAGCACGAGTTACTTGAGTGGTCACGCTCTGACTCTCCTGTACGTATGTATCTTCGTGAAATGGGACAAATCCCTCTTTTAACGAAAGAAGAAGAGATAGAAATAAGTAAAAAAATCGAGGGCGGAGAGAGTATTATTATTGATGCTATCTGTTCTGTTCCTTACTTAATTGATTTTATTCTTGACTATAAAGAACCACTTATAAATCGTGAACGCCGCGTTAAAGAACTATTTAAAAGTTTTGAAGATGATTCAAGTGACGATGATGATGATTCAAACGATGATGATTCAAATGACGATGGTAGTGCAGAAAAAACTCTTTCTGCAAAAGATAAAAGCAGAGTAGAGAAAGTTTCTACTAGTTTTAAAGCACTTGAAAAAGCAAAAAAAGATTGGATAAAACTTACAGAAAAAGCTCCTGCTGATTTAGATGCAGAACTTAATGAAGAGATAATCACTTACTTTTTAGGTTTAACATTCAAAAAAAGTGTTCTTAAAGAGAAACTTCTTGACCTTGGACCAACTTCAAAACTTATAAACGAACTTGTAAAGGCTATGGAAACTGCACTTAAGAGTGATGATGGATACGATAAAGAGCTTAAACGCCTTGAGTATAAACTTCCTCTTTTCAATGCGACACTCAAAGCTAATCACAATGTTTTAGTAAATAAAATTCAAGACCTAACAAAAGAAGATATCGCAAACATGGTTCCAGAAGCTACTATGGTTTCTACATATATGGAAATAAAAAAGCTTGTTCAAACCAAAGAAGCATCTAAAAATTCTTTCGATATGGAACCTGAAAAACTTTCAGATATTTTAGAGCAGATTAAACGCGGTAAAAATATCTCTGAAATCTCTAAAACAAAAATGGCAAAATCTAACCTTAGACTTGTTGTATCAATAGCTAAACGCTACACAAACCGTGGACTTCCATTTCTTGACCTTATCCAAGAAGGAAACATTGGTCTAATGAAAGCTGTTGATAAGTTTGAGTACCAAAAAGGTTATAAGTTCTCTACTTATGCAACATGGTGGATTCGTCAAGCAATTTCACGTGCTATTGCTGATCAAGCGAGGACAATTCGTATTCCTATTCACATGATTGAGACTATCAACCGTATTAACAAAATCATGCGTAAACACCTCCAAGAAAATGGGAAAGAGCCGGATGTTGAGACTATTGCTGGTGAAGTTGGCCTTTCTGTTGAAAAAGTTAAAAATGTTATTAAAATCACTAAAGAGCCTATATCTCTTGAAGCGCCAATTGGTAGTGAAGAAGATGGGCGTTTTGGAGACTTTATCGAAGATAAAGCATCTCTTTCTCCTTCAGATGCGATACTTAAAGATGATCTAAGAGTTCAAATTGAGACTGTATTAGAACAACTTAATGAAAGAGAAAAAGCAGTTATTAAACTACGTTTTGGAATTATGGATGATGAGAGTGATAGAACACTTGAAGAGATAGGAAAAGAACTTAGCGTTACTCGTGAGCGTGTTCGTCAAATTGAATCTTCAGCAATTAAAAAACTCAAACACCCTAAAGTTGGACGTAGACTTAAAAACTACATAGAAGAGTAGTAGTTTTTCATGACATTTGAACAGCAGTGGATTGAGTATGACTACAATCCTTTTATACTATTTAGTGCGAGCGGAAAGATTATTTCGCTCAATGCAGAAGCTCAGTTCTTACTTGGGGCTACAACTCCAGCAGAGCTTTTCACTTTAGCACAAACTTATGCAAACATTAGTTTTGGTTTTAAAACAAGTTTTATAGACTTAGAGTATGGTAGATATAAGTTTTTTGGGGTTACTGTAGGGTATGAAAATGAAGATGAAATAGGTATAAAGCTGTATCAAATGCCTTCAATGAAACTAAACACTAAAAAGCCAGAAGGTGAACTTACAAACATCTTTACGATAACAGATCTCTGTATATCAACTAACTCTATTGCATCAACAATAGAGTATACAAAGAGTTACGATCCAACTATTCCCGATGTTGTAATAAACTCAAATCTTCTCATTAAGGTTTTAAATAAAATTTATCACTGCTTTAACGAGAACACTGCTATAGATACAAAAGTTTTTTATAGAATTGGTGAACATGTAAAGTTTGAGGAGAAGAAGTATAGTATCTTTTCAATCTCAATAAGTGCACAAGAGATGAATAAAACGAAAAGTACTGAGGTAAAAACATTTGCCCAAAATAATGGTTTCTACATAGATATAGAAAACCAAAGTATCACCTTAAACATACCTATGATAACCGCTTAGAAATAAAAGAAGCGGTTATTATCCCTAATAACAAAGATGGTAAGTAGAACTTCAAGTCCAAAACAGCATTGTTTTTCAAGGCAATAAAGCCCAAAATCAGTAAAAGATAAGGAACAATTCTAAAAAGCGAAACACTTCCTCTTGCACCATGTTTCATACTACTCAAACTAAATGTTTTTATCTTTGCTTTTTCCTCTTTTACTATTGCTTTTAAGTCAAGTTCCTCCACAGGTGTATCATTAATAGGTTTCTCATACCCCAGGGCACCCTCTCTGACTTCGTCATTCACCTTGTCATAAAGTTCATGTGGATCTTCTATTGTATCAAGTAAATCTCTTTTATCATCGTAAGTTTCTGAGTTTACTTGTGATTGAACCATCTTTTTATATGCAAAAGAAGAACCCAAAATAATAAAAAATGAACTCAAAAATGCAACTTGTATATTTGCAAAAAGAGTAGTAGAGTAAAAATAACTTAAAGATACAAAAAGTTCTACAAGTAGAAAAATCTTAATACTTTGTAGCACCGTAGTCCTCGTCATCTTCATCATCTTCTAGCTGTTTTTTAATTGCATAGCGTGGTTCATTTGATAAATCTTGCATCGCCTTATACTGCTTAGAATATGCCTTGTAGACATTTAAAATTGCAGCGGCAATACCTATAAAAACACCTATCCAAAAGGTCCAAGGAGTATCTGTTAAACTTTTAAGGAGCCAACCGATTCCAACACCCATTAAAACAGCAACAACCATTGAGATGCCGAGTGATAAACTGTCTGCGGCTTCTATAATTGGTTTTATCCGAGGAGCTTTTTGCTCCTCGTCTTTAATTTCATTAGGCATTCTTAATCGCTTTAAAAACTCTTTTTGCTGCCTCAATAGTCTCATCAACCATTACATCTGTCACTGCTGTTGAGATAAAACCTGTCTCATAGAGTGAACAAGCAAAGTAAAAACCTTCTTCTAGCATTGCTGCATGGAATTTTGCAAAAAGTTCTGAGTCTGAGTTAGCAGCATCTGCAAAGTTTTTTACAGGGGATTCATTAAAGAAAAAGCCAAACATACTTCCTCTTACATCTGTTTGCATTGTAATGCCCTGCTCGCTTGCTGCTTTTTGCATTCCATCTACTAGTCTCTGTCCGCGTTCTTGCAGTACAGCAATAACTCTCGCGTTTTGTTTAAGTTTAGTAAGCGCTGCAAGTCCTGCTGCCATAGCAACTGGATTTCCACTGAGTGTTCCTGCTTGATAGACTGGACCTTCTGGTGAGAGCATCGCCATTATTTCACGTCTTGCTCCAAAAGCACCTACTGGCATACCACCACCTATAACTTTACCAAGAGTAAGAATATCTGGCTTAACACCTGTAATAGACTCAGCACCGTTTACACTTGCACGAAACCCACTCATAACTTCATCAAAAATAAGAAGCGCACTATTTTCATCACAAACTCTTCTAAGCTCATGTAAAAACTCTTTATCTGCAGGAACAAGTCCCATATTTCCAGCAATTGGTTCTATGATAACACAAGCAATATCTTTTGAGTCTGCAAAACATTTTTTTACACTCTCAATGTTGTTGTACTCAGCAAGAAGTGTATGCTTAGTAAAATCTGCTGGAACACCTGGGCTTGATGGATGCCCAAAAGTAGCCGCTCCACTTCCAGCTTCTACTAAAAGTGCATCACTATGTCCGTGGTAACACCCTGTAAATTTTACAATATTATCACGACCTGTGAAACCGCGAGCAAGGCGGATTGCAGACATTACAGCTTCAGTACCTGAAGATACGAAACGTACTTTATCAATTGAGTCAAAAAATGAAACAACAAGTTTTGCAAGATCCGTTTCTGCCTGTGTTGGTGCTCCAAAGCTAAGACCGTGTTTTACCGCTTCGATAACTGCCGCTTCTATAGACTCATCGCGATGACCAAATATGAGTGGACCCCATGACTGAACATAATCTACATACTTGTTACCATCAACATCTGATAGGTATGCACCCTCACCTTCTGTAATAAAAATTGGAGTTCCGCCTACACTTTTAAATGCTCTTACCGGAGAGTTTACTCCTCCTGGAATTAATTCTTGCGCTTCTTGAAATGCTTTTTGTGATGTCTCTCTACTCATATATAGTACCTTGAAATTATATTTTTGTTATTATATCCAAGTACTATTAATGTTGATTTGATATAATTTCCAAAATTATAAAAATAAACGGAACTTATTTGAACAGATCTACTTTCGCACTTTTTGTTGCACTATTAATTCATATTGTTATCTTGCTTTTATTCTGGCTTTTAGGAACTCTTGCTCCTGAGATTACTAAGCCTAAAAAAGAAGAAAAAAAGCTTAAAATATCCCTAAAAGAACTCCCTAAAAAATATAAAAAATCTGGTCTCACAAAAGAAAAAACACCACCACCACCTCAAGTTACACCTCCAATGCCAAAAGGTTCACAACTCAAAGAAATAGTTAAGCCACCTGTAAAGTTTGAGCCAAAAAAACCATACAAAAAGCCAACACTTAATAAGCCAAAAAAGAAAACACCTGAGCCAAAACCAAAACCTAAACCTAAAGTTAAACCGCTACCACCCAAAAAACCTTTTATACCATTATTAGCAAAAAAAGAAGAGCACAACATAACAAAAGAGTTAAAAAAAACACCAAAACAAAAAGACCCAATGGCTTGGTTAAGTGAAGACAGGTCTGCACAAGAAAATAAGCAAGAGAGTAAAAAAACATATGCAGGAAGTAATGTATCTAGTAATGTGAAAGAACTTTATGGTGATGAGTTTGGAAAACTATCACCTGGACAACAAAAGTACATCCTTGACAATCAAGAGATTATGAGGCGTATTACACAACAAGTTCTCAACCGTGTGGCACGAGTCAACCTAGATAGGAACCTTAATGTAAACAGAAGTAATGTGATAGAATTTTACTTGCATCCAAATGGGGACATGAGTGATTTTAAATTTTTATCTAAAAGTGGTTACTATACTCTTGATGACATAACTAAAGAGACAATAGAGTATGCCTATGCAAAATATCCAAGACCAACAGAAACGACATTGATTCGCTACAATGTTTACTACAACTTAGCAAGATACTAAACAAAACAAAGGGGCTTTTAAATGAAGGGTTATATAGCTATAGCTACAATTACACTACTACTTATCTCAGGATGTACAGAAGAAAAGAAACAGACAACAAAGGTGGAGACTCCACCTTTAAGTGTCAATACTATTACAGTAAAAAAAGAGGCAGTACCAATCTGGAAACAGTATACTGGTATGACAAAAGCGAGTAGTGAACAAGATGTAAAGGCCAGAATTGCAGGTATCTTAGAAGAGGTTTATTTTCAAGACGGCGATTATGTAAAAAAGGGACAAAAGCTTTTTAAGATACAACAAGATGAGTATATAGCAACACTCAATGCAGCAAAAGCAAAAAAAGAAGAGAATGAGGCTGCATTAGCATTAGCAAAAGCAGATGTTAATAGATATCTTCCCCTTGTAAAAGAGGGATTAGCACCTCGTGCAACACTTGAACAGTACCAAGCACAACAGGCTGGATTAAAAGCGGCTATTTCTGGAAATATAGCTGAAATTAAAAAAGCAGAAATTGAGCTTGGATATACAATTATTACTGCTCCTATTTCAGGTAAAGCAAGTGCTGGGCTTGTAGATGTTGGGAATCTTGTTGGACAAGGTGAAGCTACCCTACTCACTACTATAGTTAGGATAGATCCTCTTTACACTTACTTTTCACCTTCTCAAGATGATTTTAGACTTTTTCAAAAATACAGAAACAAAGAAAAACCCGATGTTTTCATTCAACTTAAAGGAAGATCTGAAAATATCAGACTTGATGGTTTTGTTGATTTTGAAAATAATCAAGTTGATTCTTTGACTTCTACAATAACGATGAGAGCTACACTGAACAACAAAGAAGAGAAAGTTCTTCCAGGAACCTTTGTGTATGTAAACTTATTTATCAACGACAAATATAAGTTCTTAATGATTCCACCTGAAGTTATCTCTACAGATCAGCAAGGAAAATATGTCTACATAGTAAGTAAAGAGTCAAAAGTTAAGCGAGTAGACATAAAGACAGACTACTCTAGTAAGTTTTACATAAGTGTCAAAGATGGTCTTAAAGATGGTGACCAACTGATAGTATCAGGACTTATAAAACTTAAAGAGGGTCTCAAGGTTGCACCCATTGATGTTACAAAAACCCAAGGTATCTCAGCCATTCTAAAAGAAAACAAGCTCATTCCAGAGGAAAAATAATGTTTTCTGTAACTTTTATAAAAAGACCAATCCTTGCTATAGTAATGTCACTCATTATTATAGTACTTGGTTTCGTATCTTTGCTTGTTTTACCTGTATCTGAGTATCCAGATGTTGCTCCACCCACTGTAAATGTTTCTGCAACTTATACAGGTGCAAATGCCTTTGTTGTTGAGGAGACAGTGACTCGCGTTTTAGAAGATAAACTCAACGGAATTAAGGGTGTTATCTACATGGACTCCTCATCTTCATCTAGTGGTTCTTCTAGTATAAATGTCTACTTCGAACCTGGTTATGACATAGATATTGGTGCTGTAGATGTACAAAACAAAGTCGCAACTGCAACTGCATCACTTCCAAGTGATGTAACAGCACAAGGTGTTATAGTTGATAAGCAGAGCCCTTCTTTAGTTTGTCTCATTGCAGTAAGTGGAGACGAAAGATACGATGGGAGTTTTTTATCTAACTTTGTAAATATTAATATCCTCGATGAAATTAAAAGAATTCCAGGTGTTGGTAAAGCGCAAAATATGGGTGAAAAAAAATACGCCATTCGTATCTGGCTTGACCCTGATAAAATTAAAGCTTTAGGTCTCGCTCCAATAGATGTAATAAACGCAGTAAAATCACAAAATAAACAAGCATCAATTGGAAAGATTGGAGGAACACCTAGTTTTGACAATCAAAAACAGGAATTTACACTTACTACAGAGGGTAGACTAAGTGATGTAAAAGAGTTTGAAAAAATCGTTCTTAAGCATAAAAAAGATGGTTCTCTTGTTTACCTAAGCGATGTCTCAAGAGTTGAACTAGGGAGTGAGTCTTACGACTGGAATGCCATAAGTGCAAGAAAACCTACTGGTCTTATCGGCGTTTACCAACTTGGAGAAGCAAACGCTTTAGATATTCGTTCAAATATCGAAAAAACAATGAAAAAACTTGAAAGTCGTTTCCCTGATGGTGTTACATATGCAGTTCCTTACGACACAACAAAATATGTCAAAGTCGCTATTGATAATGTTGTAGAAAATCTTTATATGGCTGTTCTTCTTGTAATGCTTATTATTTTTATATTTTTAGGTTCTTGGAGACCGACTATTATTGCTGCAGTTGCAATTCCTGTTTCACTCATTGGTGCCTTTGCAGCTATGCAAGCAGCTGGAGGATTTTCCATAAACTTTCTTACACTTTTTGGTCTTATACTCGCCATTGGTATAGTTGTGGATGATGCCATTTTGGTTGTTGAAAATGTTGAAGTTATTATGGAAAAAGAGCCTGAGCTCTCACTTCCTCAAGTTGTAAAACAATCTATGATTGAACTCATCGCTCCGATTATTTCAACTACACTAGTGCTTATTGCTGTTTTTATCCCTGTTTCTATGCTACCAGGAATAGTAGGCTCACTCTATCAACAGTTTGCACTCACTATATCTTTTGCAGTACTAGTATCTTCACTCAATGCACTTACACTATCCCCTGCTATTAGTGCGATTATTATCAAACGCAGAAAAGAAGGAGAAAGAAAGTTCATTCTTTTTGAAAAATTTGATCAATTTTTTAACTGGCTCACTCAAAAATATAAGCTCGTGATTACTTTTCTCGTCAAAATAAAATATTTTGTTGTTGTAGTCATGGTAGGGATATTTTATCTTACATACTATCTTTTCACACACACACCAATGGGTTTTGTTCCATCTGAGGACAAGGGTATTTGTATGGTTTCTGTTACTCTTAAACCAGGTACAGCACTTGCTCAAACGACAAAACTACGTAGTAAAGTTGAAGATATTATTTATAAAATTGATGGTGTTTCCAACATTGTAAGTGTTGAAGGGTATAACATTATTACCTCTTCTATGGACGGTTCAGCCTTAGCCATGTTTGTCTCTTTAGAAGATTGGAGCAAACGAACAACTAAGGTTACAAGTGTCTTTGGAATAATCGACCTTATAAAGGAAAGAACAGCACATATAAGTGAGGCAAACATTGCTGCGTTTAACCTTCCTGGGATACCTGGTATTGGTAATGTTGGTGGATTTGACTTTAGACTTCTTGACTATCTATCTAGCGATATAGATACCTTTAAACACCAAGCAAACAATGTAATAAAAGCAGCATTTCAAGACCCTAGAATTGCATATGCGTTTACTACTTTTGCTACAGATTATCCTATGTATGATGTTGTTATTGATAGAGAAAAAGCAAATGCACTTGGTGTAAACATATCTGACCTTTTTATGACTATGCAGGCTTACATGGGTTCTATATATATAAATGACTTTACAAAATTTGGAAAAGTTTTTAAAGTTTTTGTACAAGCAGATAAAGAGTATAGAAGTTCTAAGGATGACATCTCTAAACTCTATGTTAAAAACAACTCAAATGATATGGTTCCTCTAAGTGCTCTTATCCAAATTAACGACACTATTGGCCCACAAAACATTACACACTTCAACATGTATAGAAGTATCCAAATAAATGGTGCTGCAGCACCTGGATATAGTACAGGTGATGCTATGGCTGCGATGGAAGAGATTGCTAAAAACACTCTTCCATCTTCTTATGGTTTTGAGTGGTCTGGTATGAGTTACCAAGAGACACTCGCAGGAAACTCTCAGATATATGTTGTTGTTTTCGTTTTACTTGTTGTCTTTTTGGTACTCTCAGCACTCTATGAATCTTGGATACTTCCACTTATGATTTTACTCTCAGTTCCAATGGTAATCGCAGGTGCTATAGCAGGTTTAAATTCAGTTGGACTTCCACTCAACACTTTTGCACAGGTGGGACTCGTTCTACTTGTTGCCCTTGCGGCGAAAAACGCCATCTTAATTGTGGAGTTTGCAAAGGAGCAAAGAGAAAAAGGTGTCGGTATAGTTGATTCAGCCATAAACGCGGGAACTCTGCGTTTTCGTGCGATTATGATGACTATTTTATCTTTTATGTTTGGTATTTTTCCTCTGGCGTTTGCTACTGGAGCTGGAGCAATTACACAAATGTCGATAGGTATAGTTTTAATGTTTGGTATGATTGCCGCGACTTTTGTCTCAACTCTTTTTGTACCAGTTTTATATGTACTTTTAGAGAGCATGAGAGAGAAATTTGTAAATGTTAAAGAAGAGATAGCGAGAAGGGAGTCAATATGATGAATAAAAAAAGCATTTTAAAGTACTTAGTAACAGCCACTCTAATTTTAGATTTAAATGCAAGTGAGCACTATACGGTTGATGAGCTTATCCTTATCTCACTCAAAAACTCTCCTGATTTACAAATAAGTCAGTCAAATTATGAAGCATCTAAGAGTCGCTATGATACTGCATTTGCAGGTTACTTACCACAGGTAGATCTTGAAGCTTCTGTAGGTAAAATAGGAATGAGTGACTTCATAAACAACTCAGACAATATGCTTGATGGAAATCTTCTTGTAGGAAGTCTCTCTCTAACACAACTAGTTTATGACTTTGGTAAAACTGGGGGAAATGCAGATAACTTTGAGTATCAATCAGAGTCATATCTAATGCAAAATATACAAGATATTAGTAACAAAAAGCGAGATACAAAATCCGCTTACTATGATGTTCTACAAGCCTTAGCACTCATAGATGTCCAAAAAGAGAATGTAAAACTTAATAAAGCACAACTTTATCGTTCAAAAAAATACTTTGCAGCAGGTATAAGAACAAAAATTGATGTTAGTGATGCTAAGGTTTCACTTATACAAGCAAAACTAGACTTAAAAAAAGCCGAGTATGACCTCAAGACTACTTATGCGGCTCTAGATAAGATTGTGGGTTTTACACAGCTTGAGCAAGAGTATACTGTGCAATCTCAAGAGTTACAATTAGACTCACTCTATGAGTCTTTGAAACCTTATGAGCTTGATTTAGAAAACTCAATCTTATATGCTTATCAAAATAGAGCAGAACTTAAAAAATACCAATCTAATATCAAAGCAAAAAAAGCAGAAGTAGAACAAGCTTCTTCTGCTTATTACCCTACTCTATATGTAGCAGCAAACTATACAAAACAGGAGTTTGACAAGCTTAAAACTCTCAGTCCAGAAAATAGATGGCAAGCTACACTAAATGCAGATTGGAACATATATGGTGGTGGCTCTACAATGTCTCAGACACAAGAGAAAAAGATAGAGACTGATATCTCTAACTACAACTATACCTACTCAAAATTAAGTATAAAAAAAGAGACCACAGATGCTTACATCAATGTCAATAGAGCAAAAGACTCTGTAGAGTTAGCACAAAGCCTTGTAGAGGTTTCAGATGAGAAGTTTGACCAAGCCTCAAAACGCTACGAATATGGTCTCTCAGACTACATAGAACTTCAACAAGCAAGACAAGACTACATCGATGCAAAAGCAACACTTATTGTTGAATACTACAACTACTACACAGCGATTGCTACACTAGATAATGCGATAGGAAAATAGAAGCAAGAAAGAAAAAAGATAGATTGTTTTAAAAGAAGTGGTATAGAACTTTTTTAAGTTCTATACTCATTAAGAAGTGCATTTAGTTGAGATGTCATCTCTGAGAGATTATCAGAAGCTTTTGCAATCCCCTCAACACTCTTCGCGTTTTGAGAAGAGAGTTTGTTTATCTCCCCTACTTGATTAATCATATGGTCAACAGTTTTCGAGTTTGCAACATAACCTGAAACAGTTTTTTCAACTTTTATAACGGATGCTTGCATAGCACCAACGCTATTGTCAATTTCAGCTTCAACATTTTGTGCGTTTCCTGAAAGTTCTTCAATCTTCGTTGCATTGTCAGACATCTGATCACTTGTATCTTGAACTGATTGAACAATAACACTTATGGTCGCATTTATCTCTGAGAGAGATTTTTGTGTACGTTCTGCAAGTTTTCTTACTTCATCAGCAACAACAGCAAATCCACGTCCATGCTCTCCAGCACGTGCAGCTTCAATAGCAGCGTTTAGAGCAAGTAAGTTTGTTTGATCAGCGATATCAGATATCACACTTAAAACATCTTTTACCTGTTGTGTATCGTGAGAAAGTTGTTGAAGTTTTTGAGCCATTTCACTCTCAACCTGAGAACGACTATAAACTTCAGAAGCCAACTCTTTAATGCTATCGTTTGCACTAAGAAGTTGTTTCCCTGTTTCATCTATCTCTTGTTTAACAGTTTGAGCATCACTAATTGCAACTTTAAGAACTTCTTGAAGAGCTGAACCTTCGTTTGTCACATCTGAAACGATATCAGCCTCTTGAATAGCCTTACCTTTAATGTCACCCGATGTTGATGAGAGGTTGTCAGCTATAGACGCATTTTCGTGAGACATCTGTTTTGCTTTATCTACAGTTACACGAACTTTTTCTATAAACGCATTGATATTTGAGCTTACCTCATGCATCTCATCGCCTGGAGCTATTTCAATATGACTTGTTAAATCACCCTCCCCTTTAGCTAGTCCATAAGCTGCTTCTTGAAGTAAAGTAAGTTTGTTGATAACAAGTTTTTGGATTGCTATGACTATGATGATGATAAGAAGAATTATTATTCCCGTAGCTAAAATCAAGATAACATTACTTGTTTCAACAACACTTGCTAAAGCCTCATCTTCATCCATCTTGACAATAAGTCCCCACTTAGCACCAAAAAAATTAACTGGAGTATATGAATTTAGTATTTTCACACCTCTATAGTCTGTTCCTATTGCTGCACCTGATTCTCCCTTAAGAACATCGTAAGATGCTTTTGTTTCAACTTTAAAGATATTGATAGTAGTTTTAAACTTTTGCACTAAAGCATTTTGAATTTGATTTACAAAACGACTATCTGTTTTCATTGTGTGATCTTGTCCAATTAAAAATGCCTCTCCTGTTTCACCAAGACCTGCTTTTTCAAAATCACCTTGAAAGTTCATCGTCTTGTTAAGTGTTTCAATTGGAAGCTGAAAAATCAATGCACCTTCTAAATCTTCATGAAAGTAAAGAGGTGTAGCAAGAAATGCCGCAGGCTTATTGTAGCTTGGTTCATAAGGAGAGAAATCATCAAATGCTACCTTACCATTCTCTAATTTCATTGCCTTGTTATAAGCACGTGCAAGACCACTATCTTTATATGGACCATCTACAAGGTTTGTAGCAAAATCTTTCTCTTTTTCAACACTATAAACAACAATCCCATCAGCATTTACTAAAAAGATATCATAAAGTCCAAATTGATCTAAAATTGCCTTGAATTTTCTATGATAAAGAGCATGTTGTTTTGAGTAATCATCTTTATGGAGTTTATTTTGATGTAAATCATCTTTATTTCCAACAGCGTTTTCATTCTCAACGATATAAAGAGTTTGAGCGATTATTCCATTATTTGAAGTAGGAAGGTATTCTTGACTTGTTTTTTTTGATGCAACACCTGGAAACTCAAAGTTTACCTTATTGAGATATTGCGTATCATAACTTGCAAGTAGAGATTGAGTTATTTCATCTATGTCTATCTCTGTTTCATCTTCAAATGCTTCAAATGCATCACTTAATCCCCAAAGTGTTTGCACTGTGTTTATATCACCAGCATTGGAGATAATCAGACCTTCAAAAAACTTAGTAAACTCTACGAGTCCTTCAGCTTTTGCTTCTGCTATACTGTTTAGTTGGTCCATTCTAGCTTTTATAAGTGCATCAGAAGATTTACTTATAGAAACTATAGATATGGATATGCCAAGTAGAACCAAGCCTAAAACAGTAAATGCAACAAGCTTAAATTTAATACTTTTAAAATTCATGAAACGTTCTCCTAGTTCAATCAATGTTATGGATTATAACATCACTTTTTATAGAAAAACTTAATTAGAAAGAAATAACTATATTTAATAGTTGTTTTTTTCTAAAAGTGCTAAAGCACCCTTATATATTGGCTCATCAATGAAGCCGTACTCTTCATCACTAAAACCTGTGATACCTTCTTCTTGATGTAATTCAAAAAGTTTTACAATTATTTTAGCTCTTTTAAGTTCGACTTCTTTATCTACAAAGAGTTCATTTACAAGCCTTACCTGCTGTGGTGAAATACACCCTTTTGTATCATAACCCATACTTTTTTCTAACTCTATCCATTTTGAAAAGTGTTTGAGCTCTTTATACTCTTGAAAAACAAAGGAAACAGGCTTAACACCCATAGCTTTTGAGGTAATTAAAAAATGTGAAAGTATATAGTGCATTGTAGGGTTTGTGAGATTTACTAAAGCTTGTGAGAGTTTCATATCTGCAAAAAGATCAAGCACTCCAAGATAAAAAGTAGTGACTCTATGATTCACCCTTAATGTAGCAAGGTTGTGCCAAGCAGAAGCAGTTTCAATTGATAAATGAAGCTCTATATTTTCATTTAACAAGGCTAAAACACTACGGACTTCTGTTTCATTTTTTATCTTTGGAACTCGAATCGCGTCTGGCATAAACTGATTAAGATAAGTAATCTCTTCATATCCACCCTCATCAAGTGCATTTACTCTTACAACAAGCTTTTTATCACATTTACGCAGTTTTGCAAGATATATTGCACACAAAACCAAAGCAAAAGGTTTCTCTTCTTTTGAAACGCCATCTTCAAGGTTAAGTATAATGGCTTCAGCTTCAAGGGATTCTATCTTTTCTAGGTGATTTATTTTGTTACAAGAAAGCATTAAAGCCGACTTATAGTTTTGTGTTTTGTTGAGTTTTCTAAAAGTTGGAACAGCTAAAGCATCTAATGCTTCAATGTCTCTATTTTTATAAGCTTCTAGTATCTTACTTAACATCTTTAATCTTCTTTTGTTTTTTCTCTTTATGATCATCTTTATGAAGATGTAAGTAGAGTGCCTCTATCTCATCATTTGTTAAAAAATACCTTGGCATTCCTCTTTTTCTCTCATTTAGAGCCTTAGAAAACTCTTGAAAGTTTAGACTTTTTATAGCGGGACCACGGAAACTTTTTTGCTTTTTTTTATGTGTATAATTTGCAATTAATCTCCCCTCTCCTCTTGAACCATGGCAGAGTTGACAGCCAATTCCTCTAGGATTTTTATAGAGTTGGGCAGCATATTCAGTTGGTGTGATAAAACTACTCGTAGCATAAAGAAAAAGAGGTGTTATTAAAAAGAGTATGTACTTCATCATTAGCCTAATATTATTTTAAAAGGGTATAATAACAAAAATATTATTTATGGGGTTTAAATGCAGTTACTAGATGGTAGATTACTTTCAAAAAAGATAGAACAACAGGTAAGCGAAGAGGTTGTAAGACTTAAAGAAACATGTGGTTGTACTCCTGGTTTAGCAGTTGTTCTAGTAGGTCAAGATGAAGCTAGTGCTGCTTATGTTAACATGAAAAAGAAAGCATGTGACCGTGTAGGTTTCTACTCTATAACTCACGATATGCCTGAACATATCTCTCAAGAAGCGATTGAACGCACTATCGAAAGTATGAATAAAAACGATAGCATTGATGGGATTCTTATCCAACTTCCTCTTCCTGCGCATATAGACACTACAAAACTTTTAGAGCTTGTTGACCCTGCAAAAGATGTAGATGGTTTTCACCCTTTTAATGTTGGGCGTTTAGTTACAAATCTTGATGGTTTTGTTCCATGTACCCCACTTGGTGTTATGGAACTATTAAAAGAGTACGACATAGATGTAAAGGGTAAAAACTGTGTTGTAGTAGGTGCTTCAAACATTGTAGGAAAACCAATGGCATCTTTACTTTTAAATGCAGATGCTACGGTTGAGATTTGTCATATCTTTACAGATGATTTAAAACGTCATACACTCAATGCAGATGTTATTTTAGTAGGTGTTGGGGTTATAAACCTTATCACTGAAGATATGGTAAAAGATGATGTTATCATCGTAGATATCGGAGTAAGTCGCACAAAAGAGGGAAAACTTGTAGGTGATGTTGACTTTGAAAATGTAAGTAAAAAAAGTTCATACATTACACCAAGCCCTGGTGGTGTTGGACCGATGACTATCGCAATGCTTCTTAGTAACACACTTAAAGCTGCAAAAATAAACGCACAAAAAAAGCAGAATAGCTAAATGAAAAAACTTCTTCATAAAGCATATAAATTTTCAAACTCTTGGACTGGAACGATTCTTATCGTTCTTTTTGTAATCTTTTTTGTTGCTCAGGCGTTTAGAATTCCAAGTGGAAGCATGAAAGACTCTCTTCTTATTGGGGATCATCTTTTTGCGAAGAAATTTGCTTATGGTGTTTCTATGCCTCACATTCCATTTCTTGAGATGTCAATCATGCCTTGGAGCGATAGATTACGTCTAATTGATGGTGATACACCTAAACGCGGGGACATTGTTATCTTTAGATATCCTGGAAATGTAAAACAACACTTTGTAAAACGCTGTGTTGCTCTTCCTGGAGATGAACTTTTTGTAGCTAACAAAAATCTTTTCATACACTTCAAAGAGGGAAATGAATGGATAAAAGAGAACTACAAAGATTTTGATATGGCTCTTTATGAAGAAAAGCTTTGGGTAAAAAATCCATATATGAAAGATCATCCAGGTATTCACCATGATGACAAAATAATTAACGATGGAAACTATCCTGTACCTGTCTTTTTTGTAAATCCACTTAAAGTAGAAGAAGATATGTACTTTATGATGGGTGACAACCGTGACCATTCAAATGATAGCCGTTTTTGGGGAGCAGTACCTTATGACAACATAGAGGGAACTCCTTGGTTTATCTACTTCTCAATAGATGAGAATTGGGAAATACGTTGGGATAGAGTTGGTAAAACGCCAACAGATTTAGAGCAGTCTCCATACCTTGAAAAAGCTATAGAAGAGCGCGAAAGAACAGACAAAGATTATTATGGAATCACTTGATATACTAAAAATTGCTGCGGCTGTTTTAGCCTTAGCTATTGCTATCATCGGACACGAGATTATGCACGGCTGGGTAGCTTATGTATATGGCGATACAACTGCTAAAAATGCAGGACGCTTAACCATAAACCCTATAAGTCATGTTGATTTAGTAGGTACTATTTTAGTTCCTGCTTCTCTTTACTTCTTACCTATGCTTTTTGGAGCAGAGAGTGGGTTTTTGTTTGGTTGGGCAAAACCAGTTCCTATAAATACATCTACAGTTATTAAAAGTGGTGGCTACAATGCTGCTATGCAAGTTGATTTAGCTGGAATTGTTTACAATTTCACTCTTGGTGTATTTGCTTCTATAGCTATTATTGCTATGAGTCAACCAACAACAGCAGATTCACTTTTTTATATTTTTGCTTACATTTTTGTTTACCAACTTTTGGTTATAAATGTAGTGCTAGGGGTATTTAACCTCTTGCCAATTCCACAATTTGATGGTGCACACTTTTTAATGCACCTAAGTTTAAAATATAAAATCAATGCTGTTGCAGAGTTTTTTTATAAAAATGAGAGATATGGAATTATTTTTGTTCTTATCATTTTAATGACACCATTAAAAGATTATCTTTTAATTATGCCAGTACAGACTATACTTGGCTTACTATTATCACAATAAAAGGAAAAAAATGAAATTTTACATCGCTACAGACCATGCAGGAATAGACTTAAAAGATTACACAGTCGAGCTTTTAAAGCAAAAAGGTCACGAAGTTGTTGATTTAGGTCCGTTTTCTAAGGATAGAGTTGATTATCCTGATTATGCTCACAAGGTTGCAGAGTCTGTTCTTGCAGAGCCAACTGCTCAAGGTGTTCTAATCTGTGGAAGTGGTATAGGTATGAGTATGGCAGCAAATCGTCATACAGGAATTCGTGCCGCACTTTGTCACGATGCATACACAGCAAGTGTAGCACGTGGTCACAATGATGCAAATGTTTTATGTTTTGGTGAACGCATAGTCGGTAAAGGTGTAGCTGAGTCTATACTTGATGCCTGGCTTAGCGGTAGTTTTGAAGGTGGTCGCCACTGTGGTAGAGTTGAAAAAATAGAAGCTTAAAAAGTAAAAGGAAATAAATATGTTTTGGAATTGGTCACTTTTAACAATACTCTCTATTGTATCTATTTATCTTTTTGTAAAAATGTTTTACTTTAAAAGTATTACTAACAAAGAACAAAGAAGTAATGACCTTATGAAGCTTACACTTCAAGAGGCTGAGATACTCATAAGAAAGTATCAGATTCAACTCCAACGTGCACTTGGAAATGTTGATATTTTAAGTGACGAACTTACAAAACTTAGAAATGAGCTTAAAGTTTTGAAACAACGTAACTCTAAACATAGACAAGAGACAGATAGACTCAATGGTAAGATTAAAGCCCTTGAAGGGCGCATAGACGCTCTATTATAATTTTTGTAAAAAAAGAAGATACAAGAAAGGATCAGATATGAAACTTAGTGCTACAGAGCGTAAAATAATCGAAAGCTCAATAAGAGATATAAAAGACTTCCCAAAAGAGGGAATTGTTTTTAAAGACATTACAACACTTCTTAATGATAAAGAAGCATATGGCGTTTTAATGAATCATCTTTATCAACGATATAAAGAGTACAACTTAGAGTATATTGCAGGCATTGATGCACGTGGCTTTATCTTTGGTGCAGCACTTGCTCAAATGCTAGGCATAGGCTTTGTACCAATCAGAAAAAAAGGAAAACTTCCTTACACTACTATAAGTGAAAAATATGCCTTAGAGTACGGTGTAGATGAGATAGAAGTGCACATTGATGCCTTTGGTGAGACTAAAGGTGCAAAAGTGCTCATCATTGATGACCTTATAGCAACAGGTGGTACAGCAAACGCAGCAGCTACGCTTGTAAAACAAACAGGTGCTGAGTGTGTTGAGTGCTGCTTTATAATTGGTCTAACATTTTTAGATGGTATAAAAAAATTACAAGAGAAAACTGAGGTTTACTCACTCATAGAGGTAAATTAACATGTATATTCCAAAAGCAAGTAAATTTGATCCAGATACAAATGGACATTTTGGTATTTTTAGCGATACAAGTACGGCGTTTGGTGGGCGTTATGTTCCAGAAACACTTATGCCAGCCCTCCTTAAACTCAAAGAAGAGTATGACACTATCCGTTTTAATGAAGATTTTTGGAAAGAGGTTGACTACTACTTAAAAGATTATGTTGGTCGCCCTTCCCCGCTTTACTTGGCAGAAAATGTTTCTAAAGAGCTTGGTGCAAAAATCTATCTTAAACGCGAAGATTTAAACCATACAGGTGCACACAAAGTTAACAATGTTATAGCACAAGGACTTATGGCAAAACGCCTAGGTTACAAAAAAATAATCGCAGAGACTGGAGCAGGACAACACGGTGTAGCTACGGCTACGATATGTGCTCTACTTGATTTAGAGTGTGAGATTTTTATGGGTGCAAAAGATGTTGAACGCCAAGAGCTAAATGTTTTTCGTATGAAGCTTCTTGGTGCTAAGGTAAACGCAGTACAAAGCGGAAGTAAAACACTTAAAGATGCTATGAATGATGCTATTCGTCACTGGGTTACAAACACACGTGATACTTTTTATATTATCGGTACAGTTGCTGGACCACACCCTTATCCTATGATGGTTAGAGATTTTCAAGCTATTATTGGTTGGGAAGCAAGAGCACAGATTTTGGAAAAAGAGAACCGACTTCCTGATCATGTTGTAGCTTGTATTGGTGGTGGTTCAAATGCCATCGGTACTTTTCAACACTTCTTAGAAGATGAGAGTGTTGAGTGTATTGGTATTGAAGCAGGTGGACTTGGTATTGAGACAGATAAACATGGCTGTTCACTCAAAAAAGGTCGTCCAGGTATCTTGCATGGTCAAATGTCTTATCTCCTTCAAGACAATGATGGTCAAATCCTTGAGGCACACTCTATAAGTGCAGGTCTTGACTACCCTGGTATAGGTCCAGAACATGCCTTTCACAATGATAACAAGTCTGTTACTTATGACAATGTAACTGACCAAGAGGCACTAGATGCTTTTGTATGGTTATCTCAAAAAGAGGGAATCATCCCTGCGTTTGAATCAGCCCATGCTATAGCATATCTTAAAAAAATGCCAAACATCAAAGATAAACTTATCATCGTAAACCTTTCAGGACGCGGTGACAAAGATATGATTCAAGCCAAAGAGATTTTAAAATTTAACTAAATCAACAAAAGAAGCTTTATCAGACTATTGATTTTGCTTCTCTTGGTCTTAGCTATAATCCTTCTGTTTGGATAAAATATAGGATGCTTAAATGAAAAACTATTTTTATATACTCACACTCTTTATAGCACTAACATTTACAGCCTGCTCTTCAACTCAGCCCACTACGAAACAAATAACTTTTAAAAACTTCCCTCTTCACTTTATAGGAGTTACACCTGGAGCAAATTGCGAGATTAAGTATCAACTTGATATTTTTTCTGATAATGTCTACTTTTTAAGAGAGCTTTGCCTTAAAAATGGCGTTTCTTCAAAAACTTATGACGATATAGGTCGCTGGGATATAGAAGCTCAAAACAGACTTCTTTTAAAAGGTTCAAAAGAAAGACCTCGGTACTTTTATTTACTTGATGAAAATAATATTGAGCTTATGGACTTAGAAGGCAAAAAAATCGACTCTAAGCTCAACTACACACTCAAAAATACTCCAAACGCCATAAGTATTGAGCCTACACTCTTTATGAGTGGTATGTATAGTTATATCGCTGATAGTGCAAATTTTACTGAATGCAACACAAGAAAAAGTTTTTCAGTTTCTTTCACTAAAGAGCATCTTGCCCTAGAGAGTGCCTACTTAAAAACTAAAATAGCTCCGGGCCAAGAGCTTAAAGTCACTGTTGAAGGCTCACTAAAACTTATGGAAGGTGTGGACGAGCAAGGTCTTATACCGACTTTGGTTGTCGAAAAATTTATAAACATCATTCCAAAAGAAGTTTGCCAACACCCATACTCTGGAGCAAACCTTACAAACACATACTGGAAACTTACACGCTTAAACACCAAGCCCATTCTAAACGACACGACTCAAAACAAAGAAGCATATATAGTTTTCAATGATTCAAAGATACAAGGAAACTCAGGTTGCAACTCTATACGTGGAAGTTATACTCTTGATGGGGATAAAATCTCACTCTCAGATAAAGGCATGATGATGACTAGAATGTTTTGTAGAGGAAGCAAGGAGAGTGAATTTTTACAAGCACTTCACAAGATGTATAACTATAAAATTAAAGGCGAATATCTTGAAGTTTTTGACAAAGATGGTATACAGCTCATGCGATTTGAGTCTGTATACATTTACTAAAACAAGCTTCTCAATATCTATACATTTAAGAACTAACTACAATAATCATGGACAGGATTCTCAATATCCTTAATCTCTTGAGTACTTTTACTAGACTCTTGCAAATCCTGCTCTGTATCTTCTTTTATCTTTTTTAACTGTTCATGCAGTGTGTTAGAATCATCTACTTGCTCTTGAGGAGTCTTAAGGGTAGATCTCTTTGACGAATTGTCAGGTTTGTTGTCTCTAGGCATTGTATGCTCCTTTTTCTGACAAGTTTTATAAATTATACTACCCAAATTCTCAGTCTAAACATATGAAAAAGATTTAATTATTTTTTCTAAATATACAAAAGAGGAAAAGCTAGAGAGACTAGATAAACTTTTTATACCTATTTAAAGCATAAATGAGTTAGTATTCACATAATTAACTTGAAGGGAAATTTATGAACATTCAACTACTTAACCAAAACATTGCTGATGCTAAAAGTGACATCAGTTTAGTCTATATGACAAAAGAGCAACTCAAAAACTATAAACATAAAAAAGCTCTGAAACTTGCGGGCTTTGAAGCAGCGAGTGATACTATCTGTTTTTTACATGAAAAAAATACACTTGTATGTGGAGTAGAAGAGTTCTCTGCGGATGATATACGTAGTGTCTCTAGTGTTGCTATAAAAGCACTTAAGAAGACAAACTATAAGAGTGCAAATGTACTCGTAGAAGATAAGTCTTTAATCTTTGCTCTTGTAGAAGGTTTTGTTCTAGGTGGTTATGTTTACGATAGATATATGAGTAAAAAAGATGCTCCAACACTCAAAGACATCTCCATTATCTACACAAAAGATGACTATAAAAGTGCTATAAAACTCTTTAGTGATGCAATCATCGTTGCAGATGCAACTTGTTTTACTCGTGACATAGTAAACACTATACCAGAAGATATGAATCCCCCTGCTCTTGCAAAGTTAGCTAAAAAACTTGCCAAAGAGAATGGTTTAGAGTGTGATATTTTAAATGAGAAAGAGCTCAAAAAAGAGAAATGTACTGCTATGCTTGCAGTTGGTCGTGCATCGCGTCATGAGAGTAAACTTATACACCTTACTTATAAACCAAAAAATCCTAAAAAAGTTATCTCACTTGTAGGAAAAGGTCTGACTTACGATAGTGGTGGATTAAGCCTTAAACCGGGTGCTTCAATGGTTACAATGAAGATGGACAAGGCTGGTGCTTGTGGTGTTATTGGTATGATGAAAGCTATAAGCGAGTTAAAGCTTGATGTAGAAGTGCATGCGTTTGTTGGTGCAGTTGAAAATATGATAGGCGGTGATGCTTATAAACCAGATGACATTTTAGTAAGTAGAAATGGTAAAACTATAGAGGTTCGCAACACTGATGCGGAGGGGCGTTTAGTCCTTGCTGATGTCCTAGACTATGCACAAGATAAAGTAAACGCGGACTATCTTTTTGACTTTGCAACACTTACTGGTGCTTGTGTAGTGGCTCTTGGACAGTATACAACAGGTGTTATGGGTCACTCAAGTGAACTTAAACGTGCCATCTCAAAATCGGCAACAAATGCAGGTGAACTTACAGCATCACTTCCATTTAACAAACATCTTAAAAAACAGATAAAAAGTGAAATAGCAGATATCTGTAATATCTCAAATAAGCCTTATGGCGGTTCTATAACAGCAGGACTCTTTCTTGATGCCTTTATCAAAGAGGAGAACAAGCAGAAGTGGTTACACTTTGACATCGCAGGTTCAGCATATACAGAGTCTCCATGGGATTGTAATGTTTACGGCGGTACGGGTGCCGGTGTACGTTTTATGAGTAACTTTATTAAAAATATCTAATGTACTTTAAGTTTCTACTCTTTTTTCTTCTTAGTTGCTCACTTGGAGCGACTGAGTACCTTCAAAGTGATTACTCCATACAAAGTGACTCTGTTATGCTTTCTGATATTGTGAGTGAGCCTCAAGAGGATCTCCTTCTTTACTCTATCAAAAAAAATAAACACACAAAAAGAGTAAAAGCAAAAATAGTTTTACAAGATCTCAAAAAACATGGCTATAAAGAGTATAAATCAAAACACAGATTTATACAGTTTACTCAAAAAAGCCCTATTGACACAAGTAAGATTAGAGAAGAACTTATAAAATACTATAAGAGTAAATACAAAAGCATAAAAATCAACTCTCTTTTTCTAGAACCAAGGACTTATCTTGAGAAACTCCCTCCATACTATGAGTTTGGTATAGATGAGCATGCTTATCTCTCTAGTAAAGACTACTGTTACATTCTAACACCAGAGAAAAAAAGAATATTTTTTAGCTATACAATAGCAGCAAGCATTGAGGTCTACTACACAAAAGAGACTCTCAAAAGAGGTACAGAACTCTCTAATTTGAATACAGTAAAAAAGAGTATAATGCTGAGTAAATTTAGAGCTAAGCCTTTAGAAACGATAGAAGCACATACACTTGAGGCAAAACATAGACTTAAAAAAAATTCGGAGTTGACCTCAAGAGATGTTGTTGGACTCTATCTTGTTAAACGCGGCGAAAATGTAAATGTAACCCTTAAAAACAGGGCTATAAATATATCTTTTCGTGCAACAGCAGTAACAAGTGGAAGATATGGTGATACCATTATTGTCCAAAAAGGTACTGATAAAAAAATGGAAGTCCGTGTAATCGGTCACAACAGAGCGGAGATGTAAATAGATGCAAGAAAATAAAAAAAGAAAAATAGTAGTCGCAACGAGTGGTGCTAGTGGAGTAAACCTAGGTTTAAAAACACTAGAACTTCTTCCAGACTCTATAGAGAAGCATTTTATCATGTCAAAAAGCTCTAAAGTAGTGCTCAAAAAAGAGATGAACGCTATAAGCCATGCAAACGAAGATATCTCTGCAAGTATAGCTTCTGGCTCTTTTGGGGTAGATGCTATGATAATCGCACCTTGTTCTATGAACACCCTTGCAAAGATAGCGTGTGGGATTTCTGACAATCTCGTAACGCGCTGTGCGTCTGTGATGATAAAAGAGCAAAAGAAACTCATCATAGCACCTCGTGAGATGCCCTTCTCTGCTATAGCCCTAGAGAACATGCACAAACTAGCAAGCCTAGGAATCATCATAGCACCTCCAGTTATGGCTTACTACTCAGAACAACAAACGCTAGAGCAGATGGAAGACTTCATCATTGGTAAGTGGTTTGACTTGCTTGAGATAGAAAACAATTTATATAAAAGGTGGCAATAAACATGGATAGACAAGTTGCACTCTACCCGGGCACATTTGATCCAATTACAAATGGACACTTTGACATCATAAAAAGAGCTACAAAACTCTTTGATGAAATCATTGTAGCTGTTGCTCTTTCGCAAGATAAAAAGCCTATGTTTACACTTGAAGAGCGTATTATGATGGCAGAAGAGGCTGTAAAAGGTTTAGATAAAGTAAGAGTTGTAGGTTTTGATAATCTTACAATTGACCTTGCGCACGAGTACAATGCTTCTGTACTTATACGTGGTCTTCGTGCCGTAAGTGACTTTGAGTATGAGTTACAACTTGGCTATCTTAACAACTCCCTTGATGAGGATATAGAGACAGTTTATCTTATGCCAAAACTCAAACATGCATTTATCAGCTCTTCTATAGTGAGAAATCTTCTTAAGTTCAATGGAAAAACAACACACCTCCTTCCAACTGAAGTGCAAAATATCATAGGAAATATGAAATCATGTACATTGCAATAGAAGGCATAGATACAGCAGGTAAAAGTACTCAGATAGAGGCACTCTCAAATGTTTATAGTGATGCAGTGATAACAAAAGAACCAGGTGCAACAGAGATAGGCAAAGAGATAAGAGAGATGGTTCTCTCTGCTCGTGCACAAAGTAAAAAAGCGGAGTTCCTTCTCTTTTTAGCAGATCGTGCTGAACATATAAAAGAGGTCATAGAACCTAACATTAGCAAAAAGATGATTATTAGTGATAGAAGTGCTGTGAGTGGTGTTGCTTATGCCCTCACACAAGGTGAGATTAAAAGTGATGATTTAGTCTCTTTAAACAACTTTGCGACAAATGGCCTTTATCCTCAAAAAGTTTTTCTTCTTCGTCTTACAAAAGAGGAGCTTGAGTTTAGACTCTCGCAAAAAGAACTCGATGGCATAGAACTTCGTGGAAGTGAGTATCTCTTAGCTATTCAAGATGCTATCATAGAGGCTACAAAGCTCCTAAAACTCGAACTTGTAATGATTGATGCAACAAAATCACGTGAAGAAATAACACAAGAAATATTAAACAATATCAACTAAATGAATCTCATAAACAGCGACTATGTCAATGAAAAAGAGAAACATTTAGTAGAACTTTTTCTCTTAGCGTCCACACAAAAAAAATACATACTCGGCATAAACAAACTCACAAAGTCAGTTTTAAAACAGATAAAAGTCGATGCCATAATAGACGACTTTACTCGCGTTCAGCGTTCGCGCAAAAAAGAGGTGCTTAGCATTGAAGAAGTACCAAAAGACGCCATTATATTGTGGACATCTTCAGGAAGTCCTCTTCAGGTGAAAGAGAAGCTTGACGCTATGGAATTTAAGCACTTTAGTTATCTTGCTCTTTGTAAGTACTCTAACTTAGAACTAGAGCCCCACCCTTTTATAATGGATTTTTATGAGGATTATAAATACAACAGTTTACTATATAGTAAATTATATAGTAAACTTGAAGATGAGAAGTCAAAAGAAGTTTTTAGCAAACTCATAAATTTTAAAATCAGTTTTGACTATGAGTTTATGCACGGTTTTACAAACAACCATGAAGAGCAGTACTTCGACAAGGAGATAATCCCTCCTATAAAAAACATCAGATTTTTTGATGGTGGTGGCTATGTGGGCGATACAGCGAGTGAAGTCATCAAAAACTATCCAGACTTTAAAAAGATTTACCTTGTAGAGCCAATCGCTGAAAATATTCGCATTGCTTCGCGGGAGCTTGGAGAGTATGAAAACATAGAGTTTTTAAGCTGTGGCGTTTCAAACAAAAAAGAGACTCTTTACTTTAATGAAGAGAAATCCTTTTCTAGCATCTACGGCAAAGGTACACAAAGTGTAGAGGTAGACACTATAGACAACATAGTAAAAGAAAAAGTAGACTACATCAAGCTTGACATCGAGGGTGCTGAGCAAAACGCCATTGAGGGGGCTTGTGCGACTATCAAAAAGTACAAACCAATTTTAGCTATCTGCGTTTATCATAAGGCTGAAGACTGGTACAAGATTCCCCAAAAAGTTTTAGCCATTGAGAGTGACTACAAAATCTATCTTAGACACTACATGGAAGGCATCTTCGAGACTGTTATGTACTTCATTCCCTCAGCTAAATAAGAAGAGCTAAAACTCCTTTATCTTCTAACTTTGCTTATCTGATTAGAAATTAATCCTCAACTGTTTATAAGTTCTTTTTTTTGCAGTATAATATTCTAAATATCAACATTTTTGGAGATTTTCTATGAATAAGAGAAGTATAACAATAGACGCAAATGAAGCAGTCGCAAGAGTTGCCCATAAAACTAATGAAGTTATAGCTATTTACCCTATTACTCCCTCCTCTCCTATGTCAGAATTAAGTGAGATTTACACTATGAGAGAGGAGAAGAACATCTTTGGTGGACTTCCTCAAATAATGGAGATGCAAAGTGAAGGAGGAGCGAGTGGTTCAGTACACGGATCCCTTCAAACAGGTGCACTTACTACTACTTTTACCTCTTCTCAGGGTCTACTGCTGATGATTCCAAATATGTACAAAATCGCAGGAGAGCTAACACCTACAGTTTTTCATGTAGCAGCCCGCTCACTTGCCGCACAAGCTCTTTCCATCTTTGGCGATCATAGTGATGTTATGTCAGTTCGCCAAACTGGTTTTGCACTTCTCTCTTCAAACTCGGTTCAAGAAGCTCACGATATGGCTCTCATTGCACAAGCAGCTTCTCTAGAGTCTCGCATACCTTTTTTACACTTTTTTGATGGGTTTAGAACTTCTCATGAAGTAAGTAAGATAGAACTTCTTGATGAGTCTATTATGAAAGAGATGCTAGATGAAAAACTCGTTCAAGCTCACCGAGAACGCGGGCTCTCTCCTGATCATCCCGTGATAAGAGGAACATCACAAAATCCTGATGTTTACTTTCAAGGCAGAGAAAGCATAAACACTCACTATGAAAAGCTCCCAGAAATGCTTCAAACGACTATGGATAAGTTTGCCGCACTTACTGGGCGTTCTTACAAGCTTTTTGATTATGTAGGTGCAAATGATGCTGAGAAAATCATCATCATTATGGGTTCAGGTGCCCAGAGTGTACATGAAACGGTAGAGTACCTAAGCGCACAAGGTGAGAGTGTTGGCGTTTTAAAAGTAAGACTCTACAGACCTTTTTCTATGAAACACTTTGTAGACGCTCTTCCAAAAACTACAAAAGCCATAGCCGTTCTTGACAGAACAAAAGAAGTTGGTGCTTCTGGTGAGCCAATGTATCTTGATGTGGTAAACGCCCTGAATGAACTTCGCGAAAATGAAACGCTGGCGTTTAGCATGCCAAAAATCATTGGTGGGCGTTATGGTCTCTCTTCAAAAGAGTTTACTCCTTCTATGATAAAAGCGGTTTTTGACGAACTAGAAAAAGATAAACCTAAAAACCACTTCACTATAGGAATACACGATGACGTTAGCCACACTTCACTAGAGTGGGACAAATCTTTTACCATCCCTGCTCCAAAAACACTGCAAGCTATGTTCTTTGGTCTTGGAAGCGATGGAACAGTTGGTGCAAACAAAAACTCCATTAAGATTATTGGTGAAGAAACGCCTAACTTTGTACAGGGTTATTTTGTATATGACTCTAACAAGTCTGGATCTATGACGACTTCACACCTGCGTTTTGGACCTGATGAGATTCGCTCGACTTATCTCATAGAAAAAGCAAACTTCATTGCGTGTCATCAGAGCGTTTTTCTTGAAAAGATGGACATACTCCGTCATGCTGACAAGGGTGCGACATTTCTTCTAAACTCTCCTTTTTCTAAAGACATAGTTTTTGGCAAACTTCCTCAGATTGTCCAAGCTGCCATTATAGAAAAAGAGCTCAAGTTTTTTGTCATAGACGCGGCTAAAGTATCAAACGCAAGCGGTATGGGAAGACGCATAAACACGGTTATGCAGACTTGTTTCTTTGCCATCTCTGGCGTTTTAGAAAAAGAAGAAGCGATAGTAAAAATCAAAAAAAGTATAGATAAGAGTTACGCAAACAAGGGTAAAAAAATAGTAGAGATGAACAATCTCGCAGTAGACAACGCCCTTGCAAATCTCTATGAAGTAGAAGTTCCAAAAGAGACACAAGGAAGTAAGCCTATGCAACCGATGGTTAAAGGCGACTTTGACAACTTTGTAAAAGATATCACTGCAAAAATCATCTCAGGCGATGGAGACCTACTTCCAGTCTCTGCTATTCCAGTTGATGGAACATGGCCAACGGGAACTACTCAGTATCAAAAACGAAACATCGCGTTAGAGGTTCCTGTTTGGGATTCTAGTACTTGTATACAGTGTAACAAATGTGTTATCGTTTGTCCGCACGCTGCCATTCGCTCTAAGGTAGTTGATGAAGAGATTTTAGAAGATGCTCCAGGGATTTTCTCTTTTGTAAAAGCAAAAGGGAAAACTTTTGAGCCAAATGAGCACTTTACCATTCAGGTTGCTGTTGAAGATTGTACTGGATGTTCTCTCTGCGTTGAAGTTTGTCCAGCTAAGAACAAGTCTCAAACAAACCTCAAAGCTATTAACATGGTTCCTCAAGAGAGTGTTCACGAAGATGGTGTTATAAACTGGGACTACTTCACAAAACTACCAAACTACGATAGAAGTAAACTCAACCATCAAAAAGCAAAAGAGAGTCAATTTTTAGAACCTCTTTTTGAGTTCTCAGGTGCTTGTCCAGGATGTGGCGAAACGCCATACGTAAAACTAGCCTCTCAACTCTTTGGAGATAGAATGGTCATAGCAAACGCCACAGGATGTTCTTCTATCTATGGAGGAAATCTTCCAACAACACCGTGGAAGAAAGATGCAAGTGGACGTGGTCCTGCATGGGCAAACTCACTCTTTGAAGACAATGCGGAGTTTGGTTTAGGCTTTAGACTAGCCATAGACAACCACACCACAAACGCTAGAAATCTCTTGAGTGATTTAAAAGCGGAAGTTGGAGCTGAACTTTGTGAGAGTCTCTTAAACTCAGCTCAAGAAGATGAGCCAGAGATTTTTACTCAAAGACAAAGAGTCGAAAAACTAAAGTCTATACTGCAAAATGCCAAAGGCGATGAAGCACAAAGACTTTTAAGTCTAAGCGATTATCTTGTGAAAAAATCTGTTTGGATGATGGGCGGCGATGGTTGGGCTTATGACATCGGTTATGGTGGACTTGACCACGTTCTTGCAAGTGGTAAAAATGTCAATATCTTAGTCTTAGATACGCAAGTCTACTCAAACACGGGTGGACAACAGTCAAAAGCGACTATGACAGGTGCTGTAGCAAAATTTGCAGCGGGTGGTAAAGCTGGAACGCCAAAAGACTTGGCAATGATGGCTATCGCTTATGAAAACGTTTATGTAGCAAGAGTTGCTATGGGTGCGAGTGATGAACAGACAGTAAAAGCTTTTGTTGAAGCTGAGAGATACGATGGACCATCTATAATCATCGCTTACTCACACTGTGTTGCTCACGGATATGATCTTAAATATGGAATGGCACATCAAAAACTAGCAGTTGAGTCAGGACTATGGCCGACATTTAGATACAACCCATCACTACGTGAAATTGGTGAAAACCCTATGAAACTTGACTACAAGGGTCCAAAAATAGATGTTAAAAACTTTATGTATCAAGAAACACGCTTTAAAATGGTTGAAAAGCTGAATGAAAATAGTGCAAAAGAGTACCTCCAAACAGCGAGAGATCATGCACAAGATATGTATAAACGTTATTTAAACCTAGAACAAATGTCAGCAAAAAAAGAGGAGATATAAATGGACTTAACTACTACATACATGGGACTCAAACTTAAAAACCCTATCATCGTTGGAGCGTCTCCACTTACGGCTTCTATAGAGTCTATACAAGCTCTTGAGGCAAATGGAGCGGCGGCTGTTGTTCTTCACTCTATCTTTGAAGAGCAGATAAACCATGAGATGAACGAGATAGACCACTTCTTGTTTAAGGGAAGTGAAGACTATGCTGAAGCACTTGGTTATTTTCCTGAAGTGGCACTGAGTAATTTAGAGTCAGAGAACTACCTTGATGAGATAAGAAAACTAAAAGAGTGCACTTCCATTCCTATAATCGCCTCGCTTAATGGCGTCTCTAAAGGTGGATGGCAAGAGTATGCAAAAAAACTCGAATCTGCTGGTGTAGACGCCATAGAGCTTAACATCACTTACATACCAACAGATATAGATAAAGATGCAAGAGAGATAGAAAGCCTCTATATAGATGCTCTTAAGGCTGTAAAAGAGCAAGTAAGTATTCCTGTTGGCGTTAAGATGAATGCATACTTTTCTGCTCCTGCACAAATGGCAAAACAACTCGTAGACGCGGGGGCAAATGGACTTGTGCTTTTTGACCGTCCCGTTCATGTTGACATAGACCTTGAAGACCTAAACTCACTGCAGACCATAAATCCTAGTAGCTCAAAAGATTTAAGTGAAACGCTGCGTTGGAGTGCTATACTCTACAAAAAACTCGATGCTTCTTTATGTGCTTCTACAGGTGTAGGCTCACATGAAGACATACTCAAAGCCATGATGAGTGGAGCAGACGCTGTTCAAATGGTTGGAGCCATTTTAAAAAATGGAGCTGGACATATAGAGCTAGTTTTAGATAAGCTGGTGGCTTGGATGGAAGAAAAAGAGTATGTCTCTATAGAGCAGATGAAAGGAAGCATTTCGTTACATCATACATGTAACCCTGCAGCTTATCAAAGAGCGAATTATATGAGAATACTGACAGACTATAGACACTAAAAGAGAGAGATGATGAGTAAAACAAATGAGACAGAATACATTTCTAATGAAAAAGCAAAAAAAATAAAATATTTGTTAGTAGGTCTCATTTTTTTCTCCTCTGTTTTTTTAAGTATCTACACACAAGAACAAAACAATGAAAATGAGAGAGAGGAGTTTAAACTCATCTCCCAACAAGTAACCCTGCTTATAAATGATAGAATGGATTATTACACACAACTACTTTTGGGTGGTGTTGGTCTTTTTTCTGGTTCTGATGAGGTTACAAGAGAGGACTGGAAAAGATTTAGTGAAATTCAACATCTTGATTCTAAGTTTCTCGGAATCCAAGGAGTCGGATATGCTGAAGTTATCAAACCAGAGGAGCTCCAGACACATATACAGAGCATACAAGCTCAAGGTTTTCCTCATTACAGTGTAAAACCAAAAGGAGAGCGCGAACTCTATACCTCTATAGTTTATATAGAGCCTTTTGATGAGAGAAATATCAGAGCCTTTGGTTATGATATGTACTCACAACAAACGCGACACGATGCGATGAAAAAAGCTATTGAGAGTGGGATGCCCTCACTCTCAGGTAAGGTCCGACTCTTGCAAGAAAATGGAGTAGATGAACAGGCTGGTTTTTTACTCTACACTCCTGTCTATAAAAAAGAGATGCCTCTAGAGACACCTACACAAAGATATGAAGCCATAGAAGGTGTTGTCTACTCTGCGTTTAGAGCAAAAAATCTTTTTGTAAACATCGCTGGAAATATGACCCAAAAAGTCGGTGTTGAGATATTTGATGGCGATTCTACTCAAGAAGACGATTTACTTATAAGAACTTTTAAAAAAGAGAAACTGACTCAAGATCCCATACATTACCAAGAGAGTATCGATGTTGGAAATCACATATGGACTCTAAGGTTTACAGCCACAGAATCTAAAACAATCACTTTAAATGAAGCATCTCCATGGATTATCTTAGTAAGTGGAGGACTTTTATCTACCCTACTCTTTTTGTTTTTAAACAATCTTTTACAAATGGAATCAAAACAAAAAAGATACCTTGATGAGCTAAAAGCCCTCTCTTTTAGAAAAACGCTTGCACTCAAAGCAGGTGTTATAGGAATTTGGGAGTGGGAATTTGAAACAAACACTCTTCTCTGGGATGAACACATGTATGAGATATATGGTTTTACTAACGATCCTAATGGTGTAAGTCCTTACACACACTGGAGTGACTCTTTAGATGAGAGAGATAAAGCCCGCACAGAAAAAGAAATCAAGATAGCAGTTGAGACAAACCAAGAGTTTAACTCAAAGTTTTGGATTGTAACACCTAATGGAGAGAGAAAGTATATACATTCAGTTGGTTTAAATGAGCTTGACAGTAAAGGCAAGGCTCTTAGAATGGTTGGAACCAACATTGATATCACAGAGCAAAAACTAGTAGAACTGCAGTTATCAAACGAACAAGAAGCCATACTTCAAGTAAAAACTGCTGGTTTTTTTCACCTAAAAGATAGAACTTTGTTGTGGACAAATGCTACCGCTGAAGAGATGCTAGGTTACAACCGAGGAGAACTACAAGGAAAAGATACGAAAATTATTTATGAAAATGAAGAAAGCTATCTAAAATACGGTGAAGATATAGCTAAGGCTATTGCTAATAATGAAACATTCTCTGATGAAATTGTTGCCATAAAAAAAGATGGAACAAAAATGACTCTTCTTTCTTCAATATCGAAACTAAAAGGTAGCAGCAATGAAGCTATGGGTGTTGTTATGGATATAACACATCAAAAACAACTCGAACAGAACCTCCAAGAAGAGGTAGAGAAAAAAACCGAGGAAAACTTCAAACAGTTTCAAGTGCTGCAAGAACAGAGTAAACTAGCTTCAATGGGTGAAATGATAGGTGCCATTGCTCACCAATGGAGACAACCTCTTAATGAAATAAGCATCAGAATTCAAAAAATAAAATACAAATTTGCTTCAGATAAAATCGATGAAGAGTACATTAATGATTTTGTAGAGAAGAACAAAAAAACTATAGACTTCATGTCTAAAACCATAGATGACTTTAGAAACTTTTTTAGAATAGACAAGGAGAAAAAAGAGTTTAACATCAAAGAGGCCATTGAAGAGATTATAAACATACAGACAGCACAGCTTAAAAACCATCACATAGAGATAGGACTTAGTGGTCAAGAGAGTTTCTTTGTAGGTTATAAGTCTGAATTTCAACAAGTAATTATGAACCTTGTAAGCAATGCTAAAGATGCATTTATCTCTAATCAAATACCAGAACCAAAGATACTTATAAAACTTGATAAAAAAAGCATCATCATACAAGACAATGCCGGTGGAATCGATGAAGATATCATAGAGAGAATCTTTGAGCCCTACTTTACAACAAAAGAACAAGGCGAAGGTACAGGGATGGGACTTTATATGTCTAAAATGATTATTGAAGAGAATATGAGTGGAAAACTAGAAGCAAAAAACAGAGCCAATGGAATAGAGATTTCCATCAGCCTTTAAAAAATAGTTTTAGGTGTTTTGATACAGCACTCTAAAGTGTGTACTTGAAACCTGAGACTCTCCAGTGTGGAGCTCAAAAGAGAGCTCTTTAAGCCCATGAGATTTAAACAAATCTACCTCTTCTTGAGTCAGTGGCCATGGTGGTCCATCAAACTCTCGCTGTTGCTTATGTGCCACTACTAAAAGCTTGGCGTTTGGAGCAAGAGTCTTTACTACTGCGGCTATCATCTTCTCACGGAACTCTCTTGGAAGAGACTGAATAGTCAAAGCTTCAAACACAAAGTCAAAATGTTCATCATATTTTTGAGGCATATCGAAAATATCTTGTTTCTCATACTTTATGCTTGAGCCAACCGAACGCTCTTTTGCAATCTCTAAAGCCGCTTCAGAGACGTCTATGGCTACTACTTCATAACCAGCAACTTCAAGAGCATGAGCATCGTCACCAAGCCCACAACCAACTACAAGAGCTTTTCCTTTGTGAGTATTTGATTCATCTTCAAGATAACTCTGTAGAAGTGGGTTTACTGCTTTTCTAGCCCATGGAATCTTCTCATGGTTCTCTTTATGTTCTTCATAGAGATCGTTAAACCATGCACTCGCTTTATTGTGTTCTTGCATTATTTGTTATCCTTGTTAAGTGTTAAATTTGTAAGTTTTCTCTCTCCATACCACCACAAAAAGATGGCAGATGAGAATATAATGGCGTCAATTCCTAACCAAATCGAAATTATACCAAACTCAAAAAACGCCAAGATAGATAAAACTAAAATAGGTGCTAGTACTTGTCTATATACACTTACTGGTGTGATTATGGAAGGTTTTCCTATACCTTGAAGCATCGCAATGTAAAGAAAAATGAGCACAAAACCATATGAAGCGACACCGCTTACTCGTAAGTACAAAGCAGTCTCCTCTATTACAAGTGCATCAGATGTCAAAAGAGACGCAAGCGGTTCTGCAAAAAGTAAAAAGATACTCACTCCAAGTGTACTCATCATCCAACCGTACTGCACGCCAAGCTTTAGAGTTGGTTCTATTCTCTCATAAGCCTTCGCTCCGTTGTTTTGAGAGATGATGGCAAGCGCTGCGATGTTAAGTCCAATGACTGGCATTAAAAATATCTGCTCGATTCTCATCCCAATACCAAACGCAGCCACAGCCTCTTTTCCAAAAGGTGCAACAAAGTATGTAATTACGTACATTCCAAACGCCATCATAAACATGTTTACACTTGGGGGCAAGCCTTGTTTTAGAAGTTCTTTCATAACGGCCCAGTCATAACTAAACATAGCAAAACCACCCCAGAGTTTTGTTTTTGAGACCTTATAAAAAAGGTAAGAAACAGTTAAAAACTCACACAAAAGCGTTGCAAACGCGATACCGCCAATGCCAAGTCCAAAGTACTCTATAAACACATAATCAAGTAAGATGTTTAAAAACGCAGTGACTATAAGCACATTTCTAAAGGTCTTAGTATCTCCGATGGCGTTTAGGAGTGCTGAGAAGAAAAAAGCTCCTATGAAAAAAACAGCTCCATATAAAATGATGTTTATATAACTCAGAGTTTCACTTACATAAGAGGGATCGCTCAAGGCTTCCACAAAGTAAGGAACACTTAAAATACCGCCAAAAGTTACAAATAAAGAGATAAAAAGACCAAAGAGTATGGTGTTTAGTGTGATGTGGCGAGCTTGTGCATCATCTTTTTTACCAAGTGCATTTCCAACCAGAGAAGTAACAGCCTCGCTCATCCCAATTCCAATGGCTAAAATCATAAAAAAGATAGAAGCAGAGAGTGAAAGTGCCGCGAGTGCTTGTGTAGAAATCATTCCTGCAAAGTAAGTGTCCGTTACATTAAACATGGTGTGAAAAAAGTAGCCTACTACTGCGGGCACGGCTAACTTTATGATGTGTCCTTTTATGACACCTTGCGTTAAGTCCATGCTCATTTGCTCTTACTCGCTTCTTCTAGAGCTTTTTGCTCTCTTAGTTTATCTTTCTTACTTTTTTTCTTTCCCTTAACAGGTGCAGGCCCTTTTACTTTTTTTGGTGCTTCACCTACAAGCTCAAAGCCACCTATCTGCTCGCGTTTGAGCATAATTTCGCTGCGTTTTTCTATGAGTTTGAAGTGATCCATGCTTTCATAATCTATGAAGCTTATAGCCTCACCCGATTTTCCAGCACGAGCACTCCGCCCTATTCTATGGATATAATCAGCGGGAGATCGGGGTAAGTCGTAGTTTATAACACAGTCGATGTTGTCAATGTCGAGTCCACGAGCGGCTATGTCCGTTGCAAAAAGAACTTGAATTTTCCCATCTTTAAAAGCTTTTAGCGTGGCGTTTCGGTTTTCTTGGTCTAAATCACCGTTAAAAGATGCGGCCTCTACTCCATACTTTCTAAACTTAGCTGCTATGTTGTCAGAGGAGCGTTTGTTTGCCATAAAGACTAAGACTAAATGCCAAGAGTTTTCTTTGAGAAGATGGCGCAAAAGAGGACCACGGTTTTCACTTCCTACTTCTATAACTCTTTGTTTAATTGTATCAACTGTTTGTGACTCTTCTATCTTAACTTCAAGTGGATTTATTGTGATTTTTGCGACAATATCAAGCATCTTTTGAGGATAAGTTGCGGAGAAAAGTAGGTTTTGTCTCTGCTGCGGGAGAGACTCTAAAACGAGGTCTAATTCCTCGCTAAAATCGAAGTTTAACATCTTATCTGCTTCGTCTAATATTAAATAATTTAAATGCGATAAATTCATCTGTTTCTTTCTTAAAACATCTAAAAATCGTCCACTCGTTGCAACCAAGATATCACACCCTTGCTGGACTTCAAAAAGCTGCTCACCAATCTTCTCTCCACCTATTAAACTCACAACTTTTGGCTTTATGCTTAGATACTTTCCAAACTCTTTAAACGCCTCAGATACTTGAAGTGTTAGTTCGCGAGTTGGTGTTAAGACTAGAACATTTATCTTACCCTTTTTAGTGTTGTCGCGTTTTGCACTCCAAGTTTGCAAAACTGGTAAAACAAAAGAAGCACTCTTTCCACTTCCTGTTTGCGCTTGTGCTACGACATCTCTACCTTGAAGAACATGGGGTATCACCTCTTTTTGGATTGGTGTTGGTGTTTTATAGCCCATCTGTTCTACTGCTTTGATGATTTGTGGTGTAAGTCCAAGCTTATGAAATGGCATGTTTTACCTTAGAATTAATTTTTTTGTATTGTAGTGAGTATTGACTTTAAAAAAGGAAAATCTACAGTAAAAAATGCTATCCTTACAAACTTATAAAAACGAGTAAAATTTAGGATGATATAAAGGATAAAAATGATTCAATCACTTCGAGGGATGAACGATATTTTAAGTGAGGATTATGAGCGTTTTACACACTTCATAAACTTAGCTACAGATGTAGCTCAAAAGTATGGATTTCATTTTATCCAAACGCCACTCCTTGAAGAGACCGCCCTTTTTAAACGCAGTGTTGGAGAATCTAGTGATATCGTTGGAAAAGAGATGTATCAGTTCATCGATAAAGGTGAAAATGATGTTTGTCTTCGTCCTGAAGGAACTGCTGGAGTAGTACGTGCTTTTGTTCAAAAGAAACTTGACAAGGCTGGTGGAATTCACCGTTTCTTTTATCATGGTCCTATGTTTCGTTATGAACGCCCACAAAAAGGACGTCTAAGACAGTTTCACCAGTTTGGTGTTGAGAGTTTTGGAGTAGATAGCGTTTATGAAGATGCTACTATGATTATGATGGTAAGCGACATCCTTAAACGCTGTGGTATAGGCTATAGACTTCAACTCAACTCTCTTGGCGATCAAAACTGTATGCCTCAGTATCGTGACTCTTTGGTAACTTACATAGAGAGTGTTGAAGATGAAATATGTGAAGATTGTAAACGCCGTAAAGAGACAAATCCTATCCGCGTTTTAGATTGTAAAAATGAAAAATGTCAATCTTTATATGAAAATGCTCCAAAGCTTATCAACTCGCTTTGTTCTGGCTGTGAGGATGATTTTTCAAAACTCAAACAAATTTTAGATGAAAATGGTGTAGCTTACGAGATAGACACAAATCTCGTTCGTGGACTTGACTACTACTCTAAGACGGCGTTTGAATTTGTAAGTGATAACATTGGAAGCCAAAGTGCCATCGCTGGTGGTGGACGTTATGACAGACTTGTAGAGTTTTTAGATGGACGAGCAACTCCTGCTGTTGGTTTTGCTATGGGAATAGAGAGACTTATGGAGCTGATAGTTATGCCAAAAAGTAAATGCGAGGGGTATTACATAGGTGCTATGGATGAAGAGACTATAGACCTAGTCATAAAGCTAGCACAGAAAAAACGCCAAACCGACAAAGTAACCATAGACTATAAGGCTAAAAACTTTAAAAACCATATCAAAGGTGCTGATAAAGCAAACGCTAGATACTTCTGTATCATTGGAAGTAATGAAGTCCAAAGTGAAACACTCACTATAAAAGATTTAGAAGATAAAACACAAACGACAGTTTCATTAGGAGATTTTTAATTGGAAAACTACGGTCTTGACATTTGGTCAAATGAAAACTTCATCATTGAAGATGGAGAACTTGTACTCAACTACAAGTCCAAACCCTCTCTTTTAGAGATTGTAGAGAAAATTCGTGCCAAAGATGTTCGCGGCCCGATGATTTTAAGATTTCCACACTTAATCAAAAAGCAGATAGAGACTCTCTACTTTCATTTTGACAAAGCTATCAAACACAACAACTACGAGGGAAGTTTTAATGCTGTTTTTCCTTTAAAAGTAAACCAGTTCCCAAATGTTGTTGAAGCGGTGACATCACAAGGTGCTAAACACAACTACGGCTTAGAAGCTGGTAGTAAAGCTGAACTTATCCTAGCTATGAGTGAAACGCCAAAAGATGCACACATCACAGTAAATGGTTTTAAAGACAAAGAGATGATTACTCTAGGATTTATCGCAGCTCAAAGTGGACATAATATCACCATTACTATTGAAGGGCTTGGCGAGCTTGAGACCATCATAGAAGTAGCAAAAGAGTGTAGTCTTAAAGTCCCTAACATTGGTGTTCGTGTTAGACTTCATAGTGCAGGAAGTGGTATCTGGGCAAAAAGTGGTGGCATGGATGCGAAGTTTGGTCTCACTTCTACAGAAATCATTGAAGCAGTTGCTCTTTTAAAAGAAGCAGATATGATAGAAAACCTTACAATGATTCATTTTCATATCGGCTCACAAATGTCAGACATAGCACCACTTAAACGCGCTCTTAGAGAAGCGGGAAACATCTATGCAGAACTCAAAAAAATGGGAACACCTGCACTAAACAGTATCAATATTGGTGGTGGACTTGCAGTTGAGTATGACCAATATGTAAATGCAAAGTCAAGAAACTACTCTATAGATGAGTTTTCAAGTACTGTTGTTTTCTTGCTTGGTGAAATTATGAAAGCGAAAAAAGTTGCACATCCAGATATCTTTACAGAGTCTGGGCGTTTCATCGTTGCTTCACATAGTGTTCTAATTACACCTGTTTTAGAGCTATTTACACAAGATTATCAAGAGAGACTTCTTAACTTTAAAAAAGTCAATCCACCGATCTTACAAGAGCTTCGATATCTTGCTAAACAACTTAACGAACACAACTGTACAGAGTATCTTCATGATGCACTCGATCATATGGAGTCACTACTTACACTTTTTGATTTAGGATATATTGACCTACAAGATCGCTCAAATGCAGAGATACTGGTGCATAACATTGTCAAAAAATCTCTTTATCTAAAAGCTGAGTATGCAACGAATGAACTAGAGGAGTTACAAAGTAGTCTGCAAGAACGCTATTTGATTAATGCTTCTATCTTTCAGTCCTTACCAGACTACTGGGGATTAAAACAGCATTTTCCTGTTATGCCTCTGCATCATTTAGATAAAAAACCTCTCCGTGCTGCTTCGCTTTGGGATATTACTTGTGATAGTGATGGAGAGATTGGTTTTGACTCAGAAAAACCTCTCTTTTTACATGATGTTGATTTAGATAATGAAGATTACTTTTTAGGATTTTTCAACATTGGTGCTTATCAAGAGACACTTGGTATGGAACACAACCTTTTTACGCATCCAAATGAGTACACTATAGATATCAGTAGTAAATCATACGAAATCCGTAACAATGTGGAGTCAAAAAATATCTTAGATATCCTTAGTTCTATGGGTTATGACAGTGATAATATTTTAAACAAACTTAAATCAGAGCTAGTTAAAAGTGAATTTATCACAGAAAAAGAAAAATCTGATACACTTTTCAAACTAGAAACTTTCATTAAGCAAAATGGATATCTAAGAACTACAAACTAAGGCACTCCATGGGAATTTTTGCATCGATTAAAGAAGACTTTTCAAACGCATATAAAAACGATCCAGCACTTAACTCAAAAATTGATTTTTTGTTTAACTACCCTGGTGTATGGGCTATCGCTTGGTACAGAGTTGCACATAAACTTCACACTTCAGGCTTTAAGAGATTTGCACGTATAATTATGGGTTTTACACAAATAATAACTAATATAGATATTCACCCTGCTGCAGATATTGGAAACCGTGTTTTTATTGACCACGGAACAGGTGTAGTTATTGGTGAGACAACTATTATTGAAGATGATGTTCTCATCTATCAAGGTGTTACTCTTGGGGGTGTTTCACTTACTCAAGGTAAACGCCACCCTACTATAAAAAAAGGTGCTGTAATAGGTGCTGGAGCAAAGGTACTAGGAAACATTATCATAGGTGAAAAAGCGAAAATTGGTGCTAACTCTGTTGTTGTTAAAGAGGTACCAGATTGTTCTACTGCCATAGGTATTCCAGCACATGTTATAGAAAAAGGACGTTGTACTGATCCATTTATGCACAATATGCTTCCAGATATCAACAAAGAGATGTTTGAGTATCTTCTTAAGCGTGTTGCAATACTTGAACATATTCTTGTTGAAGACAACAAAGATCTTTTAGAACAAGATCTAAAACTAGAAAATATCTACGAATCTTTCATTACCTCTATGAAAAACTAGAATATTCTTTATTCTAGTTTCATATCTCCTATATTTTTAGTATAATTCTCTCATTATTTTTAACAGAACTATAATGAAGGAAATACGTATGCTAACAAACCGTATAAATACTCTATCTGAATCAATTACGATTGCTATTACAACACTTGCGCAGGAGCTTAAAGCAGAGGGTAAAGATATCCTTAGTTTTTCAGCAGGAGAACCAGACTTTGACACACCTCAAGTTATCAAAGATTCTGCTATTACAGCTATTAGTAATGGTTTTACAAAATATACTGCTGTTGATGGTATACCAGCTCTTAAAGAAGCTATAGCGACTAAGCTCAAACGCGATAACAATCTTACATATGCTCCAAATCAAATAATCGCTAATAATGGTGCTAAGCACTCACTATTTAACTTATTTGCTGCTACTATTGATGTTGGTGATGAAGTTATTATTCCTTCACCTTATTGGGTTACATATCCTGAGCTTGTTAAGTACTGTGGTGGTACAGTAGTAGAAGTTGAAACACAAGATGATAGTGATTTCAAAATGACTCCTACACAACTTAAAGATGCTATCACTCCTAAAACAAAGATGATTGTACTTACTACTCCATCAAACCCAACAGGGTCTGTATATTCAAAAGAGGAGTTAACAGCCTTAGCAGATGTTCTTGTAGGAACAGACATAATAGTTGCTAGTGATGAGATGTATGAAAAGCTAATATATGACGGCACTTTTACTTCAGCAGCTGCAATCAGTGAAGATATGTTTAACAGAACTGTAACAATCAATGGACTTAGTAAATCAGTAGCAATGACTGGATGGCGTTTTGGATATATGGCAGCTGCAAACGCAGAGCTTATAAAAGCAACTAAAAAGCTTCAATCTCAGAGTACCTCAAACATTAACTCTATAACTCAGCATGCAGCTATAACTGGCCTTGATGGAAGTGCAGATGCAGACATAGAGATGATGAGACAAGAGTTCAAAAAACGCCGTGATGAAGCTGTAAAGCTCTTTAATGCTATAGATGGACTAAGTGTTGTTAAACCAGATGGTGCATTTTATCTTTTTGTAAACATTAAAGCAGTTGAAAAAGACTCACTCAAGTTTTGTAAAGATTTACTAGCACAAACTGGTGTTGCCGTTGTTCCTGGAATCGGTTTTGGAAGTGATGGTTACTTTAGATTTAGTTTTGCAACTGATATTGAGAGTATTCGTACGGGGATTTCACGTATTGAAGAGTTTGTAAAAGGCTTAAAGAAGTAGGTTTAAACCTACTTCGAAGTAAAAAATTATTTTAAAGCTTGTAATGCTTCAATAACTTCATCAAGATTATCCATCGGAAGATGAACCTTCCACTCTGGATTTTCACCATCACCTACTAAAGAGATACCAATACTAGCGACAGTAGCACTTTTAGGACCATATGGTTCATCGATTTTTGTGACAGATATCACACCATTTTTTGTTCCGCTTAATGGAATCATTTTACTCATTTTGCTTTCCTTATTTTTTTATTTAACAAGTCTAGCAAGTTTAGCCTGAATTTTAAGCCATACTTTATGGTCACTAAAAGGAAAACCAGCAAAAGTTTTGCCACTCTCAGTAATCGTTTTTGTCACACCAGTTCTAGCGGCAAACCTATTAAAAGGTGCGATGCTAAGGTGTCCAGCAGTACCAGACTGTGCCCCAAAGACATTACTACGTCCAATAATTGAAGAACCTGCAAAGCCAGTTTGTGCAGCCGCTACACTTCCTTCACCTATTTCACAGTTGTGTGCTACTTGGATAAGGTTATCTAAGTGAGCCCCTTGCTTTATAATAGTTGTACCAAAAACAGCTCTATCAATAGTAGTACAAGAGCCAATTTCAACATCATCTTCTACAACTGCATTTCCATTATGGTAAATTTTCTTATGCTCACCTCTTGCATTTGAAGCAAAACCGAAGCCATCACCACCAATAACAGCTGAAGCATGAATAATACAATTGCTTCCTATAGAACAATCTCTATAGACAACAACATTAGGATAGAGTGTAGTGTTATCACCAATGACTACACCTGAGCCAACATAAACGCCTGGCATTATAGTTGTGTTTTTTCCAATTTTACAGCCCTTTGCCAAATAAGCTGTAGGTGCTATAAAACTACCCTCGCCTACTTCTGCATCTTGAGCACTTCTATCTTCTATCTCTGCAGCAAACTCTTTTGAGAGAACTGCCATCTCCCAGTAAGGAGAGTCAACAACTAAGGCAATGCACCCAGCGGGAACCTGCTCTTTACTTTTTGCATCAATGATGATTGCAGCTGCCTTGGAAGTAGCTACATCTTTAAGGTATTTTGAATTGGCAACAAAAGAGATTTCTGATGCACTAGCATCACTTAGAGTATTCATCGCGGTAATGTTTTTATCATCACCACTAAATTCAGCACCTATAAGTGCTGCTATTTCACTCAGCTTCATGATTAATCTATCTCTCTAATGCTACAGCGCCACTTCTTACTATCTCTTTTGGATTGTAACGCTTGATAACACTTAAGAAGTTGTCAACACGATGAGGCTCATCTGCTACCATTGCAATGATAACATTTTCACTACTATCAACTATTTTGCCATTATATGCATGACATAGAGAGTCTATATCTGTAAGGTTTTCCGTCACTGGAAACTTCACAAGAGCCATCTCTTTTTCAACCATATCTGTATGTTCATAAACGCGAAGAACTGGTATAAGTTTATGAAGCTGTTTTGTAATTTGCTCTATCACACGAACAGAACCCGCAGTAACGATAGTTAAACGCGAGTACTTGCTATCTGGAATAGGAGCAACAGTTAAAGATGTGATGTTATAACCACGTCCAGAGAAAAGGTTTGTGATACGTGAGAGTACACTCGCCTCATTTACAACGATAACTGAAACAACTCTTCTTTCACTACTTTCAGTCATTATTTTGTCTCCTTTTTCTCTAATAACATCATATTAAACAGACTACCACCTGATGGTACCATCGGCATAACATTCTCAAATCTCTCAACGATAACCTCGATGAAAGCAACTACATTTTTCTCAACTGCATCTTTAAGAGCAGCGTCGAATTCTTCTTTTGTTTTAACTCTATAGCCGATTCCACCAAAAGCTTCTGAAAGCTTTACGAAGTCTGGCTGAACGCTCAAATCAGTTTCAGAGTGGCGTTTGTCGTAAAAAAGTGTTTGCCACTGACGAACCATTCCAAGAAAGTTGTTATTTAAGATAATGTTGATAACTGGAATTTTCTTCTCAACCGCAGTCATTAACTCTTGAACATTCATAAGGATTGAGCCATCACCCGTAAAGTTGATAGAAGTTTTCTCAGGAGCTGCTGCTTTAACACCAATAGCCGCTGGAAAACCAAAGCCCATAGTTCCAAGACCACCAGAAGTTATCCACTGATTTGGACGTGAAAATGGATAAAACTGTGCAGCCCACATCTGGTGCTGTCCAACATCTGTTGAGATATTAGCACTATCACCAAGAAGTTCACCAACACGCTTTATAACCCACTGAGGTTTGATTCTTTCAGAATCTTCATGAAAAGTTAGAGGGTGAAGTTCTGCGAAATTGTTTATAGTTTCTCTCCACGACTCATAGTTTTCACTCTCAATCTTATCTGTTTGTTTTAACATATCTGTTACAACATTTTTAAGATCTCCAACTATAGGATAATCCGCATTTACAAGCTTAGAGATAGATGCTGGGTCAATGTCAACATGAATTACATCTGCGTTTTTAGCAAACTCTGAGAGTTTACCAGTAACACGGTCATCAAATCTTGCACCAAGACCAATAACTAAGTCAGTCTCACTCATAGCCATATTTGAAGAGTATGAACCGTGCATACCTAACATACCTACAAGAAGTTCATCATCATAAGATAAAACGCCACGAGCCATTAAAGTCTCAACAGCAGGGATACCTGTTTTTTGAATCAACTCTCTTACCTCTTTAGAAGCACCTGAGTTTATTACACCACCACCAAGATAAAAAAGAGGACGTTTTGCTTTTGCAATAGCTTCCATAGCTTTTTTAATTTGACGAGGATTTCCTTTAACATGCGGTTTGTATGTCTCAAGGTTTACATCCATATCGTAGTTAAACTCAGCAATTTGTGCTGTAACATCTTTAGGAATATCAACATGAACAGGACCTGGACGACCACTTCGAGCAATGTAAAATGCCTCTTTAAGAATACGAGGTAAATCCGCTGCATCTGTTACGAGATAGTTGTGTTTTGTACAAGGACGAGAAATACCAATAGCATCTATCTCTTGAAAACCATCTGTACCGATAAGGCTCATTGGAACCTGACCTGAGACAACAACCATAGGAACTGAGTCCATATATGCATCAGCTAAACCAGTTACTGCATTTGTAAAACCAGGACCAGATGTAATCATAGCTACACCAACTTTACCACTTGCTTTTGCATAACCTTCTGCTGCATGAACCGATGCTTGCTCGTGACGATTTAAGATATGCTTAAAACCATCTTGTTTGTATATCTCATCATAGACATTCATAATAGCTCCGCCTGGGTAGCCAAACACTGTGTCTACACCCTCTGCGATAAAGGCTTCAATAACCATTTGTGCGCCGCTTATTTGCATGAAAAGTCTCCTATGTAAAAATTATAATTTTAAAAAATTTCGTGATTATACAAAACTAGAGCTATGATTGAGGTTAAAGCAGTGGCTATTGTAAAATCCCAAACCCTAATCTAAGATTGACTTCACAATCATAGATGGTCGCCACATACTTAAAGAGCCACGAGTAAGATATTCGAGTGTTAATTTGGACTTTGGATAGTTATCCTTAAAGTAGAGAAAAAAGTTTTCAATTTGATCTTGTAATCCAAAGTTTAACATATAGTTTTTAATACCATTTTCAATCTTATGTTGTAAATCTTTGTTTGCAACTGCGTTTTCAAGTTGTACCATATAACACCAACCAAAAATTGTTCCTATTGCCATATATTTTGAACTTATTTTCATATATTTTAAAAGAGTTTTTTCTACTCCAACAGAGTCTCCCTCAACGGCAAACTGATTTGCCAAGGCTAAACTATTGTTCCAATCCTCTTGAAGAGCTTTTCCCTCTTTTGTATCCTGAAGGTCTTCTGTCTCTGCCATCATATTGTAGGCTGTTAATATATCCTCTTCTTTTATAGCTTTGAAAAAGTTTTGGCGCGAATCTATCTCTTTCATAAGAATCCTAGCTTCATTAGAAAAGTCAGAAAAATCGATCAATATACGTAAAAGTCTTAAAGCACCGTGAGTATCGCCATCTTGTATAAGTTCTTGGGACTTTATGTAGATAGTATCAGCATAATTCATAAGTGTTTCATACTCTGGAAACTCTTGTAAGAATGGATGCTGTTTAATAAGCTCAAAACAGATTTTAAAATCTTTTTGTCCTATGGCAACCCTAAAACGTTTATAAATTTCTCCTTGAGTTAAAAGCTCTTGAATCAACTTTGTCTTTTCACTTATGCCTCTGTAAGGAGTAAGTAATTCTTTTGCTATCTCGCTACCTTTTGGCTGTAGTGCATATTTTTGTGCTTCGCTAAATATTTTTTTCCAAGTTGCTTCAAGTTTTTTATAGAGTTTTGACTCTTTATATAAAGGATATCTGTTTACAAGAGAGTATGCAAGGGGCAGTTTACCTTGCTCTACATACATCTTAAACTTATCAAACTCTTCATAGTCTTTAATCACTTGTTGCATTATTCTATTTTTTGATGGTATATTTTTAAAGTGCTTAAAGAGTAAAATTGCCTTATTTTTATCACCGTTTTGCAGCGCTATTTTTGCTTTTTCAAGTGTTTTTTCCCAGAGATTTATAAGGAGGTCATAGACTTTTGTATAGGCTAAAATTGGGTTCTTTTCAATAAAACTCTGAATAGAATCAAACTCTTTTTGCATCAATAATTCACGAAGTTTATCTTCACCTTCATAAATATCATAAGTAATCAAAAAGCCATCTTCAGTGCCTAAAACAAGATGATTGCTCTCTCCATCAAACTCCATAGCAGTAATTGGCGAGGTGATTTTTATATACTTAGGAGATAAAATCTCATATGTATTGAGATCATACACAAGAACATAGCCCAATGCAGTACCTAAAAATAAAAACTTTTCATCACTGCTGATTGTTATTTTTATAACATCATCATGAATGCCTTGAAGTCTCTCTATCACTTTGCCAGTTGTTATATCCCAAATTATAGCTGTAGAGTTTTTATCTACACTCAAAAGCTTTGTTTTGTGAAAAAACCTTACATTCATTATAGGTGCAGCGTGTGCTTTTAATTTTGCTCGTGGCATCATGGTTACAAGATTAAAAAGAGAAATCTTTCTATCATAACTTGCAGTTGCTACCCAGTTTCCATTCTCACTAAAAGCGATATCATTTACAGTATCAACATGAACAGGAAGTGTAAAAACTAGCTTTCCACTTTTCACATCCATGGCAAAAGACTTTCCATCATCTCCACATGAAAACATGTATCTACTGAGTGGATCAATACCTACACAAGATGCTTCACCATGATGTCTATCAACCCTAGTAATTATTTTTTTTGAATGGGCACTATAAAGACGAGACTCTTTACAGTCAGAAGTTAGAGCAGCAAAAAACTCACCATCTTTACTAAAATCAAAGACTTGAGTTTTATATCTAAGATGTTTAATATCAACCTTAAAACCGTTGAGCATATCTAAACTATTTTTATCAAGATATCGTATCGTTGTTTCAGAATCAACGACTACCAAACGCTCATCATCAAGAATTTTTAATGAAATTATAGGTTTTTTTATACTCTTAGATTTTACAATTTCCATCTACTATCGACTCCTTAAGTAGCCCTCTTTTTGGAGTATCTCTTTTATCTGCTTTTGGTGCTCTTCGCTCTTAGTCTCCATATGTACCGTAACATTTGCATCTCCATAATCAAGAGATATCGATGTTCTATCGTAAGAGATATGAACGATGTTGGCGTTTAGCTCTTGGAGTATTTGTGTAAAACGCATTAAAGAGCCTGGTTTATCAACAAGTGTTACTGTGAGTTTCATCTTACGGCCTGATTTTAAAAGACCTTTTTCAATGATGACGGAGAGGAGTGTTACATCCATATTTCCACCACTGAGTACTACGGCTACTTTTTTACCTTTAAGCTCAGGAAGCTTATTATGAAGAAGAGCAGCTACTCCAACTGCACCCGCACCCTCGACAACAAGTTTTTGTTTCTCAAGTAAGAACAAAATTGCACTTGCTATCTCTTCATCATCAACACTTATAATTTTATCTACTGATTTGAGTGCATATTTAAGAGTGATTTTAGAAGTATCGCGTACTGCAATACCATCGGCGATAGTACGAACACTTACAGAATCAATAGCCTCTTTTAAATCAAAAGAATTTTTAAACGCAGGAGCACCTAACGCACTCACACCAATAACTTCTATCTTAGGGTTTATAGCTTTAATCGCAGTCGCCATACCAGCGATAAGGCCACCACCACCAACACAAACTAAAACCGCGTCTAAATCAGCACACTTTTCTAAAATATCAAGAGCAACCGTTCCCTGTCCAGCGATAACATCTTCATCTTCAAAAGGGTGTACGAATGTTAAAGAGTTCTCTTGCCCATAAGTTCTTGCATAAGCATAAGCTTCATCATAATTTGAACCAGCTAAAATCACTTGTGCACCGTAATGCTTTACACCATTTACTTTTGTCAGTGGAGTAGATTCGGGCATGACAATGACAGCTTTAATCCCAAACTTTAAAGCTGAGAGTGCAACACCCTGTGCATGATTTCCAGCACTTGCCGCTACAACACCACAAGCTCTTTGAGTGTCACTCAGCGATGCTATCTTGTTGTAAGCACCACGAATTTTAAAAGCACCCGTTACTTGTAGGTTTTCTTTTTTGAGAAACACCTCACACTGAGCTATTTCACTAAGGTGGGGAGCATAAGAAAAAGGAGTGTCTACTATTACATCCTTGATTTTCTCTCTTGCGTCATAAATCTCTTTTATATCTAACAATTATTACCCCTAAAGTGAACGATGTTCAACCATACTACAAAAGTTTTGTACCACTTTCATACCAGCGTTTTCAGCTTTTTGAGCTGCTTCATTATTTACTATACCTTTTTGAGACCAAAAAACTTTAACATTTCCCTTCTCAATACAAGCGTCTGCAATTGCTACAAGTGCAGCAGGTTTTCTAAAGATGTTTACCATATCTACATCAAAAGGTATCTCTAGAAGTGAACGGTAAACTTTTTCACCTAAAATCGTCTCTTCTTTAGGATAAACAGGAATGATTTTGTAACCAGCTGCTTGAAGATACTTTGCAACCATATGAGAATCTTTTGTTTCATCAGGTGAGAGACCTAAAATTGCAATAGTTTTAACCGAATCAAATATCGCTTTTATCTCTTCTTTATTTGAGTTTACACTCGGAAATTCACACTCCATAATCATCCCTTTTAACTTATATTTATTATTATGAAAGAGATTATATCAAAAAGATTTTAAAGTCACATTTGACACATTGTGAAATTTCGCCTATAGTACTCTAAAAACAGAGGAAAGACGATGACAAACGAAGAGATATTTCAAGCTTTTAAGAACTTTGACAATGATAAATACAGCCTAATAATTTCAAGTACTTCAAGACAAAATGAGCCCCTTACAAATTATGCTCCCTTTGTAAAAATTGAAGATGACTACTTTGTAAGTGTTAGCTCAAATCTACCACATTTTACAAATATGATAGAGACAAAAAAAGCACATATTCTCATCATAGAGGATGAATCAAACGCCGAGCATATTTATGCAAGAAAAAGGCTTTACTTTAGTGCTTCATGTGAATTAGAAGAGGATACAGAGAAAATCTTCAAACTATTTGATGCGAGATATGGAGACAAACTCTCATTTTTACGAGAAATGAAAGATTTTAAAATTGTAAAAATTACACCAAAAGAGAGAAGTCTAGTTCTTGGTTTTGGAGCTGCTTATAAGATGAATGAAGATGGAGAGCTTGCCAACAAGACTATCTCGCACAAATAACTCTTAAACTATCTTCTCTTGACCGAGTCGATAAAGAGCAAAGTCGTACCTTAGTGGGTCTTTTTTATCAAACTTTTTAAGACTCTGTGTAAGCTCTATTGCTGCTTCTAAGTCATAAGTCTTGCGTTTTAGGAGTCCTAAACGCAGGCCTGTTTTATAGGTGTGTGTATCTAGTGGCATAATCAAATCAGCAGAGTTTACTCCGCTCCAAAGTCCCATGTCAATATTGTCTTTTCTTACCATCCAACGCAGATACATCATCCAGCGTTTGAGTGCTCCTACTCCTTTTGTTTTTGTAGTGACTTGAGAGATTAAAAAAGTATAGCCACGAGAACTATAAGGGTTTAGTGTTTGAAGTTTTTTGATGACTGCGTTTATACCTTCAATAGTGCTGCGTTTAGCTAGATAAGCTTCTAAAAATATCGCTTCTATTGAACTCTCTTCGTTTAAACGCTTGAGTGCTATAAAAAGTGCAATAATATCTTCTGCTTTTTGAAATCTATAGTAGTGATTTTGTAAAGCTTTTTGTATCTCAATATCACTTTTACTTAAAAGAGAAAAATCCAAAGAATCTAAAAACTTCACTATCTGTTTAACATTACCGTAGGAAAAAAGAGCACAGATAAGCGAAATGGTAGAATCCTTATGGCGTTTAGCTACCAAAATAGGGTCAAGGTTTTCTAGACTTACTTCGCTTGAGGAGTTACGTTTTAAAATTTCTGCATCAAGTCGTTCTTTGAGCTTTTTCATAGTCCGAGTTGGTAGAGTTTTTTACGTTCACTTGAACCAGCGATATTAAGCTGTTTTCTGTACTTTGCGATGGTGCGACGAACCATTTTAACTTTAAACTTTTCTTCTATAAGTGCAAGCAGTTTCATATCACTCAGTGGTTTTTCACGACTCTCTTGTTTTACCAAACCAATCAAAAACTCTTTTATAGCAGCATTACTCACATCTTCATCTATAGCGGTCGTAAAAAACTCTTTCATAGCCAAAACGCCACGGTCACATGCGATATATTTGTTTGCAATTGCACGCGAAATTGTAGATGGATTATGTCCAAACTCATCGGCTAGTGTTTTAAGTGTGAGTGGCATAATTTGTCCACCCGTAAAAAACTCATACTGATACTCTACTATCATAAGCCCTACTTTATAGAGTGTGGCTTTTCTCATATCGAGTGCATCCACAAGAGATTTTGCCTCTTTAATCTTCTGAGAAATAAACTCATGTTCAACACCGTAATTTGTGTCAATATTGATAGTCGGATAGTATGCATCGTTGAGTTTTACTTCTATATTTTCATCTTCATTAAAAAAAATCATCAAATCAGGGACAATCTGAGCAGACTCCTCTTGATACATAAGGTTTGGAGGATTACTAAAGCTAGAGATAACCTGCATAACCTCTGCAAAATGCTCGCGTTTTGAGTAACTGTGAATCTCTTGTATATCGTTGATAACTTCAAGTGCAAGTGAGTAGGCTCCATCACTTATCTCAGCATTGTCAAGCTGAAACAAAAAAGATTCTGCTAAATCCTTTGCACCGATACCAACAGGCTCCACATGAGAAAAACGCAACCTTACTTTTTCAAATGTTTCGGGTGCAATAGCATTTTTACTACAAAACTCATCTGTATCACCTTCATAGTAACCATTTTCATCGAGGTTTTCTATAACAAACTGTGCAATATCTTCTGAAATTGGAGTAGGAAAAAGTGGAGCACCAAGTTGTTCGTCTAATACTTCATAAAGTGTTCTGTTTTGGATTGTGAGGGCTTCTATCTGCTCTGTTCTTGAGTTACTTACAGCTCGTGAGATTATCTTTTTTGGGATTTTTTTCTCAAAATCCTCTTCATACCCTGAACCAACTTCAACTACAGGGTTTGACTCCACAAAAGGAGCCATCGCTTCGCCCAAATCAGAAAGACTTGAGTGTAAAATCGGCAGCCAGTTACGAAGAGTGTTAGATAGTTTGTGCTTGTTCTCGACACTCTGTGTTTGTCTTAGGGCTGCCATATTTTTTAACTATCCTTAGAGCTTAAAGTTTTCGCCAAGATAGTGTTTACGCACATCAGCGTTTTGTCCTATCTCTTTACTTGTTCCACTTGCTAGTAACTCACCCGCTTTAATAACATAAGCACGATCACAAACATCAAGTGTTTCACGGACATTGTGGTCAGTAATCAAAACACCAATGTCATAAGAGACTAATTGGTGAATAACCTTTTGGATGTCCATAACAGCGATAGGATCAACTCCGGCAAAGGGTTCATCAAGAAGTAAAAATTTTGGCTTATTTACAAGTGCACGTGCGATTTCAACACGTCGACGCTCACCACCTGAGAGTGAAACCCCTTTACGGTAACGAATAGGCTCAATGTTGAACATATCAAGGAGTTCTAGGATTCTTGCCTCTTGTGCTGCCTTGTCTTTAATGCCTACTTCTGCCGCAACCATCAGGTTATCTTCCACTGATAAGTCTTTAAAGATTGAAGCCTCTTGTGGAAGATAGCCTATACCTTTAAGTGCACGTTGATGTAATGGCATCCCTAGTAAATCCTCTCCATCAAAAAGAACTTTTCCATCACTTGCTTCAACAAGTCCACAAATCATATAAAAAGTAGTAGTTTTTCCTGCTCCATTTGGTCCAAGAAGTCCTACAACTTCACCCGAATTAACCTCAAGGCTCATTCCTTTTACTATTTCTAAATCTTTGATTCTTTTTTTTAAGTCTACTGCTTTAAGCTTGTGCATCATATATCCTATATTCTCTTCTATCATCAGATGTTTTTTCTATCTCTATCACGAGTGTCTCGATACCGGCTTGTGTCAAAATCTTTACAAGCTCATCATCACCCCACTCTACAAAATGCAGCCCCTCTTTATCTAACTCTTCTAGCATTCCTAAAGAGATAAAGTGCTCTAGTCCATGATTATAAATGTCATAATGAAATATCTTTTCTCCATAACATTGTTGTAGGGAAAAAGTAGGAGAAGTTACTTCATCATCTAGACCCAAATCCTTTACAACTGCTTTTACTAGAGTCGTTTTTCCAGCGGCGAGATCACCTTTTAAAATAACAACACCATTTTTGATTTTTGTGCTAAAGAGTGAAACAAGAGGTCTTAGATCCTCTACTCCAAGTATATGTTTCATCATAATTTTTGTGACACCTCTATAATTTGACGAAGTTTTTTGAGTGCTCTTTTATTTTTTATAGCCTCTCTTGCCATCTCAAAACCATCTTGCATATCACGAGCCACACCATCTACCATAAGTGCAGCCGCTGTATTTATAAGAACTATATCTCTTTGAGCATCACTTGAAGTTCCCTCAAAAATTGTTCTAAGTATATGTGCGTTTTCTTTTGCATCTCCACCGACTATAGCCTTCAGTGGCATCTTTCTTAGTCCATACATTTCTGGGTCTATTTCAAAGTCATGCACAACACCATTACAGAGTCTAGAGGCATATGTAATACCACTTATGCTTATCTCATCCATACCTTCTTGAGAGCTTACAACCATCGCTGAAGTCGTACCACCAAGTTCTAAAGCCTGAAGCATCTTTGGCACAAAAGCCTTATCAAAAACGCCAAGCATAGACTTTTTGACACCTGCTGGATTTGTGAGTGGACCAAGTATGTTAAAAATAGTCTTATCCGGTATGCTCTTTCTCACTGGCATTATAAAACTCATAGCTGGATGATGATTTTGTGCAAACATAAAAGTAAATCCGCTCTCTTCCAGAAGTCTAGCACTCTGTTCTACACTTAAGTCAAGTCGAACACCAAGTGCTTCAAACATATCTGCGCTTCCACTTTTTGAAGTCACTGAACGACTTCCATGTTTTGCAACACTACAGCCACAAGCTGCAACAAGTAAAGCAACAGTTGAGGAGATATTAAAAGAGCCTATTTTATCTCCGCCTGTACCAACTATATCTATAGCATTTACTTGCATCTCTTCAGAAATAGGCAAAGATATAGCAAAACTTTTCATCACTTCAGCTGCTGCTGCTATGGCGTTTACAGAAGTTTTTTCATTTAACTTCATACTCACTAAAAACTCTCTCATAGCCTCTTCACTCATTTCATGCTTAAAGAGTGAAGTAAACTCTATTTTTGCTTCTTCATAAGTCATTTACAGCTCCTGTATGTATTCATTTTGCAATGATTTTGGGGTTGATTTTGTTGTAGGAATCTGCAGTACTTTGTACTTCATAGAACTGTTTAAATAATTTATAGTTACTTCATCGCCTATCTCAACATTTTTACTTGCCTTAACGACTTTGTCATTTATGAGTACCACATTGTTACTTATCATATCTTGGGCGACTGAACGGCGTTTTGTTATATTTACTGAGTTTAAAAATTTATCTATTCGCATTGTGCCTTACTTTCTTTTATATTTTTCATTTTGCTATCTTGTACGTCCTAGTAGCAAAGCGATTTGAGCTATAAACTTGAAGCTCAGACCAAAGGGAGGATTTCTCTTCTAGTTTATAGTTTAAATCGTCTGGGATATTCTTTTTTTCTTTATTGTAGTGAAATCAAACTGAGAGAAATGTAAGAGAGAGAAAAGTTGGAACGAAATTTGCATGATTAAAATGCGATTTTTTAAAGAAGTAGTTCAAATTCCTTTTTTGAAATAGCTTTTGAAAATAAAAAACCTTGATATAAATCACAATCTAAATCAGCTAGAAACTCTTTTTGATAATCTTCTTCAACACCTTCTGCAACTATACTTAAATTTAAATTTTTAGAGATATCTATGATAGTTTTAACAAGTAAAGCCTGATGAGTATCAGTAAGTGATGCTATAAAAGATTTGTCAATTTTTAACTCATCTACAGGTATCTCTCTTAAATAACTCAAAGAGGAGTAACCTGTTCCAAAATCATCCATAGAAAATGAAATATCATACTGTTTAAGTGAATTGATAATATGAATTAACTTAACTAAGTCATCTGATGTACTACTCTCTGTAATTTCAAAGATAATTTTTGTATCACATGCAGATATATTATATTTTTCAAAAAGCTCTTTTACAGTATTGATAAAGCCTTGATGTAGAAGCTGTCTCATACTGATGTTTACAGAGACTTGTTGTAGAGCCAAGCCTTTATGGTGCCAATCAACAACACTTTTAATTGCTTCTTCAAGTATGTAAGAGCCCAGTGTGACTATGTAGCCAGTATTTTCAGCAATTGGTATAAAAACATCAGGACTAATTTTACCAAGTTTATGATTATTCCATCGTGCTAGAACTTCACAGCCAATAATGTTATCTTTAATATCCACTTGAGGTTGGTAAGAGAGATAGATTTCATTTTTCTCTATAGCTGAGTTAAGCATTAGTTCTATCTCTAGTTTTTCTTCGATAATACTACAAAGTTCTTCGTTAAAAATTATAACACCATCTCGACCTTTGTTTTTTGCTTCATACATTGCGATATCAGCTTCTTTTAGGAACTCACCCGCGTTTATTTTTGGATTGTTTATGATACTAATCCCAACACTAGCACTAATAAAAAGATTATTTCCATCAATCATGTAGTTTCTTTTAATTTCGCTCAAGAGTTGTTGTGAAAAAATCTCTGCCTCATAAAGACACTCTTTAGATGTCTCATAATCTTTACTGAGTATACAAAACTCATCACCACCCAGTCTTGCAACTCGATTGCCATATGTTCTACATAAGGCTTTCATTCTCGAAGAGACTTCTATGAGGAGTTCATCTCCTACATCATGACCAAGTGTGTCGTTAATAGTTTTAAAATAGTCTAAATCAATAAGTAGTAAGTATGTATATCTGTCATTGTACTGTTGAACAGAATTTTCTAACAACTCTATAAAGTAGCGTCTATTTCCAAGTGTTGTTAGGTGATCGTGATAAGCTTGATATCTACTTTTTAAAAGATAGTCATGTGTATTTTTAGCAGCATAAAGTAATACACCAGCGAGTACCATAGTAAAAAATGAAAGGAGGTAACTATAAGGCTCTCCAATCAAGAAGAAGTATATAGCTAAAGGGAGCATTAAACTCACAACAGTGGAGATAACAAGATTCTTTTGTGATGCTAAAATTGTTGCAGCAACAACGGCACTTCCAAACTGTGTAGCAATGGCAATATAGTGCAGTTCCATTCCACTTCGTAAGGCATAAATGACAAACATAATACTCCATAAAGAGAAGTACGTAAACATAAACAATCTTACTTTATTAAGCCATATATCTTTTGTTTCTATTGTGATGAGCTTGCTAAAAGAGCTATATAAACGCAGTCCAAACATCGAAACCATCAACAAAAGCATAAACCAAATAGTCTCAGCTACTAATGAGGAGTTAAGATAGCCTATCACTAAATAACTTGGTCCCGTTATCAAAAAAAGTGCAACTACAACAAGGATCTGCTTATGCATAAATTTATAAAAATTAATGTTTTCATTCATATTATAAAAAATCCTTATTTTTTCTGATTATATCACATTCTTATCACAGTAATCTTATGGAATAGATATTGCATGAAAAAGCTTATGCAAAGATATCATAATTACACATTACAAAAACTTATCACAAATTTGAAACAAAAACTTGAAGTTTTGTCTAATAAAGAGATTTTAGAGTTCGAAGTTTTAAATCCTGATATTGCAAGCTCATTGTATAACGGTAACTTAATTACTGTTAAGGGTAAAGAGTACATATACAGAGGTTATAAAACTTGGCTTGATCTAGCACATCTATTAGGATGTAAAATGCTCACACCTTTAGTGATAGATGAAAACTTTATAATCATGCGCTATGAGAAACTAAACGCAGATGTTAGTTTTCATACTCAAGAGACTCCAAAGGAGGAGAAATATGGTAAAAACTCTATTTTTAGTGAGATACACAAGAATGAAGAAGCAGGATTTATCTACTACTTTACACAAGCACTCCAAAACGCCAAGGTATCTAAACGCCAGCGCATTTTAAATCTTGGGGTAAATAGTGGTGATGAGTTTGAAGCTATTATAAGCTTAGTCTCAAATTTTGATGAGTTAGAACTCGTGGGTATTGACTACTGCTCTTCTGCGATAGAAGAAGCACAAGAGAAGTTCTCCGCATTTAAGAACATTAGATTTTTTGAACACGACATAAATGATTTAGAGAGTCTAAATCTTGGTGAATTTGACCTCATAATCTCCATTGGAACACTCCAAAGCTCAAACCTAGAGTTTAATAAACTTCTTATGTCTGTGGTACAAAATCAACTAAAACGCGAGGGTGCTATGATTTTAGGGTTTCCTAATTGTAGATGGATAGATGGGGAGATGATTTATGGAGCGAGAGTTAAGAACTACTCATTTTCAGAGATGGGACTTTTATACAAGGATGTTGTATTTTCAAAGAAGTATCTTCAACAGAAAAAGTTTCGAGTTACTTTAACTGGAAAAGATTATATTTTTTTGACGGCTACTTCTATTAAAAAGTAAGTTTACGAAGCAAAACCACTTGTAAACTTCTCTTTTTTAACTACTATCTCTTTTTGTTTCTCTTTACGTCTAATGTCTTTTTCTACAAAGATTTTCTTACGAGTTTTTGGATCCATCTCTGTGTAATACATAACGGCTGAGTAAGTTGATGGTGTTGGAGTAAAAACTTGCGCTTGCTCAGGATTCATCTGAAGCTCTTCACTTGTAAAACGCTTGAGCTCATGCATGTCTTTCTCTTCACAACCTGGATGTGCTGCTATCAGATAGTAAGTTAAAAACTGCTGTTTACCCTCTTCCGCATTGAGCTTATCGTACATCTCTTTAAAGTCAACAAGTGTCTGTTTCCCAGGTTTTCCCATAAGGTCAAGCACATGTTGTTGCGTGTGTTCAGGTGCCACTTTCATCTGTCCAGAGATATGATGTTTCACTAACTCTTTTAGGTAGCTATATCCATGTTTTTTGTCGGCTGTTATAAAGTCATAACGAATTCCAGACGCAACAAACGCTTTTCTCACACCTTCCACGTCACGGATTTGGCGAAGTAAGTTTATATTTCGCTCATGGTCAACTTCCATACTTCCACACAGATGTTTTGAATCTACACAGCGTTGATGTGCACAAGTTCCAAGTTTGAGTTTTTTGTTACACTCATAGCCGTACATATTTGCCGTTGGACCGCCAACATCAGAGATAATGCCCTTATAATCTTTGTACTTGTTAAAGTCTTTTGCCTCAGCAAGAATGTTTTCCTCGCTTCGCGTTCTAATAGTACGACCTTGATGAACGCCAATAGCACAAAAGTTACACTCTCCCCAACAACCATGGTGTGTCATGATAGAAAACTTTATAGTCTCTAAACATTTCACTTTTCCCATCTTTTCATAGTAAGGGTGTTGCTCTCTTGTAAAAGGGAGATTTGAGTGAGCGTCCATCTCATCTTCATTTAGGTAATCACATGGAGGATTTTGAATGAGAAATCTTGTATCAACAGGTTGACACAGACCATTTGCAGATATAGGGTCGTTGTTATCATAAAAATCATCAAAGAGGTCAATATAACGCTCAGGAGTATCCACACACTCTTGATGCGAAGGGAGTTGAATGAACTCGCTCTTGGGCTCTTTAGCGATATAACAAATCCCACGAATATCTCTATAATCCTCTCCAAGTTCTATGGCTTTTGTAAGCTGCTCTATCGCAATCTCACCCATACCATAAACCATAATATCCGCTTTAGCATCAAACAAAATAGGCTTTTTCATCTTGTTTGACCAGTAGTCATAATGGCTTGTTCGACGTAGACTCGCTTCTATACCGCCAAGAACTAAAGGCACTGTGTTTTTAAAGTAACGACGGATTAGGTTACAGTAAACACTAATGGCACGGTCTGGGCGTTTGTCATTTTTCCCACCTGGCGTGTAGTCATCTGAGTTTCTAAACTTTTTTGTAGCTGTATAGTTAGAAACCATACTGTCTACACTTCCACCGCTCACACCCCAGTAAAGCTTAGGTTCACCTAAACGCATGATATCATCAGGGGATTTTACATCAGGTTGTCCTATCATCCCTACCTTGTAACCCATATGCTCAAGCATACGACCAACCATAGCTACACCAATAAAAGGAGAGTCAATATAAGAGTCTCCACTCACTAAGATAACATCACAATAGTCCCATCCTCTAGCATCCATATCTGCACGAGTTGTCGGTAAAAAATCTTTTTCTGTAAAAGTGACTGTCTTTCTGTTTGGGTCTTGGTGTTTCGTTTTATTTCTTCTACTCAAGATAGAGCCTTTTCATATAAGTTTTAAGAAGCTTATTTATTTTAATTAGTATAATAATACACAATATAACTAGATAAAGAGATTAGAAATGAATTACCCTTATGAAAATTTAGAAAACTTTACACTTCCAAGTTTACTTTCGCGTTCTGTGTCACTCTACGGTGACAAAGATGCCCTTGGTAAAGCAGGTGGAGATATCTTCACTTACGAGGAGCTTGGAAGAAAAGTGGATGCAACTGTAGAGCTTTTGCAAAAAAACGGTATCAAGAAGGGTGATAAAGTAGTTCTTTTGAGTGAAAATATGCCACATTGGGCAGTGGCATACTTCAGTGTTACAAAACTTGGAGCTGTTATTGTTCCTGTTCTTCCTGATTTTCATCCATCAGATGTGCATCATATCATTAGACACTCTGAAGCAAAGGCTATTTTTGTTTCAGATAGACACCTTCAAACTATAGAAGAGTGTGAAGAAAAAGGTATTGATTTTGTTGTTCAGCTAGAAACACTTGAACTCATAGACGAGCTTACAAACAGTAGCTACCTTTCAAAGATAAAGTCAAAAATGACAAAGTCATCGGACACAGAAAAGGTATCAGAAGACGATTTGGCATCACTTTTATATACATCTGGAACAACAGGACACTCAAAAGGTGTAATGCTCTCTCATAAAAACCTTGTCACAAATGCTCTCAGTGCTTTTAAAAATGTCACTATCAAAGATGATGATGTCTTTTTATCTATACTTCCACTTGCACATACTTTTGAATGTACTGTTGGTCTTATTGTCCCTATTTTACATGGTTCAAGTATCCGCTACATCGACAAAGTACCAACACCAAGTGTTTTACTTAAGGCATTTGAAATTGTAAAACCAACAATGATGCTTAGTGTCCCACTTATCATAGAGAAAATTTACAAGAACAAAGTACTTCCAAAATTTACGGGCTCTTTACTTATGAGATCTCTCTATTCAGTTGCGTTTTTTAGAAAAAAACTCAATGCTATTGCAGGAAAAAAACTCTTAGAAACCTTTGGTGGAAGACTGCGTTTCTTTGGTATTGGTGGTGCGGGAATCTCTCCTTATGTAGAGAAGTTTCTTCAAGAAGCTAATTTTCCTTATATAGTTGGTTATGGACTTACAGAGTCTGCACCACTTATTGCAGGATCTATTTTGGGTAAAAACTCTAAACTAAAGTCAACAGGACTGCCAATGTTTGGAGTTGAAGTAGTCATCAAAGATAAAGACCCAAAAACTGGTGAAGGTGAAATCACTGTAAAATCTCCAAGTGTTATGATGGGATACTACAAAGATGATGAAAAAACAGCAGAGGTGCTTCATGATGGTTGGCTACAGACTGGAGACTTAGGATACATAGATAAAGATGGTTTCTTGTTTATAAGCGGACGTAGTAAAAATGTAATCATAGGTGCAGGTGGGGAAAATATTTACCCAGAGCAAATTGAAGCAGCTATAAATCAAAATGAAGCTGTCTTAGACTCGCTAGTGATGGAACAAGATGGAAAACTTATAGCCAGAGTTCACCTAGACTATGAACTTCTAGATAAGATGTTTCATGCAGATAAAACACCAGACTCTGAAGTGCAAACTAAAATTCAAGAGCTTTTAGAGACAATGCGACTAGAGGTAAATGCTCAGATATCATCTTATTCCAGAATGGTTAAGTTTGTAGAACAGATAGAACCTTTTGTAAAAACACCAACTAAAAAAATAAAACGCTATCTCTACACAAACTAAAGGAGTGGAACTAAAGTGAAAAAAATAGAGAAAATGCTTCGTCCAAACGAGACTATTCTTGTAAGTGCCGAGATTTCAAAACACTTTTACAACCCTCTTGTAAAACTCTATGCATTAGGAACATTACTACTTTTTATGGGCTACGAACTTGAAATCGGTGTCATTGGTATGGTCCTAATTTTAAGGACACTCTATGTTCATATAAATGAATTTAAAGAGAAAAAGTCTTATCATGCTTTTTTAACACAAGAACGTCTCATAATCGCCAAAGGTCATGCCGTACCTGAGATTTTTCCTATTGAGTTAACTGAGATAAGAACTATATACATTAAGCCAGTGAGTGAACGATTTAAGAAGTTTATAGATGTAGGGACACTCGAAGTTTTAACAACTTCAGGTGGGAGATATGTCATTCGAAATATTAAAGAACCCTATCTTTACCATAGGGCAATTATTGGAGATATTGTGAGTGCGACTCACTACTCCAATAAAAAACGCTCAATAATTAGTTAAACTGAGGTTGTACAAAAGGTATAACCTGTTTTTTACGACTTAAAACGCCATCGAGCCATACTTGGTTGTTCTCTAGTTTTGTATTAAATGCGGCTTCTATTTTACTTGGATCATCACTTACACAAAGAAGTTGTGAACCCTCTTTCATGATGTCTGTTAAAAGAACAAGCATAGTATGAAGACCATCTTCTTCTTTCATTTTTACCATGTCCACGTAAATTTCATCTTTTCTGTCATCAAGTGCACTAATGTCTATCATCTCAAGTTGATTCACACCGACTTTATTTCCATTCATATCAAATGGTTTGTAGTCTCTTGTGTTTAGCTCTCTAGCACTCGCACCATCAGTACCAGATTTTACTATAAACATCTCCATAGCAAGCTCTTTATAGTTCTCAATTCCAGCAATTTTAGCTAACTCTTTAACTGCTTTTGTATCTGCTTTTGTACATGTTGGTGATTTAAATATTACCGTATCACTAAGAATTGCAAGCATCATCATTCCAGCGATATCTTTTGGTATCTCTACACCCATAGCATCATACACTTCTTTTACAACAGTGTTAGAACAACCAATAGGACGAATCCAACACTCTAAGGGTGTTGAAGTCATAAGGTCACCGAGTTTGTGGTGGTCAATAATACCTACAATAGTTGCCTCGTCTATATCATCTTGAAAGTGTGCCTTATCTGTAGAGTCTACGATATAAACTCTCTCTCCTGCTACAGAAGTTTTTAACTCTGGCAGAGTTCCACCAAATTTGTTTAGGATAAACTCTGTTTCAGCAGAGATGTCACCTTGACGAGAAGGAATATACTCTTCATTTTCTAACTGATTTTTTAAATAAGAGATAGAAATTGCACCTACGATAGAATCACTATCTGGGTTTCTGTGTCCAAATACATAAACTGACATATAAAAGCCTTTAAATTTTTTCAAAATTATACAAGAGTAGACCTCTTAAAACCCTTATATTGAAAAATTCAAAAGAGAAACTAAGTGTTAAGAACTCTAAGAGATATTTTAAAGAGTTCACTTTGAGAGAGTGGTTTTTTCAAAAAGCCACTTGGTTTTAGTGGTGTATTTGCAAGTTCTAGCTCTTTAACTCTTGTTGTAACAAGAGGTACAACACTAGCATTACTTATCCTTGCTATAACTTTTGAACCTGCTCCATCATCATTGTTGAGTATTTCTACATCTACAAAAACCAGATCTATTTCTTCATTTTTTAAAGTTTGAAATGCTTCACGGAGTGTTGAGTAAAAGAAAAGTGTCACCTTACTCTTACTAAATGCATCTTTGATAGTTTCATAATCATCATTATCTTCAGATATAAGTAAAACTTTTGTATTTTCTCTCATAAGAGAGAAGTCTACACTCTCATCACCGTCAACTTCATCTTTACTCCATAGTGGTATTTCAACATTAGAAAGAGAAAACCTAAAAACACTTCCTTTGGAGCCATCGCTTTTAAATGTGATATTACCATGCATAAGTTGTGCTATTTTTTTATCTATAGAGAGTCCTAGCCCTACTGTTTGAGAAGTTTTCTCATCTGAGTTTTCTACTTTTACAAATGCACCAAAAACTTTATTTTGAAACTCTTGAGCAATACCGGCCCCTGTATCTTCAACATAAAAAGAGAAATTGACACTATTTAATGCCGTGTTAAGAGTGTCTACTAGAACATTTATTTTTACAGAACCATCTTTTGTATACTTTATAGCATTATCGATAAGGTTTTCTAAAATATCTTCAACTTTAGAAGCATCTAGCATTAAGTAGTTTGGAAGTTTTTCATCAACTTTAAGAGTAAAGTCTAGCGACTTTTCTTTTGCAATTTTTTTCTTTTTTTCAAAGATAGAGGAGATTAAGAAGTTGATATCTACAACATCTTCAACAATATCAAAAGTTTTTGCTTGTAATTTTGAAAGATCAATAATATCATTAAGTATGACTAGAAGTCTTTGGGAAGATTTTTTAATGTTTTCAAGTAAAAGAGTAGATTTTTCATCTTTAATTTTTAGTTTTAACTCAGAATAATCATACAATATAGACTCAACAGGTAGTTTAATCTCTTGTGTAATGTTAGAAAGAAAGTCTTCTTGAGCCATATTAGCATTTTGTGCTATGTGTTTTAAATCACTGATGCGTTTTTTTTGTCTTAGAACTTCTGACTCTAAAAATTCTAATTTTTTTGTCTGTTCATACACAAGAATACTTTTAGAGTTTTTACTTTCATCTAATGCACTAAGTGTTTCTTTATCTTCTTTTTTATCTTCGTTTTTTTTACTTAAAGACTCTTTGTCTTGAAGAAGTGCAGCAATTAATGCCTCCTGCTTCTTATGTTTTTTTGTAAAAAACAAGTATAAAAGAAAATACGATACTATAAAGATACCAATAATAATTATAACAATGAGTTCATTTTCCATGAACCCATTATATCACAACATTAATGGAAGTTTGTGTAACAAGTCTTTAGAGTACTCATACTGCTCAAGAGTCTCAAGCCACTCTTTGTCAATGGCGTTTATACCTCTGTATGCTCCCAAAACCATACCAATGGCAATAGCACGAGAAGCATTATCTCCACCAACCATAGCATTTGCTTGGAGTGCTTGAATGAGTCCATCTGCTTTATCTGCATACTTGAGTATAAAGTAAACAGCTCCCGGGAGTGTTCCCTCTGTTGGGGATGCTTTTCCTACTTTTATAGGTTCACTTCTTCCAATGTCCCAAAGTCTAGCCATACTTGTAAGAGCTAAATCATCACTGAATTTTTCATTGTGTAGTGCTGAGTTCTCATCACTCTCTTCTTTATACTTTGCAATTGCTTGTGCTACTTTCGACTCAAAAAAGCCACCCATTTGTACGGCAACATCTTCTATGGCAGAGCTTGGCGTTTCACCGTTTATGACACGATGAGTAACACGAGCAAAAAACTCTCCACCACCAAGTGCTTCTGCACTTCTATGTGTAAACATAGCTTTTCTAGCAGCATCTACAAGCTCATCTTCACTCTCATAGTATCCATGAGCAGCCACATGACGTATAGCCATGGCGTTTGAGATACCACCGAGGCTCTCTATTGGTACACCTTGGGCTATTTGAGAGTATGTCTCTTTTGTCATTGTACATATCCACGAACCCCAGCCATTTTCTAGTCTCTTTTTCCAGTGAGGAATAAGATTTGCGACACTAAATGGTCTTACTTTATCACTGATGGCAGCAAGATGTTCTAATACTAAGATATTGTAGTCGCCGTAGTCTGTAGTTCCACCCGCTTTTTTTCCGGGATGGTAGTTTCTTTGTCCCCATCCGATACCATGAGTCTCTCCACCCATCATTTCACCTGGAGACATATATCTCTCTATTGGTTTTTTTCCATAAGCTTCATAAATCTTGTGTGCATCGTACTCATAGTGAGAGCCTAAACACATAGCATCTCCAACTATTGCACCAAAAAATGCACCTTCAATCGCTTCTTTTTTTGTTCGCTTTGTCATTATATTCACCTGATATTTTTGCTAAATCTTAACCAAGTAAAGTTCACTTTAGCTATGGTTTCATAACTATAGAGTTTTTTCAGATTAGATTTATAAAAATTAGACTTAATTAAAAAGATTTTTGGAGAGAGGATTTAAAAACTGACTTTTTTTAAGCTCATCACTTGAGTATAGATGAGCAAAGCTAGCTACTGGTGAAGTGCTAGCTCTTTTTTAAGATATTCCCCTGTGTATGAGCCAGTTTTCTCATAAGTATCTGCTAACTCTTCAGGTGTTCCCTCAGCGATCACTAGTCCACCACCAGAACCACCCTCTGGACCCATATCTATAATCCAGTCGGCATTTTTAATCATGTCAAGATTGTGTTCTATAATAAGCATAGAGTTTCCAAGTTCGACAAACTTATGTAATACATTAGTGAGTCTATCAACATCTGCAAAGTGAAGTCCTGTAGTAGGCTCATCCAAGATATAAAGTGTTTTTCCTGTATCTTTACGACTAAGTTCTTTGGCAAGTTTAATTCTTTGTGCTTCACCACCTGAGAGTGTCACGGCGTTTTGTCCCAGTGTGATATAACCAAGTCCAACATCTACAAGTGTTTTCATCTTCAAGTTTATCTTAGGAATTGGAGCAAAAAACTCATATGCTTCATCTACAGACATCTTTAAAATATCAGAGATTGTTTTTCCTTTGTAGAGTACTTCTAATGTTTGCTGGTTGTAGCGTGTTCCATTACAAGTGTCACATTTAACCATAATGTCTGGTAAGAAGTGCATCTCTATCTTTATCTCACCCTCACCTTGACACTTCTCACAACGCCCGCCTTTTACATTAAAACTAAAACGCGAAGTAGTATAACCACGGATTTGTGACTCTTTTGTTTGAGAGAAAAGATTTCTTATCTCATCCATTACACCTGTGTAAGTTGCAGGATTTGAACGCGGCGTTCGCCCTATTGGGCTTTGATCGAGATAGATGACTTTATCTACATTTTCAAGTCCACTTATCTCTACACCTGCAACCTTGTTTACTTTTCTTGCATGATTGAGTAGTTCACGAGCCGTTGGCAGAAGTGTCTGAAGCATAAGTGAGCTTTTTCCACTTCCACTTACACCTGTTATACACACAAAGTTATTTAGAGGTATTTTTACACTTAAATCTTTGATGTTGTTAAGTGTTACATTCTTAATTTCTATCTGCTTATCTTGTTTGCGTCTATAAAAGTACTCTATCTTTTTTCTTCCATAAAGATAATCTGCGGTAAGCGTTTTAGCCTTTTTGAGTTTGTCTAAAGTACCACTAAAAACAACCTCTCCACCAAACTTCCCTGCTCCACTTCCAATGTCAACAATGAAGTCTGCGTTTTCAATAGTCTCTTTGTCATGCTCAACAACAATAACACTGTTTCCTTTTTCTTGTAAACTTCTTAGCGTTCTTATGAGTTTAAGAGTATCGCGTTCATGAAGACCAATGCTTGGCTCATCTAAAACATACATAACACCAGTAAGGCCACTTCCAATTTGTGAAGCGATACGAATACGCTGTGCTTCTCCACCACTAATAGTTCTAGCATCGCGTCCAAGAGTAATATAGCCAAGTCCAACATCATGTAAGAAGTATAAACGCTCACGTATCTCATTTAAAATAGGAGCAGCAACTTGTGCAGACTGAGCATCAAGATACTCAAAGTTTTTCTCCTCTTCAAACCATTTATATGTCTGGTTTATCGGCATATCTAAAAGATCAGCGATACCTCTATCTGCAACTCTTACAGCAAGTGACTCGCGTTTGAGTCTGTGAGAGTCACAAACATTACAAATTTTTTCACTCATGTAATCAGCAAGCTCTTTTTCATCTTTGAACATATCGTAAGCTATACGTATTATTCCTGGAAAGAGGCGCTTAACTTTATGGTTTTTCCACAAGAACTCTACCTCGTCTATATTTCCATGTAGAATTGCTTTTTTCTGATACTCTTCAAGCTCTGAGTAAGGCACGGTTATATCTATGTTGTTATGAGCACAAAAGCCCTTTAAGAATGTAAAGTAGTAGCCCTTGTTAAAGCCGTATACTATTTTTACAGCACCCTTTTCTATACTCAAGTCTTGATCAATTATCTTCTCTTGGTCAAGTGCATAACGTAGCCCCAAGCCATCACACTCACTACATGCACCTTTTGGAGAGTTAAAAGAAAATGAAAGAGGTTCAAGAGGTTCAAAACTTATCTTACAGTCAAAGCAAGCATTGTGTTCTGAGTAGTGCATATGTGCCTTGCAGTCAAGCTCTTCGTGGTTTAAAATGTCAATTTCAAGCTCACCATAAGACTCTTTGAGTGCTTTTTCAACATCAGCAGCGATTCGCTCTTTGTTCTCCTCTTTTACGACAACTCTATCTATGACAACTTTTATAGTGTGTTTTTTACTTTTTGAGAGTTCTATCTCATCATCCAAACGCACCATAACCCCATCTATCATAGCTCTAACATAGCCTTTGTGCACAAGAGATTCTAAGAGGTCGGAATAGCCTCCTTTATTCTCTTTTACAAGTGGTGCTAAAAGTACAAGCTTTGCACCTTCAGGAAGCTTTGCAACCTCTGCGATTATATCTGAGGCTGACATTTGAGAGATAACCTTGTTACATTTGTGGCAGTGCTGAACGCCAACACGAGCATACAAAAGTCTAAAGTAGTCATATATCTCAGTAATCGTTCCAACAGTTGAACGCGGATTTTTTGAAGTCGTTTTTTGGTCAATCGCGATAGCGGGAGTAAGCCCTTCTATCTTGTCAACATCAGGCTTTCCAACACGGTCAAGAAACTGTCTTGCATATGATGAGAGTGACTCCATATAACGGCGTTGTCCCTCAGCATAAAGTGTGTCAAACGCCAATGTTGACTTTCCACTTCCACTCAGACCTGTCATTACGATTAGCTCATTTTTAGGAATAGTTAAATTAATATTTTTTAAATTATTTTCTCTTGCACCAGTTATGGTGATTACATCTTTTTTATTCAAATTTTGCCTTTTTTAAAAAAATACTCTTTTAGATAAATATACTACTATAAGCAAGTAAAAACCAACAATGAGTTTTCTTTGTAAGTTTGCACTTACAGAATCTTTTAACATTATGCCAACATAAACGCCAAACAATGATGCAAGACCTATAATTACACCACTTTCATACTCTAAGTGCTCAGATTGAGCATGAGATATAAAACCTGCAACAGATGAAAAAACTACAAAAAATAGCCCTGCTGAGATGGCATTTTTCAACGGAACATGTAAAAATCCAACCAAAATAGGAACAAGTAAGATACTTCCACCCACCCCAATAGTCATACTTATGGCTCCTAATGGAAAACCAATAAGTAACAAGACAAATTTACTCACTTTTTTCTCTTGTACATTCTCTTTAGTTTTCATAAAGAGTCTTACAAGTGCAAAAAGAGCAAAAGAGAGAAATATAATCTCTAAAGTTGTGTTATCTAAAGAAGCTGTCATAAAACCACTTAAAAGTGCCCCTAAAAATCCACCAGCTCCTATCACTAAAATCATTGCAACATCTAGTGTTCCCTTTTTATTGTTAAGGTAACTGCCATAAACTGAACTAAACACCATCTGCATTACAGAAATTCCAATAGCGATTTTTGTGTCATATCCTAACAATAAAAGAAGTGGTATCAAAATAGTACCACCACCAATACCAAAGAAACCAGACAACATACCAACAATGCCACCAAGTGCAATTAGTTCAATCATTCATATCCATATATTTTTGCGAATTATAGCATATCATTTAATTTTGCTTTGAGTTTCATTGAAGTATAATCTTTCATTATTACACAAAGGCTGAGGATGTTAAAGACTATAGAAGAGGCTTCTAAAAATTTCTGTATACATCAGATACGTGAATCTCATACAATAGAAGATGGACTTACACAAAAGAGAACACTTATTGCTTACATAGATATAGATGCACAAGACACTAAGAAGTATAGAGTATACATCGCTTCAGATCAAGGCTTTATGCAACGAGTCTCAAAACTTTTTCTTGAAGAAGATGAAAGTGATGAAGAAACACTCGTTGATATGACACTTGAGACTGCGAACCTTATTATAGGTAGTGCCAAAGTCATTGCAGAAGCAGAAGACGAAAACACTTACACTATTGGAACACCTCACTTTGAAAAGTTTGATGTATTTGATTTTGAGTTTGATGAGTCAAGAACACTCAAGATTCAAGATGATGAAATCTCTATAGCAATCAAGGAATTAAATGGCTAAGTCAAAAAGTTTTAATTACTCTAAACATGAGAAACCCTATGATGAAGATACAGAACTCTCATGGATGGACTACTCTGGTATTTTAGATATGGAAGTAGAGTTTGTTGCTGACTTGGGTGAGACACAACTCAGTGTAAAAGATATTCTCAAGCTTGAAAAAGGTTCTATAATTGACCTCAAAAAACCAGCTGGTGAATCTGTAGAGTCTTATGTAAATGGTCGTATCTTAGGAAAAGGCGAAGTAATGGTTTATGAAAAAAACCTTGCTATCCGTATAAACGAAGTACTTGACTCAAGTGCTGTACTTTACCACCTTTCAAAAGAGAGACTATGATTAAATACTTACTACTGTTTCTCCTCCCGTTTTCACTTTATGCTGCTAAAATTTTAAGCTACAACATTTACGATAGAACTGATAGAGCAGATGTTATGATTACATTTGACACACCTTTTAGCGGTAAAATATCACAAAGTATTACAGATTCAAAAATTATCATTAAACTTGATGGCACTTCTATTGAGTCGCCAAAAGTAAAAAAAGTAAACTCAAAGTTTCTTTACTCACTCTCAATTATACCAATGTCAAAACAGACTCAGGTTATTGCAAGTGTTCCATCAAATGTAAGATTAATGGCCTCAAAAACATCTGATGGATATGGACTTAGACTCAGATTTAAAGCACAAGCACAAAGTCAACAAAACGACAGTGTACAAAGAATCATAAACAGTGCTTCACAAAACCCACTTGCTGCTTTACCAACGAAAAAAGATGAAGGAATTTCACAAAGCTATTATATTGTAGTTGGATTTTTGCTAATTGCAACCATTGTTCTTTTTTATCTCAAAAGAAAAATTCAACAAAATCCAAAGCCTGCAAAACAGACAAACTGGCTTTTCAAATCAAATGAAGATCAAGTACCTACTTCAACTAAAGCAGACTCTCTAGCACCTAATGGTAATGAGGTATCTATTCGCTTTCAAAAGTCAATAGACAATGAAAACAGTGTTTTAATGCTTGACTTTGGAGTGCAAAGCTATTTAGTTCTTATGGGAAAAAGTAATATTTTGCTCGACAAATTCACTGATAACAAACCAACTACACAACAAGAATTTAATACTATCTTACAAAGTAGACACGAGCAATTAGAAGAATTTTTAGGTGAAGATAGAAGCACTAGAGGAACAACTAAAGAACCTCTACAAGCCTATAAAGAAAGAGCAGCTTCAATGCTCTATAACGAAGAAGCATAAGCAGTTTTTACAACTGTGCTTCATACCTTTCTTTCAATAGTTTCTTAATCGTCTTTATATTTGACATATCTAAAGTATACTTTTCATCCATCTGCTTACTAATGTGAAATACCTCAGTAACAGTAATACCATAGGGATCTTTCTTTTCACGAGACAATTTTCCATCGTCATCAAAACTATAGAGATAAAGATTTTTTCGTGCTGTTTGTATGTAATAAGTAAGTACTATCTCGTCTGAGTGCTTTTTCTCAATAGCAATTACAACTCTTTGATCTTTTTTGTACTCATCTTTGAGTTGTAACATATCACGAACTGATTCTATATCTATATAACCTATATAAAACTTGTTATATAAATCTTGATATCTTTGAATTTTATCATTCATTAAAAAACTCATATCCAAAATATGTTTTTTGTGGCTTCTTAATGTTTTAGTAATCCAACTCATGGTGTTGTAATATCTAAATGGATGAAGCTTAAGAGTATGTGCTTCAATCATTTTTTTAGACTTGATTTTCACTTTTGGAAGGAGTTGGCGTTTCTCTTTTGCTCTTATGTACTCTAGTATTTCTGCAGCAGAAAACTCTTGTGTAAACCAAACATTACAGTAATCAGGAAATTGTTTTGTTCCTATAGCCCCTTCATTTAGAATAATCAAGGCTTTGATCTCATAGTTTGGAAAAATTATTTCAAGTAAAGCTTTTTTCTTACGCAATCTACGACGTAATTTTAGTACAGATTTTACTAGAGTCATCTCAACAAAATAGAGTTCATTGTTTTTTGTAAGAAACATTGCATCAAACTCACTAATCTCACGACTTTTAGTTCTGTAAACAATCTGTTCTTTTTCACTAATAGAGAGTGTATTAGCATATGCTTTATGTCTATTTTGATGAAAACCTTTGAGTACAAACTTTTCAATATCCTCGTTTGTTTCTGCATAACGCAGGAGTTTTTCATATAAAAAGTTTTCGTATACTTCACCCTCAAAAGAACGATAAGAACTTAAGTATGAAGGATCATCTTCAGCAACACCTTTTCTAATTATTGAAAGTAAGTGCTTTGTATTATAATCATAATGAAAAAGATTATCTGCTATATCATCCCGAGAGAGTTCTTTAATTGATTTACTTATTTTCAACATCAGAGTGTCATCTCAGCATTCTTAAAAAAGTCATCTAAGCGTGCTCTATACTCTGCTATATCTACAATACTATTTACTTCATTTCTAAGCAGTGATGCACCTCTAAATCCTTTAGAGTATGTATGTGTGTGTTTTCTAAACATTGGAACTCCATGTGCACCATAAAACTCTATCATTTTGTCAAAATGTTCCATAATGATAGAGTGTTTTAAAGATTGTTCTATATCTGAACTACCTGTACGAAGCTGATGAAATATCCATGGTGCACCAACTGCTCCACGACCTATCATCAAACCATCTGCACCAGTATGTTCTAAGACCCACTTGGCCTTTTCAAAAGAGTCTATATCCCCATTAGCAATGACAGGAATCGAGACAGCTTCTTTCATCTCTCTGATGGCATCATAATCAACAGCAGCTTTAAATTTTCCCACACGAGTACGACCATGAACCGCAATAAAATCAGCTCCACTAGCTTCAACCATTTTAGCTATATCTACATGGTTCTTTTCTTCAAATCCGAGTCTTACTTTTACACTTGTTAGTTGCTTATTCGATTTATCTTTAATCGTTCTAATAATTTCACCCATTAAAGGAAGGTCTAGTAATAAGGAACTACCACTTCCATGCCCAACTACTTTGGGTACAGGACAACCGCAATTTAGGTCTATAATGTCTATACCATCTTGCTCATTTAAAATTTCTACTGCTTGAGTTACAACATCAACATCTGCACCAGCAATTTGAACTGAGTAAGGGTCTTCAAGAGAGGACTTTTCTAACATATGAAGAGTTTTTTCTGAACCATGAGCTAAGGCATTAGAGCTTAGCATTTCACTCACAGTGAGGTCAGCTCCAAACTTCTTTACAACACTTCTAAAAGGAAGATCTGTATAGCCCGCAAGTGGAGCTAGTACATAAATGGGAGAATCAAAAGAGAGATTTTTAAGCATACAAACTACACAAAAAGATATATACTAAAATTTTGATTACACTCTTTAAGTGCACGGTATGCTTTGAAGTTTTGATACTCATCAGGCTGAGAATTATCTAAAATAGCATTCGCAGGAGAGAGCATCTCTAAATCAAATAGAGTGAAAAGATATGCATCAATAATCTCATCATTCTTATCTGAAAGCATTTCAAATAGTTTTATTCTTTGTTCTGGAATCATACCACCTTGAGAGAGAACAGATGAAAGCTTGATATAGTCTTCTTTACTCAACTCTAACTTTTCTAAAAATGACATTATCGTATCATTTTGAATCTCTAAAGTAAAACTATCTGCATTTACTCTTGCTAAAATTGTATAGAGCGCTTCTTTAGTTAGATATGCTTTATACTTTTCTATAGCATACAAAGGTGCTTTAGCAACAAAGTCAGCATAAACTTCTCTACAAAGAACATCTGCATATTTTGTAGAATTAGAGAGAATGTCTTCTGTACTTATTTCATCTTTTTTATATCTATTTCTCTCATTTTGAATAACGAGTTCATTTTCAAAAGGTAAATTGTAAGATTTTAAATCTTCTATTTCGCCATTTTTAATATTTTCGATTACAGCTAAAGCAGCATCTAGTTTCTCATTGTTTGTTTTTCCAACTAAGTTCTTTATAGGAAAAAGAGCTGTATTTTCTAGAAGAGAACCCATAAGTTTGTACTGTTCAGTTTTAAAACTATAGTGTCTCTCTTCTTTTCCCATATAGGCATCAACTATTGCATCTATAATTGTTTGAAAATCTTTTTCAGATTTACGAAGTCTAAAACTTCCAACTATTGAATAAAAAGACATATGGAGAACACTTCCAATATATAGAACAAAAAGAGGGATTACTACCCATACTGCAATAGAAAGTGCCGGTAATGGAATACCAAAAAAATCAAGGCCTATAGTATCTTGAGTAACATATGCAAAAACATATCCACCAACTAAAGCCATCAGAATAATTGCAGCTATCGTATATCTTTTTATGTACATAATTAAATCCCTTATTTAGATTTTTCTACTATTTCTCTACAATCAATACAGTAAATAGCATGAGGTTTTACTTTTAATCTTTGAAAACCAATATCGTCTTCACACATTTCGCAAACGCCATATTCACCATGAGATATTTTACCCAATGCTAAATCTATTTCAGATAATTCTTTTGTTTGTTGCAAGACTATTGCACTCTCAACCATAGAATTACTATTTACTGAAGCATGATCACCTTCATCATTTAACTCTAATGAGTTTAATAAACTCAACTCATTATTTACACCATCGATATTCTTTATAATTTGTTGCTTACGACTTAATAATATCTCTTTAAAAAAATTTAACTCACTTGTTTGCACTTATTTATTCCCTTTATTTATGATATGGATGATTACTCAAGATAGAAAAACCTCTATAAACTTGTTCAAGTAGAACAGCCTTAGCAATCTTATGACTCATAGTGATTTTCCCAAGACTTATAACAGCATTACTTTTCTTAATAAAAGCATCTTCAAAGCCATAAGCACCGCCTATGAAAAATTTAATTGACATTTTACCATCTAATAGCTTACTAAACTCATAACTGTCTATTATTTTTCCATCAGGATGTAATGTAATACAATAATCTTTCCCAGTATAAGGTTCTAAAACTTTTGTATATGAGGCTTTTGAAGCTTCAGGAGAGATAGTATGAGCCTTTGCAACATCTTTTGGAAAGATTTCAGTATCTTTTATATTTGCAAATCTACTAATCATCTTTACTAAATCTTTATAGAGTGGATCATAGATTGTTTTTTCTTTTTTTGCAATACTTATTAACTCAATATTCACTATAAAAGCCCACTTCCTATCACATGGTAAGTAACATTACTAAATGAGTCATTAAGTTTAACACCACCAATAGCGGCTACCAAATGTTTAGACTTAGCAGCGATAAGATCAAGTTCTTCACCTAGAACAGTACTTACATCTACTTTTGTACTCGTATCTCTATAAGCTCCTAAACCAATGTAGTTTAAATCCATTTCATTAGCTTGAAGCACTTCTTCTTCATTGTGAGTTGAGATACCTAAGATTTTATCATTCGTTACAACACTACGCAAAATTTTTACAGCTTTGTGAATATCTTCATCAATATTTTTCAAATCTTCTTGACCAACGTGAACACCATCACAGAACTCCACTAGTTCGTAAGCATCATTTACTATTAAAAAGCCATCATAGATTTTTCTGATTTGAATGAGTTGTTGCTTGATGAATGTAATATCTGCATTTTTATTGCGGTACTGAATAATCTCAGCATTTTTAGACTTGGCGATAGAGATAAACTCTTCAAGAGAGACACCTCTTGCGTCAAGCATGTCTTGATCGCAGAGTGCATAGAGCTTCATTTTAAACTTTCATAAGAGTTAAAAGATCAGCAAGTGTCTTTTTAAGGTCATTACGATTTACAATCATATCTATAGAACCTTTCTCTAACAAAAATTCTGCACGCTGAAAACCATCTGGAAGTGCTGAACCAATAGTTTGCTCAATTACACGTTGTCCAGCAAAACCAATAAGTGCTCCAGGTTCAGCAATAATAATGTCGCCGAGTGTTGCAAATGAAGCAGAAACACCACCCATAGTAGGATCGGTTAAAACTGAGATATAAGGAAGATTTTTTTGTCCTAAACGAGCTAATGCTGCAGAAGTTTTACTCATTTGTAAAAGTGAAAAAGTTGACTCTTGCATTCTTGCACCACCAGATGCTGAAAGTATAACTAAGCCTTCTCTTTTCTCAATTGCACGGTTAACAGCACGCACTATTTTTTCACCCTCTACAGAGCCTAGTGAACCACCCATAAATGCAAAATCAAATATAACTACTTGAGCAGAAACACCATTCATTTTACAACTACCAGCTACAACAGAAGATTTTCTTCCTGTTTTTGCAAAACCTTCTTCTATTCTTTTAGTGTAAGCTTTTGAATCCACAAACTTTAATGGATCAACAGGCTCTAGTGTCGAGTCATGTTCTACGAAACTACCTTCATCTGCTAAAAGAGCAATTCTCTCTTTTACGCCTATACGAATGTGAAATCCACATTTAGGACATACATAATTTTGATTTTCAACCTCTTTATAATACATAGTTGAATGACAAGATTTACACTTTATCCAATGGGATGAAGCTTCTGCTTTTACAGGTTGTTTATTATCAAAAGTTTTATGAAATAAGTCTAGTAGGTTCAAATAATAATCCTTAAATTATATAAATAGTGTGGATTATAGCAAATTAATACTAATTTTAAAGAGTCATGTATGGTATTTATGAAGAAAGAATCTACTCAGCTAAAAAGTGAGTAGATTTAGAAGGTTTACTTTAAAAGAGAGTTTGCAATACTTCTTGCTGCTTCACGACCATCAAATGCCGCTGTAACAACTAAGTCAGCACCTCTAAAACAATCACCTCCAGCATAAATGCCAGAAGTTGTTGTCTCATGTGTCTCTTCATTGATAATAATCCCACCCCATGAATTTGTCTCAATACCATTTTCTGCTAAGAAAGATGGAACAACAGGATCAAACCCAAGTGCCATTATAACTATGTCTGCGTTTACTCGCGTTTCAGAGCCTTTTACCTCTTCCATCTTTTGACGTCCTGACGCATCTTTAGCACCAAGTGATGTTTTAATATACTCTACAGCTACTGCTTTACCAGAGTCACCAAGAATAATCTCTTTTGGTGCAGCTAAAAATGTAAAATCAACACCCTCTTCCATCGCGTTTTGATACTCTTTTTTAGAACCAGGCATATTTTTTTCATCACGTCTATAAAGACAAGTTACACTTTTTGCACCCTCGCGTTTTGCAGTTCTTACACAGTCCATTGCAGTATCACCACCACCAACAACAACAACATTTAAATCTTTAAAATCAAATTTCTTATCGTATGAAATTTTAAAGTTTTTTCTTTGTATTGATGTTAAGTAGTCCATCGCTGTATAAACGTTTGAAGCTTTCTCACCCGCTAATGATGCTATTTTTCCTTTTGTAGCTCCTACACCGATAAACATTGCATCATGTTCATTTGCAATCTCTTCAAAAGACTTATCACGGCCTACTTCACAGTTAAGCTCAAGTTTTAAACCTGCATCAAGTAAGAGTGAAATACGACGTTCTACAATTTTTTTATCAAGTTTAAAATTAGGAATACCGTATGTTAAAAGTCCACCAGCACGGTCAGCTCTTTCATACATAGTCACTGCAATACCAGAACGTAAAAGGTATGTTGCAGCAGAGAGACCTGCTGGTCCACTTCCAATGATTGCTACTTTTTTATCAGTAGTAATACCTGGGAATTCTGGCTTGTAACCAGCTTTAAAACCAGCTTCAGTGATATGTGTCTCAATAGAACCAATAGTAATGGCACCATGTCCATCATTGAGTGTACAATCACCTTCACAAAGTTTATCATGTGGACAAATACGTCCCATAACTTCTGGAAATGGCGAAGGCTCATTTGAGAGTTTAAAAGCAAACTCTAAATCTTTCTCTGCGATTGACTTTAACCACTGCGGAATATAGTTATGAAGTGGACACTTGTTCAAACAAAATGGATCTCCACACTGAATACATCTATCACTTTGTGAAGCTGCATCACTCGTGCCAAAAATTTCATAAATCTCACCAAAGTCTTTTGTACGTTCGACAACCAATCTTTTTTCTGGGTCTACTCTTTCAGTTGATAAAAATTCTTTCATAATTAGTCTCCATTCTCTAAGTTAAGAGGTAGTTTCGTTAAGTTTTTAGGACGAATAAGCCAGAAGTTACGAACTTCTACTCTAAAGTTTCCTAAAAGCTCTCTTGCTTTTTTACTTTCTGTTTCAACAAGATAATCTTTCAATAATCTTTTTAGTAAATGACGTGCATCAGCACCTTCATCTGTATCTATTCTTACTGCTTCAACAAGTTCACGGTTTACATTTTCAACAAATGAGTGATCTTCATCATAAACAAATCCAACACCACCTGTCATACCTGCACCAAAGTTGATACCAGTACGTCCAAGAATCGCTACAATACCACCTGTCATATACTCACAAGCATTATCTCCCGTTCCTTCAACTATAGCGATAGCTCCAGAGTTACGAACAGCAAAACGCTCACCTACAGAACCAGAAATATAAAGTTTACCACCTGTTGCACCATAAAGACATGTATTACCACCAGCAGCAAAGTATTCCCCTTCATTTTTAGAAGTAATAACTAGTTTACCACCATGCATACCTTTTCCAAGGTAGTCATTTGCAACACCATTTAAGTAGATGGAAACACCTGGGATTAAAAATGCACCAAGTGCTTGACCTGCAACACCTGAGAGGTTAATTTTAATCGTATCGGCTTTAAGACCGGCATCACCATAATACTGAGCTATTTCACCAGAAATTAGAGCACCAAAACTTCTATGTACATTTGTAATCTCTCTAGTGATTCTTATTGGATGTTCAGGATGTTTGATAGCAACCTGAGCTTCTTTTAAAACATCATGTTCAAAAGCATTATCATCAAAAGGATGGTTAAACGGTTGTTGACATGTATTTACACCCTCTTCTTGATGAAGAATAGAAGAGAAGTTAAATTTTTGAGCAAAAGGCTCATCTTTAACTTTAAGAAGTGAAACTTGACCTATCATCTCTTCCATAGTTGCATATCCAAGTTCAGCCATAATTGAACGGATATCTTCAGCTAAAAATTTAAAGAAATTCATAACCTGATCAACATGTCCTTTAAAGAACTCTTCACGAAGTTTTTCATTTTGAGTTGCAATACCAACAGAACATTTATTTACATGACAAATACGAAGCATTTTACAACCAACAATAGTTAAAACACCTGTACCAAATGCATAAGACTCAGCACCTAAAAGTGCTGCTTTTACAACATCAAGACCAGTTTTAAGTCCACCATCAGTTTGTACTTCTACAAGTCCACGAAGGTTGTTTGCTTTTAGTGCATTATGAGCTTCAGAAAGACCAATTTCCCATGGATTACCAGCAAATTTGATTGATGTAAGCGGTGCAGCACCTGTACCACCGTCACCACCAGAGATAATGATTTTGTCAGCATAAGCCTTTGCAACACCCGCAGCAATTGTTCCAACACCAATAGTAGAAACAAGTTTTACAGCTACACGAGCTTTAGGGTTTACCTGTTTCAAGTCAAAAATAAGCTGTGCTAAATCCTCAATAGAGTAAATATCGTGGTGTGGTGGAGGTGAAATCAGAGTAACACCTGGAACCGTGTGGCGAAGTTTACCAATAAGTGCTGTAACCTTGTGACCTGGAAGTTGTCCACCCTCACCTGGTTTAGCACCTTGTGCTACTTTAATCTGAATCTCTTCTGCTGAACGCAGGTATGCAGGAGTTACACCAAAACGCCCAGATGCAACTTGTTTGATTTTTGAGTTTCTCTCAGTACCAAAACGAGCAACATCTTCTCCACCCTCACCAGAGTTTGATTGTCCACCAAGTCTGTTCATAGCTATAGCTAATGTTTCATGAGCTTCAGGAGATATAGAACCAAGACTCATAGCCGCTGAAGAGAAACGCTTAAAGATATTTTCAACCGGTTCAACTTTATCAATCGAGATAGGTTTTCTATCTGACTTGATGTCAAAGAAATCACGAATAAATTTCAATCCGCGTTTATTTACTAAATCTCTAAGAACTTTATAATCCTCAGCTTTTCCACTTTCAGAAACTTTGTGAATCGCATGAATTACAGATGGTCCAAAATCATGATGCTCTTTTCCGTTATAGAACTTATAGAATCCACCAATATTTAAAGGAAAGATATTGTTAAAACCATCTTCTTTAAACGCATCTTTATGATGCATAGAAATTCTTTCATCAATGTCACTATAAGTTAATCCCCCAAGTGCAGAGTGTGAACTTTCAAAACAATCTCCAACTACAGAATCATTTAAACCAATTATGTCGAAAAGTCCGGCATTACGGTAAGAGGCAATCGTTGCGATTCCCATTTTTGACATAATTTTAAGAAGTCCACCGTTTAAGGCACTATGTATTGATTTTAGGGCTTCATTGCAGTCTATTTTTATAACATTAGATTTTTCTACTTGGTTTACAGCAGTAGCAAAAAGTAAGTTAGGATAGATAGCACTAACACCATATCCAAGAAGTACAGCAGCACTATGAGAGTCTACTACTTCGCCAGTAACAGCTATCATAGAAACAAGGTGTCTAACTTCTGCTTTTAGAAGTGCAAAGTTTAAGCGACCAACAACCATTGCCATTGGCATAACTTTGTTCTTTAAGTTAAATTCATAATCATCTAAGATAACTATTCTCGTACCATCTTCTTTTACTGACTTAATAACATTTTCTACCAAATCTGTTAATGATTTTTCTAAATCAGAAGTGTATGCAGTCGAAAATGTAGTGTTATGGTAGTACGCTTGGTAACGCGGTGATGATTTATCACCGAAAGATTTAAGTACATCTAGTTTTTCACGTGTAATAATAGGTGAAATAGATTTTAAACGGTGTGCATGTGATGGAATTTCATCAAGAATATTGTGAATTTCTCCAAAACCAGTGTTCAGACTCATTACAACTTTTTCACGGATTGGATCAATCGGTGGATTTGTTACTTGAGCAAATTTTTGTTTAAAAAAGTCTGTAAAGTTTCTCTGTTTAGTTGAAAACGCCGCTAAAGGAGTATCATCACCCATAGAACCAACAGCTTCTTTACCTTCAGCTATCATAGGTTCGATAACTTGTTCTACAACTTCTTGTGTTATGTTAAAAAATCTTTGGCGTTTAATGAAGTTTTCTGTATCAAACTCACAACGTGAGATATACTGCTCTTCAACATGCTCTTGAAGATATATCATATGGTCATTTAACCATTTCATATATGGGTTTGTAGATTTTAAATAGTCATCAATTTGTTTTGATTTTAGAAGCTTCCCAAATTTTAAGTCAAGTCCTATCATCTCACCTGATTGTAAACGCCCACGCTCTAAGATATCTTCTTCAGGAATATCTACAACACCGTACTCAGATGCAATTAAAAGATTGTTGTCTTTTGTCACAATGTATTTTGAAGGACGAAGACCATTTCTATCTAAAACACAACCTATATAACGTCCATCAGTTACAGAAAATGCTGCTGGACCATCCCATGCTTCAAATACTGTTGAGTGATACTCATAAAATGCACGAAGTTCAGGATCCATATGTGGAGCGTTTTGCCAAGCTGATGGAATAACTGCACGAACAGCCTTGAAAAAATCCATACCATTCACGATAAGAAACTCAAAAAAGTTATCTGCAGAAGCAGAATCCGAAGAGTTTAGTTGTAAAATTGGTAATATTCTTTTAATCTCAGCATCTGTAAACACTTCTGACTTAATAGACTCAGATTTGATTTCTACATTTATACGGTTACCTTCAACAGAGTTAATCTCACCATTGTGCGCTACTGCACGAAATGGTTGTGCTAAACGCCATTCTGGAAGTGTATTTGTTGAGAATCTTTGGTGAAAAAGAGAGAAAGAGATTTTAAACTTCTCGTTTTGTAAATCTTTGTAAAACTCTTTAATATGTGTAGGCATTACAAGCCCTTTATATGAAAGAACTTTTGAACTCATAGAAGCAATATAAAAATCTCTAAATTCGATAAGCTTATGCTCTGTCTCTTTACGAGAAAGATATAAAAGAGCATCGAATCTGTTTGTTGCCATAATTGAGTTTGGAACAATGAAGATTTGCATGATGTTTGGTAATGATGCGATAGCTTGATCACCAAGTGCATTTATATCTACAGGAACCTCTCTACGAAATACAATCTTAAGATCGTTATTTTCACATATCTCTTCCATTACATCTAAATGAGCTAAATCTTTTGTAAATACCGAAGCTACAGCAAATTGAGATGGAAGTTCCACGTCATGTTTTTCTGCTTCATTACGAATAAACTCTTCGGGCATTGAAAGTAGTAACCCACTCCCATCACCAGTTTTTCCATCTGCTGCAACTGCACCACGGTGCATCATACGCTCTAGTGCCGTAACCGCATCGTCTAGTACCTTATGTGAAGGGTTGTTGTCAATATTGGCAACAAGACCAAAACCACAGTTGTCTTTGAATGATCTTAATAAATCGTGATGTGCAATCATCAGAACTCCTAAATTAGTAAATTTATTATCAAATTTGTATAAGTTTAATCTCTTTTTAAAGAAACTTAGTCTATTTAGACAAAGCGATAGTATTATACAGTTTAAAGCATTAAAAAAGTATTATATGCCTAATATTTCATAAATAAACAACTATTTATGAGTACAAAGGAAGCAATACTTGGAAGGTTATATCGTAAATCTCAACAAAGTAAAAGATGAAGATTTAATTGTTACTATTCTAACCAAGGGGAACTTAGATACCCTTTATAGGTTTTATGGAGCAAGACATGGCACTATAAATATTGGATTTAACATAGATTACGAGATAGAACCTTCAGCAAAATCAACTATAGGACGATTAAAAGATGTTGTCCACATAGGTTTTAAATGGATAAATAACAATGAGCTACTACATCAATGGCAAAGTTTTTTAGCACTTTTTCATGCTCATTTAAAAGATGCAGAAGAGTTAGGTGATTTTTACTTTGATCTTATAAAAAATGCTTCCCAAGAGTGGGACAAACAAAATCCAAAGCGTGTTGCAGTTGAGAGTTATGTAAAACTTCTTGAACATGAGGGGCGTTTGCATAAAGATTTTTACTGCTTTTTATGTTCACAGAAGATAGAAGGTGATGTCTCTCTTATTCGTGCATATCTGCCAACACACCACAGATGCACACATACCTTAAAAATAAATCACTCTGCCCTTAATGAACTTTATGAAAACAAATCAACTCTATTTTTGAGTGATAAAGAGGTAAATCGTTTATGGACAGTTCTTTTAGAGGGTCTTTAGAGTGGCTATACCTCTTAAGAATCTTTATAATGAAGAGTATATATCACTTCTTGCTAAGATTGTTTACAAGCATCACAAAGGTTTTTCAAAAGAGAAGTTTAAAAATGCAATTTTTGATGCAGAGTGGAAAAAACGCGAGCTTAAATCAAGAATGCATCACATCTCTCAAACTCTAGGCGTTTTCCTTACAGGAAACTATCACAATGACATAAAGATTTTAATCTCTACATTTAAAGACATAAACTACTCTTTTAAGCTCGAAAATATGATTTTTCAAGATTATGTAGCAACATTTGGTCTTGAAGATTTTGAGCTCTCTATGAGCGCACTTGGGGAGTTTACTGTTAACTCTTCTTCTGAGTTTGCTATAAGAGAGTTTTTACTAAAGTATGAGAAACAGACACTGCAGCAGATGAGTATATGGGCACAATCTGATTGTGAACATTTGCGGCGTTTAGCGAGTGAGGGGTGTCGTCCGCGTTTACCTTGGGCAAAAGCACTTCCTGCGTTTAAAAAAAATCCTCAGCCAATACTAGAAATACTCGAACAACTCAAAAATGATACAAGCCCTTACGTAAGAAAGAGTGTGGCAAACAACTTAAATGATATCTCAAAAGAGAATCCAAGGAGTGTCATAGGTCTTAGCAAAAGATGGTTAGATGAAAACACGAATACTCAATCACTCTTAAAACATGGATGTCGAACACTTCTAAAGAGTGGAAATAAAGAGGTTTTAGAGATATTTGGATTTTTACAAAAACAAAACATTAAAATTAAAAATCTACTCTATACACAAGCTATTAAACGCGATGAACACTTCTNTTTTGCATTTGACTTAGTGAGNTCTCAAGAGCTAGGACTTTTACGAGTAGAGTTTGCTATTCATTTTTTAAGAAAAAACAGACAACACAATAAAAAGGTTTTTCAATTAGTCCAAAAAGAGTATGCCACTGAGCAAATGAGTTTTGAGAAATCTTACTCTTTTAAGCATATAACAACAAGAACTTACTACGAAGGTACTCAAAAACTCTCCATTATTGTTAATGGAGAAGTGCTAAAAGAAGTTGAATTTACTCTTCTTCCTTAACTTTTTGAATATCATGCTTTGGAATTGGCATTTTTATACCATTCTCCCTTAAAGCTTTAAAAATACCAGCTGTTATTTCACTCTGTGTCATTATTATATTTTCATGAAGCCAAAAGTAGAGTTTAAACTCTAAGTAGTACTCTGAAAATCCTAAAAAACTAGCAATCGGTTCAGGATCTTTAAGGACTCCATCATGAGCACTTACAACATTTTTCATAATCTCTAAAACCTTATCTATATCACTCTGGATATCTACCTTAAAAGTTACTGTTTTTCGGCGTTTCTCATCTGAGAGTGTCCAGTTTGTTATCTCTTTGGCTATGAAGTCTGCATTTGGAATAATAACCTCAGAGCCATCAAATGTTTTGATAATGCTAGAGCGCATTTTTATAGACTGAACTTGTCCCATCGTGTTATTTATNACGATNGTGTCACCTATCTGAATTGGTCGCTCAAAAACCATAATGATTCCTGAGATAAAGTTTGCAATGATATTTCTNATACCAAAACCAATACCAACACCAAGTGCACCAAAGATAAGTGCAAACTGNTCCACCGTTATACCCAAAGAAGAGAGTGCTATAAGCAAACCGACTGTCACTAGTAAGTAGTTTAAAGTTGTTTGTATNGCAGTAGGAATACCCCGAGAAAATCTAAAACGCGAAAAGAGTTCAACTTCTAAAATAATGTTTGTTATTTTTACTAAAAACCATGTCACAAAAATTATCATCGTAAAATTAAAAATAGACTCTACAGATATAGTTGCTTCTCCTACTTTCCAAGAAAGGGATATAAGAGTTTGCATAGACTCTAAAACATATTTCCAAACGCCAAGAGCATTTAAAAATATTTTTATAAACCAAAGCATCATAAACAATTTGATAAAAAATGTCAGACTTTTTTCTACACCAGTAGTAAAACGCTCTATTTTTTGCGAAACAGATGCGATTCTTCTTCTTAAAAGTATGATGATATACGCTTGTAAAACTAGACTAAAAACATAAAAAATCAATGCTGCATAAAAGAGTACTAAAACACCTGCTGTAATTTTAGAAGCAAGAAGTGTAAAGCCATTTAGATCAGCAAAAAGTGAAACGCCAAGCAATACAATCACAACTCCAAGAGCAGCATTCGCGTACTTTAAATTTTTTTGTGAAAAAAACAAAATAAAAACATCTTTTTTGATAACAAAAAAGAGATAAAGTGCAAGAAAAAAGCTTACAAGCATACTTACAAATCTACTATCTAGTTCATAACCAGTTGCATATCTTTCTACTATAGAGAGTGCATAAAGTAAGATAAAAATATAAAAGTACTTGTCAAGCTCTTTTGGAACACTCTTTTTTATTATAAAGAAGAGTGGAACAATCACAATGGTAAATTGAAATGTTCTGACACTTGTTGGGATATCACTAAACATAAAGTAGTTAAGTAGACTTACTAAAACTGTAGCAGTAGAGAGTGGCAAAGCAATGAAAAAATACTTTGGTTTTTCATAAGAGTGGTTTTGTGTAAAGAGTCTTCTTTTTCTATATAAATAGTTAAAATAAAAGACAAAAGTAAATATCAAGGCACTGTAAAAAGCGAACAAAAAAACTCTTCTATCTTCTAGTTTATAAAAACTTACTACTGCACGGGACTCCGCTTGCATCTCAATGAATGCTGTTTGAAGATACTCATATATATGAGACTCTTTTTCAATCCAAAGTGTAGAAAAATCTAAAGAATTTTTTTCAAACAAGCTGTTTGAGATATCTTGTTTTATAGACACTATCTTGTCTAATACTTCGCTCAATTCTAAAATATTTTTATTTATCAGACTAGAGTCTCTGAGTATTTTGTCATATCTTTTTTTAGAACTACTTTCTAACTCTTTTGCACTCTTTATGACATTTAAAATGTTTTCTTTAACTAACTTTGGAACTTTTTCTTTTTTTGCGTTTTGGAGTGTATCATTCCACAGAGTAATAATAGTTTCAAAGTAAAGTCTACTCTCTTCTAGCTCTTCAAGTCTACTTTCTAGGAGAGTGTTCCATTTTGTGAGCTGATTTATACGAGTTTTGTACTCTTGCTCATTCAATGAAAGTTCTTTGACTGAAAGAGTTTTTAAATCAATGTCTCCAATATCAGTTAAGCTTTTATCTATAGACTTCATGTAAGGCTCTAACTCTTGGCTCACATTTACAATCTTCTCTTGTGCTTCTATAACTCTTGTATGCTCTTTTAAATCGGTAATTGTTTGTGTAGCAGAGGATGAGATATCTCCTACTTTTATAAACTGCTTAGGCTCACTCTTTAAAGGTACTGAAGATGCCTCAAGTGCAAGTATCTCAATCGCTAAAAAAGAGAATAAAAGAAAAAACTTATACATGCGATGCTCTTCTACTTACTTTTTGGTCGAAAAGCCTTAATCACTTCTTCATTTGTTTCCATATAAGGCCCTTCAATAAGATCAATACAGTATGGAACCGCAGGAAAAACAGCATCTAAACACTCACGAATTGATTTTGGTTTTCCAGGAAGGTTGATGATTAGTGACTTTCCTCTTATCCCTGCAGTTTGACGAGAAAGTATTGCAGTTGGAACATACTGTAAGCTTACTTGACGCATCAACTCNCCAAAACCTGGCATCATCTTCTCACACACATTTTGNGTCGCTTCTGGTGTTACATCACGAAGTGCAGGACCTGTTCCACCCGTTGTTACAACCAAACAGCACCCTGCCTCATCACAAAGCTCTTTCATCGTAGCTTCAAGCACATCTTGCTCATCAGGAATACATCTATAAACAATCTCAAACTCACTTATAAGATAATCTTTCATAGTATCTTGAATAGCTACACCTGAAATATCTTCATATATTCCTTTACTTGCTCTATCACTTGCTGTTATTACACCTATTTTTATTTCGCTCATTGTATCTTCCTTATCTCTAATTTATTTGTTATATTTGAACTATAGTTCTTTTAAGAGTAAACCGTAGAGGCTCAGACCAACGGGAGGATTTGCCCTCGAAGGTTTACTCTTAAAAGAACGGAATTATTCCTATACACTCTCATTTAAGTTGCAAAAAATGATTTGCATCTTTGATATATGTTACAGTAGTACAATTTAAGAAAAATGCTCTTGCACCTTCGGCATCAATGATGGCATCACGACCACCAAGATAGACT
>JGI997J19993_1000008_pt1 | contig 147096 bp, 156 predicted proteins | sample Etolagbewater25m_FD_19993 | JGI IMG/M metagenome (IMG submission 19993)
TTTCACAACTCAAGAGATATTCCTATGAACAAAATTTTGAAGATTTCAAAGTACTTTGATATCTCTCCATTTGAAATTGTTATAGATAATAATACAAAACAAGAGACTCCAAAGTCTAATCCTAAAGAGAGCGAAAAGGTATCTGCATGAATGATTACACACTAAACAAACAACCAAAAGACCCACGCCTTTGTAAATCAATCCTTAAAACAATCACTATAAATCGTAAAAAGCTTGGCTTAGAGTTTGAAGATGTTGCAAATGAGTTAGGCTTACAACCTGGAACCCTTAGAAATAAACTCAAGCCATCATATGACATGGGAGATATGACACTTACTGAGTTCATGCACTTCCTAGAACTTACTGGTGACTATGCCGCATTAGAGTATATAGCTAAAAAGTTTGGATTTGTTTTGGTATGTGAGAAAAAAGCACATACAACTACCATGGATATCAACATCTTAGTAGATAGATCCAACATAGAAAACGCGGATGTTTTTAAAGCTGTAAAAGTTGCTATGTCTGATGGTGAAGTAACACCGCAAGAGAGAGACATCATACTAAAAGAGATAGAAGAAGCTCAGAGTGCAAATGCGGAGCTAAAAGACTTAGTGCTGCACTTGTCTACAAAGGAGTAGGGTTATGGCAAAGATTACTTTTAAAGCTGGTTCTCAGTCACATATAATTTATAAGCTACTTAGTAATGGGCACTCTTTAACACATGAAGAAGCTATTCCTCATGGTGTGAGTCGTCTTGCACAACGTATAGCAGACATGAAAAAGAAGTTTGAAGATGCAGAGATAGCAAACCCTATCATGGTACTACAAGTCACTTCAAATAGAACAAAGATAGCACGATACTTTTTTAAAGGTTACGGCTCACCATTAGAGTCTCATCCCGAGGCAAAACCTTACTAATGCAAGACAACTTATATAACCTCGCATTTGAGCGAAGCATACTATCGTCTATACTTTTTAATCCTGAGAGTTTTGAAGTACTGAGTGGATCTATAAGAGAGGATGATTTTTATCTTCCTGCACACAGAGATGTATTCTCTTCTATGGCTATTCTTGAGAGCACAAACAGACCTATAGATGAAGAGTTCATTAAAAAAGAACTTATCAAAGTTAGTAAGTTTGATGAAGCGGTTCTTATGGAGATCATGCTTGCAAATCCTATCTCAAATACTCGTGCTTATGTTGAAGAGCTTGTGGACAAATCCAGACTTAGAAAACTACTAAACATCACAAACAGTATAAAAAGAGGTGTGCTAGAAGAGAATCTATCAAGCGATGAAGTGATATCTGAGACAGAAGATGAACTAAGTAGCATCGTTGATATGGTCGCTGATGATTTTGGAATCATAGATATATGTGATGTAGAAGATGGTGAGACTGAGTTCATACTTTCAGACTGGCTACCTATGCCTAGAGGTACTGTAACAATCATAGCAGCACCAGGTGGAACTGGTAAATCATGGAGTGCTATACAAGCGGCGATAAGACATACAACTCATACAGGTAAGAAGTCTGCTGTATGGCTTAGTGAAGACCAAGACTATGAGTCTAAGTCTCGTGCAAAAGGAATATGTGAATACATAGTTCATAAACAGTTTAGCAGCATAAGAGGTGTTAGTCTGATATCTCGTTCTCCTATTCAACTCATAGTTAACAAAAAGTTTTCTCATGCAAACTTCTACAAACTAAAAAAGAATCTATCTGCTTATGATTTTATAATCTTGGACCCATTGCTCGCGTTTTATGGCGGAGAGGAAAACGACAACTCTCAAGCAAGAACGTTTATGCAGCCATTTATGGACTGGGCTAAAGAAACAAACAAATGCATAGTATTTTTGCACCATTCCAAAAAAGCAGGCGATAACTCAACAAAAGGAAATGTTCGTGGAGCAAGTGCATTTGTGGATGCTTCAAGAACAGTATATGAAATAAACAAGATAGATGATGATAGTGAATCATCCGAGAGAGAGTTTGTGCTTACAAAAGATAACTATGGAGCTATAAAGCTACTCAAGAGCTTTAGAGTTAGAAGAACCATAACTCCTAAACCTCCTGTAGTTATTGAGTATACGGATAGCCCTCGTGAGTATGAGGGTAAGATAGAGGTAACAATTATATGAGAATGAATTACAAGTCGTATCCTACTGACTATATACAAGAGCTTAACCAAGAGAGAGGTCTTAAAGGCCGTAAAAAGTCTCGTGCTTTTATGGAGTACTACAACGACGTAGAACATGCTGAATATAACTCTGTTGGCTTCTATGCTAAGAGCTGGGAAGTTAGTAAGAGTACGGCACATGAGTGGATAAAAGAGTATACGATAGAGATAGAGCTTTTCTTGTCACATTGGAGCCTTAAAAATAAGCAACACTATACTAGTGTAAAAAATCACACCGAACGGTTACAGGATAAAACGAACGGCTACAAACCCCAAAATATTGGGAAAGTAGAAGAACAAGCCGAACGGCAACCGAACAAAGATTTTAATCTATATAATAACAATAGCGCGAGACCTGAACATTGGCATCAGAGTAAAGAGTTTAATGACTTATATTTTGTTTATGGTGTCAATACTAAATACAAAGGCAAAAAAGAAGATGCTTATGAAGTCTTTAAGTATATGGAGATAGATGTGGACCTGTTGAAGTTAGCAGCTATGAAATACTTACATGATCCAGATACAGAGGGTAAAAGATATAACTTAACAAACTTCTTGAAGAATGAAATATATATCTCATATCTACCAAAGAGAATGAAGCTCACACTCGATGGAAGTGTAAGAGTTGGAAACTACTACGACGATAAGAAGCTATTTGTTTGTGATAGTGGAGAGTTTAATGGTCATCTCTCAGGAAAGAGACTTATAGAACTCTACCAAACAGGTAACCTGGAGTATATAAATGAATAACTTAACTACAAACAATATGGAGCAAAAGATATGAGCACACCAAACATGGAAGATATAGTTGAGAGAATCAAAGATGTACTAAGTAGAGATACTCATGATGCAAAAGTACTTGACAAGAATGTTGCGTTTACACTTGGTATAAGTCCAGCTGCTCTATCTATGAAGAAGAACAGAAACCTCTTGCCATATGATGAACTTACAATGTTCTGCATAAACAACAAAGTAAATACAAATTGGCTATTCTTTGGAATTGGCAGTATGGATATGAACTATGCCTAAAAAGATTTGTAATGAAATCTCATGCAACACTCTCATACCAATGAGTGAGAGATATTGTGCTGCACATAAGAGAGATAATATTCAAAGACGAAATAGTCACTATGACAAGAACTTCAGAAACAAGAAACATCAAATCTTTTACTCTTCAAGTGAATGGAGAAAGATAAGAAAGATAGTAATGATAAAGGCTGGTGGACTTTGTGCATCTTGTATGGATATGAACATAGTAACAAATGCTGATGTAGTAGATCACATTGTCCCAATCACAATAGACTATACAAAGCGACTAGAAGAGTCGAATTTACAGCCACTTTGTCATACATGTCACAACAAAAAGACAGCTGATGATGAGCTATGTAATAGGAGGGGGGCATGAAATACCTATATACTAAATCCGAAATTACCGACCCCCATCCTTTCATTTTACAAAAACTGATTTTCATGGGGTGGCTATTTATGGTTGAAATAACCAATATATTTAAGGTTCAAGCATTTTGCTTGGAACCTTAAGCCAGGAGGTTAGTTATGGCAAAAGGTATTGATTGGGATTTTATAAAGATTGAATATGAAGAGACAACAAAGTCAATTCGCTTGATTGCTACTGAAAATGGAATAACTCATGGAGCAATCCAAAGAAGAGCTAAAAAAGAAAACTGGTCCAGAGGATCGCTTGATGTTATAAATGATAAATCTCTTACAAAAGCAAGTAATCCAATTCTAAAACGCCATGCTCTTAGAAAAATTGAAGAGATTAAGAATGAGCTTGGGGATAATTACTCAGTTCTTGATGAACCTTTAGTCATCGCGTTTGCACTGAACTATCAAAAATGGATAGCTACTCAAGAGATACTCCTGGAAGAAAAATCCATAGAAGTTAGCTCAAAGGGAAGTTTATATATTTCACCTTATGAGAACCTGGCAAAGATGTATGAAAACTCTTTTATAAAAATAGCAGGGCAAATTGGTCTTTCACTTGCATCTCGTAAACGAATAGGAGTTTCAACAAAGTCGGACTCAGATGAGGCTTCATTATTTGAGATTAGTGGACAGTTGGAAAATTATGACGTCGATGTGTAAAGAGGAAAAAGAGTGCCTATCGTATACCCCTAAGAATAGGCCATACTATGAGAAAACATTTCAAAGACATCAAAAAGATTTAGAAGATGTTGTATCCAGAAGAAGAGATGATATTAGATTTAATAAGAAGCTAGGAATAGCTTATGTTATTGTGATAGAAAATCTTAAACACTTTGAAGGTGAACTTACAGGACAGCTAATACGGCTAGAAGAGTGGCAAAAAAAAGCAATTACTATTAACTTTGGGTGGCAAAAAAAACGACTAGGAAAAGATGGAAATCCAGTTATAAAAGATGGGAAAATACAATGGGTAAGAAGATTTAATTCAGCTTTTTGGTACATTCCTCGAAAAAATGGAAAATCAATTCTTGCATCAGGTATAGCAATAGCAGAGTCGATACTATCTCCTGAGAGAGGAAATCAAATAGTTTCATACGCGACTAAAAAAGACCAGGCTAAAATCGTATGGAATGGATGCCAAAAGATGATAGACTCAAACAAAGAGTTAAGAAAAAAATCATCTGTCGCATATTCCACTATAAATATAAAGCCGACATCAGCAACTATAAAACCATTGGGCAGAGACTCTAGTACCGAGGATGGTCTTAATGTTGGTATGGGAATAGGAGATGAAACACATGCACATGCAAGTCGCGAGATGAGAGAGGTTATTGAGTCTTCTCAAGGTGCAAGGCTTAATCCTATGATGTTTGACATAACTACTGCTGGGTTTGATACTGCATCACCTGGTTATCAAGAGTATGAGTATGCAAAAAAAGTAATGGATGGTGTTATAGAAGATGATAGCTACTTCGCGTTTATATGTGAGCTTGATAAAAATGATGATCCATTCGATGAGAGTGTATGGCATAAAGCAAATCCAAATTTAGGTGTCTCAAAAACATGGGACTACATGAGAAAACAAGCAAAACAAGCACAAGAAAGGGCTGAGACTAGAAACAACTTTTTAGTAAAAGACCTTAACAGATGGACAAATGCTTCTGAAAACTTCATAAAATTTGAAGATTGGCAAAAGTGTTATAGAAAAAATGTTGATATTAGTAATGCTTTAGCGGTGTTTTTAGGAGTAGATCTGTCAAGAGTTGATGATTTTACCGCCTTAGCAGCTACATATATGCTGCCAAACAATCGTTTTCACACTACTCAGCACTACTATATTCCACAAAGTAGAGTCAAAGAGAGAGAATCAGAGCTAAGAGCTCCTCTGACAAAGTGGATTTTAGAAGGTTATATCACAGCAACACCTGGTGATACTATTGATTACGATTACATTGAACAAGACATTATGGCAAAAATAGCAAGCAGTGAAGTAGATGAGATTTGTTACGATCCATATGCTGCAAGAACTCTCATCTCAAATATAGAAAGAAACAGTGACTTTGATGGATGTATTCAGATAAGACAAGGATACCTTACTATAAGTGAACCTACTTACAATTTTAAAGACTGCATCAAAAACGAAACACTTACCCATGATGGAAACCCAGTTACAAAATGGATGGTTTCAAATCTATCTATAATTAACGATGCAAATGGAAACATTAAACCAGACAAAAGAAAACCAAATCGTAAGATAGATGGATGTGCGGCCATTATAAATACACTTGCAAGAGCCATTACATACGAACATGAAGAGAAGAGTGTTTATGAAAGCAGAGGTATAAGGAACATTCAAGATTAAAGTTTTTTTAAGTCATTTTACACAACAAGACAACGCCTCGTGAACTTTTGGCATCTTTTTCAAAAACGGTTGTATAGTTCTTCTTATGCAAACATTCATATTTTTAAAAGCACTATATATTTTCTTAGCACTTATATTTTTTGGGGTAGCTTCTGCTTTTGCTTTAGCATTTCCTGAGATATATCGTTACTCTTATGCAGTAGCTATACTTGTGCACTCTTTAATAATGCTTTTTATATTTATACAGCATGTAAAAACACCTAAAAAATCAGATGCAAAAAAGAGTAATTCATGAGTATTATAAGTTCACTTATGTCTCGTGAAGATTCAACTCTATCCTCTCCAAAAGAGTGGTTAAGCTCTATGTTTTCTTTAGAGTCTTACTCAGGTGTAAATGTAACTCCAAAGAGAGCATTAGAGCATACAGCAGTTTATGCATGTGTAAATGTTTTGAGTGAGTCAATAGGATCATTACCTTTCTCGGTCTATAAAACTGAAACTAAGAACAAAAAAACTTACAAAACAAAAGAAACAAACCATCATCTTCACTTTTTACTACATGATGAACCAAATCCATATATGACCGCGTTTACATTTTTCCAATTAGTGATGATAAATCTCACTCTAAGAGGAAACTTCTATGCTCAAATAGTAAGAAACAATGCAGGAAACATAATAGGCTATTACCCACTTGATAATGAAAAAATGCAAGTAGTTCGTCTTGAAAATGGTGATGTTGGGTACATATATACCAGCTCTTCACTTGGACAAATAGGACTTGAATCAAAAGAGGTACTGCACTTCATAGGTATGACACTTGATGGCATCATAGGCCTTAGCCCTATCGCTTACAACCGCCATACCATAGGTGCAAGTATAGCCATGGAAACATTCGGTTCTACTCTCTTTAAAAATGGAGCTACACCAAGTGGTGTTGTAAGTGGCAAAGGTGTTACATCTATGAGTGATACCGCATTCAATAGATTTAAACAGAGTTTTAAAGATTCATACCAGGGAATGATGAATGCAGGAAAACCTCTTATCTTAGAAGATGGGTTTGAGTTTAAGCCTATCACTATCTCAAACAGAGATGGTCAGTATCTAGAGTCTCGAAAATTTACAAAATCTGAAATAGCATCTATGTTTCGCATTCCATCTCACATGATAAATGATCTTGATAAAGCTACTTTCTCAAACATAGAACATCAAAGTATGCAGTTTGTTGTGGATGCTCTTCGCCCTTGGATAGTTCGTATAGAGCAAGAGATAAAACGTAAGAGCTTTTCTGACTCAGATAAAAAAACTTACTATGTAAAAGCAAACATGGGTGCATTGCTTCGTGGTGATACTTCGAGCAGATACTCTGCTTATGAGTCTGCCATCACAAAAGGGTGCTGGATGAGTAGAAATGAGGCTCGTGAGTTAGAAGATCTAAATCCAATAGAAGGACTTGATGAAATGATAGTGCCATTAAATTATGGAAAGGAGGGTGACAGTGCCAAAGAGTAAAGAGCAAATTATTGATCGTATGAATGAAGTTGGTGTAATGAACCGCTCATGTGGAAAAGGAGTTTGCCCAAGAGCTAAGGGAGATATCACAGAGATAGATATCGAGAACCGCACCATACCATTTATACTTGTAAGTAAAGAAAATGCTGGTGAGAGATATGACTGGTGGAATGATGAAGTTTACATAGAAGAGCTTGACCCAAATGGTGCAAGACTTGAAGAACTTCAAACATTCTTTAAAGACCACCGCACTAGTGTAGACACAGCTATAGGCCGTATTGAAAACACTCGTGTAGAAGATGGTCAAATAAAAGCAGATGTCGCGTTTGGAACAGACGAAGATGCTGCAAAAGTGTTTACTAAGTACCAGGACAGAGTTCTCACTGATGTGAGTGTCGGGTACTACGTAAATGACATCATAGTTACATCAAGAAAAGATGAACCTGACCATGTACTTGTTACCGACTACACATTAGTTGAGCTATCAGCCGTGTGGAAGGGTTTTGATAAGGGTGCAACTATAGGTCGCTCGGCAACGAGTCAAAAGCAAGTTGAAAAACTTAGAAACACTGATGTGCTTCGCAAAAAATTAAACCTAAAAGAGAAGGAGATTACATGTTAATCAAACAACTACGTGAAAGAATGAATAAAGCTAATGCAGCTATGAGAGCTATGTTAGACAGCAATCCAAATGGATTAAGTGAAGAGCAATCAGCTGAGTATGATGATCTTGAAAAAGAGTTTGATACAACTCGTGCACAACTTGAAAAAGCAGTAGAGCGTGATGCAAAATCAAAAGAGCGTGAGACTTTTATGGGTCAAGCACAAAGAGCTCCATTAGCAGGTGATGTTTCACATCAAGATGATAATGAAGGTCAAGAAGATTTATATCGTGGTGCATTTTGGGCTGCACAAACTCGTAAGCCACTTACACCAGAACAGACTCGTTCTTTAAATACTGCAACTGGTTCAGAAGGTGGTTACCTGGTTCCTGAGTCTTTCCAAACTGAGATTGTTAAAAAACTTACTGAAAAATCATATATGCGTGGATTGGCAACTGTAAGTATGTCAAGCTCAACAGACAATATCCCTGTTGAAGGTGATGATGGCGCAAACAGCTGGATTGATGAAGAGGGTACATATGCTGAGAGTGACCCTACGATTTCTCAAGTTAAAATGGCGGCATATAAAACAGGTCGTATTATTAAAGTTACTGATGAGCAGTTAAATGATAGCTTCACTTCTATTGAAGGGTATGTGTCTCTTAAGTTTGCTAAGTCTACTACAAAAGCAGAAGAGCTTGCATTTGTGTCTGGTGATGGTTCAAAAAAACCAACTGGTTTCTTAGTAACAGCACAAGTTGGAAAAACAACAGCATCTGCAACTGCTATTACAGCTGATGAAATCATTGATACATGGGGCTCACTAGACGAGGACTATGCTGTGAATGGAACTTGGAAAATGAACAGAAACACTTTAGTTTCAATAATGAAATTAAAAGATAGCAATGGTGACTACCTTGTAAACAAAGGTCTTAATGGTGCTCCAAGTGCAATGTTAGGTGCTCCTATCGTTGTTAACAAACACATGCCTGACATTGAAGCTGGTGCAAAACCAATCTCTTTTGGAGATATGAGTTACTACTTCATCAAAGACCGTACTGTTATGAACATGAAACGCCTTGAAGAAGCCTATGCAACAACAGGTCATATCGGTTTTAGAATTGATAAACGTGTTGATGGAAAACTTGTTCTTCCTGAAGCTGTAAAAGTACTACAAATGAAAGCGGCTTAAAGGCTAAGTTATGAGCAAATTGCAAATTAAACTACTAACTGGACGAAGTGGTCCAGAAGGTAGTTATATGCCAGGTGAAAAGATAAATGTTGATTTTGAAGAAGCTATTAACCTTGTTGAGTCAAATCAAGCAGAGCCTACAAACAAAAAGGCTTACGAAGCAGCTGTAAAAGCTCTTGCGGACGAAAAAGTAAAAACGGATGAGAGAGAAGCTGAGATAAATGCAGTAATGCATAAAGATACTCTTGGCCTTGAACTCAAAGAGCTCTATAGAGATGTAGCACTTAAAACTGCTGAGATAGAAGGTGTCATCCTTACTGAGGAGGAGATAGAGTCGTTTGTCGCTATCTCTCTTGAGGGTGAGAAGTTTAAAGGCAAGGAACCAAAGTAGATGAGTGCCGTAACACTATTAGAAGCAAAAGCACATTTAAAAGTATTAGATGATGCAGATGATGTTTACATCCAGACTCTTATAGATGTTGCAGAAGCTCAGGCTGAGGAGATTACATCTCGCAATCTTCTTGAGACTACAAATGTGTTCTACCTCTCTAAATATATGGAAGTCTTTGAACTACCAAAGTCTCCACTAATTGCGGTTGATACTATTGAATATGTGCCATATGGAGAGAGTGAAAATGTGACTCTCTCTGCTGACATGTACGAAGTTGACAACTCGTGTGAACCTGGAAGGGTAAGATTTTTAGAAGACCTTTATGCAGCAGACCTGTTTAAGGCTATAAAAGTCACATACAGATCAGGGTTTGGAACTGCTTCAGATGTACCAGCTCCTATAAAACAGTGGATGCTTTTAAGAATCGGAACTCTCTATGAGAACCATGAAGAAATAGTTGTAGGAACAATTACATCAGAGATAAAAAGTGACTATAACGATTTTCTCATTTCAAAATATAGAGTGGGTCGTTTATGAGAAGCGGAAACTTAAAGCATAAAATAGAGATACAAAGCTACATACAAACCCAAAACGATTTTGGAGAAGTGATAGAAGGGTACTCTGTTTTTAAAACTGTTTATGCGAGTATCGTTCCTATATCTGGGAAAGAATACTTTGCAAGTAAACAAGTAAATGCGGAAGTTTCTCACAAAATAGAGTGTAGATATGTTGCTGGGGTTTTACCAACAATGAGAATAGTTTATGGTAGTAGAATTTTTGAAATAAGTTCACCTCCTATAAACGTTCGTGAAGCAAACAAGATTTTGCAAATTATGGCTGTAGAGGTTATTTAAATGTCTGATGTTCAAGTTATCGGAATGGAAGCGATACTTAAAAAACTCAAAGTGCTACCAGAAAGAATTCAAAAGAATGTTTTAGCTGGTGCAATTAGAGCGAGTGCGAAAGTAATAGCAGACGAAGCAAAGAGAAATGTTCCAATTAAATATGGTGGATTAAGAGACAGCATAGGAGTTAAAAAAGCTTCTAAGCCGAGAGTTACAAAAAAGACTCTATTAATTTACAAAGTCTCTCCAATGACAAAAAATGTTACACGTAGATTTAAACTAGCGGATGGCACTAAATGGTCTATAAAAGGAGAGGTTGATGGGTGGTATGGTCACTTCGTGGAGTTTGGAACTTATGCAAAATTAGACCATCCACTTGTAAAACCAAGAACTGGAAGGTTAGGCAAAAAAAGAGCAAAGATGGTTAGTCAAGGCTATGGTGTAGCGGCTCACCCTTTTATGAGACCAGCATACGAAAAAAAAGGTGCAGAGTCTATAAGAGTAGTAAAAAGTTATATGACTAAGCGAATAGACAAGGAGATTGCAAAATTATGATTGAAAAAGACTTAGTTGCATCTATTAAAACTATCTGTACAAGGGTTTACCCTCTTTTTATGCCTCAAAATGTAGTTTTTCCAGCTGTGACTTACCAAGTCATTTATGATGGTACAGAACAAGGAGTAGGCGGTTGCGTTTGGGGTAGAGATGTACGGATACAAGTAGATATTTACTCAAAAAGCTATAGTGAGGCGAAAAGCCTTAAACAACAAGCTGTAAATCATATTATTGACTTAAAGGGAGGAAATATTTCCGCTCAAGACCTTTATGATGATGATATGCAACTTTACAGACAATTAATTGATTTTACAATAAAGGAATAACAATGGGTATTAATACAAAAGGCATTATCTTAAGTGCAAACAGTCAAGAGGTAGGTTGTTTTCAATCAGTAGGTGACATCGATTTAACTAGAGAGGTTAAGGAGTACGAATGTTTAAACAATGGGAACATTGAGTTAGCAGTTGGAAACATTAAAGCTGGTGACATTCCAGTAGGTGTTAAGTATGATCCATCAGACTCTGCTGGTGCTGGTGAAATGGAGACTGCTTTCAAAAGCGGTGCAGCTATCCCTTTTGCAGTTGAACTTTCAGACAAAGGCACAACTAATGGAACTACATTTACATGGAGTGGTGCAGTTGTAACAAGTTGGAAAGTAACACCAGAGCAAAATGGTTTTGTAATCGCAACTTTCACTGTTAAATTAAATGGCGAACCAACAATTACGGCGGCTGCATAATATGAAAATTCAACTCGACTACGAAATAAAAATCGAAGTTAAAGAGGGAAATAAAACGAAAGAGAGCTTAAAAGTTTTCTTTCGTGAATTCACTCAAAAAGAGAAGAAAGAACATGATGTTCTTAGAAAACAGTTTTTAGCTATCAATAAAAAGGCTCAAAAACTCAACAGAAAACAAGTAGCAATTAGTGAAAAAGCTGAACTATATAAACTTACAAAAGACTATCAAAGTGCTATAGATGCAGTAAGTGAACAAGAAAAGATAGAAGATGAACTCGAAGAACTACTTGATGAACTTAGCGAATTAGGCGGAGGCGACCCAGTTGAATTCGCAGAAAAAACAGCAGAGAATAGATTTGAAGTTCTTGTAAGTGGAAAAGATAAAGAGACTCTTAGAGAGTATGCAGAAATAAAAGGCTACACAGCATTAATGCAATCACTTGATGAGTCAAAAAATGAGTTAGAAAAAAAGCAGTCTGGCGAGTAGCCATAGTGTTAAGAAGCGGAGAAGGTTTTAATAGTCTTCGCTCTTTTGAAAAAGCACTTGCCAATGTAGCGGCAAAGTGTGAGTTTAATTATGGTGCGATGGGTAGAGTTGGATTTCTTTACGAGTCAGTAAAAGACCAACTAAAATGGCATCATTTAGTAGTTAAAGATTATGTAAGAATTATCTCACAAATAGGTCAAATTATGTCTATGAGTGATGAAGATTTTAACAAACACAAAGTAGAACACATAGAGATGAGCCAAGAGGCAATAAGCCAAGTGTTCTTAAAAGCATTCGGAGATGGAAAGTAATGGCAACAGTTGGAACAGTAATAATTGATGTTAAAGCGGATACTGCAAAACTCGTCTCTGGAATGGATAGAGCAGAAAAAAGTGTTAAAAAAAGTGTAGACAGTTTAAAGAATAATATTCTTGGAATTGGTGCTGCATTTTTATCTATCCAAACTGCAATGAAAGCATTTGAAGTTGGGATTGACTTCACAAGAACAGCATCACAGTTTGAGAAGTTCAATACAGTCCTAAAAACCATTGAAGGCTCATCTGCAAAAGCAAACCAATCTATGGACTGGATCTCTGAATTTACCAAAAGTACACCTTACGAACTAGCAAACGTAACGGACTCTTTTGTTAAGCTCAAAGCGTATGGCATAGACCCCACAGATGGAACACTAAGAACTCTTGGAGATACAGCTTCTGCAATGGGAAAAAGTTTAAACCAAGCAGTTGAAGCAATGGCTGATGCTGTAACTGGAGAGAATGAAAGACTCAAAGAGTTTGGTATAAAAGCTTCAAAGAGTGCTGACGAAATAACATATAATTGGACTTCTGCAAGTGGTAAAGCTAAAACTATTACTATTGAGAACAACTCTGCAATCATACAAAGCACACTTGAAGCTATATTTAACAGTAAATACGAAGATGCTATGGATATGCAAAGTAAGACTCTTGAAGGTATGCTATCTAACATTAGCGACAGTTATACAATCTTTCAAAATAATGTAATGAACGAAGGCTTGTATGACTATATCAAAGCAGTTACTAAAGTATTTGGGACTGAATTAAGTAAAGCACTTGAAGTCACAGCAGACAATTCAAAACCATTTGCGAACACTTTAATTGATGCAATAAACTCAACAATTCTTGCAACTGGTAAACTCGCAAATGCACTTCAAGGGATTGGTGTATTTTTTAAAGTTACTTACGAAACAGTAAGTGCGGCCTTTAATGCACTTGTTGTTACCATCGTTGGTGGTGCTGCGACTATGATTGACTCGCTAAATAAATTACCAGGTGTCAATCTTGATAACTCTTGGAGTACAAAAGTTTCAGAAAGTGCCGCAAATAGCTTTAGAGACAATATCGACAATATAAATAACTCTTTAGATGGAATAGTAGATTATGAAGATAGAGCGGTTAAATTTGTAAACGATAGCACAGAAGCTTTTAGAAAATTCCAACTTGTAGCCGACAATGCGACATCAAATAAACCAAGAGCAGAAATCGGAACTGATGCAAAATCAGGTAGTGAAAGCGATGCTGCTATTAAGAAGAGAATGAAACTAGAAGAAGATTGGAAAGAGTTGCTTGATAATAACTATCTGTCTGCACTAGACTCTCAAATAGCACTAGCAGAAAGCACAAATGATTGGAATGATGGCTTAACTGGCGTGGCTGGTAACATAATGGCTATATCTAAAAGCATGAGTAAATTCAGAGTAGATGAACTTAAATCTACTAAAGCACAGTTCACACTTGAGAAGAAATATGAACAAGACAGAGAGAAGTTTAAAAACTCTCCGGAGAAACTTGCAATATTAGAAAAACAATATGCTAAAGACTCAAAAGCACTAAAAGAAGCATCATTACAAAATGAACTTCAAGGATACTCACAAATGGCTGGTGCTATGAGTAATATGTTTGAGCAAGGGAGCAAAGAGGCTGCGGCTTTTAATGTTGTTCAAAATGCTCTCGCTTTAAGTGCGGCTGTAACTTCTATCGCAAGTGCTGGTGCTGGTGATCCATATACTGCAATCCCTAGAATTATTGCAATGACAGCGACAATGGCTTCACTTCTATCAAACATAGGTGTTGCACTAGGAACAAATCAAACTGTGACATCTTACGATGCTTTCTCTGCACAAGCGGAGAACACTGGAACTGGAAGTGTTTTTGGTGAACCAGATGAACAATCACAAAGCATAGCAAACTCTTTAGAGATAATGAGCGACTATGCAGAGCCGCAGTATCAAGCGATTGTAAGAATGAGCGACAGCATACTACAGCTTAACGGAGACATAACAAAGTTCACAAATCAAGCTGTGAGAACTGGCGCAACATCTTCATACTTTAATGACTACTCTTTTGAGGGCTCTATGGAAACTCTATTTAAAGAGTCTGGTGCGGCTTCATTTGTTGGAAATATTGCGAGTATGTTCACTTTCGGTCTTGGGGATTTTCTTGGTATAACATCGGCACTTAGTAGTGTATTTGGTGGTGGTGGCTATACAGAGATGACAGACTATGGTGCTAGATTTAACCAACAACTTATCACAAGTGCAATGGAGTCAATAAGTGCTAATTCATACAAAACTATTCACACGCATAAAGATGGTGGATGGTTCAGTTCTGACTCTGACACATACAAAACAACATTTGGATCACTAGATAAAACTCTAAAAGAAAATATGTCAATGGTACTTGGTGGCGTTTACGACTCTGTTATCTTAGCAACAGAAGCAATCGGTCTTGATAGAGTAGAAACGATTGAAGATTTATCTGACTTTATGATTATGTCTTCAAAAATATCTTTTGACAAATCAGGAACAGCAATTGAGAAAGACTTTACTGCATATATAAGCAACATCACAGACAGACTTGCAGCAGATGCACTTAATGGGATTTTAGATGATTATAGACAAGTGGGCGAGGGATTATTTGAAACACTTTCGAGAGTTGCTACAGAAGTAACGGTTGTGACTGGATTGCTTGACGTCATAAATACAATGCCAGTTGATAACATTCTATTGACTTCTCAAAACTTAATAGAACTATCAGGTTCACTTGATGAGTTTTCAAACATGACTAACAGCTATTACGATGATTATTTTAGTGATGCTGAAAAACTAGAAGATACAACTCAAATGCTGTCTGGAATATTTAGCGACTTAGGCATCGCAATGCCATCTACTTATGAAGGCTTTAGAAACATAGTTGAAACGCTTGATTTAAACACAGAGTCAGGGCAATCAACTTATATAACGATGATGCGCATTGCTGACAGCTTTACAGAAGTTGCGGATGCTTCAAAAACTCTACTTGATGCAAACGAAGAACTCATAAGCGGACTTCTCACATTTGCTAACAATATGCTTTACAACTCTTTGTCTGCAGAAATAAACTATGGGTACTCAATGACAATGTTAAGTGCGGCACTCAATGGGTTTGCAAGTTCAACAGATAAAGCTCAAAGTTCAACAGACATACAAAGTTATGCGGCAAATGCAGTTAATTATATCAATAGTAGTGCTACTTCATTATCTGAACAGCAATATCAAACAGCACTAATCGCAAACAGAATAAAAGACACGGTTGCACTAAATGATAATGGAAGTTTTAAAACTGTTGAAGAGAGAATTATAGAAATGAAAGATGCAATCGTAGCTGAACTTCAAGACATAAATGCAAACACAGAAAGGGAGTATGCTTAATGACTTATTTAGTACCTATAAAGAATGACATGGAAGTTGCATACAATAACTCTATTTACACAGTTAAGTATTTCAATAACATAATAAGCACAACAGCACTTGATAAAGCGAATACAGACTGGGACAGTACAACTAGTTTTGCAAAAGATAGTTGGGTGAGAGTTCCAGGTTTAAAAAGAGTTTATCGTTGCGCATCTGCTGAAAGCACAGACCAGTACCCACCAGCACATCCAAGTGTATGGATTGACTACGGTGCAACAAATTCTTATAAAATGTTTGATGACATCATCGGTTCACAGACTGAATTTGATACAAGTTTAACTTTGAGACTTAGTGGATCATCTGTAAATTCAATTGCTTTTTTAAACATGGATGGAATTTCTTCTATATCAATAACACAGACGGATATGAATACTGGATTGATAATTTATGAAAACACAATATCTCTACAAGAGTTTGGGGTCTTAAGTCTGTACGACTACTGGTATAGACCTATTTCTTACAGAAGAGATTTAGTTTTAGACAGTCTTGGTTTTTCTACAGATGCAGAGTTAGAAATTACTTTTACATCTGGTGGTATTGGAAAAATCGGTGCAGTTGTTACTGGCTTATCTGACTATCTTGGGATAACTCTCTATGGCTCAAAAGTAAGACTAAAAGACTACTCAAAATATACTGTAGACGATTACGGAAACACATCGTTTACAAAACGCGGATACGCAAGAATAATAACTGGGCAAGTATTAATAGATACAAACTTAGTAGATGAAACAATGACAAAACTATCAGCACTTAGAGGTGGACTCACTCTTTTCGTTGCAGACGAAAGGCAAGATGGCTTCGCGTCAATGTCTACTCTTGGATACATCGAAGAGATAGAGATAGAACCAACAGCAAGTAAAACAAAATATCCAATCAAAATAATAGGAGTAATATAATGGAAATAACTACATTTATCACAGAGTACAGCGGAGATGTTCCAAACAGAGCTGGAGACACGCCAATCGTTTTTGCAGAAAATGTATATAGCTATCAGATATGGATAGATCAGAATTTTGTACCTAACTATAACCAATCAATTAGTGAAGTTAATCAAAAAATTAACGAAATAAAAACTTATAGCGAAGGTGTTTTTAATCAAGCAGTCGATGGTGGGTATAGCCAGGAATATATAAATGAAAATTTTCCTAGTAAATCTCAAACTTATCTAAAAGAAGAAGTTTACTCAAAGCTAGAAACGTACTCAAAAGAAGAAGTTTTTACAAAAGAAGAGTCAAAAGCATTGATAGCGAAAGAGGCATCTAACCCATTGACTACAACAAACCCAACAAATATAGGGGATATATGGGTTAATTCTCAAAGTGGAGAGATTTTCACTTGCACAGATAATACTACAGATACAAATGTTTGGGAAGGTACAAACGGAACAACTGTTCCTGCTCCTGCTACAGCTTCGGTATTTGGTAGAATTTGGAACATCACAGATGATGTCTATAAAAGAATAGGTTTGGATTTTGCAGATTTTGGAGTTGCTACCAAGCTTGAATTTGAGAACTGGTTAAGTCCAACTGCTGAGAGGGTAAACGACAATGATGTTTTCACTCCTAGTGATTTGACAAAAGAACTAGACACAAATACAAACTTGCCATTTAATAGCATAAAAAGAAAAGTAGTGTCTAATCTTGGACTAGTAACAGACTTTGACCATGTAACAGCTCCAAGTGCTACAGAACAAATAATGACAGAGATTCCAAAATGTTATTACGTAGATGTGACTGTAGTATCTGGTGGTAAAGAATATGATGTAAAACTTACTTCAATAAATCCATTTAGTGTCGATGCAATTGAAGACCTAGGATTTTTAAGTGTTGAGAGTATAACAGCATGGAATCCAACAACAGGAATATCATCTGGAACAATTAGTGGAAATGTGATTAGTTCTGTACTCCATCCCGCATTTGTTTGGCACGATGGAAGTGAAGCAGATTTCACATATGTAGGTTCTTTTTGGTCAGTTAGTGGTCGCTCTACTTTTGGTTCTGGCATAAGAGCCACTGCAAACATAACACTACCAACAGCAAGAACTCAAAACAAGGCATTTGGAACAAACTTCAATCAGCATGACATATGGAATAATGCACTTATTCAGCTCCTGGCATACATAGAGAGAGGATCAAACTATTTAGAGCAAAGTGGAACTAAGTGGGATGGATATAGTTGGAACTCAGGAGCAGGAAGTTACAACCAAGACAATGGCTTAACTATTTCGCTTGAAAACAAGACTGGTGTAATCCTTGATGGAAGCTCAAGAGTCATAGCAAACTCATATAGAGGTATTGAAAACTATCATTCTGGTCTTTGGGTATGGGTAGATGGAATTAATATAAACAGTGGAGTTTGTCACCTTGCAAAAGCTGGTTCAGTATTTGCCAGCGATACAGATGCCGCACCATACTTTTCTAGCGGTTATACAACTACAACTACTGCATCATGGAGAAATATAAACAAGTGGCAACCTGGAACATTTATACCAGATAACACTTCTGGTGGAACTACTAGCTCAAAAGTGTCTGACCAGATGTACGGAACAACAGGATGGCGAGTGCTGCGGTTCGGTGGGGGTTTGGCGAATCCTGGTCTTTCGGGTCTTTCGACTTGGCGTGGCGGCGATGCGTCTTCGAACTCTAATTGGGGGATTGTCTCTCGTGCGAGCTTTAGAAAATTTTTATAATACTAACTTAAAGGAAACTTAAAAAAATGAATATAGGGAACAAGGGGGAACGAGTGCTGCAATTCGGTGGGAATTTGACGAATCCTGGTATTTCGGGTCTTTCGACTTGGAATGGCAACAATGCTTCTTCGAACTCTAATTGGAATATTGTCTCTCGTGCGATTTTTTGTCAAACAGTTTTTAAAATCCTCCTTGTTTCCTTGGCTCTTGCCAAAACACATTACTATCTCTCTATGCAGATTAGTAGCTTACAAGCGAAACTTTGGGGAGGACAAAAGCTATGAAAAGAGTTAATAACCTTTTTGAGAAAATTGTAGATATAAATAATATTATCAGAGCACATAATAATGCTAGAAAAAATAAGGCTCACTATAATGAAGTAAAGATGTTTGATAGTGATCCATACTTTTATGCAAACAAAATAAGAGAGATGTTACTTGATGGTTCATGGATTCCATCTGATAGTATAAAATTTGAGACAACAGATAGTGGAAAAAGAAGACTTATAACAAATGTAAAATACTTTCCTGACAGAATAGTGCATCATGCAATCATGCAAGTTACAGAGCCAGTGTTTCAAAGTACATATATCAAAGATACCTATCAGAGCATAAAAAACAGAGGGTTGCACAAAGGTGCAGCAAGAGTTAAGTCATGGCTAAAGGATGAAGAGAATACAGAGTATTGTCTTAAAGTAGACATCGAAAAGTTTTACCCCAGCATGAAACAGCATATAGTGAAAAAGTTTTGTAGAAAAAAGATTAAATGCAAAAAAACTTTAGAGCTTCTTGATTTACTTATTGACTCAGAAGATGGTCTTCCTATTGGATTTTACTCTTCTCAGTGTTTAGGAAACTTTGTAGTGAGCTATATGGATCACTACATAAAATCTCTTGGTGCAAAGTACTACATAAGGTATGCAGATGACATAGTTATATTTCATAAGAGTAAAGAGTTTTTACATTTTCTAAGAGTAAAAATGCAGACATATATGAATGATGTTCTTGAATTAAAAATGAAAAGAAACTACCAGGTGTTTCCATTTAAAAAACGCGGACTTGATTTTCTAGGGTATAGATTTTTTAGAAAATATACACTCGTACGCAAGAGCATTGTTAAGAAAATGAAAAAATCTTTTAAAAAGAGTGTCAAAAACCTAAGTGATATAAGTAGAGTTATGAGTTATCTGGGATGGGTAAAGTGGGCTAATTCATATAATTTATTGAGGACATATGTGCCAGGTGTTTTAAATATTGTAGAGAGAGTTTCAAAGAGGATTAAGATTAGAAATCCACTCAGAAACATATATCTTTTACCTAAACCAAAAAAAGTTCAACTGAGCTTTAATTTTTAATAAGGAACAAAAATGAAAATAATTAGAAACATAAGAGCAAGCGAGAAGCAAGATGGCATATCTGAGTATGGAAATGAAGCTCATGTGCTTTTAAACGAGAGAGAGATTGATGTTGATGGAACTATTCAATACGAATATGACAAAGTGGTAGTTGCTAATTTTCAAGAGTATCACAATGTTTATGAAATTGCAGAGTTCTATTTTAAAGAAAATAACAAACAGGAATTACTTGATGAAATTTTAGTTACGACTATAAGCGGTAAAACTTTTTATGCTGATCCAATCAGCAGAACTGATTTGTCGGATGCAATATCAATAGCAGCTGAAACAAATCAAACATCTAAAGAGTGGAAGCTTAAGACTGGGTGGGAGATTGTAACTCTTGAAGAGATGAAGGAAGCAAGGGAGTTAGGACTTATGCGAAAGGGAGAGATTATTGCATCATGATTAAATATAGCGATTTAACAGATAATCAAAAAAGTCTTATTACTAATGGATGTGGTGCAAAAGGTGGATTTATAAACCCACCAGACTTCATCTTTAAAGCTTCATGCAATCAACACGACTTTTACTATTGGAGAGGTATGGATGAAGAGGATAGAAAAAAGGCTGATAATGCTTTTTATAAGTATATGAGAATTGACATATCAGAAGTTAGCTTTCATAAGAAACCATATTACCATCTATGGGCTTTTTCTTACTACTCCATGGTTAGACTTTTTGGAAAGAAGTATTTCTCTTATGCTTACAGATATAAAACTTTAGAGGACTTATTATGATTGAACATGCTGGAACTGTATCTGCAAAAGCTATTGCAACTGGTGGAATTGGCGTTGCACTTATGGCTATATTTAACGATGCAGAGGTAATGTTTCTCATTGTTACTGGGCTTTTTGCATCGCTAAGTTCGTACTTTTATGATTGGGTACATAGACATCCAAGAGTGTTTGGACTTAAAGAGATGAGTGAAGTTTTAAAATACTCTTTTTATGGATTGAGTGTGATTTTTATTATCTACTATTTAGGAAAAAATAATGGTCACGACTTTATAGATTTGCCATCATCTGCATGGGGTTTTATAGCTGCACTTTGTGCTGGTAGTGCTGTTCAAATGGTAGAGTGGTCAAAGGAACTACTAAGTAAATACATTACAAAGAAGGCTGGACTATGACTGAATTTATGATAAATCTAAGTCCCTATTTTACTTTAGGACTTATTGCATTATCACTTCTGTTTAAACTACACAAGAGAAGTGTGAGTACATTTATAACCATAGTGATGGCTGGTGTAATAGTAAATATGTTTTACTATGGAATGAGCGAGTGTGCAGTTATGATGTTTATACTATTTTTAGTTGTCATATTTTTTCGTGCAATGATAAAACCAGAAACTGATACATTTTTTATAAAAGTATATAAAGGTGAAGAGAGAAGAGGAGACACAAGATGCCATTAAATGCAGGAAGCTATGTTTCGATGGTTCTTGGATCATTTCTTATTATTGTTGGAATATATGCAAATATAAAAATATCTTCTCTTGAGAAAGACTTGGCTGTATCTCAGTCAGATGCTAGAGACTTTGAACTAAGTTTTAAGTCACTTATAAATGACTTTGAATCTCAAAGTGAATCTATAGAAAAAAATAAAGCAGATAAAGAAAATGCAGAGAAAAGACTAAAAGAGTTTCTATCTACTCCCGTAAGAGAAAGAGTAGTGACAAACACTATAACTATATACAAAGATATAAACACTACGAGGGAGGATAGAACTTGTGAAGATTACAAAAAGATTGAATCTAATACTTATGATCTTGATTGGAATAAGTAACACTGGATGTACTACGAAGAAAGTATATATTCCCGACCCAAAGCCTTATCCAGTTGAAGTTAAATGTGTGCTGCCAGAAGTGGACTGCAATAAGTACAAACATACACTTGACTCACAGCAAGAAGAGATGAAAGCTTGCATGGACGAGATGAGAAAAACTATGGAGATTTGTAGATAATGAAAAAAATACAAGCGATAAACAAAATATTTGAAGGTGATGGAAAATATGTTGGGGTTACTCCTCTTGGAAATATTATGTATCTAAAGGGAGATAGTATTCATTATGAAACTGATGGCTCACGAATAGAATTTGTTACAACAGACCACTTAAGTGCTGAAGGCTTTATAGTGGTTGAAGATGAAAACGATACAAGACAAAGACTATATAAAGCAAGAATGAAAAAGAGGAAGTAATAATGAAAAGTTTATATCTTGCGTTTTACTTAGTCTTTAGTGAAATATTTATGAGAGTTAGTTTATCAGGCAATGGCATAAAATCAAACAAAAGGAGATATAGATGATAAAGAGTAAATATTATAAAGTGCATGAATTTGTACCAAAAAGTTTCTATGAGGAGTATGGAGAGAAGGCTTGGAGATTTGTTCCTATTGCGATGATTGAAACAGCCGATACACTAAAAGAAAGATTTCCTCTTGGTACTATTACTATAAACAATTACTTTTGGGGAGGAAATAGAGAGTGGAGTGGGATAAGAACACCATCTAGTCCATATTACAGTGAAACATCTATGCACTCATTCGGTGCTATTGACTCAGTATATAGTCACTACACAGCAGAAGAGGTAAGAAACGACATTATATGCAATCCGCATTTATATCCTCATGTTAAAGGATTAGAACTTGGTGTTAGTTGGGTGCATACTGACTTTAGGAACGAGATAGATCTTATTTTATTTACTGCATAAAAATATTTATTGCTATGAAACTTGATTTGAAAATGCCGCGCTTAAACGAGCAGATGAGAATATTATTGTTCCTTTAAATGTATTATGTACTTGTTTTTTACTAAGACCATCTACTAATATTTTATTTTTACTGATAAACAAACTCAATGCTTTCTCTTCCGTATCTGAGAGAGTAGATACTCCCATATTGTTTATATAATTTCTTTTATTCATTTTATATCCTTAATGTATTATACTAAAAGTATATAATTTATCTTATAATATTAAGGGTATAAATAAGGGTAAAATATCAATTATTTTAATTTATACCCCTATTTTAAGTTCTAAGTGAGACAGTCAGAACCCACCACTTACTATAAAACTTCACAATATTTTATTATATTTCCACTGCATCTTTTACATCTGTAGCAGATAGATTTTCCATCTTTAGTTCTACAATGTCTAAAAAATCATTTTTAGTTTTTTCATCCATATTGTCTTTTAAAATCTCTAAAATGTACTCGATTCCATTCGCGTTTATTTTTTTAACACTTGCAAGATAGTGTACAAATGCTATGGATTTTATATCATTGATGGAGTATAACTTTTTTGCCTCTTTCTTTAAAGGTAGTAAACCTTTATCCTCGTACATCTTTAAAGTCCTAGGCTTAGCAGTGAGTATCTCAGCAACACTACTTAAAGGGAGAACATTTTTTTCATTATTTAGTAGAGCCATTAAATTCCTTTGTATAGTTTTGCTTCATTTGTATCGCTTCTTGAGCTGTGATATATCCGTTTTTGAGTGCTTCTTCTATACTCTTTAGTGATAAGTTAGTATCTTCCATTTTTTATCCTTTTTCTTTACTATAGTTTATAGTTTTAGTAAAAATAAGAAGTAAATTATAGAAACATAATACAAAAAATATGTAAAATAAATACATAAATTTTGTAAATATTTTACATATTTACTGTTTTCTTGTATATTTAAAATCTCTTAGTAAGATGACTTTATACTTGAAGTATAGTATCTGACATAGTATTAGGCATTTATTTAGAGAAATAATTAGACAAATTAAAGGAAATAGAATGATCAAAAATATTACAATTGCTCTACTCTTAATGGGAGTTTCATTTTTAGGAACCGGATGTTCAACTATGCATATGGGTTGGACAGCTGCAACACAACAACATAAACTTGATGACAAGGCAATGGATGCCTATGATGATATGTTTAGTGAGGTCGCAAAAAATGGGGACCCTGCAAAGGCAATGATGTTAGAATTCCCAGTAGAAGAAGATGTTACAAATCAGGATGTAGCAGACTCAATAAAATCTTTAGCTGAGAGCTACAACATGCGTATCACAGGTGACATCAAAATGTACACAAAAGATGATGCTGCACCAGAAGAGGTAAAACATGCAAGAATTATCTCACTATGTTCATTACATATTGCAAAAGTATTTTTAAATCATTCAAGATATTATGGTGGTTTTATGCCATGTAGAATTATGCTCATTGAGTATGGAAACGGAGATAGATTTTTAGTTACTATGAATATGACGCTCGCTATACATGGTGGTTTTCCACTTCCAAAAGAGATGCTTGAGCTTGGTCTAAAAGTGAAAAAAGCAATGGAAGAGATTCCAGCTCGTGCGGCAAGAGGCGATTTCTAAAAAATATTAAAAGTATGCTAGCCTTTTATGGCTAGCGCAACTTTACGAAAAAACTTAAAACAAGCATAAACAACGTTTCCTAAAAACTTGTTTGAAAAAATAAACTTCTGTAGAGAGAAAAAGACTCCTTCATACTTACATATGTTTAAAAGCATGTCAATAGCTTCTACTCCTTGAAAACACTTCCCATTATATATGAGTATGACTCCATCATCAAGAATAATGCCTTCTTTACACTCTTTCCAACTCTTATCTACTCTCGCGTCTAGTATCTTTATGTCAAAACACTTTTTGAGTTTTAAAATGTCTGCGTATCTATTGCAAAAGGGACAATCTCCATCATAGTAAAGAGAAATGCTCATCTGTTAAATCCTACTGAGTTTATTTGTTTGTACGTCTATCTGCTTACAAAACAAGATATCTGGGTGTTGCGCTTTAATGCTGTATCTATCAAGAACTGACAAGTTGGCGTTTTGCACAGTTGCCGTACAAAGTTGCCAAGGTTCGTGCGATATTTCACCTTTAAAACTAACTCCTAAATACTTGTTGGCAAAAAAGTACCTTTGAGTTGCCCAAAATGCGAAGGTCTCTTCTTCATAAACTTTTGCATCAGAAGTTATCGTGTACTGCGTTTGAAATTGTATCTTAGCATTTTTAAAAGAGGCAACTCTATTTTCTTTGTTTAAATACTTACTCCATCTATAAGGCAAGCCATAAAAAACTCTAGCTCCAAAGATGGAGATTAAGCTATCTACGTCAAGGCTCAAAAAGAGTACTCCTGGTCGGTTGTCATATCTTATGTAAGTTCTGACATTGAGTTCATTATAGTTCTTAAACCACACGATGTCACCTGTCGACTTATGTCTTACATTTGTCATATTCATAGAGACTAAACCGAGATAATACTTACCATCAAAACTATCAAAGGTACAATTTTTAGGAAGATATTTTTGCAAGACATTTATATCTTCAATCTCAAAATGTTGAAATAGAAGATTTTTCCATGTTTGTTTCCAACCTTTTTTCATCTGCTCTCCTTATATCGTTTATTTATAAAGATTATAAGAAAAGTTCTAAGATTTTAGTATGGCAAATTTGTCTTTTTAGAGGTCTCTTTAATCTAAAGGATGTAAAATACCACTTTAAATAAACTAGGCAAAAAGGTTTCTTGTGTTAAAAGGCATCACAACATTACTGCTCTTTCAATTTCTGGGAGAATGCATAGCAAAATTATTTGATCTATTAGTTCCTGGAGCAGTCATTGGAATGGTTCTGCTTCTTCTTTTTTTAATGATAAGAAAACGTAGTTTTGAGAGTTTAGATAATGCAGTAAGCTTGCATTTACGCTATTTGCCGCTTTTGTTCATACCTGCAGCTATGGGAATCATAACTCAAGTAGACATCATCTCAAAAGAGTTCTGGGCTATTAGTGTTTCGCTTGTGCTTAGTACCATTGTTGCCTTGGCGTTTAGTGCAAAACTTATGGATTATTTAACAAGTAAACAAGAGAGTAAAAGATGAATTTTGATGCTTTAGTAGAGTACATTTCTACTACGCCAATGATTTGGCTCATTTTAACTCTAGGCTCTTTTAAATTAGGGATAATTCTCTATGAAAAAGGGAACAAACATACTCTTTTACAGCCCATAATTGTGTCGTATGTTGTGATTATTACTTGCTTGATTGTTTCAGGCGTTTCGTATGCAGAGTATTTTAAAAGCGTTGAGATTATTCATTTTTTTCTAGGACCTGCAACTGTCGCTCTTGCTCTGCCTTTGTATAACAACTTAAAGCATGTCAAAAGTTTGCTTTTACCGATTTTAACAACGCTTTTCGTTGGAGGGGTTTTCTCCATTGTTTTAGCGATTTTTTTGTTGTGGGTTTTAAACGCGGACGTCTCGACAATCTTGTCTATGACTACAAAATCCATAACGGCACCAATCGCCATCATTACCTCTGAACAAATTGGCGCGATACCTTCTCTTGCCGTTAGTTTTGTGATTATTACGGGAATTATTGGGGCACTTCTTGGTACGACTATCTTTAAAATTTTAAAGATAAAACACGAAACCTCAAAAGGCTTTGCCCTTGGAGCAATTTCACATGGCATAGGAACAGCTAGAGCAATAGAAATAAGCGAAAAAGCAGCTGCATTTTCTGCCCTTGCTATGGGACTTAGTGGCATAGCAACAGCGATACTATTGCCATTAATCATTACATATATAAAATAGTGCCAATTCTTGGTTATACTTTAATTCTAAATAGGGAAATAATAAGGAGACGATATGATATCTTTTAAAGAAAATGAAATAGACGAAGACTATATAAACGACGATGTAACGGCAGATGATTATGACTACTCGAATGAGGAGTATTTTGAAGATGAGGATGCAGACTACAACTACGACGAGGATGAGATAGACTACTGTGACTAGACTCGATAACTATCTCGTAGAAACTGGGCAATGCGAAAGTAGAAACAAGGCTCAGACTATCATAAAAGAGGGACTCGTATCTGTCAATACAAAAGTTGTCACAAAGAGTTCTTTTAAAGTAGAAGAGGGCGATGAAGTTAGTATAGAAGAGTACAAAAAATATGTCTCACGCGCCGCGTTTAAACTTCTAGAGTTTTTAGAAGAACTCTCCCTTGATGTAAAAGACAGGGTCGCTTTAGATATAGGCTCTTCTACAGGTGGCTTCACGCAAGTACTGCTTGAGAGAGGCGTTAAAGAAGTAAGTGCTGTAGACGTTGGAACAGAACAACTCCACAAATCTCTTCGTGAAGATAGTCGCGTTTATGTTTACGAATCAACTGACATAAGAGCGTTTGAGTCACAAAAGAGATTTGATTTGGTGGTGAGTGATGTGGCGTTTATCTCTCTTCTTTACATTTTAGATGATGTAGATAGACTAGCGAGTGATGACATTGTCTTGCTTTTTAAACCTCAGTTTGAAGTTGGTCGTGAAGTAAAACGCGACAAAAACGGTGTAGTCTTAGACAAAAAAGCCATAGCAAACGCCATGACGAAGTTTGAAGATGCTTGTGCACTCAAAGGCTGGCGTTTAGTCAAAAAATCCCCTTCAAAACTTAGCGGAAAAGAGGGAAATGTAGAAGAGTGTTACTACTTTAAAAAGTAGTTTTATATGATAGATTTACCCATAAACGCAGTCCTAAAAGATGTTCAAACTTCTTTAGAAACAAACTCCCGTCTTATTCTTCAAGCTCCTCCTGGGGCTGGTAAAAGTACTCGCGTTCCACTCTCACTCTTAGATCCTCCATGGTTAGAAGACAAAATCATCATCATGCTAGAACCTCGTCGCGTTGCGGCTCGCATGGTTGCCACTCAGATGGCAAATCTGCTTGGCGAAGAGCTTGGAGAGAGAGTTGGCTATCAAGTAAAGATGGATAGCATTCATACAAAGAAGACAAAGATTTTAGTAGTGACTGAGGCTATCTTAGTTCGTATGCTTCAAGCTGATCAGACTTTGCAAAAAGTGGCACTTGTGATTTTTGATGAGTACCATGAGCGAAGTATTCATAGTGATCTGTCTTTGGCTCTTTGCTTGCAAGTCCAAGAGCTTCTTCGTGATGACTTGAAAATCCTCATAATGTCGGCTACCTTAAACGCACAAAAGATTTCCTCTTTACTTGGTGAGGTGCCTGTTATCACTTCAGAGGGAAAGTCTTATGAAGTGCAAATGAATTATCTTGACATAAAGTTAAGAGAGCCAGACCATAAAACAATGAACTCGCTTGTAGTAAAAACGGTGCTTACTTCTCTCAAAGATGACGAGGGAGACATTCTTGTTTTTTTACAAGGTGTCAAAGAGATAAACAAGTTACAAAAGTCTCTTAAAGAGTCGCTTATAAAGGGTGAGGTTTTAGTTCTTCCTTTGTACTCTGCACTCTCAAAAAACGAACAAGACAAAGCACTCTTAGCATCAACTAAAAGAAAAATAATCCTCGCAACAAACATAGCTCAAACCTCTTTAACCATAGAAGGTGTACGCATAGTCATAGACACGGGACTAGAAAAACTCTCGCGTTTTAACCATGCAAACGCCATGGACCATCTTGAGTCCGCGTTTATATCCAAAGACTCGGCAATACAACGTGCAGGACGAGCTGGACGACTGAGCCATGGAAAATGTTATAGACTTTGGCATGAACACAAAGCCTTACAAGAATCAACTAAGCCTGAGATTTTACGCTCAGATTTGAGTTCTTTGCTTTTAGATTTGGCCTTGTGGGGAGTGGAAGAGTTTGATGAGCTCTCATGGTTAGACATACCAAACGCAGAGGCACTTCGTGGCACAAAAGAGGTGCTTCAAGAGTTGCAGATGTTAGATGAGAGTTTTAAAATCACCGCGTTTGGAAAGGACGCTCTAAGTCTTGGAGTCCATCCGCGTTTTGCATATATGATACTCAAAGCAAACGAGATGGCTTGCGCTTATGAGGCCTCTCTTTTGTGCTCCCTTTTAAGTGAGAAGAGCATTTTAAAAGGCACGATGCGAGATAGCGATATATTGCCTGCATTTGAGCATCTTTACCATCGTGATTTTGATGCAAACTATGTAAACATTTTTAGAGCCAAAGAGGTTTTAAAGCAAGCCGATTTTTTCTACACTAAACTTAAAAAGATAAAAAAAGTTATGCCTTTAGAGTCTGCGTTTGATATGAGTAAACTCTCCATTTTACTTCTGCTTGCATATCCTGATAGATTAGCTCTAAGAAGAGCGAAAAATGACAACAGATATAAACTGAGTAATGGAAAAGGAACAATTCTTAGCCTTGAAGACTCACTCTTTAACGAGGAGTATTTAGTTGTAGCAAATCTAAACGCGAGTGTGAAAGACTCTTTTATAAATCAAGCACTTAGTATTTCGTTGGCTGACATAGAAGAGCATTTTGGTGCGTTTATAAAGACAAAAGAGAGCGTTACCTATAATCACGAGACAAAGAAGTTTGACATACGAGAGAGTCGATGTTTTTTAGAGCTAGAACTTAGCTCAAAACCTGTGCAGCTTAAACGCGAGCACAAGATGAAAGAGCTTCTAATGTCTCTTATAAAAACAGAGGGCTTGGCGTTTCTTACTTGGAGTAAAAAGGCAAAAAGTCTAAGAGACAGAGTAAACTTTATAAACAAGCACTCTGAGTTTAAAACAAAAGATTTTAGCGATGAAAACCTTTTAAAGACTCTTGGCGTTTGGCTCGAGCCCTTTATACAAAATGTAAAAAGCGTAAAAGATTTAGAGTCGCTTGAGCTTTACCCTATGCTTCTTGGAGTTTTGTCTTGGGAGGAGCAACAAAAGTTGGAAGAGCTTGCACCAAGTAGTGTAAAAGTTCCAAGTGGCTCAAACGTTTTCATAAACTATAGCGACATAAACAAACCCTCTTTGAGTGTAAAGATTCAAGAGATGTTTGGGCTAGAAGAGACTCCTAAAGTTTTAAACAATACTATAGCCTTACAGATACAACTTCTCTCACCAGCCATGCGACCCATACAGATAACCTATGATTTGTCTAGTTTTTGGAAAAACTCTTACTCAGAGGTGAGAAAAGAGTTAAGAGGAAAGTATAAACGCCACTACTGGCCAGAGAATCCTTATGAAGCGATTGCAACGCAAAAAACGAAAAAACATATGATGGCTCAAGAGAAGAAATGTTAAAATATCCTAAAAAAAGAGTTGAGGCTATATGAGTATTTATGCACTACAATCACCTGCAGGTGGTTTTTTAGATGAAGAGCTAGAGAGATTTAACAAAAAATTTGACGACTGGTGCATACAGTTTGATAACTATGAAGATGCAAATCTCATCGCTGAGAGTTTAGAGCATCGTGAGAGTGTTAATGTTGTAGAGATTACACCTCTGAGTTATCCGCAGTATTTTTTTCATACTCTCCAAGGCGACATTCATGCCACACGCGAGGTCAATGGAAAAATTATCTGTATAGTTGAGCCATATATGGGAACGAACTTTCGCCTTGCTATCTGCGACATTGAAACAAAACGCGTCAGACTTACAAACACCCGCTACAAAAATGTACTGAGTGTTGAGGGCGCTTTTGCCCATTATGAAGAGTAAATACTAGGCTTTTTCTGAGGGAAGTGCATAGAGGAGTTTTTGGAGTAGTCTTGAGAGTTCTTTTGACTCGCTTTGGCTTAAAACATCAAAGTATGCTTCATACTCTTTGGCAGCTTCAAATAAAGAGGACTTAATAAGCTCTTTACCAAGAGGTGTAAGACAGACCAACATACACCTTTTATCTTTTTTATCGGCTTTTCTTTTTACATAAGCTCTAGACTCTAAACGCTTAAGCATTTTTGTCATTCCACCTGAAGAGAAGATAGTGAGATCATAGAGTTGTGTAGGTGTAAGCTCATCATCATTTACATAAAGAGAAGCCAGAACATCTACTTCTGACTTGAGTAAATCATATTTTTCTTTATAAAAATTTTCAGAGTGTGCCAAAAGAGTCTTATGTAAAAGAGTAATAGGCAGTGCTAAAAGAAATGTCTCTGGTAAATAACCAAGCTTTACTTTTTCATAAAAGTTTGGAATAAGGTGATTGTTAGGAGTCTCTGTTTTCATTAGTAAAATTATAACACAAATTATATCTTTCTGGAAAGACAATATTAAGTCTCATTGTGATAATATCTCTCAAAATATAAATTTTAAAGGAGAACACTTGAAGGTTCTTATCCCTCTACTTTGTTTACCCCTTTTTCTTTACTCTTATGACTTAAAAGAGCTTGTAGATATCTCTTTGAAAAATAGAGTGGTTGAAGCGGCGAGTTTAAGTGTAAAAGCTAAAGAGAAAGCTTATGAAAGTACGAAAAGCGGGTATCTCCCCGATGTAAATGTTGGTGGAGAATACTTTAACACATATAACGAAACACCCGGAGCTGCACAAAATACACTTCGTGGAACTGCAAATCTAAACTACACGATTTACGATGGTGGTAAACGCGGTTCAGTTTATGAGCAACTTCTTTACAATGTCGATGCTGGTAAAGAAAATCTTGAAGCGGTAAAAAACACCATTTCGCTTGATGTGACGCGTCTTTATTATGAGTATCTCTCTTACATTGCATATAAAGATGCGACAAATGAGCAGATAAAACAGCTTGAGGCAGAGCTAAAAAGACTTCAGATGTATTTTGAAACTGGTTCTGTTACTCGCGATGAGGTCGATAAAATCGACTCAAGTGTAAAGATTGAAAAAGTAGTTTTAAATGAGATTGAGTTAGGAATACAAAGAGTTCTTTTTACACTTGAGTACTACACTACAAAAGAGGTCACAGATATCGAAAAAGGCTCTTCTGTAAGTTTAAACATGAACGAGAGTGTTGAGATGCGTCCAGATATAAAAGCACTTGAGTATGAAGCAAAGGCACTTATGTCAGATGCACAAAGTACAAAAAGTGCTAACTATCCTTCAGTCTACTTTGATAACACTTACACATACTCAGAGTACTACTTTGATGACAAGTCAAAACAGAGTGCATTCTTAGTAAATGAGCAAAATGTTGCTTCTTTAAATGTAGAGTGGAATCTTTTTGATTTTGGTTCTATCACAGAGGCTTATGAATCAAAACAGTATGATTACTTAAGCAAAAAAGCACTCTTAGAACACCAGATAAACAAGGCTGATGTTGATTATCGTCTAGCAAAAAAAGAGCTTGAAATTATCAAACTCAAGATAGCCGCTACAAAAGCAACACTTGATGCTGCATCTGCAACTTTTGCACTTATAAAGCTCAAGTATCAAAATGGAGCGATAGACAACGTTTCATATCTTCAAGCCTTGAGTGAAAAGTATGGTGCACAGCGTGTTTATGAGCAAGCAAAAAATGATTTAGAAATTAAAAAAGCAGAAGTGCTTTATTATAGTGGACACACTATCGAGGAGTATATAAAATGAGAAATATAGTTTTATCTTTAGCAGTTGCAGGATTGCTTTTAGTTGGTTGTTCGCAAGAGAGCAACTCCAAGAGTGCTACAACAAAACAGATGCCAGCCTTACCTGTAAAAGCCTTTGAAGTAAATCTAAAAGATACTACTTTTTCAAAAACATACTCAGCACTTTTGAAGCCTTACAAAGAGGTTGATGTTGTAGCTAGAGTAACGGGCGTTTTAGAAAAAGAGAATTTTAGTGAAGGAAGTTATGTTAAAAAAGGGACAGTTCTGTATGAGATTCAAAAAAATGAATACAGAGCGACTCTTAACTCAGCTAAAGCGATACATGCAAAGGCAGAAGCAAACTTTGTAAAGGTAAGTAAAGACTTTAAAAGAGCAGAGTATCTTTTTAATAACAAGGCGATAAGTCAGCAACAATTTGATGCTTCTTTATATGAGTTTGATGATGCAAAAGCGCAGCTCCAAGGAGCACAAGCCTCAGTAAACAAAGCACAGATAGAGTATGACTATACAACTATAAAAGCACCTATTAGTGGGCAAGTGGGTATCAGTAAAAGTGATGCAGGAGCGTTTATATCGACTTCAAACGCTACACTTACAACGATTACGGCTTTGGACCCTGTGTATGCAGAATTTTCACTTCCTAACAATGATGTACTACACTACCGTTCTCAGATTAAGGTTGGTGGCGAAGTGAGCATATCTGTAGGTGGACAATCTTATACTGGTAAGGTAGATTACATAGCTCCAAAGTTAGATGCTCAAACAGACACACTCTTAGTACGAGCCACTTTTAAGAACAAAGATAAGGCTCTTGTAATTGGTTCATATACAGAAATAAAACTCGATGGCTTTAGCTATAAAAATGTAGCAACAATTCCTCAGTATGCACTTATGAAAACGCCAGAAGCTACTCTTGTTTATGTTATACAAGAGGGTGGGGCTTTGAGTATGCAGCCTGTTGAGATTGCACTTGTAAAAGATGGAAACGCTATTATCACTTCTGGACTTAAAGCGGGTGATAAAATCGTAGTAAGCAATATCGCAAAACTAAGACCAAACTCAAAAGTTAGTATCATAGGCGGTAACTAAAATGTTTTCTGCTTTTTTCATTAAAAGGCCGATTTTTGCATCGGTTGTCTCTATAATCATTGTTCTTGCAGGGGCAATTTCAATATTTTCCCTTCCAATTTCAGAGTATCCTAGGGTTTCTCCACCTCAGATTGTTGTATCTACTTCATATCCAGGGGCAAGTGCTGAGACTATCTCTCAAACGGTTGCCGCACCACTAGAACAAGAGATAAATGGAGCAAAAGATATGCTCTATGTAAACTCAGTAGCCTCAGATAGTGGTTCACTTAGTATAAATGTCTTTTTTCAAGTTGGAACAGATCCTGATGATGCAAAAATCGATGTAAACAACAGAGTCCAATCAGCCCTCTCAAAACTCCCAGAACAGGTACAGCGTCAAGGTGTGAGCGTAAATGAACGCTCCCCAGATATGCTTCAGGTTGTTATATTAAATTCACCTGATAAAAGTAGAGACATTACCTTCTTATCTAACTATGCACTCATGAATGTTGTGGATGACTTAAAGAGAATAAAAGGTGTTGGTGATGTGCAGATTTTTGGTGCAAAAGATTATGCTATTCGTATCTGGATAGATCCTTTAAAACTTAAAAAGTACTCCCTAACTGTTTCTGATTTACTCAAAAGTGTTCGTGAACAAAATGAGCAGTATGCAGCAGGTTCTATAGCGGCTGAGCCAGTCTCAGGACATGAGATGTTTACATATACTATAGAGACACCTCCTCGTATGAGTGATCCAGCTCAGTTTTCAAACATAATTGTGCGTTCAAACGAAGATGGAAGTGCACTAAAGCTTAAGGATGTAGCGACTATAGAACTTGGTGCATTAAGCTACAACATGAAAACAAAGCTTAACAATGCTCCGGCAATTCCTGTGGGAATTTTCTTACAAAGTGAAGCAAATGCCGTAGAGACTGCAGCAGCAGTTCGTAAGGCAATGCAAGATGTAAGTGAGAATTTTGAGAGTGGCATTAGCTATAAAATTCCTTATGATATTACTGACTTTATTCAAGTTTCTATCAACGAGGTTGTGAAAACTTTTATAGAAGCTCTTGTTTTAGTTATTCTTATTATCTTCTTATTTTTACAAAACTGGAGAGCGACGCTTATTCCGATTTTGGCAGTTCCTGTCTCTATCGTTGGTGCGTTTGCTGGTATGTACATGTTAGGTTTTAGTATCAATCTTCTTACTCTTTTTGGACTAGTTTTAGCCATTGGGATTGTAGTTGATGATGCCATCATTGTTATAGAAAATGTTGAGCGACATATCTCTGATGGAATGAAGCCATATGATGCGACACTTCAAGCTATGAAAGAGGTTTCAGGAGCACTTGTTGCCATTGTCCTTGTTCTCTCAGCTGTATTTATTCCAGTGGCGTTTTTAGGAGGTCTTAGTGGTGAAATGTACAGACAGTTTGCTGTTACCATTGTCATCTCCTTAGCTATTTCTGGTTTTGTTGCATTGACACTTACACCTGCTTTGTGTGCGGTGCTTCTTAAGCCAACACATGCAAAACCAAACTTCTTTTTTAGAGGTTTTAATAGCCTCTTTGATTGGGCAACAAAAGGGTACACAAAGGCAGTCGCACTTACTATTCGTTATACATTTTTAAGTCTTGTACTTTTTGGCGGGCTTATCTATATCACTTTTGATTTGTTTACTGGTTTACGTACTGGACTTGTTCCTGCTGAAGATAAAGGGACTATCTTTGTTTTTAGTTTTAATCCACCAGCCGCATCTTTAAATAGAACGGATGAGTTGACTAAAGAGATTTATAACATTGTAGGAAGCGATACTGAAAATGTAAAAAATGTTGTGCAGTTTGCAGGACGTGACTTTACAAGTTCTACACTTAGAACGCATACTGCTGCGACTATTGTTAAGCTTACAGACTGGAGCCAAAGAACAAGACCAGAACAAAACGCTATAAACTTGACATCTGAGATAAATAAAAAGCTCTTTGCAACAAGTGATGGTTTCTCTTTTGGTGTTGTACCTCCTCCGATTCGTGGTATGGGTCTTGTTGGTGGTTTTGAGCTTTATGTTCAAGATAGAACAGGTGGTGATGTTGCAACACTCCAAAAGTATGTAAATCAAATCGTCGCAAAAGCAAAAGAGCGTAAAGAGCTTACTTCGGTGAGAACAACGCTAAACGCCAACATACCAAAGTATGAAGTGAGTGTAGATATAGAAAAAGCAAAATCTAAGGGTGTCTCTCTTGATCAAATCTACCAAACGCTAAATGCTACTTTTGGTGCGTTTTACGTAAACGACTTCAACCTTTTTGGTAGAACTTATAATGTAACTATGCAAGCAGAAAGTGAGTTTAGAAACGAGCCTGCAGACATAGAAAAAATCTATGTTCGAGGAAATGCTAATGAGATGTTTCCTCTAAGCTCTTTTGTTACACTCAAGCAAAAAGTAGGTGCGGACATTATAGAGCGTTTTAACCTCTTTAGTGCGGCAAAAATCTCAGGACAACCAAGTCTCGGTTACAGTTCAGGAGAGGCTTTAAACGCCATAGAAGAAGTAACAAAAGAGGTTCTTCCTGATGGTTATACTATCAGTTGGACGGGAAGTGCGTATCAAGAGAAACAAATCTCAAGTGCGGGAACTATGGCGTTTGTTATGGGAATCATCTTTTTATACCTAATCCTTGCGGCTCAGTATGAGAGATGGCTTATGCCTATCTCTGTTGTTATGGCAGTACCGTTTGCAATCTTTGGAGCAGTTGTAGCAACAAGTCTTAGAGGGACACAAAATGATATCTACTTTCAGATTGGGCTCTTAGTTCTTGCTGGACTTGCGGCGAAAAATGCCATCTTGATTGTAGAGTTTGCTATGCAAAGACAGGCGCAGGGTATAAAAATCATTGAGGCTGTGAGTGAGGCGGCAAAAATTCGTCTTCGTCCTATTATCATGACTTCACTCGCGTTTACGCTTGGTGTTATTCCACTTGCTATAAGTAGTGGAGCAGGGGCGGCAAGTCGTCATTCTATAGGAACAGGAGTTGTTGGAGGTATGCTTGGAGCTACTTTCTTAGCGATTGTGTTTATTCCTCTGTTTTATATTTTGATTTCTAAGTTAAAAGGTAAAGAAGAAGAAGTAGTAGAAAAAGTAGAAGAGCTTGAAAAAAAGTAAACTCTAAGTAGACTCAAGAGTTACTCTTGAGTCTTAGTCTTATTTTTTCTTTGGCATTTTTATAACGAAGTAATCACCCTCAACATAGTTTGTAATCTTGGACTCTTCTACATCTTTTGGTATGGCATACTCTTGAAAAAATGAGCGAGAGCTTTGGTAGTAGCCATCTTTGTCATCTTTTGTGATTTTGATGCTCATTTGTAGACTTAGCATATGGTTTTCTATCTTAAAGTCTATGTTTTTAGCCTCAGCACCCTCAAGTTTTACTCTCTGTATATAAGCACTTTTTGTCTCTTCAAAGAGTGGTTTTGTCTCATAAAGTTTCGGGTTCTTTTTTTTCTGTTCTAGTAAAAATATATTTCTCTCTTTGAGCTGTTTTATTGCCTTTTCATACTCTTGTATGATTCTGTCATTTCGCGCGACTTCACTGTTTAAGTGAGGGACATAAGTGCCTGATGCATAAAGAGTAGCACCAGCAACTAAAGAAGTAAGTAGTAGTTTTTTGAACATAATCTATCCTTTGTATTGAAATATAAAAGAAAATTTTATAACTTATATGTAAATCAAAATCCAATATTTGGATAACGATTAAACAATGAAATTGCTTTACCCATTTAAGTCTTACTTGCTATAATATCGCAAATAAAAAAGGTAAATATAGAAGATGAATAGAGAAGACGAGTTATCCAAACTAGGTTCAACAGAGACGGAGTATAAGTATGAGTACTCCCCCCAACTGCTTGAGACTTTTGAAAACGCTCATCAAGGGAACGACTACTGGGTGACTCTAAACGCGGATGAGTTTAGCTCTCTTTGTCCTATCACAAATCAGCCTGATTTTGGAACGCTTATCATCAACTACATTCCTGATGTGAAGATGGTTGAGAGTAAATCACTCAAACTTTACCTTTTTAGTTTTTTAAATAATGGCGAGTTTCATGAAGATGTTGTAAACAAAATCGGTAAAGATTTGGTCGCACTTATGGAGCCAAAATATCTTGAGATAGTTGGACTATTTTATCCTCGTGGAAACATCAGCATTCACCCGCGTTTTTTCTACTCAAGCACCGATGAAAAGTACAAAGAGATAGAACGTCATAGGTTTTTAAACGCAAATATAAATCCACAAAGAGTAGGCTAATGAAAGTAGTAAAAATTCATAGTGGTACAAGAGTAGAGTTTCATTCAAACGAACTTCTCTTTTTAGCCCAAAGCGGACAGCCTTATCGTGGTTCTCTTTATCTGCGTTTTGAGTCTATGGGTGAGAGTTTTGATACGGTTGATTTTAAACGCTACATTACGAGTCTGCGTTCTCAAACACTAAACGCAGAAGACATCGCATATGAGATTTACTCGAAGATAGATAGTGCTATAGAGTCGAAAGACCTTGGTATTGTGGTGGAGTTGTCCGCTCGTGGAGGTATTTCACAGCGTTTGAGCTATGGGTATGAGTTTAGTGTAAGCAAGAAAAATAATATATTTCAGGTCGGATAAATGAAAAACATAACTGCAATTGCAATCGGTGGTTTTGATGGAATGCACCTTGGACACCAAGAACTTTTTAAGGAGTTAGGAGAGAATGGATGCATAGTTGTCATAGAGACGGGTTATGCAAATCTTACTCCAAAAAAAGAGAGAGAAAACTTTAGTAATCATCCTTTTCTTTATATAGAGTTAGACACTGTTCGTCATCTTGATGGAGAAGGATTTGTGGCGTTTTTAAAAGAGAAGTTTCCAGCCTTACAAAAGATAGTAGTTGGCTATGATTTTCATTTTGGAAAAGATAGAAAGTACTCTTATGAGGACTTGAAAACTCTTTTTGAAGGAGAGCTTGTTGTTGTTGGAGAAGTCTCTCACAATGGGGACTCCATACACTCTCATAAGATTCGTGCAAAACTTATCATTGGTGACATTAAAGTTGCAAACAGCTTTTTAGGACACAACTATACTATAAGAGGTCAGCATATAAGCGGGCAGGGCATAGGAAAAAAAGAGTTAGTTGCAACTATAAACATAACTACAAATGGTTTTATCGTACCAAAAGAGGGTGTTTATGCCACACTTACTCGTATAGACAATGAAGAACATTATCATCCTTCTGTATCCTTTGTAGGGCACCGTGTTTCAACTGATGGAAGTTTTGCTATAGAGACGCACATACTTGATGGAGAAGTCTCTTGCAGAGAAAAAGCGGCTATTAGTTTTGTAGAGTACTTGAGAAAAAATGAGAAGTTTGAAACACTCACAGAGCTAAAAACTGCCATAAAAGCAGATATAGCTAAAGCGAGTAAAGAGCTAAAGTTTTTACAACTTTAGTCTTTTCCAAAGAGTGAGATTTTTTTGATTTCACCTATGAGTTTGTTGTAGAGGTTAAATCTTCCAAGAAGCCTACGAAGTATGAAACGCTCAACAAGTCCTATGATTGGGATGATGATTAAAAAGAGTATGAAAAGTGCGATTAATAGTGTCACGACATTGAGCGTTCCCTCTGGATTTCCTGAGAAAAATAGGTTTTCTGTATTCATTCCAAAAAATCCTACGACAAGATTTAGTGGCAAAAAGATTCCTGAGAGGACTGTCAGGGCATAGATGTTGTTGTTCATCTTGTCATTTTTAAGTGAGTTGTAGTAGTTGTAAAGAGTGTCTAGTTTGTTTGAGTTTAAAGACGAGAGTCTTTGGTAACGCTCTATATGTTCTAAAATATTTGCAAATTGATGGTCTGGAAAAGTTGCATTTTCAGAGTAAAAACGAGTATATTTTTTAAGAGACTCGTAAGCACGCTCTAACATCCTCTCCATTCGTGTTATATCTTTTTTAAGGTCAAACCATAGATCTAAAAAAATGGGCGAGAGTTTACGCATGTAAAGATCATCTTCAAGTTTATCTATCTCGTCTATATAGTGCATGATAAGTTTTTCACTTTTTTCAAGTTGTGTGTCTATAGAGATTGCTACAGATTCATGCCCACTATTTAAAAGTTCAAACTCTTTTGTCTCTCTTATAAATTTATAGTTTTGTGCATCTGTAAAAAATATATAGGGAGTTGAAACCCCCACAAGTCCATCCTCTTGTAAGTCAAAAAAACGGGTAATAAGTAGTGTGTAATCATCTGTTGTAAAAAAGTAAGATGAGTGCTGTTCATTCATTATGTCATTTTTGTGTAGAGTATTTATTTTTGAAAAAACATTTGACATATTTGACTCCTAAAGTCTCTAATTTTTAGAAGTATAGTATATTAGGCAAGAGTATTTAGATACAATTTAAAAAATTAAGGAAAGAAAATGAAAAAAACTATTTTATTACTCATATTTTTGTGTCTGCTTTTTGGTGCTTACCTCTACTTTTATAGTATGGAGTTAACATACAGTAGTTCACAAGAGATGATGGAATGGGTTTGGGACAAAGCGAATGTTGGAATGTTTAAAATCGGTGAGACTTCTGTAAGTTTTGTCAACTTACTTATTGCTATTTTTATCTTTATGTTTGGGGTTTTTATAGGGAAAAACTATAAGAATGTAGTGAGCAAAAAGATGCAAATAGGCTCAAGTGCTAAACTAGGAACACAAACTCTCATAGCAAACATGGGCTACTATGTGATTATAATCATCTCACTGAGCATATCGCTCAACTTTTTGGGTATCAATCTCTCTTCTATCGCGTTTATAGCGGGAGCTCTCTCTGTTGGTATCGGTTTTGGTCTGCAAACTATTGTCTCTAACTTTATTTCAGGACTTATTTTGATGTTTGAACGCAGTATCAAGATAGGAGATTATATTGAGCTCTCAGAAGAGCTTAAAGGAACAGTAGTAGATATAAGAATGCGCTATACAATGATAACGACAAATAGTAATATGGATGTTTTAGTACCAAACCAAAGTTTTATCCAAAACAATGTAATAAACTGGACAATGAATGATCAAATATGTCGTTTTGATATCCCTTTTGGAGTTGCTTATGGAACAAATCCAAGTGATGTAGTTGAGATAGTTCTAAACAAAATTAATGAGTGTGGACTCGATATCATTTTCACTTCTAAAGAAAAAATGACAAGAGTTATAATGACGGGAATGGGTGATAGTAGTGTGAATTTCGAACTCAATGTTTGGATACAAGGGCAATCGACTTTAACACCTAAAGGAACGACTTCTAAGTTTTTAATTCTTATTTATGAAGCACTCTATGAGAGCAATATATCTATACCGTTCCCGCAAATGGATATCTATGTAAAAGAGCTTCCAAAGAGTAGTTAAGCTATAATCGCACTTATAATAAGGAAGACCTACAATGCAAAGAATATATTTAGAAGAACGCGAGCCAATCCACTTCAAGTTTGAACAAAATCAAGATGATTTTATAGTTGATGAGATAGGACTAAAGTGGAAGGGAAATGGAAACTACACCATTCTTCACATAAAAAAAGTAGAGATGACTACTTGGGATATGGTAGCGGCGTTTGCGGCGTTTTTGAATATAAACGCAGAGAAAATCGGTTATGCGGGTCTTAAAGACAAACATGCAACAACAACTCAATTTATCTCTGTTGAAGCAAGATATGAAAAAGAGCTCAAAAAGTTCAAACATCCTCAGATAAAAGTGATAGGCTGGACACGCCACACTCACTCGATAAGAATGGGAGATTTAGAAGGTAACCGTTTTAGAATCAACCTATTTGAAGTGAACCAAATTCAAGCAGGACAAATTGAAAAGCTTGCAAAAAAAGCTGAAAAGCTTGGTCTTCCGAACTACTTTGGATACCAGCGTTTTGGGCGTAATGGAGACTCTATAAATCAAGCCAAAGAGATGATTGATGGTGATATAACTATAGAAGACGCAAAGCTTAAAAAGTTTTTGATATCAGTTTATCAGAGTGTTTTCTTTAACGAGTGGCTTGCAGAGCGTGTTATGCTAAGTAGAGAACAAAATGATAGTAAGTTTTTACTTCTTGAGGGCGACTTGTATCAAGACTCAAATGGAAAACTTTTTACACCTAAAACGCCACAGCAAAAAGATTTTGAAGCACACAAAGTTGTTCCAACAGGATTACTATGTGGTCGTGGTGTATATCGTTCTCGTGATAAAGCTGGAGAGATAGAAGCAAAGTATGATGATGGGTTCTTATATGAAAAAGGACTACGTCGTGAAGCGATAATCTTTCCAAAAGATATAGAGATGAAGTACGATAACAACTTCGATAAAATGAACATAGCATTCACTCTACCAAAAGGTTCTTATGCGACAGTTTTTCTAGAAAATATAGCGAGTAAAGAGTTTAAAGCAAAAAAGATAAAAGTAAAAGCTAAAAAATAGCTTCTACTTTCTATGTGCTACGAAGCTTGCATAGACTTCTTGAAATCCTGTTTCACTAGAGTGTTCAACAGCTTGCATTGTTTTAGTGGCTTTTTCATATTCACCAGCTCTCCATAATTCAACTGCCTCTTTTGTTCTTTGGTGAACAGTAACATGATGTGCACTAAGACTTGTAATGGTTTTTGAATCATCTTTGATTTTTTCTTTATTTGTAGAGAACCACTGACCAAATCTACATGAGTTTTCATCCCCTAAATTAGACTCTTCTGCATTGATAAAGAAGTTGTATCCTTGAAGTTTAAAAAGAATATGGTCAAGTTTTCCTGTACCAATTCCAACTTCATTTGTTATGTTTTCAGTTACATTGTTAATACGCTTTGAGTTGGAGATAACATAGTTGAGTTCTTCAAAGAAGGAGTTGAGAGTTTCATTCATGTTATCTGTGTTTTCTCTAAACATAACTGATATATCTTGTATTTCTGAAGTGTTTTGTTTAAGTTGACCTATACTTATCTCTACTTCTTGAGTTGCTTTTTGTGTGCGTTCTGCAAGTTTACGTACTTCATCAGCAACAACGGCAAAACCACGACCATGTTCACCTGCACGAGCAGCTTCTATGGCAGCATTAAGTGCAAGTAGGTTTGTTTGGTCTGAAATATCTTTGATAAGGTTGATAATCTCACCAATAGAACCTACACTATTATGTAGAGCAGATGCACCATTATCAAGAGTCATCGCTTCTTGAGCGATACTTTCTATAGAACTACTAATACTTTGTGATTCTATCTGAACAGTATCAATACGTTTTGCTGTTTTTGTGTTTAAGTCGCCTGCTTCAAGGAGTTCTTCAATCGCTGCTTCCATAATTTCACGAGTATAGGAAACACCATCTTTATATGATTTTAGTAAGAGTTGCATGATGGCTTCTTTTGCCTCTTCTTCTTCATGTACTTGTGCGAATTTTGTACTCTTTTGTTTTTCATTCATAAGCTCTATTTTTAGAGCATTGAGCTCATCTTCAAGTGCTTGATTTTCTTTTTCTAAGGCTGAAATTTTTTCTATATCTTTTTGATTTTTACCAAATAGTCCCATTTACTGCTCCCTGTAATAATAGGACATAATACCATAAAATAACAGCTATATCACACTTTGTATTTTACCACTCTTCTTCATCATTTATTTCTGAATCATCATAAGGGTCCATATGTATAAGAATATGACACTTTTTATCCTCAAAAATTTCTTTGATTTGAGCTTCTACCTTGTCAGAAACTAAGTGCGCATCATAAAGGGAGATACTTACACTAAAAACTGCATGAACAGAGATAAAGATATGTGAACCTGACTCTCGCGTTTTTAAGAAGTGGTGAGCCTTTATAGCTGGTTCATCATCTAGAATTTTTTCTATCTTTTTTCTATCTTCTTGTGGTACTGCAGCATCTAAAAGCATAAGAACACCTTCTTTTACTATAGGTATAGAAGAGTAAATCATATATATTGCGATACCAATACCTAAAATAGGGTCTACTAATTGCTCTCCTGTGTAGTGAATAGTTGCAAGTGCCAATAAGACTGCACCATTTGAGAATAGATCTGTTTTGTAGTGTAAGGCATCTGCTCTAATGACCATGTTTTTTGTCTTTTTAGCTACATAAGAGAGAAATATAACAAGACCACTTGTGATGATAATTGAAGCTATCATGACATAAATGCTCTCGGCAACATGTTCCATGGCCTTTGGATGTACAATCTTAGTGAGCGCTTCATAAAGAATAAAAAGACCAGATAAAGAGATGACAGTCCCTTCAATAACTGCGGCAAGTGGTTCTATTTTGCTTCTTCCATGGTTGAAGTTAGAATCAGGATTTTTCTCGGTTGTTGTGAGAGCAAAGTAGTTAAATAGTGATACACTTAAGTCTAAAAAAGAGTCGATAGCAGAAGCAAGAACGGCGATACTTCCACTCAAAACTCCAACTATCATTTTTATAGTTACAAGTACAGCTGCAACTGAAGTTGAAACGATAGTAGCTTTTTTTTCTAAACGCATTGAATTACCCTTAAAGATACTTTTTAGGTACAATTGTATTTAAATAAACATATTATAGTGATTAAAATGAACCTAAAAGATTTAAGAGTAGAACGACAAAAGTGGATGACCTGGAAAAATATAGCTCCACTTCGTGAGATAGTAGATAACTTACAAGATTTAGAGTCAAATATAGAGTTTGGTGACATAGTAAAAATAGATGCAGCCTTTGATGAAAAAAAGATATTTGCAGATGCTAAAGCACTTATGCCTTGGAGAAAAGGTCCTTTTCAACTAGGCAAACTTTTTATAGATACGGAGTGGCAGAGTAATATTAAATACAATCTTCTTCGTCCCTATTTTGATTTAAAAGATAAGAGAGTTGCCGATATAGGCTGTAACAATGGCTACTATATGTTTCGCATGCTTGAGGATCAACCAAAAGCTCTCGTAGGTTTTGACCCATCACCTCTATACAAAACACAGTTTGATTTTATAAATCATTTTGTAAAGAGCGATATCGTCTATGAGCTTTTAGGTGTAGAACATCTTGAGTACTATGAAGAGAAGTTTGATACCATCTTCTGTCTTGGTGTTTTGTACCATAGAAGTGACCCTGTGGCAATGCTAAAGCAGCTCTTTAAAGGTCTAGATAAAAAAGGTGAAGTGATACTCGATACCTTTTATATTGAAGGTGAGGGTGAGATGTGTTTGTGTCCAGAGTCAAGTTACTCTAAGATACCAAACATCTACTTTGTCCCAACTATAGGAGCTTTGAAAAATTGGTGTCTTCGTGCTGGTTTTGACTCCTTTGAACTCCTAGAGACTTCGGTGACAGACGCGAGTGAGCAAAGAAAAACTGAGTGGATAGAGGGACAATCTTTAGAAGACTTTTTAGACCCAGATGACAATACTAAAACGGTAGAGGGGTATCCAGCACCTGCTCGAGTATATGTAAGATTAATAAAGGATAAAAAATAATGGCAAATGAAACAATTGAAGATAAAGACTTAGAGATAGATGATTATAGGGAAGAGGACGAACCAGTTATCATATCAACACATCAGAGAATTAATCAAGACCTGAGTGGTGAAGTTATTAAACTTGAAAAAGGTTATGTTGAACTAAAGCTTACTACAACAGCTGAAATGGTTGCAGATGATGTTGGTCTTGTTCATGGTGGTTTTATTTTTAGTGCCGCTGATTATGCTGCTATGCTCGCTGTTAATGAGCCAAATGTTGTTTTAGTTGGAAGTGATTGTCAGTTTTTATCACCTGTAAAGTTCCATGATGTAGTTGACGTCATAGCAAGGGTTCGCCACAAAGAGGGACGTAAACGTAACATTCATGTTGAAGCATTTGTTTTTGATATTAAAGTTTTTGAAGGAGAATTTAAAACAGTAATCACTGAGAGACATGTTTTAAAACTTAAACTTTTAGATGAGAAAGAAGAGGAGAAAGATACTCACTAGAAGCTATTTTGTAGCAGTGAGTAAAAAGACTCCAAAACTTCTATGTGGTTTTTCAATTATATTGATATTTTCAAATGTCACATTTTTAAAACCGCACTTTGTAGCTACCTCTAAAAGTGTTTTTTCCTCAAAACCAAAGTGAAAAACACCTGTATTGTCTGAATGAAATGTACCATCTTCTAGTTCTAAGTCTGCGATAGCTATAAATCCATCCTCTTTTATATTTTGATAAATAGTAGTAAAAAAGAGTTCTAAATCTTCTATGTGATGTAAAGTCATAGAGCTGATAAGAGCATCAAAAGAGCCTTCAAGAGGAGTCGCTATGATGTCTTGAAGAATAGGCTCTATAAAAAGTTCATCAGAGTTTTTCTCTTTGACTTGATCAAGCATTTTTTCTGAGGTGTCAACACCATAGACTTGCTTCACCTTTGGAGCAATTTCAAAACCCAAAAGTCCAGTACCTACACCAAAGTCAATGATTTCCATTCCACTATGAAATGCATGGCGTTTAGCGATTGCTTGTGCAATTACCAAGGCACCGTTTACTCTTGTAGAACCTTTATCCCAGTCTTGTGCTTTTTTGTCAAAGTGGCTCATAGTGTACGCATCCAGTAGTCAGTGTGTTGTTGCTCTTGTTTTATAGTTGTTGTTCCACCATGTCCAGGATAGAGTGTTTTGTCAAAATCAAGCTTTTTAAATTTTTCAAGAGACTTTTTCATATCTGCTGGAGAAGAGTATGGAAAATCCGTGCGCCCAATACTGCGTTCAAAGATAAAATCTCCACTAAAGATAGCATCGCCGATTTCTATCATTGAACAACCTGGGCAGTGTCCTGGAAAGTGATGAAATTTTACTTTTGTACCCTCAAAGTCAATAGTCTCATCAGGTTCGACAACTACATCAGGAACTGAAGGCGGTAAACCCTCTACCCAATCACTAGCACTTAAAAGCATCACATCTCCTTTTGGAGTGTAGAGTTTTAGTCCAAGCTTATCTTGTAGTTCATCATTTGACCAGACATGATCAAAATGTCCATGAGTATTTAAAATAGCGACAGGATTGGTAACATTTGCTAGTACCCATTCTGTAGCGTTTACACCTGGATCGATGATAAAATCTTTTCCATCAATAGTCGCAATGTAGCAATTTGTCTGGTAAGGACCCATTGGTTGAACTTTTATAGTCATATTTATCTCTTTTTTACTCAGATTATAGCATGATACTCTTATGAATTTTTTTAATGAACTAGAGCAAATTTTAGAAGCAAAAGACCCTAAAGAAAAGAGAGAACTCTTTAGAAGTTTTTATACAGAGTACACAAAGGGTAGTGTGACATTTGAAGAGAATTTTCAAGCCAAAGAGTTTTTAGAGCCCTCATACTCAGGTATCTGTAAAATTATAGCACCTCAAAATGTTCCCAAACGCAAGAACTTAACTACAAAAGATGGACAGATAAATCTACTGCATGCTATCGCTCACATAGAGTACTCAGCCATTGATTTGGCACTTGATGGAGCCTACAGATTTCAAGGTTTACCTAAAACATATTATGATGATTGGCTCTGTGTTGCAGATGATGAAATTAGACACTTTTTAATGCTTGAGGAGCATCTGCAAGAGTTAGGTGCAGAGTACGGAGATGTAGAGGTTCACAATGCTCTGTTTGAGGCGTCGCAAAAAACACAGACTCTTTTAGAGAGAATGGCGGTAGTTCCAAGATACTTAGAAGCAAATGGACTTGATGCAACACCAATGATACTTACAAAGCTAAAAAAACTTCCAAAGAGTGAAATGTTGGAAAAAATTATCAAAACATTGGAAATTATTCTCTTTGAAGAGATAGATCATGTCAAAAAAGGGGATGTCTGGTTTAACTATGTTTGTGAGAAAGAGGGTGTTTCAAATGAGGTCTATTTTGAGATTATAGAGAAGTACTATCCTCAAGGTTTTTTAAGAGCAAAAAATTTAAATACAAAGGCTCGAAAAGAGGCTGGTTTTAGTTGTAAAGAACTCAACTTTATGGCGAAACGCCAAGTGTGTTAACTTAAGCCTCTATTTGTTACCAAACTTAGTTATAATCAAGATTGTTAATAAATTTTAAAGGTTCTCACTAAAATATGAGTAAATATTCACAAATTACAGAGTTCTTAGGACATTTTTTAGATAATGAAGTAAGAAAAACTGGAATACAAAAAGTTGTTGTTGGGCTTAGCGGTGGACTTGACTCCGCTGTTGTTGCAGTACTTGCTCAAAAAGTTTTTGGTGATGACTTATTATGTGTGAAAATGCCCTCACACTACTCTTCACAAAGCTCACTTGATGATGCAGATGAGTTATGTAGGGATTTTAAACTTAGAAGTGAAGTAGCTTCTATAGAACCGATGCTAAGAGCATATGAGCAGATGAATCCAGACCTGGATAACTTAAGAAAAGGAAACTTCTCTTCTCGTATGAGAATGTCTACACTTTTTGATGTTTCAGCTCGTGAAAATGCTTTGGTTTTAGGTACGAGCAACAAGAGTGAGTTGATGCTTGGATATGGAACACTTTATGGGGATTTGGCATCTGCACTTAATCCTATAGGGGACTTATATAAGAGTGAAGTATTTGAACTTGCAGAGTACTTAGGTGTGAGTAAAAGTATCATAAAAAAACCACCCTCTGCAGACTTGTGGGATGGACAGAGTGATGAGGCAGATTTAGGTTATACTTATGCTGAATTGGATGCAGCTATGAAACTTTATGTAGAAGATAGAATCTCAAGAGATGAGATAGTCAAACGCGGAGTAGATGCAAAGATGTTAGATATGATAATACAAAGAATTTTTCGTAATCACTTTAAACGAAAGATGCCAGTGATTGCAAAACTAACATCAAGAACGCTCAACCATGACTTTAACTATCCTAGAGACATAACGCTCTAGATAAAAAACTTAATATCTTGGGCTTCCTGCCGAAGGAAACCAAGTGTTAGCGTAAATGGCGGAATAATTTCCGACATTGTGAAATAAGATGAAGAGGTTACCTTCATTTTATGAAATAAAATTAAGGAAAAATAATGAAAGAGTTAAAAATACCATTTTACAAATTTGAGAGCTCACGTGATGCACATTCAAATGTAAGTGATGCACTTGATGGTGAGGATATAAAGCAAGTAGAACTCCTAGAAGAAGAGTTTTGTGAGTATATTGGCTCAGAGTATGCTCTTGCTACTTCACATGGAACATCTGCACTTCATTTAGCAATGCTTGCACTTGATTTAAAACGCGGGGATAAAGTTATCTGTTCAGTCAATGCTCATCCAAGTGTTCCTGAAGTTGTACGTCATTTTGATGCAGAGCCTGTCTTTATAGACATTGAAGAGGGTTCTTACAACATCAACCTTAACAAACTTGAAGACTACTTAGAAGACAACAAGTCTAAAAAGCTTAAAGCTGTTATTATTACTCATGTTGGTGGTGTAAGCGTTGATCTTGAGAGAGTTTACTCAATGGCTAAAATTTATGATGTAAAGATTGTTGAAGATGCGAGTGATGCACTGGGTGCTACATACAAGGGCGAGAAGATTGGTTCAACTGGTGCAGACATAGTATGTTTTAACTTCTCTTCACATCTGAAGAAAAACATCTGTAATGGTGGAATGCTTGTAACAAATGATGAGGATATCATTATAAGAGCACGCCTGCTTGCAAACCATGCGATTACACGTGATGCAAGTGCTGCATTGGAGTATATTTATGATGTTGTAGATATTGGAAATGATTACTCTTTAAGTGAGTTAAACGCGGCGTTTATTCGTGCACAGATCTTAGAACAAGATAAAAATATTATACGTCAACAGGAGATAGCTAAAGAGTATAGTGAAGCGCTGAAAGATGTAGCACATGTAAGTATTCCAGTAAGTAGCTCTGATGAGAATCCTTATGCTTTATATATTATCAAGATAGATAAAAACCGTGACTCATTTGCTTTAAAATTAAGAGAAGAAGGGATTGGCACAGGGCTACACTATATCCCATTACACTTACTGAGCTACTATAAAACAAAATACTCTCTACGTGTAAATGATTTTCCAGTAGCACTTCGTTCTTTTCAACAAGTACTCTCTTTACCAATTTATGCAAGCATGAGTGATAAAGATGTACAAACTGTAATTGCAACTATCAAAAAAATATCTAAAACAAGAGTTTAGTAAAAGAGTTGAAAAAATCACTTGTATTTTGGGTTGAAGAGTACTTCTACAACCCAACTCTTTTTCAAAAACTTCTCTCCTTTCTACTTCTTCCTATATCTTGGCTTTACTGTTTTGTAATGTATCTACGTTTTATAAGTAAAACGCCAGAAGATTTTGGAGTTGATATTATCAGTGTTGGAAACCTAAATGTTGGTGGAAGTGGAAAAACACCACTAGTAACCGCACTAGCTTCAAAATATGAAAACGCCGCTGTAATTTTACGTGGATATGGAAGAGAGTCACAAGGTCTATATCTTGTAAAAGATAGAGAAAAGATTTTATGTGATGTTAAGATAAGTGGTGATGAAGCAATGATTTATGCACATAAGTTGCCAAACGCCATAGTAATTGTAAGTGAAGATAGAAAAATAGCGATACAAAAAGCTAAAGAGATGGGTGCAAAAATCATTTTTTTAGATGATGCTTACTCCAAGCACGATATAAAAAAACTTGATCTTCTGATAGAAGTGAAAACACAAAACAATTTTTGTCTTCCCTCTGGTCCATTTAGAGAACGACTCTATGAGAGTAAAAACGCAAGAGTGCTTGTAGAAGAAAAAGATTTTAAAAGGGTAGTGACACTTAAAGATAGATGTGATAAAATGTCGCTTTTAACTGCCATAGCTCGACCACAAAGACTAGATAAATATCTGCCTGAAGTTATGAGTAAAAACTACTTTGTAGACCATCACTCCTTTACTAAAAGCGAGCTAGAAGAGGTACTGCTAAGAGATGGCTCGGATTCGCTTTTAGTCACTTACAAAGATTTTGTAAAAGTTAAATCTTTTGGACTTCCTCTATCTCTTTTAGATTTAGATGTTGAGGTCAGCGAAGATTTGTTTAAAACTATAGGAAAATATATTGAAAACAAAAATTGAAACAGTAAAAACACTCTTAGATGCTCTTCCTTTCATAAAGGAGTTTCGTAAAGAGATAGTCGTTATAAAGTACGGTGGTTCAGCACAAACTTCTGAAGAGCTCAAAGAGAAGTTTGCAGAAGATATTTTACTTATGTATCTTGTGGGGATTAAGCCTGTAATCGTACATGGTGGCGGACAAAAAATTACTGAGATGCTTGATGCTCTTAAAATTGATACAAAGTTCATCGATGGACAGCGTGTAACTACTAAAGAAGTTATGCGAATTGTAGAGATGATTTTAAGTGGTGAGATAAACAAAGAGATCGTCTCTCTTTTAAACTCACACGGAGCAAAAGCTATAGGTATCAGTGGTAAAGATGCACACTTTATCACAGCAAAAGCAAAAGAGTTCTCAAAATGGGGGCTTACAGGAAACATTACAAATGTTAAATCAGATGTGGTTGAAAACCTCATTAGAGAGAGTTTTATTCCTGTTATTGCTCCAATTGCTGCAGGTGAAGAGATGGGTCATCCCGGGTTTAACATAAACGCGGATCTTTGTGCTTCATATGTTGCAAAGGCTATAGGTGCAAACAAAATTATATTTTTAACAGACACTCCTGGCGTTTTAAACAATGACAAAGAGCTTTTCTCTACATTGACACGAGATCAGGTTGATGCACTTAAAGCAGATGGAACTATCCATGGTGGTATGGTTCCTAAAGTTGACGCTTGTCTAGAAGCAGTCGATGGTGGTGTTGCTAAAGCACATATTATTGATGGAAGACTTGAACACTCAATGTTGTTAGAACTTTTTACATCAGAGGGTGTTGGGACACAAATCGTTAAGAATTAGTTGCTATAATCTTAGAACTAATGAACAAAACAATATCTCCAAGGGAGTAGTTTTTGAGAGTTTTTTTACAACTTTTTGTACTGCTAATCTTTTTCAGTAGTGCAATATTTGCAGACACATTTAGAGATATAAAAAAAATATCTTTAAAAAAGGATGAGCAAAAGAAGTTTCTTGTAAAATATGACTCTTATGAAAGACTCTTTAAGTTTAGATGGACTCTTTATACAAATGATGGTTTAGTCATTTTTCGCTCTTACGATAAGATTGTTGGTCAAAATATTCTTTCTCTTGGAAATAAAAACAGTAGTTTTCGTGTTGAGTTAAAAGCTCGAGGTGCTGACTATTACAACGTACCATATATGCTTGTAAAGTTTAAAGAGTTTAATTATGAAACAAATGAAGCAGAATTTGAGCTTTTTTTATCAGATAGAAAGATGCAAGTTGAGATAAAAGAGTTAAAAAATAGATAAAGTAGGATAGATGCAAAGAGTAGAAGCACAAATACAAAGATTAATAGATGAGATTGATTATGAAGAAGTGACAAGACTTTTTCAAATGCTGAGTGGGGGAAAACGCCTACGTGCAAAATTGGTTTTAAAAATAGCTCCAAATCATGAAGATGCACCTCTTTTAGCTGCTGTTATAGAACTCATTCATGCTGCAAGTTTACTTCATGATGATGTTATAGATGAAGCAATGACCCGTCGTGGTGTAGTCTCTGTAAACGCGAGTGAAGATAGTAAAACAGCTGTAATGCTAGGAGATATACTTTACTCAAAAGCTTTTACAGAATTGGTAGGTTTTGATAAAGATGTAGCACGTACAATCTCTGCTTCTGTTACAGCTCTTTCTAAGGGTGAGATGATGGATGTGAAAATGGCTGAGAATTTTAACTCAGATGAAAATATCTATCTTGAAATGTTATACCTTAAAACTGCGACACTTATAGAAGCTGCCGCAAAAGCAAGTGCTATTTTAGCTGGTAAAGATGCACAGAAACATGCACTTTATGGAAAAAACCTTGGACTCTCTTTTCAAATTATAGATGACATCTTAGACATTACAGCATCTTCTGAAGTACTTGGTAAACCAGCTTTAAATGATTATGTTGAAGGAAAATGTACACTCCCTTATATCTATCTTTATGAAGCCCTCAGCACAGAAGAAAAAGAGAAGTTAGTCTCTCTCCATACAAAAGAGTTGAGCCAAGAAGAGAGTAACTGGATAAAAGAAAAAATGATGGAGCACAAGAGTGTTGAGCATTCGTTCAAGCTTGCTCAAACACTCTCAAATGAAGCACAAGAGATTATGAGTGACGATGCAGAGTTAGTAAGTATACTAGAAGCCATGATTAAAAGAAGTTACTAATGCATTATCTAATCATAAGCTTCACACACAAAAACTCTACAATGGAGACACGCGAAAAGCTCTCTTATCCGGATGATGAGAGCAAGAGGGGATGCCTATCTCGTCTGCTTGAATCAGAAGCAGTTTCAGAAGCGATTTTAATTTCTACATGTAACAGAATGGAAGTTTTGTGTAACTGTAGTGATGTGCCTACTGCTACAGCACATATATTTGATATGCTCTCTCGCCGCTCAGGAATTAGCATAGATGAACTTGAAGGCCGTGCAGATATCTTTGATGATAGTTCAGCAATTCACCATCTTTTTAGTGTCGCCTCTTCACTAGACTCTATGGTTTTAGGTGAAACGCAGATAGTTGGACAACTTAAAGATGCATTTAGATTTGCATATGACAATAAGTTTTGTGGAAAAAAACTCGCTCGAGCAATGAAGTCTGCGTTTAAAACCGCTGCAAAAGTTAGAAACGCCACAGATATATCTTCAAAGCCTGTTTCAATGGCAAGTGTTGCAGTAAGCAAACTAAAATCTTTGATTAATGATGTCAGCGGGAAAAAAGCACTTGTGATAGGTGTAGGTGAGATGTCAGAAATAACTGCAAAACATCTTGTAAATGCTGGTGTTGATGTTTATATAATGAACAGAACTCTTCATAAGGCAGAGGCTCTAGCAGAAGAGTGTGGAGCAAAAGTCATTGAGTTCAGTGAGCTAAAAAATGCGGTGAACGAGTTTGAGATTCTTTTTACTGCGACATCATCATATAGTCCAATCATAACAAGCGATACTATTCATTCAAGAGATTTTGATAGATATTGGTTTGATCTTGCCTTACCTCGTGACATCAACTACAGTAAAGGTGAGCGAATACATCTTTATGTAATTGATGATTTAAAGCTGATTATGGAAGAGAACGTCTCTTCAAGAGAAAACGCGGCACGTGGAGCACACTCAATCATAGGACGAGGAATCGTAGAGTTTTTTGAATGGCTTTCAACTCAAGATATAGAACCTGTGATAAAAGAGATATACACGCGTGCAAATCAGGCAGCGATAGATGAAAGTCAAAGAGCTATACAAAGTGGATATATTCCAAAAGAGTATGAAGCTCAAGCACAAAAAATGTGTGAACAGGCATTGAAGCGTTTTTTACATCAGTTAACATCAAATATGAGATCTTCATCTGAAGATGCACAAACAGAACTCCTTAGTGGAGCAATAGCTACAATTATGAAAACAAGGGATTAAGAATAACAATGAGAAGAAGTAGATCATTTATACCAACAACAAAAGAAGCACCATCTGATGCACAATTAGCAAGTCATATCTTTTTATCACGTGCAGGATTTATCTCTCAAACTGCAGCAGGACTTTATAACTACATGCCTTTAGCAAAACGAGTTATAAAAAAAATAGAAGCTATCATAAATGATGAGATGGCAAAAGTTGGAGCTGAGGAGACTGAGCTTAGTTTTGTAACTCCAGCATCACTTTGGGAAGAATCAGGTCGTATAGAGAAGTTTGGAAAAGAGCTCCTGCGTTTTCGTGATAGAAAAGAGAACCTTTTTGTGCTTGGTCCAACACATGAAGAGATGATGGTAGATATGGTACGTAATCGTATCACTTCTTACAAACAACTTCCAATCAATCTCTACCAAATCAAAACAAAATTTCGTGATGAAGCAAGACCGCGTTTTGGACTTATGCGTGGACGTGAGTTTATAATGAAAGATGGCTACTCTTTTCATGCTACTACAGAGGATTTAGATAGAGAATTTGATGCTATGGAAGCAGCTTATAAGCGTATACTTACTCGACTTGGACTTGATTATAGAGTTGTTGATGCAGATAGTGGAGCCATTGGTGGAACTGGAAGTAAAGAGCTTATGGTGCTTGCAGATAGTGGTGAAGATACGATTGCTGTATGTTCTGATTGTGAGTATGGTGCAAATATTGAAGCTGCAACAAGAGGTGAGAGAAAAACTATTCCTGAAGCTCCTGAAGCTGAGTTCAACAAGTTTCAAACGCCGGCAGTAACAAGTATAGATGCACTTGCCTCGTTTTTTAAAGTAGATGCCTATTACACTATAAAATGTGTAGCAAAAAGAGTTATCTATGATGACACTTCTGAAGTAGTACTTTTCTTCCTTCGTGGGTCTGATAATCTTCAAGATGTTAAAGCACAAAACGCGACAGAGGCTCTTGAGATAGTAGATGTAAGTGAGGAAGAGTTACAAGAGCTTGGAATTATTCCTGGATTTATAGGACCACTTGATCAAGATAAAGCAAAGCATGTCATAGATAGTGATTTAAGAAATGCAAAAAATATGATTTGTGGAGCAAATGAACTTGATTACCATTTTGTTGGTGTTGATTTGAGTGTTATTAGCGAAGTAGCATATTTTGCAGATATAGCCGAAGTAAATGCAGGAGATAGCTGTCCTCATTGTAATGGAGAACTCTCTTTTACAAAGGGGATAGAAGTAGGGCATATCTTTAAACTTGGTACTACATACTCTGCCGCATTAAAAGCAGAGTTTTTGGATGAAAATGGAAAAGCACAGCCTTTTATCATGGGAACATACGGTATGGGAGTTTCACGTTTAGTCGCTTCTGTGATAGAACAGCATCATGATGAAAATGGTTGTATCTGGACAAAAGAGACAGCTCCATATATGGTAAATGTAATGATTTCAAATATCAAAGATGAAGCACAAAACGCGGTAGGTGAAGAACTTTATACAAATTTATTAAACGCTGGTGTTGAAGTGATGCTTGATGATAGAAAAGAGCGATTTGGCTTTAAGATGAAAGATGCTGAACTTATTGGTTTTCCTTACACTGTCATTATAGGTAAAGAGCTTGAAAATGGGCAGGTTCAGATTTATAACCGTGCAAATGGTGAAAAAACAGCAGTAGATGTAGCGGAGATTTTCAATAAAATTATGGAGCTAGTTTAAATGCTCTATTTTTTTATTTATCTTTTTCTTGAAGTTTTTGTTTCTGTAAATATATCCTCAGTTATTGGTGCTCTTGCTACTTTTTTAGAGATACTTTTAAGTGCAGTTATTGGTATATCTATACTGATAAATTTTAGAAAAACCTTATTAGAAAATATGACTGCAGTCTCTTACAACTGTATAGACTTAGAGCAGTTTCAAAGACTAAATCTCTTTACACTTTTTGGAGCACTGCTTCTTATACTTCCAGGTTTCTTGACAGATATTGTAGGTATTTTAATGCAGTTTAGTGTTTTTACGAGTATGTTGGTTAATCGTTATCATGTAAAATCAGGAAGTTGTAAAACAGAGTATTATGAAAAACACAATTTAAAAAAGGATTCAGATGTCATTGATGTTGAAATTATTAACAATAACACTACTATTAAGTAGTTTTGTATATGCACAAAACACAGGTAAAAAAGTTGAAGAGTTCTTAACAGAACAGTTTGGAGAAAACCCAAGATTAAAATCTGTTAATGTAAAAGTATCTGATGTAGTTCCTTTGGAAGATTTAAAAGGTTGGAATGCTTATATACTTGATGTAAGTGCAGTCTTAAAAGATAAACCAAAAGGACTAGTTAAACAAAAAATGTTGTGGTTCTCAGATGGTAATATCATTACAAAAGAGCTTACAAAAATGAGCTCAGGTGAGAGTTTAACTGATTTAGTAAAACCAGACTTTAAGCCTAGCTATTACTCTAAAGCAAATCTTATTTATGGAAATGCAAACGCGAAACATAAGGTGGCGATTTTTTCAGACCCTCTTTGTCCATTTTGTAGAGGTTTTGTTCCAGGTGCAATCAAAGAGATGAAAGCTAATCCTGAGAAATTTGCAGTTTATTATTATCATTTTCCTCTTGAGCGTTTACACCCAGCTGCAGTTGTTTTAGTTCAAGCAGCCGCCGCAGCAGAGCATAAAGGTATAAAAGATGTTGTTTTAAAACTTTACAATGTTGAGATAGATGCTAGAGAGACGAACCCAGAGAAAATCTTACTTGCATTTAACAAAGCAGTTGGATCTTCTATAACTGTCGCTGATTTAAAAAATCCAGCAGTACAAAAACAGATAAGATTTGATCAAGAAGTTGCTGATGCACTTATGGTTAATGGAACACCAACACTTTATTTAGATGACAAGATAGACCAAACTAAGAAAAAATACAAGAGTGTGAAATAATGACTAAACTGACCATTGCCACTCGCGTTTCAGACTTAGCACTTTGGCAGGCATATCATGTAAAAGAGAGAGTTGAATCTGCTTACCCTGAGATAGAAGTCGTTTTAAACAAAATAGTAAGTAATGGAGATAAGGTCTTAGATAAACCTCTAGCCCTCATTGGTGGTAAAGGTCACTTTACGAAAGAGCTTGAAGATGCAATGCTTGCTGGCGAAGCAGATATGGCTGTTCATAGTCTTAAAGATGTTCCTACTTACATTCCAGAGGGTTTGGAACTCAGTGGAGTTACACAACGACAAGATCAAAGTGATGTTTTTCTCTCACACAAATATGCAACTTTAGAAGACTTACCTCAAGGTTCAGTTGTTGGGACTACTAGTCTTAGACGCCGTATGCAACTCTTGCAAAAACGCCCAGATTTAAAAGTAAAAGATTTACGTGGAAATGTAAATACAAGACTAAGAAAGCTTGAAGAGGGACAATATGATGCAATTATACTTGCCTTTATAGGGCTTCATAGACTTGACTTACTTAAAGAGATTCCTTTTACGCAAAAGCTCTCTCTTGATATGATGATTCCCCCTATGGGACAAGCTGCATTAGGCATTGAGATAGTAAGTAAAAATGAAAAACTAAAAGAGATATCTGACTTCTTAAAAGATGAAGACACTTTCATCTGTACACAAATTGAAAGAGATTTTATCTCAAAAATTGGAGCGGGGTGTTCAGCACCTGTTGCATGTAATGCTGTTAAAGATGGAAATGAGATAACTTTTAGAGTAATGCTTGGATTTCCTGATGGAACAAATGTTATGCAAGAAAAAGTAGTTGTTAGTCTAAACGATTCTACAAATCTAGGATTAACTTTAGCACAAAAAATGATAGATAATGGTGCACTTATACTTCTTGAAAATGCAGAAAAAGTTGCATTTAAAGATGAAATGCCTCAAAGGTTATAAAAACTATGAAAACAACAATAGCACTCTTAAAAAAGCATGATGAACTCAAAGTAATCGATGCAGAATTAGATATATATCTCGAAGTATCGCATTTAGCTTATGCTGAAGTAAAAAAAGAAGATGGTGGAAAAGCACTTCTTTTTACAAATGTAGTAGACAAAAAAAGTGGTACAAAGTTTGAAGAACCAGTACTCATGAATGTTTTTGGTTCTTATAAACGCTGTGAACTTTTGTTTGGAAGAAGTATAGAGTCAGTCTCTGATGAGATTACTAAACTTCTTCATATGAAACCTCCTGCAGGATTCATGGACAAAGTTTCAATGGCAAAAGAGCTTTTCTCTTTGAAAAATATTTTTCCTAAAAAACTCAAAGGTGAGGGCGCTTGTCAGGAGATAAAATATCTTGATAATGATATTGATTTATATAAAATTCCTGTGCTTACTACTTGGGAGCAAGATGGTGGACCTTTTGTTACTATGGGGCAAATATATACACAGTCTTTAGATGGAGAGATGGTAAATGTAGGGATGTACAGACTCCAAGTACATAACAAAAACCAGTTAGGAATGCACTGGCAGATTCATAAAGATAGTTCACACTTTTTTGATCAGTATCAAAAAGCTGGTAAAAAAATGCCAGTTACAGTTGCAATAGGTGGCAATCCTCTTTATACTTGGTGTGCAACTGCTCCTCTTCCTTATGGAGTAAATGAACTTTTGATGTATGGACTAATCACTAAAAAACCTGCACAACTTGTGAAGTCTTTGACAACTCCTTTATATATTCCTAAAGATGTTGATTATGTGATTGAAGGCTGGGTTGATACTAGTGAACTAAAGGTAGAAGGTCCATTTGGAGATCATACTGGTTACTATACTCTTGCTGAACCTTATCCTGTTATGAATGTATCTGCCATTACGATGAAAAAAGAGAGAACATTTTTAGCAACAGTAGTTGGAAAACCACCACTAGAAGATAAGTATATGGGATGGGCAACTGGGAAAATATTTTTTCCACTTTTAAAAACAACAGTACCTGATTTACTTGACTACCATATGCCAGAAAATGCCGGTTTTCACAATCTTATACTCGCAAAAATGCAACCACTTTATAAAGGGCATGCAAAGCAGTTTATGCATGCATTTTGGGGTGCTGGACAGATGAGTTTTGTAAAGCATGCGATTTTTGTAGACGAAAATGCGCCTTCATTAAATAATTATGAATCTTTCGCTACATACGTTTTAAATAGGTTTTCACCAAAATCTCTGTTTATCACAGAGGGTATTTTAGATGCACTTGACCACTCTTCTCCAGAAACATTAGTTGGTGGAAAACTAGGGATTGATGCAACTGCAGCAAACAGAGTAGAGGGTCCTCAACTTTTAGGCGATGCTGAACTCTTAGCACAAGTAAAAGAGTTGATTCCAGAAGTAGATAACTTGCACCAATTCATGCGTCGAACAAGTAATCCTATAACTGTAATAAGTCTGACAAAAACAAAACCAGTAAAAGAGTATTTTGATGCGCTTGTATCGCTCAGTACTCATATACGCATAGTTGTCTTTGTGGATACAAAAGCAAATGATGTATTTAACTCTTATATGCTTATATGGAGAGTCACAAACAATATGGACTCAATGCGGGATGTTTTCATATCTGGACTTATGGTTGGAGTAGATGGAACTAACAAAAGCACAATAGATGGTTTTACTAGAGTATGGCCTGATGATGTTGATTGTACTCCTTCTGTTATTGAAGATTTAAAAGAGAAGTCTTTGTGGGATTTAGATGAAAATCTTCTTAATAAGTTTCAATTGTAGTAAAATAAGAATTTAGAATATTTAATTTAACTCATATAAGGTTAATATAATATTTACTAATGTAATATAGACCAATTCATTTCTAATAAAGGGTAAAAATGACGAGATTTTTTTTAATTTTTTTATCATTAACTTTTCTAACTCTTTCTCCATCAAGTGCTGCTATTTATAAAGGTCAAAAGGTTTTTGTTAAGAAGTGTGTTAAGTGTCATGACAGTGGACAAGCTTTTGTTGCTGAGCACAAAATGAGATACTATAAAAAGTTGATGAAAAAAAAGGGTAAAAAACTTGCCAAGATTCATTTAGATAGTAAAAAAGCTAAAAAATCATGGAAATACTTTAAGAGTAAAACATATGCTAAAAAGTCAAAACACCTTAAACAGTTTTTGGTTGAGTACGCAAAAGATAGCGGAAATGTTCCTGCTTGTAATTAAGTAGAATATTTTCTTTATTTAAACGATAGAGCACGAATTTATGCTCTGTCTCCTTCCTTCTTTGTAAAATCATCTTATTTAGCTAAAATACAAAACTTTTTAAAATCGGAGATATACCTTATGGATAAAATGTGGTCAGGTCGTTTTAGTGCTAGTGCTTCAAGTTTATTAGATCAGTTTAATGCTTCAATAATGTATGATAGAAAACTTTATCGTGAAGATATTGAAGGTTCATTAGCACATGCAAAAATGCTAACAAAACAAGGGATACTCACAAGTGATGAACTTACTCAAATTACTGATGGTTTAAATCAAGTAAAAAAAGAGATAGAGTCAGGCGAGTTTGAGTGGAAAATATCTGATGAAGATTTACATATGGGTATAGAAAAACGCCTTACTGCACTGATAGGTGATGCAGGGAAAAAACTTCATACCGCAAGAAGTAGAAATGACCAAGTAGCAGTTGACTTTAGACGTTATGTTGTCCGTAAAAATGGAGAAATCGTAAAAGCAGTTAAGCTTTTAATGCAAGAGATTATTATCGTTGCCAATGAGCATACAGAGACACTTATTCCAGGTATGACACACTTACAACATGCACAACCAATAAACTTTGCATTTCATCTAGGGGCTTATCTCTCTATGTTTAAACGCGATATTGAAAGGTTTGAGTCTTCGGCAGAACGTAACAATGTATCTCCTCTTGGTTGTGCTGCACTTGCTGGAACACCACATAATGTTGATCGTAGTATGACAGCAGAACTTTTAGGTTTTGATAGTGTGAGTGTAAACTGTTTAGATACTGTAAGTGACAGAGACTTTGCATTAGAAATTCTCTTTAATATCTCAACTATGATGATGCATATCTCGCGTTTAAGTGAAGAGATTGTAATGTGGTCTTCATATGAATTTGGTTTTGTTGAACTGAGTGATGAGTACTCAACAGGAAGCTCTATCATGCCACAGAAGAAAAACCCAGATGTACCAGAACTACTTCGTGGTAAAACGGGTCGTGTTTATGGTTCTTTGATGGGTCTTTTAACTGTTATGAAAGGACTTCCTTTAGCATACAATAAAGATACACAAGAAGATAAAGAGGGTGTTTTTGATGCTGTAGAGACTGCAGAGATTTCACTTGAAATCTTAAAAGAAGCTATAAAAACTATGCAAGTGAAAGCACAGAATATGGAAAAAGCTTGTGCGATAGGACATTTAAGTGCTACTGATTTAGCAGATTATCTTGTTGAAAAATGTGGAATTCCTTTCCGTGAAGCACACTTTATAACTGGTCGCGCTGTTGCTAAAGGTGAAGAACTACAAACTGATTTATCTAAGATGGAGTTCAAGTATCTAAAAGAAATTGATGAGAGAATCAATGAAGATGTAATGGAGTTTTTAGGTCTTCGTCACTCAATGAATGCAAGAACTTCTGAAGGTGGAACAGCAACTCAAAGAACAAAAGAGCAACTCAAGTATTTTGAAAATTATTTAGGAGCTAAGTAAAATGAAAGTAACAGTATCTCATAAAAGTGAAATGAAATTTGAAGCTAAAACTTCTAAAAGTAGTTTTATTATTGATTGCCCTACTATTTCACCAGTAGAATACTTTCTCTCTGGTCTTATCACATGTAGTGCTACAGATATTATTTTAATTCCTAAAAACCAAGGTAAAACTGTTACGGATTTGGTGGTAGATGGAGAAGTTATTAGAAATGAAGTGCATCCATGTAAATTTAATACACTTCATTTAAGCTATAGTTTTAACTCAGATGCAGATGATATAACAGCTTCTAGATGGGTTATGGCTTCTCTTGAGACATACTGTTCTACTATCAATACTATACGTGATAGTACAAAAATCACATATTCAATTACTCATAATGGAACATTGGTTCGTGAACATGAAGAGATGATATCTGGTGGAGGTGCAAGTATAGATATGGGTAATATTGAATCTTGCCCAAGTTAAAGAGTACTTTCCTACTTTTTAACACTTCTTTCTAGCTCTTTTAAGGGCTTACTCTTTATTTAACTTTAAAATCTAATATTCTATTGCATTTTGTCATATTTTTCACATTATTTTTAATTATCATCTAAAATAACATATATAAGAAAAAGGATAATACAATGTTTGAAATGACAATAGTTTTACTTGCTGCGATAGTATTAGGGGTGATTGCATATGAGTTTGCGATTTTATTGAAAGGTCGAGAGTGGGGAGAAAATGCGAGTAGTATTTTTTAAAAATATCTTCTTCGCATCTTCTTATAGTATTTAACTAGAGATTATTTTTTGGATCAGAGTCACTAAAATGACCCCAAGATAGTTTTGTTCCACCAAGTATATGAAAGTGTAAGTGTTTTACCTCTTGTCCACCATTATCACCAATATTAGTTATGACACGATATCCACTTTTATCAATTTTAACTTCTTTAACTATTTCTTGAATAAATTCCGTCATTCCAGCCATAATCTCAGGAGTGACTTCAGAAAAGCTATCAACATGCACTTTTGGGATTGCTAAAATATGAACTGGAGCTTTTGGGTTTATATCATGAAACGCTAAAAAGTTTTCATTTTCTGCTATAACATTGGAAGGGATTTCTTTGTTTATTATTTTACAAAATAGACACATTTATATTTCCTTATTTTTGGGTTATTGTAGCATATAATATGAGAAATGAAGCTATTTATTAGCTATGTTTCAATATAATCATTTAAAATTTTTACAACTATGGAGACTCTGATTTGAAAGAGTGGTACGATAAAATAAAAGAAGCACAGAATGTTGAAGGACTAGAAGATATACGTATCTCTGTCTTTGGAAAAAAAGGCATTTTAGCAGCAGAGTTTGCTAAAATGAAAACTGCTTCTAACGAAGATAAAGCGCAAATTGCGAAAGATTTAAACACACATAAGCAAGCACTTATGAATGAGTTTACAGCAAAAAAAATTGCACTACAGACACAAGAGTTAAAAGATGCAATGCAAGCTGAAGCAATAGATGTTTCAATGTTTAGTACTTCAAATCAGTCAGGTGCACTACACCCAGTTATGGAAACAATGGATAGAATTGTTGAATATTTTTCATCAATGAATTTCTCCGTCAAAACAGGAAAAATGGTTGAGGATGATTTCAATAATTTTGAAGCTTTAAACCTTCCAAAGTATCATCCTGCACGTGATATGCAAGATACATTTTACTTTAAAGATGAACTTCTGCTTCGTACACACACTTCTCCTGTACAGATTCGTACTATGATGGCTACGAAACCTCCAATTCGTATGATTGCACCAGGAGCAGTATTTCGTCGCGATTATGATTTAACACATACTCCTATGTTTCATCAAGTAGAGGGTCTTCTTGTTGATGATGAAGGAAAAGTTTCTTTTGCAAATTTAAAATTTATTTTAGAAGATTTCTTGAAGTTCATGTTTGGTGATGTCAAAGTGCGTTTTCGTCCTTCATTTTTTCCTTTTACCGAGCCTTCTGCAGAAGTAGATATCTCATGTGTTTTTTGTCAAGGTGAGGGTTGCCGTGTTTGTTCACAAACAGGGTGGCTAGAAGTATTAGGGTGTGGTATAGTTGATGAAAATGTTTTTAATGCTGTTAACTACAAAAATGTAAGTGGTTATGCATTTGGACTCGGTGTGGAGCGTTTTGCAATGCTTATACACCAAATTGGAGATCTTCGTTCACTTTTCGAAGGCGATATTAAATTATTGGAGCAGTTTCAGTGATAGTAACAAAATCTTGGTTAAATGAGTGGATTGACTTAAGTGGTATATCTACGCAAGAAATTGCAAAAACTTTTAATTCTATAGGCTTAGAAGTAGATAGAGTTCATGAATATAGAGTACCAAAAAAAATAATCTTTGGTAGAGTACTTGAGTGTGTAAAGCATCCAGATGCAGATAAGCTTAATGTTTGTCAGGTAGATATTGGAACGAGTACTCGTCAAATTGTATGTGGTGCTTCAAATGTAAGAGCAGGTCTTGATGTAGTTGTTGCAACTATTGGTGCTGAGATGCCAGGTGGTCTTGTCATAAAACCAGTAAAACTTCGCGGAATAGAATCAGAAGGTATGATATGTTCTGCTTCTGAAATTGGATTACCTGATATTGGTTCTGGAATCATAGAAGTAGATGAGAGTATTGGTCAATATAAAATAGGTCAAGAAGCTAGTGAAAATAGTATATTTAATGATGACTTAATCGAAATAGAACTAACAGCAAATAGAGGTGACTGTTTAAGCATTCGTGGTGTAGCAAGAGACTTAAGTGCTGCATTTGATAGACCAGTTGAAGAGTATACACTGACTGATAATGATGATAAACGTGGCATTGGTAGAATAGTTGCTCTCTCATATGAAAAAAACTTAGATGTTAATTTAAGATATAAAGCAATTGATTTAAAAGAATTGGTACCACCTTTAGTCGTTAAACTTAGACTTGCACAGATTGAAGATGTTAAAGATACTTGTGTTGATGCAATGATGCAATATGTCACTCAAAGTACAGGTGTAATACTTCGTGCATATAAACATGATTTCTTTAAAGACGAAGATGAAAAAATGGCTAAAGTTACACTTTGTGAAGATGAAAATGGTTATGCTGTAATCAAATCCAAAGAGGTAGCCTCTACAGTTGGAATAATTCAAGATAAAGCATCAACAGTTATTGGGGATGAGGGCTTAATTCTTTTAGAAGCAAGTTATATCCCACCTGATATTATCTCAAAAAAGATGGCAGAAAATAAAATTGAATCAGGACCAATGTTTTTTAAAACATCTAGAGGAAGTGAACCAGCTCTTGAAGGTGGTCTTTCTTATTGTGTAGACTTAATAGAAAAGTATTCTAATTCTGCTACATATAGTGGGATGATTGAACTTTCTAATGCACATAAAGATAAAACAGTTGTTGTAACAAAACAAGAGATTGATGACTTGATTGGTGCACAAATAGATAAGTTAGTTATAACAAAAATTCTTAAAAATTTAGGCTTTGATACATCAAAATCATCGAGTGATAAATTTGCAATTTCTGTTCCTCAGTTTAGACATGACATTGTTAATAAGCAAGATATTATTGAAGAGATTGTAAGAATGGTTGGAATAGATAATATCCCATCAAAACCATTCCTTCTTACAGAAGATAATAGACTTGAAGATAATTATTTTCAATACAAAAAACGCACTGTTTTTAGACATCGTGCGGCAAGCAATGGTTTTTTTGAATCAGTTCATTTTGTCTTTGATGAAAAGAAAGTTTTGAACTCTTATGGTTTTGAAACTACAAAAGAAGAATTAGAACTTTTAAATCCAATAGTACAAACACTAGATACACTGAGACCAACACTTATGACAGGACTCTTAAAAGCTGCTTCAATGAATGTAAAAAATGGTTACTCTTCAGTTAGACTTTTTGAAATAGGCTCTGTATTTACTCCAACAAGAGAAGAATCATTAAAAATGACGATGCTTTTTAGTGGAGATAAAGAGAGTGAAAATATCTCAAACGCAGGTAAGCCAAAGAAAGTTGACTTTGCTCACTTTGTACAAAAAGTTTCTAATACTATAGGAGATGTAGAACTCTGTGAGAATGAAACATCACATACACTTTCTCATATCTACCAATCAGCTAGTCTACTTATCGACGGAGATAAGGTTGGAGAACTTTTTAGAGTTCATCCTAGTGTTGAGAAAGAGTATGATTTAGATACAACATATATATGTGAATTAGATTTTGAGAAATTACCTTATGAATTGAAAGTTGCACATAAAACTTCTAAGTATCAGGCATCATTTAGAGACTTAAGTATTATTATGCCAAAAGAGATGTCGTATGAAAAAGTAAAAAATGTTATACAAGAGAGTGCAAGTAAAGAGCTTATTCGTTTTTATCCAGTAGATAAGTACAGTGATGAAAGTTTAGGTGATATGATGAGTCTAAGTCTGCGTTTTGTTTTACAATCTGCTCAAAAGACACTTGAAGAAGATGATATTACTTCTTCAATGGAGACAATTTTAACAGCACTTCAATCTGAACTAGGAATAGGTCTTAGATGAGTAAAGTAGTCGTATCAAAAGCTGAAAAGTTCTCTTTGACTATTTCTGAAATAGCACCTGATAAGTCAATCTCTCATCGCAGTGTTATGTTCGCAATGCTTGCTGATGGGACAAGTACAATTGAGAATTTTTTAAGAGCTGAAGATACGATGAACTCTTTGGCTATAGTTAAAAATCTTGGTGCTAAAGTTGTTGATGATGGAAAAACTATCGAGATATCATCAGATGGTATTCAAGAGAGTTTCGAGGTTTTAGATTGTGGTAATTCTGGTACAGGCATGAGACTTTTTTGTGGACTGTTAAGTTCTGCAAATGGGCACTTTGTACTTACTGGTGATAAATATTTACGCTCTCGTCCTATGAAAAGAGTTACTTCTCCTCTGAAGGATATTGGTGCAAAACTTGATGGAAGAGCTGATGGAGATTTAGCACCATTAAGTATAAGAGGTTCAGCTTTAGAAGCATTTAATTATGAGAGTAAAATTGCATCTGCTCAAGTTAAATCTTGTATGATTTTAGCTGCTTTAAGAGCAAATGGCGTATGTACTTACACAGAGCCAGAACTTTCACGAGACCATACTGAAAGAATGCTTCAAGGTATGGGTGCTGATATAAAAGTTGAAGGATTAAAGACAAGGGTATCTCCTATGAAAGAGCTACTATCTCCTCTAACTATAAGAGTTCCAGCTGATCCATCAAGTGCTTTTTTCTTTGCCGTTGCCGCAGCAATAACAGAGGGTTCAAATATTGTGCTCGAAGGAGTAACTTTAAATCCTACACGTATAGAAGCATTTAAGGCTTTAGAGAGAATGGGTGCAAATATTTCTTATGAACTTACTGACAATAAGTATGAACCTATTGGCGATATCCATGTGAAGTATGCCCCACTCAAAGCTATTACGGTCGATGATAATATTTCATGGCTTATTGATGAGCTTCCTGCACTTGCAATTGCTATGGCAACAGCTGAGGGTGAAAGTCTTGTAAAAAATGCTGAAGAACTTCGTGTAAAAGAGTCTGACCGGATTTCAACTGTTGTTGAAGGCTTGCGTTCATGTAGAATTGAAGTTGATGAGTATAAAGATGGATATAAAATTATAGGTGGAGAGTTAAAAAGTAGTTTGGTCGATAGTGATGGAGATCATAGGATTGCTATGAGTTTTATCATTGCTGGTCTTAAATGTGGCATGCAAGTCACTGATTTGGATTGTATAAATACATCTTTTCCAAACTTTTTTGAACTACTACAAAAAATCACAAAGATAGAACTTTCTGGAGAATAAAAGATGAAAATTGAACTTGCTGAAAATTATGGATTTTGCTTCGGAGTAAAAAGAGCAATTAAAATTGCTGAAGAAAATAAAGACTCTGCTACTTATGGTCCTTTAATTCACAATTCAAAAGAGATAGCAAGACTTGAAAGTGATTTTAAAGTTGGACTTATTGAGGACTTTTCAGTATTTAAAAAAGGTGATAAAGCGATTGTTCGGACTCATGGTATTATGAAAAATGAACTTGCTGAACTACATAAGGCTGGAGTTGATGTTATTGATGCAACTTGCCCTTTTGTTACAAAGCCTCAAGAGATAGCTCAAGAGATGAGTGAAGATGGATATGATGTACTTATTTTTGGAGATGAAGCTCACCCTGAGATAAAAGGGGTAAAGTCTTATGCAACTCATGGTGCCTTAGTTGTAAATAGTGTAGAAGATGTAAAAAAATTAAAACTTCGTGAAAAAATAGCTCTTATCTCTCAAACAACAAGAAAGGTAGAAGATTATCTTGAAATTTCTAACTATCTAATCCCTCGTTATAAAGAGGTACGTGTTTTTAACACAATCTGTAATGCAACATTTGACAACCAAGTTGCAATTAGAGATCTCTCTGAGTTGGCAGATGTTATGATTATTATAGGTGGGAAAAATTCATCTAATACTAAACAGCTTTTTAACATTGCTAAAGAGAAATGTTTAGATAGCTATCATGTTGAGGATGAGCATGAAATAGACTTCTCATGGTTCAAAGATAAAAATTTTTGCGGAGTAAGTGCTGGTGCTTCAACGCCTGACTGGATTATTAAGAATGTTATAGATGCAATTGGTACAAGAGTAAATTAATCATATTTTAGATATAATTCGACAATTTTTATGTAACAAGAGGATAGGTAATGGCGTTCGATAACGAATCATTTGAAGAAGAAGAAAATTTTGCAGAGATGTTTGCTGCAAGCGAAAAGCAACAAGAAACTAGTCACCGTATAGTAGAGGGTGAAATTGTAGAGATACAAGAAGATGAAAGTAGAGCATTGGTTGGTATTGGTGATAAACTAGAAGGTATCCTAAGTCTTGATGAGCTTCGTGATGAAGCTGGAGAAATGAAGTTTACTACTGGTGATAAAATTAAAGTAATGACAATGGGATACTACAACGAGCGTCCTAAGATTTCTTATAAAAAAGTTTTAGAACAAGAGAAAACTATTGAGTTTATAGAAGCACACAAAGATGACTTTGAAGATGTAATTATCGAAGGTGTTATTACTAAGAAAAATCGTGGTGGTTATGTAGTAGAAGCTGATGCTGTATCTTTCTTTATGCCTCGTTCATTAGCAGCATTCAAAGAGAGTGATGAAGTTGTTGGTCGTAAGATAAAAGCTCAAGTTGTAAAAGTTGATGCTGATGAAAACTCAATCATTGTTTCTCGTCGTAAACTTTTTAATGAAGAGAGAAAGAAAAAGAAAGAAATCATTGATCAACTTATGGCTGAAGATGTTATTGTTGAAGGTTCAATCAAAAAAATCACTAGCTACGGTATGTTTGTAGATGTTGGTGGAGTTGATGGTCTCGTTCATTACAATGAAATTAGTTATAAAGGTCCAGTTAATCCATCAAAGCTCTATAAAGAGGGTGATGTTGTAACTGTAAAAGCTATCTCTTATGATAAAGATAAGCGTCATCTTTCACTTTCAATTAAAGCAGTACTTCCAGACCCATGGGCTGAAGTTGAATCAGCACTTGATGAAGGTGATGTTATTGGAGTTACTGTTTCAAATATAGAAGCTTATGGTGTTTTTGTTGACTTAGGAAATGATATCGAAGGTTTCTTACATATCTCAGAAATTACTTGGGATAAAAATGTTAAAAACCCAGCTGATTATTTAGAAGTAGGTCAAGAAATCGAAGTTGAAGTTATAGAAATTAATTCTAAAACTCACAAATTACGTGTTTCATTAAAAAGATTACTTCCAAAACCATTTGATGAATTTGTAAAAAAACGTAATGAAGGTGATGTTGTAACTGGAACAATTACATCGTTAACTGACTTTGGTGCATTTGTTCGTATTGATGGTGTAGAAGGCCTTTTACACAATCAAGATATTTCATGGGATAAAAACACTAAAGCTAAAGATGTTTTAACATCAGGTGAAGAGATTGAAGTGAAAATTGCTAAAATCAATGCTCAAGATCAAAAAATATCACTTAGTCGTAAAACTCTTTTAGAGTCTCCAATAGATAAGTTCGCACTTACTCATAAAGTTAATTCTGTTGTAAATGGAACTATTCGTGATGTAAAAGACTTTGGTGTATTTGTATCTCTTGAAGATGGTGTTGATGCTCTTATTCGTGATGAAGATTTAGCTCCACTTGTAAAAGAAGAGTTAGAAATTGGTCAATCAATTGAAGCAGCAATCGCTAACATTGATACTAAACGCGACCGTATCCGTCTTTCTGTTAAAAAATTAGATTATATTAAAAATCAAGCAATGCTCGAAGAAATCAATGATAATGAATCACACTCTTTAGGTGATCTTATAAAAGATCAGCTTAAGTAAGCAGTTGCTATGCAAAAGATTTTAAAATGGTTCGCTCCTCTTCTTGCAGGAGTCGTAGCCATTTTTATAATCTTCTTTCTAATATCTATAAACTCTGAAAAAGCTTATATAGAGAGTGAACCTTTAGCATTAGAGCAAAAAGTTACTCAAGTTAAACCTGAACAAAATTGGCTAAACCATTTTTCTAAATCTGAAAGATTAGGCTATTTTTATCCAGTAAATGAAGTCTATGTAAAAATGGACTTAGATGAAAAAATAACTAAGATTATTACTTATAAGTTATCTGCAAAACTTTTAGACCCTTATCAACTTTTTTGTGTAAAAGAAGAGTTGAAGCATCATGGACTTAAATATTATCTTATGAAAGACAGAACGATAGTAAACTTACTTATTTATTCACAAGATGTAAATAAATTAAACTCTTTAGTGAATTCACTAAAGAACTATAAAATATTGGCAAAAATTGAGCCATACAAAGAGGATTATTAAAATGAAAAAATATACTGTAGTTGTTTGTGATCATATTCATGAAGCTGGGCTTAAGATGCTTCAAAGTGATGAGAATATCAATTTTATCATGGCGGCTGATGAACCTAAAGATAAACTAGTAACGGAAATCATTCCTCAAGCTGATGTAGCTATAACTAGAAGTTCTACAGATGTAGATGAGTTTTTCATCAAACATGCAAAAAACATGAAAGCAATTGTTCGTGCAGGTGTTGGTGTTGACAATGTTGATATTCCTGGATGTTCTAAAGAGGGTATCATTGTAATGAATGTACCAACGGCAAATACAATTGCTGCAGTTGAGCTTACAATGGCACATATGCTTTCATGTATGAGAATGTTTCCATACTCACATAACGATCTTAAAGTAGATAGAATTTGGAAACGCGAGAAGTGGTATGGACATGAAATGAAAGGGAAAAAACTTGGTGTTATCGGTTTTGGTAATATTGGTTCACGTGTTGCAAAACGTGCCGCTTCATTTGAAATGGATATTGTTGCTTATGACCCTTATATCCATCCATCTAAGGTTACTGACTTAGATATGACATATACAAAAAATTTCGAAGATATTTTAGCATGTGATATTATCACTATCCATACTCCTAAAAATAAAGAGACTATCGGAATCATTGGTGCAGCTGAAATCGCGAAAATGAAAGATGGTGTAGTACTTATTAACTGTGCTCGTGGTGACTTATATAATGAAGACGCTCTTTATGATGGCTTAAAATCTGGAAAAATTCGTTTTGCTGGGATAGATGTTTTTGGTAAAGAGCCTGCTACAGATCATAAGTTACTTGACTTAGACAATATTGTAGTTTCTCCTCACTTAGGGGCAAATACATATGAGTCTCAGTATAACATCGGTACTCAAGCTGCTACAAATGCTATTCAAGCTGCTAAAGGAATTGCATTTGCACATGCAATGAACCTTCCAATTGATGAAAGTAAAATACCACCATTTGTAAAACCATTTTTAGAAATGGGGCAAAAGATAGGTTTTTTAGCATCTCAGCTAAATAAGTCTCAAATCATCTCAATTAAAGTAAGTGGTCAAGGTGATATATCAGAATATGTAGACTCTCTTTCAACATTTGTTGCTGTGGGTGCAATGAGTCAAAATAGCGGAGATACAATCAATTACGTAAATGCTGAATTTGTTGCCAAAGAGAAAGGTATAGAAATAAGTTCAGATGCCTTAGCTGATTCTACTGTCTTTAAAAACCTCATTACAGTAAAGTTAACCACTTCAGAAGGTGTTTCTACAATTTCTGCGACTATCTTTGATGATGGTGTAAAGCGTATTGTTGCTTTAGATGGTTTTGATATTGAAGTTGCACTTAAAGGAGATATGGTTTTCTTTAAAAATAGTGATGTTCCAGGTGTTATTGGTAGTATTGGTTCAACACTTGCAAAACATAATGTAAATATTGCAGACTTCTCACTTGCTAGAAATGATAAAGGGCAGGCACTTGCTGTTATCCTTGTTGATGATGGTGTAGATGATGATACACTTAATGAGTTAAATGCTCTTGATGCATGTTTAAGTGTTAATTACGCACGTCTTTAATCTAAACTAACTTCCTTCTTGGAAGTTACTTCTTTCTATTCTCTCTATTTTCACAAAACTCTTTAAATTATTTTCTTTTGAAAGACTCCCCTTTTTGTTAAAGAGGATCTTCTATTGATACAGATTGTTTCTCATTAAAATGAAACTGTTTTTCTAAGTCACTCATGTATAGAAGTACAGGAACAACAATCAAAGAAGCTATTACTGCTGCAATTGTTCCAAAAATTAATGCTACACCAAGACCACCAAACACTGCATCACCTGCTAGAAGAGTTGAAGCGAGCATAATTGCTACTGCAGTAAGAAAAATAGGCTTAGCACGTGTTGCACTCGAGTATGCGATAGCTTGTGCCTTGTGCATTCCTTTGTCATGCATAAGCGATTTTGTAAAGTCTATAAGGAGTAAAGAGTTACGAGAACTTATCCCGATAAGAGCAATAAAACCAATAAGGGATGTAGCGGTTAAGAAGAAAGTATCTGTTGTAAAAAGGTCCATAATCCAGTGACCAACAATTACACCTATTATTGAAAGAAAAGAACCAATCAAAATAATACTACTTAAGATATAACTTTTATAGTAGATAACCATTAAAAGGTAGATGAGCACTAGTGCAGCTATAAACGCGGCTCCAAGTTCAACAAATGTGTCTAAGGTTACTTCCATCTCTCCATCCCAGATAAGTTTATATATTGAACCATCTTTTTTATCTGTTAGTTGTAAATTAAAAAGTCCTATTTTTTCTATATCGTACTCTTGAGTAAAAGTGTCTAAAATAAGGTTTCGAGCATCCATTAGAGGATAGACTTGAGAGACCATATCTGTTTCAGCCATAACATTTGTCATATGGTGTAAGTTTTTACTTAAAATCATAGGATTAGATTTTTTAGTTTTAATCTCTACTAGTTCTGTAATAGGAATCATCATACCCATTTTATTCATTAGTTTTAAAGAAGCGAGTTTACTTTTTACTGAAATCAAATCTTTTTTTGTAAACTGTTTAGATGCACGAGAAAGTGATAAAAAGATAGGGACTTGATCATTATACAAATCAGAATTCTTTACAGCTATTTGCATCCCTTCAAAAGCTAGATAGAGGATGTTGTTAAGTTGTTTTATATCTACACCTGATTTAGTAATCTTAGTGCTGTTTACAACTATCTCAAAAGTGTCGTAAATTTCATCTTGCATGATAGATATATCAACAAGTCCATCTGTCTTTTTAAAAACATCTTCAACTTTAGTTGCTAATTCTCTTATGCCCTCGCTTTTGTTTCCATATATCTCAGCAACAACAGCTGCCATAGTTGGTGGGCCTGCTGGTGGTTCTACAAAAGATATTTTAGTGTCATCGTAAAGCTTTTCACATGTACCTTGTATAAGAGGGCGCATACGCTGAACCATCATATATGAAGGTTCTTCTCTATGATGTTTCTTTGTTAGATTTACAACTATTTCCGCGACATTTTCAGAGTTTTTAAAGTGAGAACCTTTTATAAGTCCAGCAAAGTCTAGGGGTGCTCCCATTCCTAAAAATACTTCTGTGTCAACAGCTTCTTTCTCTTTAACAACAAAACTACTTACACAGTCTGTGACTGCTTTTGTTTGTGCAATTGAGCTTCCTGTAGCAAGTGTTACATATATATTGAATGTATCATTGTTCTTTCCAGGAAGCATTTTTGCCAATACCATTTTTGTTGGTGCAATCATCATAACAGAAAGAATAAAAGCTATCAGTGTTCCAAAGAGAATAATCTTTCTTTGTCTTGCACTTTGAATACCGTTTAATACAAGTTGTTCAAACTTTTTAAACATTAGTGTTCTCCTTTTGTATGATCTGGGCGTTTTAAAATTCTAACAGCTAGATAAGGTGTAAAGATATATGCAACAAATAGTGAAGCAATGAGTGCTACAGGAACATTTGCTGGAATAGGCTTCATAAATTGTCCCATCATTTGTCCAACAAATGCCATAGGCACCATAGTCATGATGATTGCAAGAGTAGCGATATTTGTTGGAGGACCAATCTCATCTGTTGCTTTTACCATAAGTTCATCTGGCGTTTCATGTGCAGACTCTGCAGAGTGGTAATGTCTATGAATGTTTTCTATAACAATAATAGCAGCATCAACTAAAAGACCAAGTGAGAGTAAGAATGCAAAGAGTGTAATCCTATTTATTGTCTGACCTGTGAGATATGCTACAAAGAGTGTGATTGCTAAAATAGCAGGAACAGTAAAGGTAACAATAAGTGATTCTCTCCAACCTAAAACAAAAATAAGAAGTATTGCAATAATTACAATAGATAAGACAAGGTGAAATACAAGTTCGTTTACAGCTTCATTAGCACGTTCACCATCATTTCTAGTTATGACATAGTTGATACCGTTTTGAGCTAAGTACTCTTTGTATGTTTCAAGTTCTTTTTTGACAGCATTTGCAATTACAACTGCATTAGTTCCTTGTAATTTTGAAACTGTTAGTGTTACTTGTTCTTTAAAAGGAGAAAACTCTCCATTCTCTTGTTTAGTACTTATAGTTGCACTTTGAAAGTTTTGAATGTCATAAGAGTTGCTTACATTAGCAACTTGATTTAAGTATATAGGTGAACCCATATATTGAGCTACTATGAGATTACCAATATCTTTTGCATCATCTACGGCATTTTTTATTCCAAGCATCACTATAGTATTTTCACTTGTGACATTTTTAATCGCTGGAACATTGTAAGAGAGTGCTTCAACTGCTTGCTTAATTTGGCCAAGTGATAAATTATAGCCTGAGAGTCTATTGATATCAACTTCTATATTAAATTGGTGTCGAGACCCACCTTTAAGTTCTGTAACTGCAACATTGTTTAGTCCGTTTATATGTTGTTGAATTCCTTTGACTTTATCATAAAGTTCTGTTTTATCTAATGCATGATTATTTGCATAAAATGCTACTGAGACTACTGGAATATCAACATCAATATCTAAGGGTTTAATTATTGGGTTCATTGCATTTTTTGGAAACATGCTCGCATTTTGCATGATTTTGTCATACACTTTTAGATTTGAGTTCTCTTTAGTTTCTCCAATGTAAAATGCGGCATTTACAATACCAACATTGTCCATAGCTCTACCATATATGTGTTCAACCCCTTTTACCTCTTTGAGTTTTCTCTCTAAGGGTTGAACTATAATCTTTTCTATCTCTTTTGCAGTTGCACCGGGAAGGGCCACTATTACGGTTGAACCACTTACAACCATTTGTGGATTCTCTTCACGTGGCATTACTTCAAGAGAAATATAACCAATCGCAAAAAGAAAAATTCCCAAAATGAGTGTAAGAGGATTGCGTATAAATGTTTTTGCTAGTTTTCCAGCATAATCCTTTGGAACATACTCTTCATGTTGTTTCAATTGAGCTCCTTTTTAGTTGATTTCAATAGTGGCATACATACCAGGATAAATTGAAGGACTCTTACTTTTAAAAGATACTTTTATCTTGAAAGTATGTGTCATAGGGTTTGAACTTGGAATGATTGCTGAAACAGTACCAATACTTTTTATTCCTAATGATGGAATATTTACAATAACTTTTTTTCCATGAGTGATATCTGCTAAATTACTCTCAGCAACTTCAGCTGATATCTTTAGGTTACTTAAATCTGAAAGAATAATGGCAGGCATACCAGGCATTGCCATCTCGCCAACTTTTATATTTTTTGCTACAACTACACCGTCATTTGGTGCTTTGATATTTAAGTATCTGTACTGGTTTTCTACTTCTTTGAGTCTTGCTTGTGAGATTGATATCATATCGTTTAGATTTTGCTCTGCAAGTGCTAAGTTCTCAACTTCGTATTTTGACACCATATCTTTTTCTAAAAGTCTTTTATGACGTTCTAAATTCATTTTTACATTTGTATACTGGTTTTGGTACATCTGTAGACTTAATTCTGCTTGGCGTTTTGCAGAGTCAATTTCACGAGAGTCTATACTGTAAAGAATTTGATTACGTTTTACTTTTTCACCTTCATTAACATTTACATTTGTTACAAAACCCATAAAACGACTTGTAATCATTTTTTGGTTATCAGATATAACACTACCTGAGAGTGTGATTGTCTCCGCTATTAGGGAAGCTCCTAGTGCGAGTATTATTAGTAGTTTGTTCATTATTTAAATTCTCCGTTTGCTAATTTTTCAAGGGCAAATATCTTTTCGTTACGAGCATTCTTTGCTACTTGTAATTGTAGTATTTTTTCAATTTGTTGCGACTGTTTGATGATTACATCACTCATTGAAGCGAGTTTTTCTTTATATCTACCTTCGTAGTTTTTATAAATCTCATCTGCTAAAGTAAGCTCTTTTTTGAGTGAAGCTATTTCGTCATCTGCACTTTCTATCTCTGTTCTTACTTTGGCAAGTTGAAGTGAGATACCGTGACGAGCTAACTCAACTTGAGATTTCATTTTCATTTGTTCTATGCGTGACTTTTCAATTTTTGCACTATCAATTCCACCATTAAAGAGATTCCATGATAGTCTTGCTCCAAATGTGTAAGCTTTGTGTTCTGACGCATCTCCTAAAAATGTATCATCTGCTGTAGATATCTCTCCAAACGCACCTAGAGTAGGGTAATAAGCTGCTTGTGAAACGCTAAGCATATTTTCTCTTATGTCTAAACCAGTTTTAGCTTTTTTTATGTCGAGGTTATCTTTTAAGATATCTTCATCTTTATAGTTTGGCATAGTGATTTCAGATCTAGGGATTTCAATACTGTCAATTTTTTTGTTGAGTAAAAAACTTATGTAGTGGTAAAGAAGTTTTTCGTTTGAGTGCATCTGTAAAAGTAGGCGTTCAACATTTCCTTTTTTTGCTTTTACTTCTAAAAGGTCTACTTTTTTTGCATACCCTTCAGTAATCATATCTGATGTTATGTTTTCAAGTGTAGTGATGTTTTCAAAGATTTTTTCTAAATTAAGTATAGAGTCATTTAAAAGAGCCATATCGTAGTAGGCTTTTCTTATTTCGTATATTTTTTCGTTTGTTATTTGCTCTTTTTCTAGCGTTTTCATTTTTGTCATAGATTCCATTATCTCAGAGTATGAACTAATAGCAAATCCAGTAAAAAGTGGAATCTCATATTTTAATTTACTTTGGAAGTAATTAGTAACTTCTGGATAGTTTAAGTCATTGGGCTGAATAGATAATTGACTTGGATCTGGATTTGTTGGATCAAATTCTGAAAGACCAAAATCTCCAAAAGTTGCCTCACGTGAGCTAAGTTTAAAGCCAAATACATTTCCTGCATCGTTTGAGCGAGCAAAGTCTTGGGTAAAGTCTAGGCTACCCCAGTTCATCCCACTTACCGTGTCAGCTTCACTTTTGGCAGCATCTACATCAAGTTTAGCTGCTTTTATTTCTAAATTTTGTGTTTGTAATATCTCTACTGCTTCATCTAATGTCAAAGAGTTTGTGGAAGCCGAAGCATTGAGAAATAGAGTAAATGAAAGCATAGCAAGTAGTATTTTCATATATATTCTCCTGTTTTTTTATTTAAGCTTAGATTATAACATATATATAATTCGCCTATATCACAAAAAAGTCAAATTTTTAAATTTTGATTAACATGGAGTAAAGTACTATAAGAAAATAAAATATTAAGCTAAGATGACTAAAATGCTAAACATATTTAAAACAAGGGAATATACGATGTCAAATGCATGTCCACTAAACTTCAAACAAGTTGATTCAAATGCTGCAAGATTTTCTGCTTTATTTGTTGCATTATTGGTAATTATTTACCTTTTTACACAAAATATTTATATACTTTTCTTTCTTGCTATTGATTTTATTATAAAACTATTTTTAAACCCTGGGGTCTCACCTATCGCACTGTTAAGTGAATTTTTTAAAGAGCTTTTTAAGGTAAAAGAAAATTTTGTTGATGGTGGAGCAAAGCGTTTAGCTGGTTTTTTTGGACTTACTTTTGTTGGAATTCTTATAGCGACTCACTATCTTACATCTTGGGAAGTTTCACTTGTTGTAGCGGCTATTTTTCTTGCTTGCTCACTGTTAGATGTCTTTTTTGATTTTTGTTTAGGATGTAAAATTTACTTTATTATTAAAAAGGTTTATCCAAATTTTATGAATGATTTATAAGGAAAAGCTTCTTTGGATTAAGCTTTTTACTTCTCTTATTCTGAATTTGAAGTATAAGTTTGATAGTATGCTTGAGCAAGATATAAAAAAGGGTATTTATAAATGAAAAATGAAAGACTATTTAACATAGGTATAAATTTAGTAAGATTTGCTTGGATAGTTGAGATAGTTGCCGTATTAATCGGCTTTTTAATCTCAATAATAGTGGCATATTCAGTCTATTTTCAATTAGAAAGAGTAAATGACACTTTAACATTTGGAGATTATTCAACAATTCTTGTTGCGGGTCTACCATTTGTTCTCGTCGCTATTGTTGAAGCTACTAAGATACCAGTAGCAACTGCTTTGATGTATGCAAAACATTTACGTTGGAAAGTGATGCTCTTTGTGGTTCTCGTGCTTTTAGCGACTATCACTTTTGAGACTATGATTAATGGATTTGAGAGAAATTTTTCTAACTTAACTTTAACGATTGATGAGAGAAAAAGTGATGAGCTTTTACTACAGCACAAAATAGATATCTTAGAAACTCGTAAAGAAAAAATCAATGTAATCTCTAGAGCACATATAGAATCTTCATTGAGTAAGACTATTTCTGTTGCAAATGAGCAGTTTAATAAAAAAGTTGAAAAACAGAATCAATATATTAACTCTCAGATTGGAGCATTGTCACAAAAAGATATGAGTAGTATCAACCAAGAGATTCAAAAACTTACAGCTCAAGAAAATGAAATCTATTTATCATGGGAGAAAGAGAGAACAGAACTAAGACAACGTGTAAGAGGTCTAGTCAATCAAAATATTGAAGGTTCGATGAGTGATAAAGATAAGCTTTCAAAAGAGTTAGAAGATTTAAAGATAGAGATGAAACGCCAACTTGATGACTCTAACTTTTTTACTCGACCTGGTATTGAGAAAAAATATAGAAAACTAATCGAACAAAAAGAGAAAAGACTTTATGCAGTTTCTGATTATGCAGTAGGTTCTCAAGCAATAAACCAACAAACAAAATCTGAGGAGCAGCTTCAAGAGCACTTAGCAGTTGTAGCAAAAAACTACCAAGCTCGAATAGATACACTTAGAAATAGAATAGACTACTTAACGAGTAAAATAAAAAATACTCAACAATCAAATGAACTTTTAGAAAAAAAATATAGAGATGAGTTAGAAAGTTTTATGAAAAGTGCTGCTCAGACTCGAAAAGCGATTGTAAATAAAGCGTATAAAAATAAAGCACAAACGATGAAAGCTTATAGAGATATTCAAGAAAAAATCAAAAATTATGATGAATCAATTTTTGAATTAAAAGAGCAACAAAGAGAGATACAGTTTGGGATAAATAGACTTGTAAATCAAAATCAAGTATACCGTGTAGCTTCTTATATTAGTGGTAAAGAAAACGCCATAGAAGTACCTCGTGAAACAGTTGGAATCGTAGCATTAGGCTGGTTTGGTTCTTTAGCTTTTATTTGTGCATTAGCAGGTGTTTTCTTAGCGATAGCGGGAATATATATACAAAAAATATATTCTGGCGAAGAAGAAGTTCTTGAGTAATTAAACTCAAATAAATCAAAAAAACAATACACTTTAGATACTAAAAGATAGAGAAGGAAAATATTATGAGTTCACACAAAAATTTAGATAAATTAGAGAGTATAAAAGAAGCGATTGTTAAAAGTTCTCAACTAAGTGAAGATGAAAAGAGCGAGAGTGTAAAAAGAATTGAAGAGTGGGTTTTAGAAGATAAGGCTTTTGGAACATTAGAGCTTGAACTTAAAAAAATTAGTAACTACTTCACTGAACTTTTTTCAGAACTTGGTATAAAGTAAAGGAAAAATTATCGAGATGCAAATGCTAGTAGACTCCCTAAGAAATAAGGGCAAGATATACAAAAAAATGCAAGAGATTCCTCCAAAGGAACTCGGCATAAGAAACAAGATTAAGATTTATAAGGCAACAGATACGAGAGGTTACTTTTGGGCTATTTTTGCTGTAAGTCAAAAAAGTAGACTTCTTATGAAAGATGTCCATAAATTTGAAGAGATTTATGCAAAGTTAGCTCTCTACTTTGAGCACAATTTCAAACATAAAGTTATTTTTATAGATGCACCACTCTGTTCAAAAGCAGAGGCAGCATTTAAGCAAGCAGGTTGGAAAATCTATTAATGCTTCTTTGTGACATCGGAAACACTTCTTATCACTTCTTCAGTGAGAAAGCCTCTTACAAAGAGGATGTAAAAACATTTAACCCTCAAGATATAAAAGAAAAAGTTTATTTTATCTCTGTAAACGCAGAGGTGAAAGAAAAGCTCTCTTTACTGAAAAACTGGATAGATTTATCTCAGTATGTAGATATGAAAAAGTACTATGCGACTATGGGAATTGACAGAGTCTTTGCAGTCGAAGCTGTGCAAAACGCAGTCATAGTTGATGCGGGAAGTGCCATCACTGTAGATGTAGTAAAAGAGGGCAACTTTATGGGTGGTTTTATCTACCCAGGGGTAAACGCCATGAGTAAAACATATGCAAACATTTCTCCCGCACTCGCATATGATTTTAATTTTAATTTAGATTTAAATGTGTTGCCAAAAAACTCTCAAGACGCAATCTCTTATGGCTTTTTAAAAACCTTATACAGTGAAGTTCTCTCTCACAATCTTCCCGTAGTTTTAACAGGTGGCGATGCAAGAAATCTTCAAACTATTTTTAAAAACGCGAGTGTGGATGAGAGCTTGATATTTCAAGGAATGAAAAAAATCCTAGAAAAACTTACGTAGACTATGTTAGTTTTAGGAATAGATCCCGCTCCATCAAAAAAAAGCATAGTTTATGATGGAGAAGTTTTTCACCATTTTGACATACTTGAATTGCAAGACTATTTAAACGCCATAAAAGAAAAACACTCTGACATTTTCATAAGCTGGGATGCACCTTTGAGTGCTGCGTTAAAAAAAGAAAACTTTAGTCTCTCCATCCGTAAAATAGAGAGTTTTTTTTATAGACAGAGTAAAACTGCACAAGCTCTAAACGCAGGCAAAGGAATACCTAAAGGAATCTCTACTCTTGGCTTTTCTGGCTGTCCTCACTGGACTATCTCACAGTATCTTTTTGGTCTGCCTATACTGAACCCTTCTTTACAAAACTCTTGCGTTTATAAACTTCTCATGAGTAATGCAGAGCTTGAACAAAATGGTCTTCACATAACAGAAGCACATCCAGCTCTATCCATGTGGATACTACTCAAAGATGAACTCAAAGATGAGAATGCTTTTGCTCTTTCTTGGCAATACAAAGGAAATAGTGCAAAAGATACACTCCTTCGAAGAGATATCTTAATCAAAAAAATACTTGAGCACTCCCTTAGTAAAAATGTTCTCTCTCAAAGAGTTGAAATCAAAAGCGATGATGAACTAGATGCATTTGTTTGCTGGCTAATTGCCAAGCACTTTGTGATGAGAAAAACTGAAGTTTGCATCTACGGAGATAGAGATTATGGCTCGTTTTTACTCCCTTACGATGAAGCTATTTACACGGCACTTCATAAAACTTTGAGTAATTTTTAGGTAAAATGCGAAAATTATAAAAGATTACAAAGGCTAATATATGCTAACAGTTGCACTTCCAAAAGGTCGTATTGCAAAAGAAACACTTGAGATTTTTGAAACAATTTTTGGTGATACTTTTAAATTTGATGATAGAAAACTAATTTTAGAGACTCCAAAATTTCGTTTTTTACTAGTTCGTAACCAAGATGTTGCGACTTATGTTTACCATCAAGCAGCAGATATTGGTGTAGTTGGACTTGACACTTTAGAAGAACAAGGTCTAGACGTTGTGCGTTTACTTGACCTTCGTCGTGGCGTTTGTAAGGTTGCTATAGGTATGAAAGTTGGCGAAAAACTTGACCTTTCTAAACCAGAACTCAAAGTCGCTTCAAAGATGGTAAACATCACAAAACGCTACTTTGAAGAGCGTGCAGTAAGTGTTGAAATCATCAAACTATACGGTTCTATAGAACTTGCTCCTCTTATTGGCTTAGCTGATATGATAGTGGACATCGTAGAGACTGGTGCTACTATGAAGCAAAATGGTCTTGAAGTAGTTGAAGACATCATGACAAGTTCGACTTACCTAATAGCAAACAAAAACTCTTACATTGCTAAAAAAGATGAAGTCTTAGATATCTATGAAAAAATAAACAAAATCATAAAAGCTGAAAACAACTAACCCTATGACAAATTTAGACCTTTACGCTAAAGCAGAACATCTACTCGGTATAGAAGAGGCCACAGAAGCTCTTTACGACCTTTATCGTTCAGAACTTGATGAGAAAGATGTCAAGACTCTTTTAGACGTAGGTTGTGGTCGTGGTGGCTTTATGACTCGCATGATTAGCGATGGTGTTAAGTGTAAGGGAATCGACTTAAGCTCTATAATGGTCGATGAGTGTAAAAACGCAGGACTTGACGCTGAGTGTATAGATATAAAAGACGTAGAAGGAAAGTTTGACGCCATCGTCAGCATCTTTGACGTTTTAAACTTTATGGATGAAACTACTTTAGTGGTGTTTTTAAACGCGGTAGCGGACAAACTTGAAGATAATGGCGTTTTCATCGCAGACATTAACACTCGCTACGGATTTTCTGATGTAGCAGAGGGCACGATGTCCAATGATACAGAAAAAGAGTTTTTAAACGTAGACGCTGTTTTTGAAAACGAAGAACTCCATACTAAGTTTACGCTTTTTCAAATGCAAGCAGACGGCTCTTATCAAAAATATCAAGACACAATTGTCCAATACTTTCACAAGATAAGAACTTTTCAAAAGCTTACGAAGTTAAAACTTATAGACAAACAGGTTTTTTCACTTTATGATAGTGAGGATAAAACACTTTTAATCTTTAAAAAAAGATAGCACATGTTTTATAGCTTGGCTTGTTTTGTTTTTACTCTCTTTTTCTTGAGTGGATGTGGTGATAACGCAACAATAAGCATCAATGAAAAAAATCTTCCAAAAGAAAAAATCCACTGTTTAAAACTTCTTGTCTTTCCTCCCGATGAGCAGTTGCAAAAAAGTTTTGAAGAACTCTACACTTTTACTCAAGAGTGCCCTTATCTTCTTGAAGTCTCTGCCAAAAGTGGTATCACTTGCAACTCAAATCAAAACTATCAAACAAAGGCTACAGGTGAGTTTCCAAGTAGCTACTTAAGAATGCAAGTAAACAAAGGTCGAACCATACTCTATGGATATTATATAGATTTACTAGAATCACCTAGCAAAGAAGATGTAAAGAGAGCTTTTTCTAGGCTGGAAGAAGATTTATCTCTGTAATCTCGCTTGAAGCTCCTAAACGCATAGGAGGTCCCCAAAATCCCGTTCCTTTGTTTACATAGATTTGTAGCTCCTCATTGTGTTGATGAAGCCCGCTTATATATGGCTGTTGTAGTTTTACTAAGAACTTAAAAGGGTAGAGTTGTCCGCCATGTGTATGACCACTCAGCATCAAATCAACTCCAGATTTCACCTCTTCTATATACTTGGGTTGGTGAGCGAGTAAAACCGTAGGGGCTGCGTTTTGTACATTTTTGAGGGCTATGTTTATCTCTGGTAAATGGTGTCCTGCACGATAACCAAAGATGTCATAAACGCCAGCAAGGTTAAAACCTTTATCTTTTTCTCCAACATATACATTTTCATTTTCTAAAACTCTTATGCCAAGAGTTTTTATCTCTTTTATGATGACTTCAATATTGTGAAAATATTCGTGATTTCCTACGATGAAAAAAGTTCCATATTTAGATTGTAAGTTTTTTAACTCTTGGAGTGGTGCTTGGATTTTTTTTACATCCATATCTACCATGTCTCCCGTTAAGACTACTAAGTCAGGCTTGAGAGCGTTCACTCTTGTTACAATCTCTTTAATGAAGTCAGCGTCTATAAGTCCGCCAATATGTACATCACTGAGTTGAACGACTTTGTAGTTTTTTTGGAGGTTTTTAAGCTTGATATCTACTTTTTCTAGCTCAACAAATCTCGCTTCTAAGATTGCTACAGATGTAACACTCGTAGCAGCTACAAGAGAGGAAACATCAAGAGATTTTTTAAAAAAGTTTCGTCTTGCATTTGAGAGAGGAATTCTTACTAGAACTACACGTGAAATGTCATAAATAAGAGTTGTACAAAAGAGTAAAAACAAAACGCCAATAGGAAGACTTAAAAGAAAGTAGAGCCAATTAGGAACATCAATAATGTAGCGTCCAAGAACATAGCCAACGATTCCAAGAAGGTTTACAAATAGAAAAACCCTAAAGTAAAACTTCATGCGAGGAGAAACATCAAGGTGTGATATGAGCCTTCTTGAAATGTAGAAGTTTAAGAGTGAGAAAACACCAAGAAAGACTACAAAAAAGAGTAGGGGGTTCATATTTATTTGCTCGCTATTTTTCTTGTAAGCTTAGCGCACTTTTTATGGCGTTTAGATAACTCAAAGTTTTGGCTTCACCTTTGTAAGCAATGTCAAACGCTGTACCGTGATCTACAGAAGTTCGTATGATTGGAAGGTTTAATGAAATGTTTACACTCTCATCAAAATGAAGTGCTTTAAGGGGTGCGAGTCCTTGGTCATGATACATAGCAACAAAGTAGTTGTAGTTTTTACGAAAGTGAGGTGTAAATGCCACATCAGGAACAACTGGTCCTATAAAACGCTCAAGCCCAAGTTTTTTGTTTACACTTTTTATAGCTTTAATGATTCGCATCTCTTCATGCCCTAAAACGCCATTGTCTCCAGCATGTGGGTTTATGCCTAAAACAGCTATCTGTTGCGTTTTTTCAAGCTTCAAACAAGCATCCAAATCAACTAAAAATGGCTTCAGCGTTTTGTACTTAATGCTCGTTGTTACATCTCTAAGCGGAATGTGTTCAGTAACAAGTGCTACAAACATCTCTGGACAACCAAGCATCATGATAGCTTCTTTGTTAAAGTGTTTTCTTAGAAGGTCAGTATGCCCTTTGTATTCAAGCCCAGCCATCATCCATGCTTCTTTGTGTATAGGCATAGTTACAAGTGCATCAGCTTCTTTATCTTCACACAGTTTTATAGCTCGCATAAAAGAGTCATATGCATACTTTCCACTACTGGCGTTTACTTCACCTGCATTTATAGTGAAGGCACCATCTACACTTGAGAGTTGAAAATCTTCTGGAATCTTTGTGTTGAGTAAATTTGCAGCTTGAGAGAGAAGCTCCGCGTTTATACAGTAGATGGGTGAGCACAACTTACTTACTTCGTCATGGGCCTTGAGTGCTATCTCAATTCCCACACCATTAAGGTCGCCGACACTGATTGCTATTGTAGGTTTAGACATCTCTTGTTGTGAGTCTCTTCATCTCTTTGATAGCATCACTTAAACCTGTGAAAACACTTCTAGCGATGATGCTTTGACCGATGTTAAGCTCAACAATTTCTTCTATCTTCATCATCTCATGAACATTGTGGTAGTTGAGGCCATGTCCAGCGGCAACTTCTAGTCCAAGTTTGTTTGCTTGGCGAGCTGCATTTTTTATATCTTCAAGAGACTTTTCAAGTCTGTTTGAAAGTTCATATCTTGGAAGCTCCAACTCTTTTACTGAGTGGTTTGAATGTGGAAGATTAGAGTTAAGCATTGCAAAAAGATTTGCGAATAAGCCTGTGTGAAGTTCAACCATCTCAGCACCAAGCTCTTTAGACTTCTCCATCGCTTCGAGTGTTGGATCTACAAATAGTGATACTGGAATGATACTATCGTGAAGCTGTTCTACAGCGTAGCGAATCTCCTCTTCATAAGAGAAAACATCAAGTCCGCCTTCAGTAGTTACCTCTTCGCGTTTTTCAGGAACTAAAGTTGCACGATGGGGTTTCATTTTGCATACTATGTCTAGAATGTTTCTATCTATGGCACACTCTAAGTTCACAGGGAGTTTACTAAGTGCCATAATATTTTTGACATCCATATCTTGAATATGGCGTCTATCTTCACGTAGGTGAATTGTAATCTGGTCAGCTCCACTCTCACAAGCTACATAAAGTGCTTGAATGATATCTGGGTCATTTACTCGTCTTGCTTCTCGCAGAACAGCTACGTGGTCTATGTTTACACCTAAAGTCATTTTTCTACTCTTACTCACTTAGTGTCCTTTTACAGAATCATAAAAACTTCTGTATTCACTCTCAAGTGTTTCACTCTGTATAGTTTTTCCAATATGAACTTCAACAGTATAGGTCTCTTTGTAAGGAGCATTTTCAAATACTTTTTCGAGATTGTCGTTGATGTAAACAGGAATGATTTCTAGCTTATTTGCTTTAGCAATTTTTGCAGCTCCACTTTGAAACTTATGAATACCTTCTCCCTTAAAACGCTCGCCTTCTGGAAAAATGTATATATTCATATCATCTACTTTTGCTAAAGTGTTTTTAATACTTTTAAAGAAACTTAGTAGCCCGCGTTTACTCTCAAGATCAACACTAATACATCCGCTATATTCAAAAAACTTTCCATATATAGCATTATCAAAGAGCTCTTGTTTCGCTATCCATGTACCATTTTTTTGATGTTCGCTAAAGATGTTTTCCATGACTAAAATATCTAAGAGAGAACGGTGATTTATTGCATAAAGAATTTTGTTGTTAGTTGGGACATCTCCGATGACTTTAACTTTGATATTTAAAAAATCAAGAACCTTGTTTGAGTAGGCTTGTCTGTCGAGTGAGAGTTGTTTATATGCAGGTTTGAAAGTGATAAAGGGATGAAAAAAAGTTTTTTTGAAAATTGTTATGTACTTGAGACCTAACTCAATCATAAATATGTACTTGCCGATGTTTTTGAGCATAATCTACCTTTTTATTAAAAGATAGATTATATCAAATTATAGATTTATTTTCTATGTAGTGGGTGTTGATAATCTGGTTTATCACAACCAGTAAACATTGTTACACTACCAAGTGCTATAAGTGCTATTAATATAAATGCTTTCATATTTTTCTCCTTCTAGTTTTTCTTCAAAGACATTTCTGTCTCCATGAGTTTTATCTCATCGTTTGCAAAAATTCTGATTTTATTATCGGCATTGAGCTTTTTAGCTTTAATTTTATTTGGATAGTCCATTTTTTGTAAAATATGCTTAATACAGTTTATTCTTGCTTTTTTCTTGTTGTCAGAACGGATAACAGTCCATGGAGCATGCTCCGTGTGTGATGCTAGAAGCATAGAGTACTTAGCAATTGTATACTTATCCCATAAGCCTTGAGATTTTTCATCTACAGGAGAGAGTTTGTACTGCTTGAGTGGGTCTGTACGGCGTTTGTTAAAGCGTTTTTCTTGCTCTTCTTTAGATACTGAGAAGTAAAATTTAAAGATTTTAATATCAGAATTTACAAGCATCTTTTCAAACTCTGGAACTTCATGTAAAAATTCTTTATGTTCCTCTTGTGTACAAAACTCCATAACAGGCTCAACACCACCACGGTTATACCAGCTTCTATCAAAAAGAACGATTTCACCTGCAGATGGTAAGTAGTGAGTATATCTTTGAAAATACCATTGTGTTTTTTCTGTATCACTAGGTTTGTCAAGAGCAACAACTCTCGCACCACGTGGATTGAGGTGTTCTGTGATACGTTTAATAGTACCACCTTTTCCAGCCGCATCACGTCCTTCAAAAATCATAAGAACTTTTTGACCTGTCTCTTTAATATGGTTTTGCATCTTTAGTAGTTCTATTTGAAGTTCTTTTAGTTCACTTTCATACTGTAAAATTTCATCTTTTACCCAAACAGCAACTCTTTTTTTACCATCGTTTTTTGAGTGTCTTTTGTTTTCATGTGCATTTTCTTCTTTGCTCTTTCTTCTGTCTTCATGAACAATCTCAGCAAGTTCTACATCGCCTTCTAACTCATTGTCTAACATTTTTCTTTTTGAACCCATTAAAACTCCTATTGCTTTTATTCATTATAAGCCAATAGAGATTAAAAAGATTTTAATATGAGCTCATTTATAGCATTTGCATCAGAACTTTTAGCAAAACAACTTTTGTCTCCGCAAATCATAAATTCTTTATCTTCGCTCGTCTTGTATGAAACAAAAGGGTATCTGGTTTTTGCTAATGTAAAAGCGGCTGCTTTTAAGTTCTCTTGAGTTGATTTTATAATGCGTTCACCTCTTAAGTACCTAAGAGCTTGAACAAGCATATAAGGCGTATAAATAGGTTTTCTACCAAGCTCATAAGAGTTATACTCTAGCGTTTTAAATGCAAAGTGTGTGTATTTTTCATCCTCGAGTAGTGAAGCTAAAATGAGAAGATTTTCAATCATAATACTTACAGAACTTGTATAAGTGTTATCTGTGATTTCTGCTTTTGTTTCAAACTCACCAACACTGAACTTCCATGTGCCTTTTTCATAAAACTCTTCAAGAGCCTTGTTTATAAAACGCTGTGCATTTATGAGGTAAAGTTCATCGCCTGTAGCTTTAAACGCAGACAAAAGTGCCTGAGAAAGAAAAGCATAATCCTCTAAAAAAGCTTCTACTTTTGGGCTTTTGTGTATGAGAGTAGTGTGGTAGAGAGTGCCATCTAAAAACATCGTCTTTAAAAGAGCATCAAGGTTTTTGATTGCTCTTTGTTTGTAAGTTTCATCTATCGCTCCAAGTTTAAAAAGCGAATTTATCATCATACTTGACCAAGAAGTTTGTACTTTTTTGTCTATAAATGGGTACTCACGAGCAGCTCTTATTTTACTTAAGAGGCGTTTTACATCATTAAACCATTCAGGAATTTCCCCTTCAAATCTAATGATATTTTTTCCCTCAAAGTTTCCCTCTGGTGTTACAGACATCTGCTTACACATTGTATCTGCATTTTCGTATCCCGCTTCGCTTAAAGCTGAGTAAACTTCTTCATAAGTGTAGATAAAGTAAGCTCCCTCATCACCATTACTATCAGCATCACTTGCTGAGTAAAAAAGGGCATCTTCACTCATAAAGTTATGCCAAAAATCAGCACACTCTTTTGCAGTTTTAAGATGCATTTCATTTGCATATGTAAGATAACTTTGTGTGTAAACATTACTTAAAAGTGCATTATCATAGAGCATCTTTTCAAAGTGAGGTACTAGCCACTCTTCATCTACACTATAGCGACAAAATCCACCATCGACAAGGTCGTACATACCACCTTTTTGCATAGCGTCAAGAGTCGTACTAAGCATCGCTCTTGCAGCCTTGTCATCATAAAGTCTGTCTATGCTTAAAAGTGCTGTGAGTGTAGAAGCATGAGGGAACTTAGGCTTGAGAGAGAAACCTCCATTTTTTGTGTCAAAGTTATTTTTGGCTTGAAGCATAAAGTTTTTTGTAAATGACTCTTTTAAAATTGTAGCTTCTGTTGGGTGTTCTACTTTTTCTAAAAAACTTTCAACTTCATCTGCATTTTTAAAAAGTTGCTCATCTTTTTCACGTACTTTTTGAGTTATGATATTTGTGAGATCTTTAAAGCCCATCCCTTCATTACTTCCATCTACAGACTCAGGTGCTAAGTATGTTCTTGCAAAAAATGGTTTGTTTTGTGGAGTACAAAAGATAGAAGTAGGCCAACCTCCCGTGCGATTGTTAAGGAGTCTGTAAACCTCTTGGTAGTGTTTGTCTATGTCGGGGCGTTCTTCACGGTCAACTTTGATACAGACAAAGCCTGCGTTTAAGATATCTGCACACTCTTGGTTCAAAAAGACAGTTTGCTCCATTACATGACACCAGTGACAAGAAGAGTAACCTATGCTGATAAATATTGCTTTGTTCTCTTTTTCAGCTTTAGCAAATGCTTCATCACACCAAGGCCACCAATCCACTGGGTTTTCTTTATGTTGCTGGAGGTAAGGAGAGTCTTCTTTTTCGAGTCTGTTTGCCATAATCTATATGCCTTTTATTTTTACATAAGTAATAAATATATTTTTATAAATGTAGAGTATGGAAATCTTGCTAATGAAGTGCTGAAATTATGAAGCTGAGTTTACTTTTTATATTTAGAATCGTAAGCATGAAGAGGAAATAGAGAAAATTATTTCGTAGCTACTTCAATGCTTTGTTTGTGTAGGATAGATTGATTTAAAAGTTCTTTTAGAACGATTTCTGTCATGTCGCTTTGGAAGTGAAACTCATAACGAATGTCCATGACATATGCTTTGAGTTTCATTTCTAAATAGGGTTTGTTTTCATTTATTTTATTTGTAAAGATTACGGCTATTGGTTTGTTTAGATAGATGTACTTTGAAACTTGAGCAGATTCAATGGCAATTTGACGAACTTTTTGTGTATTTACATCGATAGGGAGTATTATTTTTGCAACAACTTGACAGTAGAGTTCACCAGAGTTACTGTTTGAAACTGAGGTGTTTGTAAGCTCCATATTTGGGATTACAACTACAGAGTCATCAGGAGTTACTACTCTTGTGGTTGTTAGGTTAATAGCTAAGACTTCTCCGTAGTTTTCACCAATCTGAATCTTATCTCCAACCTTAAAAGGTCTATCAAACAAAAGCATGATTCCACCAAACATATTTTTTAGTAAGTCTTGTGTAGCAAAACCAACAGCGATTGCTATAGATGCAAGGGCAGTCATGAGCATATTGATTGGTGGGTTATATATGATTTTTATGGTTAAGACTATAAATATACTCCAAAGGACTATTCTGAGTATTGGGATGAGTCCTTTTATTGTTATTCTAAGTTTAGAACTTTTTTCAGCAAAAAAGACAAGAACTTTTGCAAAAAGTGTTATAAAAATATAACTAAGAACTAAAGAAAGGAGTGTCCACAAAATTTTTGTGATAGAAATCATTTCAAGAAAGTTTATAGAGTCAGGTTCTTTTTGTGTAGCATAAGAAAAGCTAGTGAAAAAAAGGAAAAATATAAGTATTGTTATCTTCATTGAACTGCCTCTTTTTAATGAATGAAATTTTTTGATGATAGATAATCAAAAACTTGTTTGTATATGGCCGGATTTATATTGAACTTTTCATGCGGCTGAATGAGTAAACCTCTCTCAAGCATTGGCATAAGTATTTTACGACTCTCTGTGGCTGACTCACGCATAACTGCTGAAAAATCTTTTATAGTTAGACCATCATGCAAGATAAGTGCTTGTAAGGTGAAAAGAACTTCTGAAGAGAGGTTTTTGATAAAAGAGTAGTCAAAGTCATCAATTTCTTTTACAGTTAAAATATTTTTATCCTTAATGCTGATTGAACGAATCCAATAAAGCTGAGCAAGAGAAATATTTCCATTTGAGAGTTTATGAAGAATTTTAAAGTAGTTTTCTTCTAAGTCTAGCTGTTGTTTCTCTTTATCTAAGTTCTGAAATGTTTTAGCTTTTGAAGTTTCCTCGTTTGGAATAAACTCTATCTCTGTAGATTTATTCTCAAGTCGTTTGAGCATGATATCTTTAATCATTTGAGAGTCTAACTCTTGCATAACAATCTCACTCGTGAAGTAGTTTGAAATAGAGATGGTTTTATCGAGATAGTTCCATGTTTGTGGTGTAAAGACACCAATCCAGAGTACTTTTTTTGTCGTGTAGGAAAGAAGTTCATAGAGAAGTTCCATACTCTCAAAGCCTCCAACTTTTTTTAAAAACATATGTTGAAGGTTTTCAATAACAATGATTTTTTCGTTTTCAATCTTGTTTAAATACTCTATGAGTTCTTTATTTGTATTTATACCTTCTGTGTTGAGAAGCTTGTTAAAAAAAGAAAAATATTTGCTTTTTGTATAGACCTTCTCTTTGAGTTCTACTCTTATGGTTTCTACTTGAGGATGTTGTGCTAGAAAAAAGTCTAAAGTTGAAGTAACACCTGAACCTTTTTGTCCAACAATAGCACATGTTACAAAGCGGTTTTTCATCCAGTTACTAAAGGAGGATTCAAGTGCATTTATCTCACTCTCTTTATTCACAAAAAATTTATCTTCTACTGGTTTTAATTCATAATTTTTTTTGTACTCATCAGGAAGATTCTCCAGCGAAGAGTTTACTTCTTGCATAAACTCAGAAAGCTTAAAAGAGATGGGTGTCTTTTCATCTACAATGCCAATGAGTTTTTTAAGTAGATCTATTTTAGCTTGTATGTAAGATAAAAAAGTTTTCTTTTTCGATTGAGTAGGCTCATTTTGAGTCATTTTTTACTGCCCCTTTTCCTTTTAGCAAACTAACTGTAAAGCATGCACCATCATTTTGGTTTTTAGCAGCAAGTACTCCGTGTAAATGCTCTTCAATAATCATTTTACTCATATACAAACCAAGTCCAGTTCCTATTTTTTCATCCTTGGTTGAGAAGTAAGGATCAAATATTTTTTTCATGACAGTTGGTTCTATACCTCCAGCATTGTCTAAGAACTCTGTATGTAGATACTCTTCATCTTCGTAGACTCTTATCTGTATAAGAGGATTTATTGTTTTTGTGGAGACTAAGGCATCTTTGGCGTTTGTAATGATATTTACAAAAACCTGCATAAGCTCTCTAGCATATGCCTTAACTTCTGCTCCTGTTTCAAAGCTACTTGTAAGTGTGATGTTATTATTGTTAAGTGCATCTTGGACAATTGATAATGTTTGCTCTACTGTATTTTTAATATTTACATGTGAAACTTCTTTATCTGGCTTAAAGAAGTTTCTAAAATCATCAATTGTTTGAGAAAGGTGTTGAGTCTGTTTAGAAATGCTGTGTGCATAGTTTTGAGATGTCTCTGCATCACATCTCTCCATTGCTACATCGAGTAAGAGATTGTTAGCATCCATACTAATTATGGAGAGTGGCTGTCTCCATTGATGGGCTATCATGCTTATCATCTCTCCCATAGCTGCATGGCGAGATTGGTTTATGAGCATTTCATCCTTGTGTTTTAGTTCTGTGATGTCCATAGCCGAAGTTATTATGGTCTGTTTACCATCTATAACTCCTAGGGGTACAGAAGAAAATTGCCATGTAATAAGATCACCATTTTTAGTGTTGATATCATACTCTCCTTGATCTACTTTTTGTTCTATAGAGCAAAAGTTTTTGATATCTTCTTTGATAGTAGAGGCACTTTTATTGTATGCTTTTTCTAGCCATTTTTCGAGGGTGTCAATCTCTTTAGATCTATAGCCAGTGAGTTGTTCCCAAATTTTATTTACTAAGAGGATTTTCCCTTCTGTATCATAGACCATGATAGGATTAGGAGCTTCTAAGATGATTGTTTCTAGCTCTTCTTTGTTTTGCTTTAACTCTTTAAGATTTTTTTCGTTCTCTGTAATATCACGTACAATTGTCATAATATGTTCGCTATTAGGAAGTTTTGCTATACGTGCTTCATAGCTGTTCATTTGATTTTCTATTTCTAGTTCGTAATGAAAAATTTGAATAGCTTCCATAGATAAATTGTGAATATTTTTATAAAACATCTCTCCTACGTCTGCTGGTAATACATCTTGCACTTTTTTACCAAGAAAGAAATTTGGTTCTACATAAAGATTGCTTTGACTCTGTGCGCGAAAGTCAACTATGGTTCCATCACTCTCCATAATGAAGAGTAGGTCGGGAAGAACATCAAAAACAGAGGTAAGCATTGCATCGCGTTTATGTGCATCTTCTTTGGCATCTATGAGTTGTTGCTTAGCTTCTTTAGACTTTGTAATGTCCTGCACTGAACCCATACTGCTTATGTGCACATTGTTCTCATCATAAAAATGTTTGGCACGTTCGAGAACATACTTCACTCTTCCATCAGCAAAAAGGAGGCGATGTTCAAAATAGTACTCTTTGTGCTCTTCGACGCTTTTTTGAAAAACTTCTGTTAGTGACTCTCTATCATCTACATGCACACAGCTCATAAACTTCTCAAATGTTATGTCATCATTTTCATCAAGTTCAAAAATATGATACGTTTCACTTGACCATGCAATAGTACCATCAGAAGCTATCTGCTCCCAACTTCCTAGATGTAAAAGCTCTTCCGCATGTTGAAGTAAATTGTAAAGTTTGTGCTGTTGGGTAATATCTTGAATAGATCCAACAACCTTTAGTGGTACTCCATTTTCATCTCTGTAGACTTCAGCTACAGAGCTTATGTACTTTTTAGCAGAGCCATCAAGCGGAGTTATTTCTAATTCTATGTTGTACTCTATATCTTTTTCTATAAGATCACTCAGCGCTTTATCTGCATGCTCTCTATCTGTTACACAGCTTTGTATGAGTTCTCTACTAAAAGCTGTACTAGAATCATCTAAACCATAGATTACTTTTGCTTGCTCAGAACCCCAAAACTCTTCAGTTTCTATTGTATATTCCCAACTTCCAATATGTCCTACTTTTTCTGAGAGTTCAAAGCGTTTTTGCGTACGAAGGACATCTTGTTCTAAAGTTTTTTGTTCTGTAATGTCAGTATGTGAGCCTATCATCCTTATTGCTTTGTTATTTTCATCATAGATAGTGAGAGCACGTGAAATTACCCATACCCATTCACCATTTTTATGTTTAAGTCTATGGATGTTTTGATAGCGTGCAGTTCGTTTGTTGTGAGATCTTTTTATATCTAAGAAGACTTGCTCCTTATCTTCTGCATGTATACGACTTTCCCAGATTATAAGCTTATTTTCTAATTCATCATCTGCGTATCCAAGCATCTCTTTAAAACGAGGTGAGTAATAGACTTCGTTGGTGAGTATATTCCAATCCCAAAGACCATCTGTTCCACCCTCAATGGCAAAACGATATCTTTCTTCATTTTTTGTTAAAGTTTGCTCATTTTCTATGTTAAAAAGTCCATAGGCAATATCGCTAGCGAGTTCTTTTAGAAGGTCTAGTTCCTCTTCGTCATACTCATTAAAAGTAGAAACGGCTAAGTAACCATAGTGCGTGTCGTTATGGTTGAGTTCTAAGGCGTAAGCGTTTTCTTTAAACTCTTCATTTCCTTTAATGGAGCAAGTTTGGCAAGACATGTTTGTGTCAGTTATATATGCAAAACCCTTATTCTCTTTTGTGAGCAAAGAGACGCAAGAGGGTTCCCACTCTTTAGTAATTTTATTTTTAAATTCATCAAATCTTTCATCTCTTTTTGAAGTGTAGTAAAGCTTTTTTTCTTGATTTTGAATCATTTCAATCCATGCGCAAGTGTACAAATCAGATGACATCAAAATATCGCAACTCGTCTGTAACAATTCATCTTGAGTCTTTATTCTGACAATGGCTTGATTGATGTCTCGAATGAGTTTTGAGACTTTATTTAAGTGTATAAGCTTGTGTTTGTCAGATATGTCTTGAAATGAGCAGTGCGTTTGTAGCATATGTGATTCATTGTCATATTCGACTTGTCCTTGAAGCGAAATTGAAACTATGGTTCCATTTTTATGGTACATATCAAACTCGATGCCACTTATTGTGCCATTGGTTTTAAACTTTTTAAAACCTTCTTTAAAGCATGTTAAGCTTTGCGGTGTGAGTAGATCTCCAAACCATTTCCCTATGACTTCTTCTTTTTCATATCCAAGCAAATCTAACCATTTTTGGTTGACATCAAGAATGTTTCCATTTACATCAAGTGAGTGGTAAGGGTTAGGAGCATCTTTATAAAGAAGATTGAACTTACCTTCTGCTTTGTCTTTAGCTTGTAGCATTGCCAATGTTTTTTGTTCATACCAAAAGAGTAGTAGATATATGAGTAAAGTACTAAGTAAAACAAAGGCCCAACCTTTGTATGATTGGTAAGTACTTAACTCTTCTGCATTTTGAGTAATCCCAAGTAAAATATTGTCAGAGAGTAAAATCCATAAAGAACCAGCAAAAGCATAAATCAAAACTAGAGTAAAACGCAGAGAAACTTTCTTAAAAATATTCATTATACATACCTTGAAATATGGTTAATTATCTTGTCCTTTCATTATAGCGTGAAGATACTTTGTATAGATATTAGCTCTTAAAGAGCTAGAAAATTTTGCTATACTTGAACTCTTATAAAAAAGCTTAAGGACAAGATATATATGAGCAAGGATAGTAAGAACTCTACAAAACTTTTAGTACTCAACAAACCAAAAGGCTATCTCGTTACACGCTCAGATGATTTAGGACGAAAAACTGTTTATGACATTTTGCCTCAGTGGGTTTATGATGAGCAGTGGATGCCTATAGGAAGACTAGACTTAGAGTCTAAAGGTCTTTTACTCTTTACACAAGATGGCCAAACAGGTCATGTTCTAACAAAACCTGGAAACTGTGTAAAAATCTACGAAATTTGGGTGAGAGGGCACGTGACAGAGGAACACATAAGGACTGCTTTAAAAGGTGTACAAACGCCACAAGGTTTGCTTAAAGCTCTCGTAGTAGAGAAGATAGGACAGGGTGGAGCAAAAACAAAACTCAGAGTGCAAATTGATGAGGGGAAAAACAGACACATCCGCCGACTCTTTGGAGCACTCAAAGACCCAAAGTTTAAAACGCCACTCAAGGTCGTAAGCCTGAGCAGAGTAAGCATAGGAAGTTTTAAAAGCGATGTGGAAAGTGGCAAGTGGCGTTTTCTCTCAGAAAAAGAAGAGAAGACGCTCCTGCAACATCTCAAGTAAAACGCAGGCTTAAAGGAAATACGAGCAATGATTGAAAAAGAACTAAAAAACAGAGACTTCTCTTTAGTCCTCTCAGGTGGCGGCGCACTTGGCATTGCACACCTTGGCATTATACACGACTTAGAAAAGATGAACTTGTCTCCCTCGGAGATAGTAGGCACAAGCATGGGAGCAATCATAGGTGCCTGCGTGAGCATCGGGCTTAAAGAGAGAGAAATACTCTCTCTTTTTGAAGAGTTCTCAAACATCTTCAACTGGGTAAAACTCTCACTAAGTGGTCACTCCATCATCAAAAGCACAAAGATAGAAGCTATCTTAGAAAAAATCTTCTTTGACAAAAAAATGAAAGACACAAAAATCCCCCTAAAAATCATCGCGACAAATACCTTAAGTGGCGAGATGAAAGTCTTTGGCTCCAATGATGAGGTCAAAATCAAAGACGCTCTTTTAGCAAGTATGGCGATTCCGGGGATATTTGAAGAGAAAACCATAGATGGTGTTATCTATAGCGATGGATTTTTGTGTCAAAACCTAGGCATAAACCAAGCAAGCTACGAAGATGTCTTAGCAGTAGACGTCCTCGGTGAAAACTCTTTTGACAAAGAGATGCCAAACCGCCTTTTCAAAACCATGAACGTCCTAGAGATGTTCGAAAAATCCATGCGAATCCTAATCCACAACCAAACAAAAGCCTCTCTAGCAAGCTCAAACAAAAACATCATCCTCTTAGAACCAACAACAAAAGAGTATAAGACATTTCATTTTCATAAGTATGAAGAGATAAGAGAGCTTGGGTTGGGGTTGGTTTAGCTTAATACTAATACTTATGTTAAGATGATTACTTATTATCAATATTTTCTGAGGAGTTCAAAATGGAGATACTTATAGTAATATTTTATATATTATTTTTTATTATAGGAGTCTTTTTAAGTTTTCAAAGTTTGAAATACTTTAAAACTATGTGGGACTATAAAAATAGAAAAAAAGATGGTAGTGAGGATTATAAGTTTAAAAAACTTGATTAGATAGTATTTAACCATAGATAAATAAGTCTTCATAATGTCCAAATAACGATTGTATTCCTTATAAATGGGCATTTAGATTTTTATAATATTAGCAATTTTATACAATTTAAGTAGTTCATATTGCGTTTGTCATATTTATTTTAATAATAGGACATTTCTTATGTCTATGTATTTATGTTATTTAAGGTTATTTGCATATAATGTCCCTTAATGAATAGTTATGTAATAAAATGACTTAAATAAAATAATGGATAAAAATGAAATATTTTCTAGAAGGAAACGTTAGACTTTTAATTACATTTTGGATTTTTCTAATCGGAGGACATTTATTCTTTGAAACTTTAATTTATAATTTCAAAAATGATGGAATTGAAAAGAACTTAGTGCTTATCTTTTTAGCTTTGTTTTGTTCATTTATTTATGACTTTGTCATAATAATTGCAACATGGAATAGTTCAACAAAGTATAAAGGGAAAAAAATATGGGAAATATTAGCAAAAATCGTAGTTGTAATAAAAGCTATATTGTTAGTAATTTCTATTTTATGGCTAATAAATATTTTACTTACAAATCCAGATTTTATTGATTTGATATTAAGTAAACTGTTTTAACGACATAACAAGTACTTGGAGAGAAATAGTTGGCCCTACAGGCCAAACTATTTCTCAAGTTAAACGTTATATTGAAACTAAAATTTAGAGTTTAAATGAAGAAATTGTTCTTAGTACTACTTATGAGTTTAGAATTATTTGCTGGCACTCAAATGTGTGGCTCGGGAACTGTAATTAGACTGCTGAGTGATGATAATACGGGTAGCCGTCATCAAAGATTTATTATACAGCAATCATCTGGAAGGACATTATTAATTGCCCATAATATTGACTTAGCACCAAAAGTGTATTCAATTCAAAAAGGTGGGTTAATAAAGTTTTGTGGTGAATACGAAAATAATTCAAAAGGTGGTGTTGTTCATTGGACACATCATGATCCACAAGGACGTCACACTGCTGGTTGGCTAGAATATAATGGTAAAAAGTATCAATAATAGATAAGAACTACGAGGAGACCAATAATTTACCCTAGCGAGAAAATTATTGCTCAAGATAAACATTCTCACCTAATCAAATTGACTTCTAAATGTAATAACAATATAATTACATAAAGGAGTTTATTATGACAACACTCACAAAAATTGGAAACTCACAGGGAATTAGAATTCCTAAGCTTTTAATACAACAAGCACATCTTGAAAATGTCAGTTTAGAACTAGAAGTTTTAGATAATGGGTTATTAATAAAACCTATAAATAATACAGGTAGAGATTCATGGAAAGAAAATATTGAAAAAGTCCTTTCTCATCACGAAGGACTCAAAGACGAAGGTTTGTTAGAAGACTTACTTAATGACAATGATTTGGAAAGCTTTGAATGGTAGTAGATATCAAAAGATATGAAATACACTTAGTAAAATTAAATCCTACAGTTGGTTCTGAAATTCAAAAGACAAGACCATGTATTGTAATTTCACCAAATGAGATGAATGTTTTAAAAACTGTCATAGTTGCACCTATGACATCTAAGGGTTTTGATTTTATATTTAGACCAAAAATAAAATTTGAAAAGAAAGATGGCTTGGTGCTACTTGACCAGATTAGAACAGTTGATAAAACAAGACTTGTAAAGAAACTTGGGGATGTAGATAAAGTAACATCAAAAGAAATTTCAAAAATACTTGTGAGTATGTTTGAACTCTAACTAAATGGTAACAAAACGAAGGAACCAATAATTTACCCTAGCGGAAAAAATTATCGCTCACGAGTGGACGCTTAGCATAAGGACAAATAAATATGTTAAATATAAAAACCTATTTTCTAATAACTCTATGTGTCCTTTTTTGGTCTGCAAATTTTGTAATTGGAAGGTTTGTAAAGGATGATATAACACCTTTGGAACTATCTTTTTTTAGATGGTTTTTTGTTTTTTTAATGATATCTCCAATATTAATTTTCAGACATAAAAACATACTAAATTCTCTAAAGCAAAACTATAAAATATTAACCATATTAGCCATCCTTGGAATCACTGCGTTTAATACCTTGTTGTATTTTGGATTAACAGCTACAACTTCCACAAACGCATTGATTATCAACTCAACCGTACCAATTTTAGTACTGCTTATGTCGTACTTTATTTTAAAACAGAAAATAAACTCACATCAAAGCATAGGTATATTGTTGTCAACTTTTGGTGTGGCGTTTTTAATACTCAAAGCTGATATTTCAAATGTATTTACCTTGAACTTTAATCAAGGAGATATCCTTATAATCATATCTTCTATAGCTTGGGCTTTGTACTCGGTTTTAATAAAGTTTAAACCAAAAGATTTAAATGATTTTGAGTACTTCGCCACTATTGTCACCATTGGTTTTATACTATTGCTACCCTTTTATTTGTACCAAGGGTATTCAGTTGACAAAGAACTTGAGGTCTTAAAAAACAACTATCTAGTTTTTTTATATATCTCTATTTTTGCATCGATAGCATCATTTTATTTGTGGCATTATGGAATAGATAAAATTGGTGCCTCAAAAACGGCGCAATTTACTCATCTGATGCCGATATTTGGTATTATTTTAGCTTCAATCTTTTTAGAAGAGAGTTTAGAAGCCTATCATCTCTTGGGTACTATACTCATAGCGTTTGGTATATATTTATCTCTGTTTTATAAAAGAGCAGATGGCTATAAGATTAAAGGGTAGTAACATAAAAACAAAAAGTATAGAGGGCTAGTGATGAGAAAAAACCTTGCTAGTATAGTTCTTTTTTTACTCATCTCACTGCTTGAGTTAAGTGCTTCTACATACAAGTGGAGTGGCACTATAGATAAGCAAACAGCATACGTCAATGAAGCGATTTTGCTTACTTATGTGTGCGAGTTTAGTGATGCTAGTGAGCTTTACACCATAGACTTTAACCCAGTACAAGACAATGAACACTTTAGTATAAAACTTTTCAAACAGAGCCAAGAACTCAAAGAGTTAAAAAGAGTCAACACTTATGAGTACATAGCTTATGTAAAAAAAGCGGGTCCCATCTCTTTTGATTTTGATGTAGTTATGAAAGAGACAACGCAAGAGTCTGTAAACTCCGTAATCCGCGGGCATTATGATGACTCAAAAAGCGAGTCATTTGTCTCAACGCCTATGAAACAAGTGCCTCTAAGTGTCAATGTTAAAGATACTCCCTCAAAACTTGTCGGAGAGTTTACGCTAAAAGTAAAACAAGACAGATCCAAGATTACAGCATACCAGCCTTACCATCTAGAGCTACAGATAGAGGGAGTTGGAAACTTTTCTCATTTAGATTCTCTGCGTTTTAACATCGATGGCATTAAAGTCTTTACACAAGGTGGGGTTTTAAAGAGTGACTTCACACAAGATGGAGAAGTTGGCGTTTGGACTCAGAAGTTTGCTTTTGTGAGCGAGAACTCATTTGTTATACCTGAAGTCTCCATCGAGTACTTTGATCTAAAAACAGAAAAGTTGGAGAGACTCGTTTTTAATAGTGTGAACGTAGAGGTAGAGAAATCAGCTTATAAAAAAGAGGACTTACTTGATAAAGAAGAAGAGGAAGATTTTCTATACAAGCCTGAGTACTTCTACTACCTCTTAACGCTTATCTTTGGTTTTCTTGTTGGAAAGATTAAGTTAGATAAACTAAAGTCACAAGTAACACAAGAAGATCTTTTTCTAAAGTCTATCAAAGAGACGAGTTCACTAGAAAAGTTGTGTTTTCTTTTGGTAAACAAAGATGTAGAAAGGTTTAAAAGTCTCATTTCTAAAATAGAGTCCAAAGAACTTAGCTCTTTGAAAAAAGCTAAGGGCGAAGTTTTTAGAGAATATAAAACATCTTCTTAGTCCTGGAGTTAAACTAACTTTAGACAATATTTTTATCAGAAATATTAAAACTAAAGAATATAAAACTTTGCTACACTCCACGAAAATTTAGATTTAGCACAAAGGAAACAGATGACTGATTTGGGTGGACTTAAATCTCTTTCAACGCAAGAGTGTCAAGAGAAGATAGAAGAGGGCTTTGCCGTCATAGACATTAGAAGAGCTGATGAGTGGGCAATGTACGGCATCATCGAAGGTAGTCATACCATTACATTTTTTGATGAGATGGGAGACTATGACATCGAGAAGTTTTTAGCGGCGTTTAGTGAGGTAGTGACAAGTAAAGATCAACCTTTTATTTTAGTTTGTGCTCATGCTCGTAGAACAAAAGCAGTAGGTGAGTTAATGGCTTTAAGACTGAAGTATGAAAATGTCTATGAGCTAGATGGTGGCATTAACTGGGGTTGGTTAGATAAGGGTCTAAAAACGGTTCGATACTAATGCCAACTACAAAATGGCTAGCAATCTCAGACGCGTTAAAAAAAGTTTATGAAGAAGAGAATATACTAAAGAATTTTAAAGAAGATGAAACTTATCTAAAACACGCTTTTGAGATGACAGAGAAGCTTTGGGAAGATGAGTTTAGTAAAATTGATAAACTCAAAGTTATTATGATTGCAGAAGCACCGCTATTTGGCGATAAAGAGACCTATATATACAATCAAAACACACCTGCGAGTACGTTTTTTCATTTTAAAGATTTAGAGGCATTTTTAGATGAAGGGAAGAGCATACAAAAGCCAAAAACAGTACAAGAACAAAAGACTACCATGTTTGAGTACTTTCATAAAAATGGCTTTATAGTTTTAAATCTCTTTGCATTTGCACTCAATGAAAATCATACAAAAATAAATTATCAAAAAATGTCAAAAAAGCTATATTACAAGCTTTTGAAGATTACGACTGAAAATTATTTAGTGCCAAAGCTAAAACTATGTTTAGAAAAGTCAGATGAAAATACCCACTTTATCTACAGATATAAAAGACTCTTTGACAAAACCGAAAATCACTTTGAACAAGTGCTAAATCAAGTTTCTTCAAAAGGGACGTGTTTTAAGATTGACACTATAAACGGAACAAATATGTCTTTAGATAGAAGCAAACTAAGAAGACTTTTAAGAGATTAAAGCCCTGAGTCTTGTTTGGCTCAAACTAAAGAAGATAGAAACTTTGCTATACTAAATACTTAATTTACAGTCGCTCAAGAAGAAAAAGAGTTTTAAGGTTTGACATAGAATATGCTAGAGAATGAAGCAAGAGAAGAAAATTTAAAAAAGATTGCCATTATTGGGGCTGGTCCTGCTGGTCTGATGGCGGCACAGGTCTTGTCTGAAGCGGGTTATGCACCAAGGGTCTTTGACGCGAAACCTTCGGCTGGACGTAAGTTTTTACAAGCTGGACGCGGGGGACTAAACCTGACACATTCAGAAGAGTTTACTCTCTTTAGTAGTCGCTACTTTGAAGCTCAAACTCTTTTAGCACCTGCGTTAGAAAACTTTACTTCTACTGACATTCGCTCTTGGGCAAAAGAACTTGGTTTTGAAACCTTTGTTGGCTCCTCTGGTAAAGTTTATCCACTTGACAAAAAAGCCGCACCATTGCTTCGTGCTTGGTTACACAAACTAAAAGCTAAAAACACTCAGTTTAAAATGAAACACAAATGGCTTGGATGGTCTGAAGATACTTGGCAGTTTCAAACGCCTGAAGGCATTAAAGAGTACAAATTTGATGGTGTTGTTTTAGCTTTAGGTGGTGCTTCTTGGCCGCGTTTAGGCTCAACTGGTTCTTGGACAAGCATACTAAAAGACAAAGGCTTAAAGATAACACCTCTCAAAGCCGCAAATATGGGATTTGATGTCACTTACTCATCTATCTTTATAGAGAAGTTCGCAGGAACTGCACTAAAAAATGTAGAACTTAGCTTTAGAGATATCAATGGTAAACACCACAAACAATTAGGAGAAATCCTTATAAGTGAGTATGGAGTAGAGGGAAACTTAATCTATAAACACTCTAAATACCTTAGAGAGCTTTTAGAAGAGAAATCTCCTTTGTCTGTTTATTTGGATCTTTTTCCTCATCGTGAGGAGGAGAAGTTAAAACAACTCTTGAGTGCTCCACGAGGTAAACATACTCTAAGTGTTTTTTGGAAGCGTTTGGGTTTAAGTGGAGTGAGAGCTTCTTTGTTAAGAGAGGTTTTAAACAAAGAGGATTTAACAAACGCACAATTAGTAGCACAAACACTTAAGCACTTCCCTCTAAGCCTAGAGTCTTGTAGACCACTACAAGAGGCTATAAGTACTGCGGGAGGTTTAGCATTTAGTAACTTAGATGATGGATTAATGCTTAAAAGTTATCCTGGCGTTTTTTGTGTTGGCGAAATGCTAGATTGGGAAGCACCAACTGGTGGTTACCTTCTTACTGGAGTGATGGGACAAGGAAATCAAGCGGCACAAGCTCTGTTAAAAATGATAAAGGAAGATATAGATGAGTAAAAAGATGACATTAACATCAAAGGTTTTACTAGGAATGGGAGTCGGCATTTTAGTCGGACTCTTTATAAACCTCCTTGGACTTAACAGTGAAGGCTCCTTTAGTAATGTGTATATAGTCAATGGATTGTTCTTTGTTGTAGGGAAGATGTTTGTCTCTGCCTTGACAATGCTAGTTGTACCCTTGGTTTTTTTCTCACTTGTTACAGGCGTTTTAGGTATTGGTGATATACGCTCACTTGGCAAGATTGGTGGAAAATCTTTTGTACTGTATCTACTAACTACGGGAATAGCTATAGCTGTAGCGATTTTAATAGCAAGCTCTTCAGGAATTGGTGAGGGAGCAAATCTTACTTCTCAAGTTAGTTTTAGTGCGCAAGATGCACCAGCCTTGAGTAGTGTACTGATAAACATAGTCCCTACAAATATAGTAAACGCCATGTCCCAAGGAAAGATGTTGCAGATTATCTTTTTTTCTATATTGGTTGGTATTTCTATTTTGATGGTAGGAAAAAAAGCTGCACCACTTGTTGAGATGATAGAAATCAGCAATGAAGTTATGATGAAAATGGTAAACATAGTTATGGCGGTTGCACCGTATGCCGTGTTTGCATTGCTTGCAAAGGCAATTGCTGATCTTGGGTTTGATTTACTTCTTGAGTTAGCGGCTTATGTTGGAGTCCTTGTTTTTGCATTACTTGTTCATCTGTTTATCACTTTGATGATTGTGTTGAAACTCTTTTCTGGGATGAATATCTCTATGTTTTTAAGTAAGGTTCGTGAATTACAGATATTTGCCTTTAGTACTTCTAGCTCAAACGCCACTATTCCTGTAACACTTAGAACAGTTATAGACAAGCTTGGAGTAAAAAACTCAGTAGCGTCTTTTAGTGTGCCTTTTGGTGCGACTATAAACATGGACGGTACAGCTATAATGCAAGGTGTTGCAACTGTTTTTATAGCAAACGCTTATGGCGTTGATTTAGGAATAACGGGTTATTTAACTGTTATATTGATGTCGGTTTTGGCTTCTGTTGGAACGGCTGGTGTTCCTGGAGTAGGGCTTATCATGCTCTCTATGGTTTTTGCTCAAGTTGGACTTCCTCTTGAGGGAATCGGATTGATTCTTGGGGTTGATAGACTTCTTGACATGCTTAGAACCTCAGTCAATGTTTCAGGAGATGCTGTTGTCTCTGTAGTTGTTGCAAAAAGTGAGGGTGCACTTAATGAAGATGTTTATAATGACTCTCAAGCAGGTTTAAATATAGAAGAGAACATAGAGATTGATGAGAGTCAAGAGCTTGCTTTAGCGGATGTGGTAGAGAGTACACACTCCAAAAATTAAGCTCCTACTTAGTCTTTTAACTTTAAAATAGTTCCATTATTTTTAAAAGGCTCATCATGTTCATATACACAATACGCGGAAAATTGTTTAGCGTACTTTTAGGTGTAATCGTAGTTTCTCTATTTTTCACACTATACTTTACTTACTCCACTGATAAAAAGATGTACTCACAAGCTATAGAAACTTCCAAAACTCGTCTTATTGACTCCTTGGAAAAAAGGCTTAAGAAGAAAGAAGACATAGGTCTTACAAATGTTTTAGGCTTTGCTTCAAATGGAGTTTTAGCCAATGCACTTGAGTCAGGTGATAGAGACTTAGCAATAAAAGAGCTTAAAAAGATAGGTGACTTTTATAAAAACAATTCAAACTTTAAGGGTATAAAAGTTCATATCATTGATAAAAACATGAACTCTTTTGTTCGTAGTTGGGATACAAAAAAGTTCAATGATTTTTTAGGTAACCGTTCAGTTATTCAAGAAGTCTACAAAACTAAAAAAGCCTATATCGTCCAAGAAGTAGATGGTATAGGACATATGATACATGGTATAGCACCTATCATAAAAGATGGAGAGCTCTTAGGAAGTATAGAGTTTTTACAAGGTGTTGGTAGTGTGAGTAGAGATTTTCTCAAAGAGGACTCGCGTTTTATTTTACTTCTCAACAAAGATATCCTCACTCTCGCACCAAAACTAAAATCAAACAAAATGGTAGGAGAGTACTTTATAGCAAATAACAAATGGTTTGATGATAAAACTCTCGCGTTTGCAAATAGTTTAGATTTAGATAAGTTGATAGAAGATGGCTACTATATAAACAAAGATTTTTTTACAACATTCAAATTTGCTAAAGACAACAATGGTAAAAATGTTGGTCTATTTATAGTTGCTGAACCGACCCAAAGATTTGAGCACACACTCAACGAGGTAATGCAAATCTCTTACTCATATATAGGTTTGATTGTTGCAATTTTACTTTTTATAAGTGTGGCACTCTTGCTTGCTCTTAGTCGTTTAACTACACCTTTAAAACAGATGTTACAACTCTCTCAAGAGCTTTCAAGTGGAGATGCTGATTTGACAAAAAGAATGTTGACACAAGAGAGAACTCACTCAGAAGAGAAACTTGATGAGGTCAATAAAGCAAGTTACTTCATAGACAAGTTTTTAGAACAAATTCAACACTTACTTAAAAGTGTTAAGACTACAACAAAAGAAGATGTAGCATTTGTAGAGGAGTTTGTATCCGCAACACATTTAGTGATTGATGATGCAAAACATGAATCAAAACTTATCAATGAAGCTTCACAGCAGTGGGCACAATCTCAAGATAAGTTACAACTTATGACCCAAAGTTTTAAAGAGATGAAAGAGGAGATAGATGTAGCTTCAACAAATCTCGATAATGCTACTCACGATGTAGAGAAGATGACAGATGCTATCGCAAGAAACTCTCATCATCAAGTTGAACTAGCACAAAAACTTTCTCAATTAAGTACAGATGCAGACAATGCAAAAAATGTTTTAACTATCATTAGTGATATTGCTGATCAAACAAACCTACTTGCTTTAAACGCCGCCATAGAAGCAGCTCGGGCAGGAGAGCATGGACGCGGTTTTGCAGTTGTTGCAGATGAGGTCAGAAAACTAGCAGAAAAAACACAAAGAGCATTGGGCGAGATACATGTGACTATTAACATCATTGTTCAAGCTATTAACGATATTAGTCAGCAGATGAATAATGACTCAAATGCTATTGAACATATCTCAGAAACATCTGAAAATATTAAAGAGCATATTCAAGTGACAAATTCACTTATGTTAAAAATACATAACTTTAGTGACTCTTCTGCGGCTATAGTCTCTGATGTTTTAGTAGATGCAGACTCTATGATGGATAAGATGCAAGAGATTGACAATACCTCTAAAAAGAGTGTAGCGAGTATAGAAGAGTTAACAAGTATGGCAGTCTCTTTAAACACGAAGATGCAAGGGCTTAGTTCTAAAATAAGTCATTTTAGAACGTAGCTTTTTTGACTGCAGCTACAGCTTTGACAGCAGCAGGAAGTAGTGCTTCACTCAGTGCTGGATGGATGTAGAGCATCTCTTTGAGATGTCTTATGTCATTGTCTATGTGCATAATGCTCAGTACTTGATGCATCATAGTTGCACTTTGTGGTCCTATGAGATGAGCCCCTAAGATTTCGTAAGTTTTTGGATTTATAAGAAACTTTGTTCTTGGGTACTTCAAACGCAGAGACTGAGCTTTTGCACTCGCGTTCCATCCTTTTGAGATACTTACATACTCTATGCCTTTAGCTTTTGCCTTTTGTTCTGTTAAACCCACGCTTGCTATTTCAGGATGTGAAAAAACTGCATGAGGCATATACTTGAACTTCAGTGGCGTTTTTTTCTCTTCTAGTAAAATCTTTTGAACATGGTTTACTTCAGCAGCCGCGGCGTGTTGTAACATGTGCTCACCCGAAGCATCGCCAACGACATAAACGCCATCAACTGCAGTCTCGAAGTTTTCATCTCTGTCTATAAATCCATTGGCTTTGACTTTTATATCTGTGTTTTGTAAGTTTAGAGTGTCTGAGTTTGCCACTCTTCCCGTTGCATATAAAAGTGCTTCGCTGGTATGTGACGTAAGAGAGCCATCTTTGTTTATGAGAGTAAGATGAAAAGCATTGTTTTCATGCTTTATATCTTTTATGCAGGTGTCAAACGCCACATCTACATGGCTTGTAAACTCTTTTTTAAAGATGGCAGATATCTCTTCATCTTCATTTTTTAAGATGCTTTGTGAGCGAACAAGGAGTTTTGTTTTTATATCTACAGCGTCAAAAAAGTTTGCAAGCTCACAAGCAATAAAGCCAGAACCTACAATCGTGATAGACTTTGGTACATCGCTCATAAGTGGAAAGATATCATCACTAGTCCAAGCTTTTGCATGTTCTGCTTTTATGGGACGAGTACCTGTTGCTATGACTATCTTTGGAGCACTAAGCTTTTGTCCGTTTACTTCTACAACATAGTTTGAAAGAAAGGAGGCCGCGCCATCGTATGTGTCAACATTTTCATTAAACTTACTTCTATAAGCAGGGTCAATAGTCGAAATGTAGTGGTTCGTGTCCTCAAAGATTTTTTGAACGTCAATGGCGTTTATACTTGCATCTATAAAGTGTCTTGAAGCGTCTTTGATTGCACGGGAAACTTCTGCATAGCCTATGAGAAGTTTAGAGGGAACACAGCCACGATTTGGACATGTTCCACCAAACGCAGACTTCTCGATGATGGCTACTTTTTTCCCAGCCTTACCCGCGTTTTTTGCAAGGTTACTTCCTCGACCTGCACCTATAATGATAATGTCGTATGTTTTCATTACTCTCCTTTGTCCACAATCTTAATCTCTCTTTCCCAATCCGACTGCGTGGCTACATCGTAAACACTCCAGCCATGTTGTCTTAAAACATTAGCACTTGCACTACTTCGACTCCCAGTTCTACAATAGACAACGATTTCTCTATCTTTTGGGAGTGATATATTACCCTTCATAATCTGTCCAATTGGGAGGTTTATAGCACCAGCTATATGTTTTTCTCGAAACTCTTTTGGTGTTCTTACATCAACTATAAGTGCACCATTTTTTACGGCTTCTCTTGCTTTTAATAAATCTTCATCACTTACTCTAGAACATGCCGAAAATAGCACTGCCAAAAATAAAAATAGAGTTATAAGTTTTTTCATAAATACCTTCTTTAGTGTTAAATTAAATGTGATAAGTATCTATTTGTTGTTGTCATATTCATCAAAAGAAATGCTCTCTTTCCAATCAAAATTATGAAGACCAAGGTTATAACCGACATTAAAAAGTTTTAACATTTTTGTTGGTTCAAACTCAGTTGGCTCAACAATAATATCTTGCATCTTCTCAGGAATGGTTGCCATTCTAAATTTAATGCCTTTCTTTTTACAGCTAGTGTAGAGCCTATAGGCACTTCTATCAAAGAGTAAATCCATCTCCGTTAAGACATAGGCTTCTATGATACTTAAAGGTGCTTGCTCTACTGGCTTATAAATATCTCGTAGTCTATACTTCCGATTTGCCACAGTATAAAGTGTTGTGTCAAAATTTGTGTTGGCGTTTGGATGAAACTTGAGTACATCGGACCAGTTTACAAGTAGCCCAATCATAAACACTTGAGAGTAAATTCCACCATCAACATGCATCTGATAGTACGTTTTACCCTCAATATCGACAGACATATACTGCGGAGGAAGATAAATAGGTAATGCAGCCGAAGCATAAACAATGTCTGCAAAATGTTGATACTTGTCTTCTCTATCACTTGAAGCTATGGCTCCCATGTCAAATACAATAAGTTGGCCTGTATCTATGTTTGTTGTTCCAATGTAGAGTCTACGACCTTTTTTGTGTTCAAGAGCCACCTTGTCTAAAAATGCCTTATCGAAATTTTTTCTAAAGAGTTTTTTTAAAGGCTTGGCATTCATAAGATGTCCATAACCAAAAATATTCATGAGTGTAGGAGTAAAAACATCTTCTGTATGCATTTTAGTATAGAAATGTTCTACTTTTGCTAGCTCATCTCCACCTAAAAATATAAATGGAGCCATAACGGCTCCTGTAGATATTCCTGTGATGATGTCAAACTTTGGTATGTCGCCACGTTTGGTCCAACCAACTAAAAAGCCAGTTCCAAATGCACCACGAGAACCACCACCCGTTAAGGTTAAAATATCAAAAGGGACAGAGCCATTTGTACCTTCATAGCTGTTTGCTTTTTGGGTGAGGGCATGTCCTAGGCTGTGCTTAATTGTAGCATCCCCATTCGCACTGATGTTTAAATCAATGGCTCCCCAAGGTAAAATGGACGAATGACTTGCAGGAACAGCGATAGGTCTTGTAGCACAGCCTATAAAGAGGAAGGAGATAAAAAGAGAGATTATTATTTTATTCATGAGGTCCTATTGTTTGCAGAGATTTTTGGATATCTTTCTAATAAGAAGAGTACAAAATTTTTACTAATTCAGTACTGAAAGTTAGAGTAGAATTTTTTGTAATTTTCTAATGAACTTTAAAAGTACTTGAATGAGAATTAGTTTATGTAGTTGCTGCTTTTGAACCTTTTAGCTTTATAGTTTCATCGAATGTGTAGGCTTGAAGTAGTTCTATGGAAACATTCCCTCGCGTTTTTAAAATCTCTTTGTAGTTTGTTTGGTAAGATATAAGACCAACTATACCAGTTTTTAAGTTGTTGAGGGTAAAAGACATCTTATACTCAAAACCGAGTCTGCTTATCACTTCACTAGTAACTTGCTCGATTGTATCAAAGTCATTTTCTATAGCGAACTCAAACTCCACTAGGTCATTTACAAGACCATTCTTTTTACGAGAGTAGTTATAAAAAACCTTTGTAAAAACATAACTGTTTGGGACATAGATAGTTCTACCTACACTCTTCACCTCTTTTACATTTGAGTAATCTTCTATCTCGTTAAGTTTGAGTTTCATTAAAGAGATATCTGTAATGTCTCCAATGGTGTGTTTGGTCTCAAACTGTATCATGATTCTATCTCCAACACGTAGCATGTTGCTAAAAAAGATATAGATAGAAGCTACTAGGTTAAGAATGACTTCTCTAAGAGCAATCGTTAAAGCTGCAGCCACGACACTTAAAAAGGTGATGATGTAGATAAAGTCTTCCATGTATCGAATGACAAGATACATAAATATACTAAGATAAAAGATGATAGAGAGCACTTTTGCATAAACGCCATTACTCTCTTTGTAAAATCTTCGCTCTATAAAGTTGTAAAGAAACATAAAAAATTTATAGATAAGATAGACTATTAAGACAATGACTAGGGTCACTATATGCTTTTGTAGCTTGTCTTGATAGTACTCGATGTATTGTTTATCAAGTTCAGCTTTTGACTCTATGATATTTAGGTAGGTTTTATTGATGTTTTCTGAAAACTCTTCAAAATATCGGACATCATCTAAGGTAACAGAACCTCTTGGATTTTTTTTGTAGTGACTATTTAAGAGAGAGTTAGCCTTGTTGAACTCATTTTTCATAAAAATAAGTTTGTCGATTTCTCGAACAAGCTTCTCTTGAGATTTTTTTGAAAAGTAATCATAGGCTGTAATTTGGGGTAGGGTGTATTTGTAAGGAGCTAAAAGGGTTTCAAAACTTTTGTTGCGTTCATAGAGTTCAAGTTTAGATTTTTGAAGTTCGAGCCTTCTTTTTAAGCTTTCTAAAACAGAAGCATTGTTTTTATTTCTTTTTATCTTCTGTTCAATTTTTACTATGTTGTTGATGGTCGTATAGTAGTTTTTGTTATTTACGTAAGTCTTTATCCAAATGTTTTTATTGTCCCAAATATTTTTAGAATCAAGGCTTGTTTGAGTAGTGCTATTTACTTTTGTAGACTCTGCGTTTAGTGTAAGTGTAGTTAAAATTACAATGAGTAAAGTTTTAAAAATCATTCTATAATCTCCTCATTGTTGAGTTCTATGAGTTCACTATCTTCGATGGTGTTTTCTGCAAAGTACTCTATCTTTTCATCTGCTATTTCTAAATCTTTGAAGTTTGCTATATGAAAAATTGCATCCCCTTCTTGAATGAGAGGAATTTCAGATTTGCCAATAATGATCCCATCAAAAGGAGAGAGAATTTCAAAGCTTTCATTTCCTAAAGGTTCATCTATATAAGCGATAACTTCATCTGTAACAACGGTGTCACCAAGTGCTTTTATGGTGCGTATCATCCCACTCTCCGTCGAGCGTATCCACTTACTTGTTTTTGTGATTATCGGCGTTTTAATCGCTTTTTTCTTGAGGGCTTTTGGAAGCATCTCATTCTCACGAAGGACATTAACAAGTCCTTTTACTCCTATTCGAATGCTCTGCTCATCAAAACGCAGAGCCTCTCCCGCTTCATAAAGTAAAATGGGAATGCCAGCTTCTTGTGCAACAGCTCTTAGTGAACCGTCCCTAAGTTCTGAGTGTAAGATTACAGGTGCGCCAAAGGCTTTTGAAAGTCTAAAAGTGTACTCATTCTCAATATTTGTTCTTACTTGTGGAAAGTTTGATTTGTGGATTGAAGCTGTGTGTAAGTCTATGCCCAAGTCACATTTTTTTACTATTTCATCAAAAAATATCTTTGCAACTCGTCCTGCGAGTGAGCCTTTAGAACTTCCAGGAAAACTTCTGTTTAAGTCTCTTCTATCAGGAAGATAACGCGAAAGGTTCATCATGCCATAGACATTTACTACGGGAACTAAGATGACTGTTCCTCTCAGTTTTGTGAGTATGCTGAGTTTTCTAAATCGTCTGATGATTTCAACCCCATTAAGCTCATCCCCATGTATAGCAGCACTTACAAAAACAACAGGACCTGCTTTTTTCCCACGCAAGACCCTTACTGGAAGTTGTGTTGGTGTGTTATAAAGTTTTGGTAGTTCTAGGTTGATAGTTGTGTTTGTTCCACGAGGAATTTCTACACCACCTATCGTAAAGTGCTCAGTTGGCATTTAAGCTCCTATGTTGTCTCTTTTGATTCTTTTTTTCTTTGCATTAGGATCAGATTTTGGAGTTACATTTTGTTCGATGTATTCCATAATTTTTCCAGCTATATCTAGTTGTGTAGATTTTTCAATGCCTTCTAAACCAGGAGAAGAGTTCACTTCCATCACAAGTGGGCCACGTGAGGATGGAATCATATCTACACCACAAACGCCAAGTCCCATAGCTTTTGCAGCAGCGAGAGCCATAGCTTTTTCTTTACGGTTTAGCTTGTAAGCTGTAGCACTTCCACCTTGGTGAAGGTTTGATCTAAAGTCACCCTCAGCACCTTGGCGTTTCATAGCGCCAACAACTTCTCCACCTACTACAAGTGCACGTATGTCAGCACCGCCAGCTTCTTCTATAAACTCTTGAACAAGAAGATTTACATCCATACCATAAAATGCATCAAGAACTGACTTTGCCGCTTTTTCTGTGTCTACTAAAACAACGCCTACACCTTGTGTTCCCTCAAGAATTTTTAGTACCAATGGCGTTCCACCACTTAGTTCAATTACATCTTTTGCACTTGATTTGTTTGATGCGAAAACTGTTTTTGGCATATCTACATTGTGTTTTGAAAGGACTTGAAGACTTCTGAGCTTATCTCTACTTCTAGCAATTGCAAGGTTACCTGATGTTGAAAAAACATCCATCATCTCAAAGTGTCTAACCATAGCAGTACCATAAAAAGTTCTACTTGCTCCGATTCTTGGAATGATAGCATCAGGAGTTGGGAGTTGCTGACCTAGATAACTGATATGAAGCTCACCTTTCATAATCTCAATACTACATTTTAAGTAATCAATTACTCTTACTTCCCAGCCTTTTTTTTCTGCTGCTTCAACTAATCTTTTTGTTGAATATAACTCTTTGTTTCTCGATAATATATAAATCCTCATATTTGTCCTTTTATTTAAGCTTTTTTATATTTAATTAGTTACTTTAGCAATATACTCTTGAGAAACATCTACTAAAAATTTGTTACTTAAGAATCTTCTACCGATTAACATCGGGTAGCGCATATCTGCTCGGTTTGTTAGAGATATAACAGTTTTGTACTTTTTCCCAAAAAAGTCCACACTTACTTGAATTGTTGGTCTTTGCTGTGTCTCTCCATTAGAACTTTTTACTCTTTTTAGTTTGTATAGAGGGAGTCTAATCCTTTTTCCATGATAAGCAGTGTGGACTTCATCTAGAAGTGAAAAACTTACATATCCCTCTTCACTTAAGTCGATATTGTCGCAATGCAATGCATTTGAGTCCGCACCTGTATCTACTTTGGCATCTAAATCAAAGAGCTCTAAATCTAAGATACTGATTCTCTCTTTTCGACCGACAATTTTTTTTTCACTCATTTTTCACCTCTATATAATTAAAATATTGATAAACCAGTTTTACTAGTAAAAAGCTCTAATGCTTTTGTCCCAACGAGAGAATTTCCTTGTTTGTTTAGAGCTGGTGCCCATACAGAGATGGCCATAAGTTTAGGTACAACAGCGACAATTCCTCCACCAACACCACTTTTTCCTGGTAGACCAACATGAAACGCGAAGTCACCAGAAGCATCATAGTGACCACAAGTGAGCATAACTGCGTTTATGCGTTTTGCTCGCTGTTCTGAGATATATCTTTTCTTAGAAACAGGGTCTACACCATGGTTTGCAAGATAGAGCATCGCACGGGAGAGCATCTGTGTGTTCATCTCAATTGAGCAGTGTTTACAGTATATTTCTATAACATCTGATACATCGTTATCGAAATTTTTGAAGCTCTTCATTAAGTTCGCTAATGCGATATTTCTATGTCCGTAACTTATCTCTGATTCTGCTACTATCTTATCAAAATTGATCTTCTCTTGAGATGATATAGACTCTATGAAACTAACAACAGCTTCGTAGGTTTCATCGGGCGTTTGATAGTAGTTTAGTAAGGCATCTGTAACATTTATAGCACCGGCATTTATAAAAGGGTTTCTGGGTCGTCCATTTTCATACTCAAGTTGAACAAGAGAGTTAAAAGGATTTCCCGATGGTTCAACACTAATGCGTTTATAGAGTCTTTTTCCAAAAAGATTTAATGCAAGAGTGAAGGTAAAAACCTTTGAGATACTTTGAATAGAAAAGAGAGTTTCAGAGTTTCCAACACTATACTGTGTTCCATCAAAAAGAGTTACACTCATAGCAAATTGATTTGGGTCTACATTTGCAAGAGCTGGAATGTAGTCTGCGACCTTACCATCGTTTAAGTATGGAGTTAGTTCGTGGTGTATCTCTTGAAGTATTTTTTCGTAATTCATCAAGATACACTTACTTGCTTTTTATCTAGCATAAGAGCCTCTTATTAATAAGTTTGTTCCTAATTTTATCTTGAAAAGACTTAAGTATCATCTTAATTGTATGCAAGAGTGTAAGAAGTTTTTTTAATTATATTTGAATTCTTTAGAGTTGGAACAATAGTTTGCTGAGTATTTCGTTTTTTAGGGCTTTATTGCAAAAAAAAGTGCTAAAATTAGAGCACAAATTGTGATGAGATTATTGAAAAAAAAATGGAGGCTATATGGAGATAAATCAAGAAGAACTTACCGAATTAGTAGATATGGTTTTTTTAGAAATAAACCAGTTTAAAAGTGAAAATTCAACAATCCACCCTTATGATATAGCTGAACAACTTTTAGAGATTAGAGAAAAAGATACAGATACTTATATAACTGTTTTAAAGAAGATTCCTCATGATCTTTTTGCCGAAATACTCTCAGAGATGCCAGAGTATATTCAAGAAGAGATAGCTGAGATTTTTAGTACGAAAAAAATTGCAGATATCGCTTCAAAGATGGATACGGATGATGCTGCAAGTTTTATTCAGTATATCAGTGAAGATCATGAAGAGGTTGCACAAGGAATTTTAGAACGCTTTGATGATGATGACAAAGAGATTATTCAAAAGCTTATGGCGTATGAAGAGAATGAAGCTGGTTCTTACATGCAGACTGAGCTTTTTGATGCAAATGTAGATGAGAACATTGGTCTTGCAATCAAAAAACTAAAAAGACTAAAAGAAGCAGGAGAGTTAGATAACATCTGGCATGTTCATATTACAGATACTTCACACAAATATCTTGGCTCTGTTGGACTTGAAGAGCTTATACTCTTTGAACACTCTTTGACTTTTGAAGATATCCCTTATGAAAAGTACAAAAACTACTTTATAAATCACAAGGCAGATATCAAAGAGGTTGTCGAGATGTTTACAAACTACAACCTTAGTTCTATAGCAGTTGTAAATGATGACAACATCTTACTTGGACGTATCACCTCTGATGATATCTATGACATTATCCAAGAGACAGCAACGGAACAAATCTATAACCTTGCAGGGGTTAATGATGAGGCCGAGCAAGAAGAAGATATGTTTGAGATTGGAAAAACGCGGGCGATTTGGCTTGGGCTTAACCTCGTTACAGCAATTGCAGCTTCTTTAGTTATTGGACTTTTTGATACTACGATTCAATCTTTAGTAGCACTTGCTATTTTAATGCCTATAGTCGCCTCTATGGGTGGAAACGCAGGGACACAAACACTGACAGTTACAGTACGCCAAATGGCCTTGGGGGATATTGTTGGCGAAGATGCTAGAAGAACCATTTATAAAGAGGTCTTTATCTCTTTAGTAAATGGCATCTTGTTTGCAACTATTATAGGTCTTATTGCATACTTTTGGTTTGATATACCGCTTTTAGGAGTGGTCATTGCCATTTCGATGATAATAAATCTTTTAGGTGCCGGTTTTTTTGGAAGTGTGATTCCATTACTCTTGCAAAAGGCTGGAGTTGACCCAGCTATTGGAAGTACTGTACTTTTAACAACTGTAACAGATGTAGTAGGCTTTTTTAGCTTTTTAGGTCTTGCTACATTAATATTGCTATAAAAGGATAAGAGTGGACACCCAGATACAAAAAGAGGATAAGAAGTTAAGATATTTTGTGGAGGATTATTGGGATATATTTTTAGGAATAGTCTCAATTGTTATCGCATTTTATTTTCATAAATCAGGGCAGGGTGGTATGGCAACACTCTTTGCCGCAGTAGGAATTGGAAGCCTCTCTTTGACAGTCTCAGAAGTTGCTGAGATACTCTCTGAGAGACTTCAAGAACCTTATGGAAGTTTTGTTTTAACACTCAGTGCTGTTGTAGTAGAGATAATGCTTCTTTACATCATCTTACTGCAAGTAAACAGTGACCCAAATGTAGTAGCAACTGTCAAGGGTGGTATCATTGCTGCAGTAATTGTTGATATGAATGTTCTTTTAGGTTTAGCAGTATTTTTAGGCGGATTAAAGTTTACAGAACAAGAGCACAATAAAGAGACTTCAAGTGCTTACACAACTATACTCTTTGTAACAAGTGTTGCACTTTTAGTGCCGAGTTTGCTCAACCAAAGTAAACATAGTGTCGCAACAATAGAAGAGGCTTCTATCTTGATTGCTATTTTACTTATGATCTTTTATGTGTTTATTCTTATATTTCAGACAAAAACACATACACACTTTTTTAAGCAGACAGCAAGAAGTCGTATTTTTCGTTTAAAACGCAAGATGCAAGAGAGTGAAGAGAATCAAAACAACACTGATGATTATGTTTTTGAAAAGTTTAATAATCTTGGATTGATGTTTTCTATCTTTATTTTTATAGCTATTATAGCTTTAGGGGCTGAAGTTTTTGCAAAAGATGGCATTCAAATTGCAAAAGAGTATGGTATTTCAGCAGGACTTTCAGGTTTAGTTATCGCTATAGTTGCTGTTTCTCCAGAGATAGTTACAGCTATCAAAGCAGCGAAAAATGATGAAATCCAAAGAGTTGTAAACATCGCTATGGGGGCTTCAACAGTCTCTATACTTTTAACCGTTCCGATTTTGATGGCATTGGCATATATGAGTGGTATCAGATTGACTCTTGACTTTACTCCATTAGAGATCGGAGCATTGATTTTGACAATTATCTTAGCTTGGAAAACAACAGATGAAGGACAGACAAACTACTTTGAAGGGATATCGCACTTGATGTTTTTTGCGGCGTTCGCTATCATAGCTATATATTATTAAAAGGGGAAATATAATATGAAATATATAGTTGCATTCTTACTATTAAGTGTGATTTTGTTAGCGCAAGAGCCTAAAAAATACACAGCAGAGATAGTACCAAAGAAGATGAGTGTACAGGAGAAAAAAAAGAGATTTTATGCACTTGTTAATCCTGCTGTGCAAAAAATACATGCAGAGCTAATGGAGCAGTTTAAAGAGGTTCAAAAAGATCTAAAATCTGGAAAAAACAAAAAAAAGATTGAAGAACTTAAAACGAGCTATAAAGTAAAAACCGATAAAGAACTGCTTCTTGCTCTTAAACCACACCCTCAAAGCATAGCTTTAGCACAAGGAGCGATGGAGAGTTCGTGGGCGACCTCGCGTTTTTTTGTAAAAGCAAAAAATATTTTTGGTATGTGGAGTGTAAATCCTAAAGAGCCTCGTATCGCTGCAGGTGAAAAACGCGAAGGAAAAAGAACTATTTGGCTTAAAAAATTTGCGACTTTAGAAGATTCTGTTCGTGCATATTACAAAACAATGGGACGAGCTAAAACATACGAGGCATTTCGTCTAGTGCGTTACGAAACGAATGATCCTTTCAAAATCATACAAAAGCTTGACAAGTACTCAGAAATAGGCAAAAAGTATCCTCAAGAATTAGGAAGTATGATTCGTTACAACAAATTAACAAAGTACGATACTTTAGCAAATAAATAGAGTAAGATTAGGCTATCTTACTCTATCGCATTGTGTTTCTTACTCATAAGTTTAAGCTCTTCGTCTGCAGTAAAAACAATATTTTTATCAATCTCATAATCTAGATTTCTATTTTTACCCTCGTAATCAACTTGAGAGAGTATAAGTTTCATAGTCTCGACTCTTGCTCTATGTTTATCATTTGAACGTATAACATTCCAAGGGGCTAATTCATGACTTGTCCCTTTGAGCATTTTGTACTTAACTTCTGTAAATTGTCCCCACATACTTTGCGCTTGTAGGTCGATTTCACTAAGTTTCCACTGTCTAAGAGGATCCATTCTTCTCTGCTCAAAACGCACAGACTGTTTATCTTTTGTAACACTGAAGTAGAGTTTTAAAACAATTGTCCCATCTTCAATGATAGCCTGCTCAAAAGGTACAACGTGTTTCATAAAAAGCGCATACTCTTGTGGTGAACAAAAGCCAAATACAGGCTCTACCATTGCACGGTTGTACCAACTTCTATCAAAGAGTATGATTTTTCCAGCATCGGGAAGGTGCTTTACATATCTTTGAAAGTACCACTGCGTTCTCTCTTCTTGAGTTGGTTTACCTAAGGCTATTATTTTGTAGTGTTTTGGGTTCATGTATCTACTCACACTCCCAATTACACTCCCTTTACCAGCCGCATCTCTACCTTCAAAAAGTACTATCAGTTTGAGCTGATGTTTTTCTATATGTTGTTGTAGCTTTACAAGCTCTGCTTGATATGCTTCAAGGGCTAAACTCTCTGCATATGATGAAAGAGCCTCTTGTTGCTGTTCTTGTGTGAGTGGCATTTTACTTTTCTTGTTTTTTAGCTTTTTGAGCAAGGGAGAGTGCTAAGGGAAGGTTAAGTCCATCATTATTGTAGCCCTCATCATGGCATGCTTCACATTTGTCACCAACAGGACAAATATCATTTGCTAAAAGTTCTTCTAAATTAGCAATATTGTTTTCATTTATACACTTGATTATCTCTTCAAAAGTAACAGAGTTACAAACACATACTTCAGTCTCTAGATTTATCATGAAGTTTCCTTAGTTATATTATCTTATTTTATAATGCAATTCTAGACAAATATTGGTTAATAGTATTTGAACTGATTTGATATCTATTTATCTTATAAGTGTAGAATATTTGTAAATTATAAAAAAGTGATCTTACATGAAAAAAATTCTTCTAACTCTAGGTTTCCTTTTAGTCTACATAGCGTCTGCTGCTGGTTTTTTAATGCCAGATGAGGCCTTCAAACCACATGCTAAAGTAAATGACAAAATGCAAATAGAAATCGGTGTCAACATAGCACCCGATATATATCTTTATGCAGATAAAATGAAAGTTACTCTTTTAGAAAATAGTAATTTTTCCATAAAAAACATTGAAAAACCAAAGAGTGTTTTACATCATGAAGAACAAGTTTACTTAACTTCTCCAAGCTTTTTAGTGACTCTAGCAAGCAAAGAGAAAAGTTCTGAAATTAAAAATGTAACACTAAGCATCGCTTATCAAGGTTGTTCAGAGCAGGGTCTTTGTTATGAGCCATCTGAGAAAGAGTTTACATTTGAGATAGATAGTTCTAAGCTTAGTAGTGAGGCTAGTACAGAAAAAACGAGTACAGAAGATGTAAGTACAGCTCAAACACAAGAACTTTCTCAAACAGATGCAATTGCAAATACAATTAAGTCAGGAAGTGCACTTATTATATTGCTGACATTTTTTGGTTTTGGACTTCTTCTCTCTTTAACACCATGTGTTTTTCCTATGATTCCTATTATCTCTGGTGTTATTATCTCTCAAGGTGAAGGACTTACAACTCGTAAGGCATTTTTCCTCTCTGTAGTTTATGTTCTTGCAATGGCAATAGCTTATACAATAGCTGGCGTTTTAGCAGGTCTTTTTGGCTCGAACCTTCAAGCTGCCCTTCAAACGCCATGGGTTATCTACTCATTTTCTGCTGTTTTTGTTGCACTTGCTATGAGTATGTTTGGTTATTATGAACTTAAGCTTCCTGATTCTCTTGTCTCAAAAGTGAGTCAAAACTCTAATCGTGGAGGTGTTGTCGGTGTAGCTATCATGGGCTTTTTATCTGCACTTATCGTTGGTCCTTGTGTTGCTGCTCCTCTTGCTGGTGCACTTGTTTACATCGGTCAAACAGGAGACGCTCTTCTTGGAGGTGCGGCTCTTTTTAGTATGAGTATAGGTATGGGAATTCCACTTATCATCGTAGGTGTAAGTGCTGGAAAATTTATGCCAAAACCTGGTGCATGGATGACTATGGTTACTGCTATCTTTGGAATCATGATGTTAGGTGTTGCTATTTGGATGCTTGAAAAAATCGTAGATCCATCTGTAACAATGCTTCTTTATTCACTCCTAGGTATAGGTTCTGCTCTTTACCTTGGTGCATTTGATAAAGAGGGACATGTCTTTAAACGCACTGTCTCGATGATAATCTTTATATACTCTGTTGCACTCTTCCTTGGCTTTTTGGGTGGATCTTCTAGTATGACTAAACCACTCGCGTTTTTAAAAGGTTCCGTGGCTACTACGACTCTGAGTGCACAAACGCATGAGTTGGATTTTGAAGTAGTGCGTTCTATCGATGAGCTTGATGTTTTACTTGAAAAAAACAAGGGTAAAAAAATAATGCTCGACTTTGCAGCTGATTGGTGTACGGCATGTAAAGAGCTTGAAGAGATTACTTTTGCTGATGCTAGTGTTCAAGCAAAACTTGATGATTATGTCTTAATCCGTGCAGATGTAACGGACAACACAGACAAAGAGAAAGCTCTTAGTAAAAAGTACGGTGTTTTTGGACCTCCAGCGCTTATCTTTTTTGACACTGAAGCTAAGCCAATGAATGCTAAGACTATCATAGGTTTTATAGAGCCTAAGCCATTTTTAGAGCACTTAAACTCACTTTAGGAATTTGAATGAAAAAAATATTACTTACTTTACTGCTTGGAGTCTCTTTTGCTTTTGCAGATGTAAAATACACTAACATCTTTGATGCTTATGAAGACGCAAAAGCTCAAAACAAACTTGTCCTTGTAATGCTCTCTCAAAAAGGGTGTCCTGGTTGTGAGCATATGGAGAGTGTTGTCTTTGAAGATAAAGATGTAAACAAATATCTTAAAGAGAAGTATGTAGTTGTTCATGTAGATGTATATGAAGAGGGAGCACCAGATGGTTTAGACTTCTTTGCCACACCAACATTTTATTTTTTAGATGAAGATGAAAATGTTTTGAAAAGATTGAATGGTGGAGAAAATGCTAAAGAGTTCTTTAGAACTCTCAAAGAGGTCAATAGCCAAAAAAAATAGAGAGTAGTTTTTACTCTTCTATCATCTGAGCAACTCTTAAAGAACTGCCATGTTTTAGGTACGTTCTAAGCTGCTCAGAATCCTCTAAAAACTTCTCTTTGTCATACTCTTTATAAGCCTTTATAAGATTTTCTACTGTAACTGCATCTTGTAAGTACTCAGGATGGATAGTTCTTCCTTGCATCTTCTCAAACATAATGTTTGCAAGTCCAACATGAGATATCTTTACTAAACGACTTCCAATAAAATAATCAATACTCTTAGCAATATAACTTAAGATAAATGGCGTTCCAATGAGTGCAGCTTCAAGTGTAGCAGTTCCACTACAGATAAACGCGAAGTCTGAATCGTAGAGAGTTTTATGAGGATTGTTTGAGATTTTTATGCCTGCTAAATCACCATAAAGTTCTTTTATCTCTTCTGATGAGAAGTGTGAAGGAATGATTATAGTCGCATTGAAATCTAGCGTTTTAATGAGTTCTAAGTAGATAGGCATAAGTTTTTTAATCTCTGTTTTTCTACTTCCAGGCATAAACGCCACCTCTTTTATCTCGGCGTTTAGCTCTGTTTTAAACTCAGTAATCTGGTCGAGCAGGGGATGACCCACATACTCGATATTTGCGTTTTCTGGATAGTAAGAAGATTCAAAAGGCAAGATAGAAGCGAGTTTATCTATAGTGCGAGCCAAAATAGGTATGCGTTTTTTCTTCCATGCCCAAGCTTGTGGAAGTATGTAGTAAATTATCTCTTTATCTGGGTACTTTTTCTTTATCTTTTTTGCAAGAGGGAGGTTAAATCCTGAAGAGTCAATAAGTAAAACCTTGTCAACATCCTCTGCAAGTTCAAGCATCTGCAAGTTTAGTTTGAGAAAAAAAGGAAGTTTTTTCAAGGCATCAACAATACCCATAATCGCTAAGGTTCTAAGGTCAATTATTGGCTTGCCAAGTTCAGCATTAAAAATGCCTACAAACTCTACATCTTCACTCAGTTTTTCTTTGACACTCTTTAGATGAACATTTGCTGAATGTTCAAGGGCACTTACTAGTATTTTCATGAACCACCATCTCCGTGTGTTTGATAACTATCATCATATCTCTCTTGTAAATCGTCTTCAACATAGTCAGTAAAATAAGTTGTTAAGTTGTCTATATCTTCATCACTCAAATCTAGGGCAAAATCTATCATCATCTCTTGTTGTTGTGTATCTGCTTTACGAGCACGAAAGTACTTGAGCTTGTAGCTCAGAAAACCTTTTGCACGGTTGGCTAAACGCGGGTATCTATGAATGCCCTCTAGTTTATGTCCATGACAAGCATAACATGCTTTAGCAAGATAAATCTCCTTCCCTTTTTCATAAGAGGTTTGTGCCTCAAGGAGTGTAAAAACAAACAAAACAAGTAAAATAAAACGCAACTCTAAGCCTTTATAAATTATAATACAAACATTATATCCAAGGTGGTCTGAAATGCTTATAGCAAACGCGAGAATATGTGACATAAATGGTGAAAAAAACGCAGATGTAAGAGTAGAAAATGGTCTGATAGTTGAGATAGGTTCAAATCTTAAAGATGCAAACAGTATTGATGCTAAGGGTGCATATCTTCTTCCAGCCTTGGTAGATACAAACATCAGACTCAATGACTCTGCACTCAATGCTAAAAACATTAAAGCAGTTTCAGATGAGGCTCTTTTAGGTGGAGTAGGTCATATTGTTTTAAACGCAGATTCAACACCAGCCATTGACAATGAAGTTGTTCTGGAGTTTGCACAGAATGGTTTAAGTAGTCTTGGAGGTGCTAAAGTTGATTTTATGCTTAACACTCTTAAAGAGGATTCAACCCTCTCAAATATTGCAATACTTTTAAAACGCGGAGTTGTAGCACCTTATATGAGTACCATCGCTAAAAACGATGTAGCAACGAAGATAGCTGAGTATGTAAAAATGTATGGTGTAACACTCTTTTGTAAGGCAGAAGATAACTCACTTATAAATGCAGGCGTTATGCTTGATGGCGATGTAAGTTCAAAGCTAGGGCTTGCTGGTATCTCTTATCTTAGTGAAGTACTTCATGTCTCACGTATGATAGAAATAGCAAGACACTTTGAGATAAAAATTCTTTTCAAAGCCATAGCATCACCGCGTTCAGTTCAACTTATAAACAATGCTAAAAAAGAGGGTGTTGATGTAAGTTGTGAAGTCTCTATTCATCACTTAGTAAATTGCGATGAAGCGTGTGAAGATTTTAATACCATGGCGAAGTTAAATCCACCGCTCGCATCGTATGAAGATATGAAACTTCTCCAAGAGATGCTTAAAAATGGAGAAATAGATATGCTGACAACCCTGCATCAACCATCATCACCTGTAAACAAAGAGGTGGCGTTTTTTGATGCTGCTTATGGATGTAGCTCTCTGAGTGGAGCACTTCCACTCTACTATACAAAACTTGTGAAATCAGGACTTATCTCTATGAGTGAGCTTGTGAAACTCACCTCACAAAATAGTGCAAAAAGTATAAATAAAGAAGCGGGAATTATAGCTGTAGGAAAGAGAGCAGACTTAGTGCTTTTTGACACTAAAGAGACTACGGTAGTGAATGATATTGGTTCTTTGTATAACACAGAAGTGTTAAGTGGAAAGGTATTACAGAGCTTTTAAGAGAGAAGTTTAGGAGAAGGCTCACTGAAGTAAAAACCTTGTGAGTAATCAATACCAAGTTCATCAACAATATCTTGTACACTTTTAGAGTGTACAAACTCAGCGACTATAGATATTTGCATATTTTTAGCAAAATTGACAATAGCTTTCGTTATTTCATAGCTTTTTTTATCTTTGTCAATATTTTTTATATATCTTGCATCTATTTTTATGATGTCTACATCAAGCTCTAAAACCCGCTCAAAGTTAGAGTACTCAGCACCAAAATCATCTATAGAAATTTTAAAACCTAAATGTTTAAGTTCTTTAAGTTGTGTGACATTGTCTTGTTTTCCTCGCGCACTTATACCTTCAAGTATCTCCAGGTTCACACGGTAAGGCTCTATATTAAATTCTTCTGCCTTTTTTGGAAGGTACTCTAGAAGATACTGGCTGTCTAAATCTTCTTCTGTAATATTTATAGAAAAATCAAAATCGTTTTCAGACATAACTTTAAAAGACTTATGTATCATAATTTGTGTCAGTTTTGGAAGGAGTCCTGAGAGACGCGCAACCTCTAAAATCTCAAATGGAGAAATCACTTGTCCATCTTTTTTGACTATTCTAACTAGAGCTTCATACTTTGTAATTTTATCTTGGTAGTTGTCATAAATTCCTTGAAAATAAGGAACAATTAAATCATTTTCAAAAGCATCATAAATGATACTGTTCATCGCTATAAAAGAAGCTCGTTTTTTTGAATCATCAATCTCTTTGTTGTAAATATAGAGTTTGTTTTTACCCTGTTCTTTAGCTTTTTTTATGGCAAGTGCAGCATGTTTTAGTAGGTCTGTATCGGAATATACACAGCCATAGTTGAAGGATATTTTTAGATTAATGTTTTTAGTTTTAATGGTTGTATCAGAGAAGTATTTTTGAATCTTTTGAACTGTTTTTGTTATATCTACTTTGTCTTGAAGCATGAGTGCAAACTGGTCAGAGTTGATTCTGTAGATGTTTTCAGAACTAAAGAGTTTTTGCAACATATCCGCAATGATTAAGAGGACTTCATCTCCTACTTGAAAACTATAGGCACTGTTTATATAACTAAAATTGTTTACATCTAAAAAGATAAGAGTGTTAAACTGACTTTTACTAACATCTTTTTGTAAAGATATTTTATTTTTTAAAAAAGTGAGAGTATCGTAAAACGCCATCTTTTCATTTTTAAGGACAATAGATGAAATGAGTGAACAGACCTCAAGAAGTTTTTTATGAAACTGAGAAGGAGCACGCTGTTCAAAAGAGGAAAGAGCAAAAGAGCCGATAGTCTCATGGTTTTTGTTTTGTATTGGCATTGACCAACATGATTTTAGATTAAAAGTATGAGCAATTTCTACAAACTCACTACTTCTAATGTCTTTGAGTGCATTTGTAATGTACTGCTCTGCTCCATGATATACAGCATTACCACAAGAGCCTGAGTTTGGACCTGGAACAATTCCATTGAGCTTTTCCCAGTCTTCTTGAGCTATTGTAGGTGCAGCTTTTACATTTATACATTTATCAAAATCATTATAGAGCATAATCGAAGCAACTGAATTTGGTAGTAACGCTTCAGCCATAGTACAGAGTTTGTCAAGTACAGACTGTGTGTCATTTTCATAAGCAGTTAAAGAGAGAACTTCTTGTTGCATCTTAAGTATCTGATTGTACTCTTGTGGACTTATAGGAATAATGTCAACATCTATACTATCGAGATCTCTACACTTCTCATTTGACATAAAACCATCCTATAAACATTTCTTATATTTTGATTATAACGTAATATTACAAAAGTGTGATAATTATTTTTGTTACTTTACTCTTTTTTTATAAAACTCTTCTTTAAATGTAGCAAATCTATCTTCAAGTATGGCTTCTCTAACTTCTCTCATTAGGTTTAGATAGTAGTGAAGATTGTGGATAGTCGCAAGTCTAAAGAAAGTCAGTTCTTTGGCACGAAAGAGGTGATTCATGTAGGCTCTTGAGTAAGTTTTACACGTTAAACATTCACACTCTGGATCTATTGGAGCAGCATCTTCTTTGAACTTTGCACCTTTAATGTTGATACGACCAAAGGAAGTAAAGAGAGTGCCATTTCTGGCATTTCTTGTTGGCATAACACAATCAAACATGTCAATTCCGCGTTCAATGTTTTCTATAAGATCTTCAGGCGTTCCAACTCCCATCAAGTAACGCGGCTTATCTGTAGGCATATACTGAGTTGTATGCTCTACTGTGTCATACATCTCATTGTTTAGCTCACCAACACTAAGTCCGCCAATTGCAAAACCATCATAATCCATAGCACACAGCTCAGTAGCACTTTTTGTACGAAATGCCTTGTCTGTTCCCCCTTGAATGATGGCAAAAATGTTTTGCTCAGTACATATTCCCTTGGCTTGTTGAGAACGGAAGTAATCTATAGATTCTTGTGCCCAAGCAGTAGTTCTCTCTATACTTACTTTTATGCGTTCTTGTGTTGCTGGAAGTGCGACTAAGTCATCTAGTATCATCATGATGTCAGAACCTAAGTTTGTCTGAATATCTATAACACCTTTAGGTGTAAAGAAGTGTTTACTCCCATCAATATGTGAGCGAAACTCTATTCCATCTGTTGTTGGTTTTGAGATGTCAGAGAGTGAAAACGCCTGAAAACCACCGCTATCAGTTAAAAAGCTTTTTGGAAACTTTGTAAAGTTATGAAGCTTACCCATTTTTGCGACTACTTTATCACCAGGACGCAGGTACATATGGTAAGTGTTTGCTAGTATTATCTCTGCTCCAAGGAGGTTTAAGACGTCCTCTGCATCAAGACTTTTGACGCTTCCTATAGTACCAACGGGCATGAAGACTGGTGTTTTGATAGTTGAATGAGCTGTAACAATGGTAGCTGCACGAGCCTTACCACTTGTAGCTTCTAAAGTAAATTTCATTAAAGATTTTTCCTAAAATTGGTTATTTTTTTGTAATTATAGCAGTTTAATGAAGGAGAAAAAAGAGAAGTAAATCAGCTACTTTTTGCTCCTACATTTGAGCTTAAAATTGGACATTTCATCATTTAAGCACCTTTTGTGTAAAATGGCACAAAATAATTTATGTAAGGTGTATTAATGGCAACTGTAGGTATGAGTGATATCAAGAAAAATGTTCGTTTAATCGTGGGTGAAGTACCATGTAAAGTAGTAGAATTTCAACATGTTAAACCAGGTAAAGGTGCTGCGTTTGTTCGTATGAAAGCAAAAAGTTATTTAAATGGAAAAGTTGTTGAAAAAACTGTTCACGCTGGTGATAAGTTTGAAGTTCCAGTGATTGACTATAAAACTATGCAGTATCTTTATGATGATGGTGATATGTACCAGTTTATGGACAATGACACATACGAGCAACTTGGACTTACTTATGAGCAGTGTGATGATGCTAGTAAATGGTTTAAAGATGGTATAAACGTAGATATCGTTTTCTATAAAGGGCAGGCTATCTCAGTTCAAGCTCCAGAATTTATGGAACTGATTGTGACTGACACTCCTCCAAACTTTAAAGGTGACACTTCAAGTGGAAGTAAAAAACCAGCAACACTTGAGACTGGTGCAGTTGTACAAGTGCCTTATCATGTTTTAGTAGATGATTTAGTAAAAGTAAATACTGTTGATTGTGAGTTTTTAGGAAAAGTAAAATAGTCATTATTTTTAATCATGAGGACTTTTTAAGTCTCATGATCTCTTCTTTATAGTAGTTACTTAGTAACTATCTTTTAACAGCATTATCCACTTTTTTCATAAGTTCTTCAAGTTTAGAGTATCGAGAACTGTTAGCCTCTTTAAAACCTATGGCAGAGCTTTGGATAGATTTTAAAACTTCTTTATCTTTTAGTTCTAAGAGTGCCTTTTTGATTTTTTTAACAAGTTCTTTATCTGTATTTGAGTTTGCTACCATGAGAAATTCTGGATAAACTTCACTTACTTGAACACTTTGAAGGTACTTAGCATATTTGTCTGCTACAGACTTCTTAACGGCTCCAACATCATATTTTCCCATGATGACATACTGAGCTACTTTGTCATGTCTTTCTAAAAAACTATACTTCTTAACTGTTTTAAGAATATCACTATCAATGAGCATATTCATAGGAACATAGTATGAGAGGGTAGAGTGAGGAGAAGCAAATGCAAGGGATTTGTTTTCAAGCTCTGCTAGTGAGTCAATAGATGAGCCTTTTTTACTTATGATGACACTTCTAGATGCACTTTCATCTGAATTTTTCAGCTCTGCTAAAAGGAGTAAAGCTTCTGGGTTTTTCTCTCTTGTTTTTATATAAGGTGAGGGACCAATAAAACCAATGTCAAAAGTTCCATCAGCAAATTTATCGATAGTATCTTCGTAGTTATATCCAGTTTTAAAGATGATTTTTTTGTCTGTTTTTTCTTCAAGGTATTTTATAAGTGGTGTTAGTTTTTGTTCCATTAGATGGGATTCTACTGGAGATGTAGCACCAAGAACTAAGGTTTCATTGGCATATAGAAACAGAGAAAAAAAAGTCAGTGATAATATTGATTTCATATGCGAATAATAATCTGTTTTATGTTAAGGTAAGATAAATAAAAAGGACACAGTGTAGCCAATATGCGTAATTACTTCATAATATTTATTTTATACGAATTGTTAATAAGTAGTTATTTTTATAATCAGTATATTCACAAAGTAGATTTAGATCACAAAAAAACTATCTCTCTAATTCAAAACTCTTGTGACTCTGTTATCAATGCTTTTACCTTGGTGAATGATGAGTTTCACTCTGGACATGCTGATTCTCTAGCTGAGTTAGTAGTACAAGTAAACAATTCGACCACAGAGCATAGAGATATTGTAAGAGAAAAAATTTTAGACAGTCTTATGGGTTTTTACACTAGTAAAAATTTAGATATTTTTTCTGGAATGCATGTTTTTGACAAAGAAGGAGCCTCTTTACTGCGTTTTCATAAAGTAGATGATTATGATGATAAGATTATTGACAAACGCCCCTCATTAAAGATTATGCAAGATAAATTACTTTTCCAACACGGTTTGGAAATAGGTATACATAATGTCAGTTATAGATATCAATATCCTCTTTTTTATGATGGCACATTTGTAGGGAGTTATGAATACAATGTAGACTACAACTCTATGTTAAAAGAGATACAAAAGTTTTATGCTAAAGATTTTATTGTTTTGTTTGATGCCAAGGAGATGGAAAAAACAGTACTCCCTGAAGTGCTAAACAGGGATTTTGACAAAAATATAATAAATAAAGAAATCTTTTATAGTAGTAAAAAAAGTTATAAAAATTTATATGATGAAGAGAGGTTAAAGTATCTCTATTCTCAAAGTGAGTTTAGTAAGGCTCTACATTTACAAACGCCAACAGTTATAGATTATAGCTATACAAATAGTTGCTCTTCAATTGTTTTTCCTCTTAAAGACATCTCTCAAAAAAACATTGCTTATGTGGTTGCTACAATAGAAGATACAACTACAGGAGCTTACCTAGAAACTTTCATTCATGAACTGCTTCTATTCTCCTTTTTAAGTTTAGTGATATTTTATTATATTCTTAAAGAGTTCAAACATAAGGCTTATGTACGCAACCTTTTAGACAGACAAAAAGATATGCTCATAGTGACAGATGGTGCAAAGATAAAAGATACAAATCAAGCATTTTTAGATTTTTTTGACTTTAAAAGCTTAAAAGAGTTTCAGTCTGAGCATGATTGCATATGTGATTTCTTCATAGAAGAAGATGGCTTTGTTCAAAAGAACAATGATGGCGTTTTGTGGATAGATTATCTTTATGAACATATAAATGAAAAAAATAGAGTAAAAATCAGAAATCCAAAGACATCAGAAATCTTGGTATTTGAACTAGAGTTTGAAAGTTTTAGTGAAAAAAATAGTTTTTTACTCTTTAGAGATATAACAAAAGAGTATAAAATAAGTTTAGAACTCCATAATAGAGCACATTATGATGCTCTTACTAAGATTCATAATCGTGCTAGTTTTGATTATGAACTCTCAAAAGAGCTCCGTAAATCTTCTCGATATGGAAATGAGCTCTCTTTAATTATGTTTGATATAGATCATTTTAAAGATGTAAATGATAAATATGGACATGATGTTGGAGATATAATCTTAAAAGAGATAACATCTTTAGTTAACGAAGTTATTCGTGAGACAGATTTTTTTGCGAGATGGGGTGGTGAAGAGTTTATGATTATCTGTCACTGTGATCTAGAGCAGAGTGAAGTTTTTGCTCAAAAACTTCGTAAATTGATCGAAGCATATAGTTTCACACAAGCAGAATCTTTGACAAGTAGTTTTGGAGTCGCTCAGTATAGAAAGTACGACACAATAGAAACTCTTGTAAAACGATCTGATGAGATGCTCTATAAAGCTAAAACATTAGGTAGAAATCGTGTTATCTCTAGCTAAAAAAAACTTCTCTCATTTAAGCTAAAAAGTATTAGTCCAGATTAAGACAAATTGACTATAATCACTAGAATAATTCAGATATAAAAAGGTCATTATTTTGAGTGTACAACCCTTTACCCACCTTCACCTCCATACTGAGTACTCCCTTCTTGATGGGGCAAACAAACTGACAAATCTCGTAAGTCGTGTGAAAGAGCTTGGTATGACTTCAGTTGCTATGACAGATCATGGAAATATGTTCGGTGCAATTGATTTTTATAAGCAGATGGTTGAAGCGGGAATCAAGCCAATCATAGGAATGGAAGGCTACATTCATAATGGTGAAACGCTAGATGACAAGAGTACAAAACAGCGTTTTCATATCTGTTTGTATGCAAAAAATAGAAAAGGGTATGAGAACCTTATGTATCTCTCTTCTCAAGCTTACATTCACGGTATGTACTATTTTCCTCGTATCAACAAAAAAGAGCTTCGTGAACACTCTGAAGGGCTTATCTGTACCTCTGCGTGTCTTCAAGGTGAAGTAAACTGGCACTTAAATCTTGCAAACGAAAGAAATGTCCGTAATGGTGCTCTTGGGTATGATGGAGCACTTGAAGTTGCTCGTGAGTATCAAGATATATTTGGAGACGATTTTTACCTTGAGCTTATGCGTCACGGTATCGGCGATCAGCTCTTTATAGATGAGCAAATTCTTAAAATTTCTCGCGAAACTGGCATAAAAGTTGTTGCTACAAATGACACACACTATACATATCCAAATGATGCACAGTATCATGAGGCGTTTATGTGTATAGGGATGAATAAACTCTTTGATGATCCAAACAGAATGCGCCACTCAGTACATGAGTTTTATCTCAAGTCTCCTGAGCAGATGGCTAAAATCTTTGCAGATATTCCTGAAGCATTAGAGCACACGCAAGAGATTGTAAACAAGTGTGAAGAGTTTGTGCCAATTGTTAAAACGCCAACACCACCAAACTTTAAGTTTACAAAAGAGTATGCTCAAAAAGATGGCTTAGATATAGACTATGAAGATGATGCTCCACTCTCGCCTGATGCTAGTGAAGATGAGAAGAAAAAGCATATGCTTGGAGCAGATAAAAATGATGCGGAGTACTTTATATATAAGTGTCGTGAAGGACTTGAACAGCGTTTGAAAATAGTGCCAGAAGAACGTCACACAGAGTACAAAGAGCGTTTAGAGTTTGAGATGGATGTTATCAACTCTATGAAATTCCCTGGTTATATGATGATTGTTTGGGACTTTGTCGCAGAAGCAAAACGCCTTGGTATTGCGGTAGGACCAGGACGAGGGAGTGCTGCTGGAAGTTTGGTTGCTTACTCACTTGGCATTACCGACATTGATCCTATGAAGTATGACCTTCTTTTTGAGCGTTTTTTAAATCCTGAACGTGTAAGTATGCCCGATATCGATATGGACTTTATGCAGGCCCGTCGTGGCGAGGTAATCGACTATGTTGTTGAAAAGTATGGACGTAATCAAGTAGCACAAATCATCACTTTTGGTTCACTTCTTGCAAAGGGAGTCATTCGTGATGTTGCCCGCGTTTTAGATATGCCGCTTAGTCAAGCTGATAAAATGGCAAAGCTCATTCCCGATGAGCTGGGAATTACACTCAATGGTAAAACAAAGGGTGGAGAGTTTAAAGATGGAGCGTTTCAAAAAGAGCCAAAGATTCAAGAACTCATAAATGAAGATGCAAACGCCAAGAGAGTTTGGGAGTTTGCTAAAAAGCTTGAAGGTCTTAAGCGAAACGCCGGTATTCATGCTGCGGGTGTGGTTATCTCAAATGAAGAACTTTGGAAAAAAACGCCAATATATAAACCCTCTGGTGAGAAAACATTTGTAACGCAGTACTCACTAAACTATATGGAAGATATTGACCTTATTAAGTTTGACTTCCTTGGTCTAAAAACTCTTGATGTTATCCAAAACGCCGTAAAACTCATTAAACGCCGTTATGACTTAGATGTCAATTGGGACACGATAGATGTGGATGACAAAAAAGTTTATGATGTAATTCAAACGGGTGAGACCGTAGGGATGTTCCAGATAGAGTCTTCTGGTATGCAAGACTTGAACAAACGCCTTAAACCTTCAAACTTTGAGGATTTAATCGCCGTCTTGGCACTCTATAGACCAGGGCCGATGGAGTCTGGAATGCTTGATGACTTCATTGAGCGTAAACACGGTCGTAAAAAAGTTTTTTATCCTTTTGAAGAGGTTAGTTTTGACCTCCTAAAAGATACACTTGGGCCGACATACGGAATGATTGTTTATCAAGAGCAAGTTATGCAGATAGTTCAGACTATTGGTGGCATGAGTCTTGGTGGAGCGGACATTGTTCGTCGTGCTATGGGTAAGAAAAAAGTTGAGGAGATGGAGAAGTACAACCGACTCTTCTCTGAGGGTGCTCAAAAACTTGGACTTGACTACAAACTAGCATCTGATCTGTTTAAACTTATAGAAAAGTTCGCGGGTTATGGTTTTAATAAGTCTCACTCTGCAGCGTATGCGATGGTTACATTTCAAACTGCATGGCTGAAAACTTACTATCCAAACGAGTTTATGGCGGCACTTTTAACATCAGACAAGGACAACACAGAAAAAGTTGTACGCTACATCGATGAAGTAAAACGCATGGGCATAGAACTAGGACCGCCTGACATTTGTGACTCTTACCTAGAGTTTTCTGCGATAACAAAAGAGGATAGAGATATCGTTCTTTTTGGTCTTGGTGGGATTAAGGGAGTTGGTGAAGCAGCCATCCACTCTATGCTAGAAGAGCGTGCACTCAACGGTGACTACAAATCTTGGCAGGATTTTGTAAACCGAATAGAGCCTTCAAAAGTAAACAAGCGTGTTATAGAAGCCATCATAAAATCAGGTGGATTTGATAGATACGGTTACTCAAGAAAAGCACTTTTAGATCAGATAGAGCTTATAATCGAGACTGCAAAAAAAGCAAGCGAAGCGAAGAAAAATGCAGTAGGAAGTCTTTTTGGAGATGATGATGCCATCACAACAGTGGCATTAGAGCTTAAAAACTGTGAAGAGTACACTCTTAAAGAGATTTTGGAGTTTGAAAAAGATACTCTTGGATTTTATGTATCGGGACATCCAATGGATGATTATCGCTCTGAAATTGAAGAGCTTAGTTACACACTCTCTTCAGAATTAGAGAGTGCAAAAGATGGCTCTCATGCGATATTTATAGGAAAAGTTGAAGATATCACTGTGAAGATGAGTAAGAAAGGAAACCAGTTTGGTATAGTAAACCTTATGGATTTTCATGGAAATATGGAGATAATGCTCTTCTCAGATAAACTAGAACAACTCCGCGAAATGAACCAAAAAGAGCCTATCGCGTTTAAGGGAAAAATAACACATACAGATTTTGGTCCACGTATAGGAATCTCTAAGATTATGACACTAAGAGAGGCAAAAAAAGAGACCAAGAAAACGAAAAAAGAGGTGCAAGAGAAGCCACCTGAGCCAATAAATCTTGCTGTAAGACTCAACAATGAACATGATTTACTTGATGATCTTTATAACACCATAAGACAAAATCCAGGAAATCGTCCTTTGACTATCACCATCGTCTCAAAACTTCATAATGTAGTTATAGACTCTAATATAAGAGTAGATAGTAAACTTCTTCTTGCTTTAGAGGGAAATGAAGCCGTAGATATTTTAGGAGCATAAGAATGAATAAAGAAGATTTTAATGAAGGGCTTTTAGGTTTTTTAGATGCCTCACCTACACCTTTTCATGCAACGAAAAATATGGCAATGATGTTTGAGAATGCTGGTTTTATCAAGCTTGATGAACTTGAAAAGTGGGAACTTGAGGCTGGGAAAAAGTATTTTCTTACTCGCAATGACTCTTCAGTTATTGCGTTTACATATCCTCAAACTAAAAAAGATTATGTAATGATTGGAGCTCATACTGATTCGCCAAATCTTAAGCTCAAGCCAAATCCTGTTATTAAAGAGCATGGAGTTGTAAAGTTTGGGGTTGAACCTTATGGTGGATTGCTTTTAAACCCTTGGTTTGATAGAGAACTCTCTATAGCAGGACGTGTAAGTTATGAAGATACAAACGCACAGCTTCATGACGTACTTATAAATGTAGATAAAGCGATTGCTATTATTCCTTCACTTGCGATTCATTTAGATGACAAGGCAAATAGCGAGAGAACGATAAATAAACAGACAGATATCTCTCCGATTTTAACAAGCAATGAAGATTTTGATTTTGATGATTTTCTTGGCTGGCAACTCTCTAAAATAGATCTACAAAATATAAAAAAAGTACATGCTCACGAACTGAGTTTTTATGACACACAAAAAGCTGGTTTTGTAGGACTTCATAATGACTTTATAGCAAGTGCAAGACTTGATAATCTTCTCTCTTGTTATGTTGGAATGTTAAGCATCTGTAGCGTTGAAGCTGATAAGCCGATGCTTTTTATAGGGAGTGACCATGAAGAGGTCGGAAGTGCTTCAACAAGTGGAGCAGCAGGAAGCTTTTTAGAAAATACACTCAGACGAATGTTTGCTGAGTACGATGAATATATGCAAATGATACGAAGCTCAGTGATGATAAGTGCAGATAATGCTCATGCCATCCATCCAAACTATGCTTCAAAACATGACTCAAATCATGCACCAAAGATAAACGCAGGTGCTGTTATCAAAGTAAATGCCAACCAGCGTTATGCATCTAACTCCACAACTATCTCGCGTTTTTTAAGTGTAGCTTCTGCACTTGATGAAAAAACTCAAAGCTTTGTAACTCGAAGTGATATGGGCTGTGGCTCTACCATAGGCCCAATCACCGCGACAAGACTCGGTATAGAAACACTCGATGTTGGACTTCCAACCTTTGCTATGCACTCTATACGCGAACTTTGTGGAAGTGAAGATGCACATTCACTTTACAAAATACTAGTGAATTTTTATAACTAATGTCGACTATAACCCCAGAAGAGTTAAACCTTCTCATTGAGCAGACATATAAGGTTGAAAAAGACTTTAATGAGCTCAAAGCTTCTTATGCTCATCTTCAAGATACTGTTGAGAAAGTTGTTGAGTTTTTGCCAAATGCTGTTTGGGTTTTAAACAACGATAACACAGTTTTTTTGCAAAACTCTCAAGCAAGAGAGCAAAAAGAACTTCTCAAACTTTTGGAGTATCATACGAAAGATTATGAGCTTCAATTTGAGTCGCGTTCTTATCTTGTAAAAAGTTCTTCTTATAAAGACAAAATTATGTTGAGTGCAATGGATATAACAGATCAAAAACGCAGAGAAAACCTTGCTACAATGGGTCAAATGGCAGCACATCTCTCCCATGAGATACGAAATCCTATTGGTTCTATCTCGCTTTTAAGTTCAAGTTTGAAAAAACGGGTTATACCTGAAAATATTCCTATAGTCGAAGAGATACAAAAATCAGTTGCTCGAATCGAGCGTATCATCAAAGCCACTCTTATGTTTTCAAAAGGTGTTGAGGCTACAAAAGCGAAGTTGTTATGGAGTGAGCTTAAAGAGTCTATCGATATGGCTATTGGTTATTATGGCTACTCAAAAGAGATAGAGTTTAGTTTTCCCCAGCAAGATTTTGAGTTAAACGCTGACAAAGACTTACTCGAGATGCTCTTTTCAAACTTTATAACAAACGCCATTGATGCCATAGAACTTGATGAAAATGAGGATGGAGTTGTTGAAGTTACACATAGGGATGACGAAAATTTTCACATTTTTTACATCTATGATAGTGGAGTAGAGATAGAAAACAAAAAAGAGCTTTTTGAAGCTTTTAAAAGTACTAAAGTAAAAGGAAATGGCCTTGGACTAGTACTCTCTCGTCAAATTGCTGAAGCACATGATGGTTCAGTTGATTTACTTGATACACAAAAAAAATACTTTGAAATAAAAATAGCTAAATAAATACGACTCTTATATAAGTACTAAATTTAATCTTGCTAACGTAGGTTTATTTTAGTGGAGATTAGTGTGGAATAATTTTTGCTAATACTTTGGGAAAAATATAACGGAACAAAGTATGCCACTTAATCATAAAAATATACTCTCACTTTTAGAATATGTAAAAATTGATAGATTTTCTGTAATTTGCCATTTTAAGTGTAAAGAAACAGATAAAAGCATAGTCTCGCGTGTCCCATTTGAACCATACCAAGGTGAAATAATCATTACATGGAAAGATATGTTTTTTCATCCCTTAAAGTCCTATCATAGATACTACCATACACCTATTGTAGTATATGGTAGTGATTCCCATGAGACAATAGTTCTCAAAGCCTTTGAAAAAGTTTCAAACAATTTCAGATGGAATCATCAGCAACAAAAATATGAACTTAATTAGACGATTTTTAACACAATATTAAAGAGTATATTGTTTCTACAAGTAAGCCATTTCTTGAAACTTTCTGTTATCCTAATTTAACTACAATATTTTTTTTAAAAGGCTTACTATGAAACAACTTATCTCCATACTTAACTCTATGAAGACTATGGCTATTTTAATGCTAATCTTTGCATTTGCCATAGGATATGCGACTATCGTTGAAAACGATTTTGGAACGACCACTGCAAAAGCAGAAATTTATAATGCACTTTGGTTTGAGATTTTACTTGGACTACTGGCGTTTAACCTCATACTCAACATCATTAAATACAAGATGTACACCCTCAAAAAAGCTCCTATTTTTATCTTTCACTTGTCTTTTTTAGTGATACTAGTCGGTGCAGCAATAACTCGTTTTTTTGGATTTGAAGGGACTATGAACATTCGAGAAGGACAGAGTGCTTCTACAATGATTAGTAGTGATACTTTCTTTAGTGTAAATGCGAGCATTGATGATCAAAATGCTTTATATTCTAAACCTGTATATCTCTCAAAACGTGGAAGTAATTCTTTAAATGCTTCTTTAACTTTAGATGGCAAGGCTGTTGATGTAGAGTTAGTTGATTACATTCCTGATGCAATAGAAACGTTTGTAGAAAATAAAAATGGAAAAGCTGTCGCAAATATGATGGTTACATCTGGTGCACAAGGAAAACCTTTAGCTCTAGAGCAGGGTAACTACTATGATGCTGGATCATTTGTTTTAGATTTTGGCTCTCAAAAAACATTTAACAAACCTGTGATTAAAGTTTTTGTAGAAAATGGTGAGCTTTTCATGAATCACGATATGCTCGTTTCTTACTTTAGAATGGATGATCGTGCTAAAGGTGATTTAGTAGCAAATGACAAAGAACCAGTTTATAACAGAATTCTTTACAGTACTGAACTTGGAAGTTTTGTTCTTCGTAGTTTTTTACCACATGCAAGTAAAAAAATTGTTAGCGACCCTGATGCAAAAGCAAAAGCAAATGGTCTTGAAGCCTTCAAGTTTTTAGTAACTGTAGATGGAAAAAGTGCAGAGAGTTATGTTTATGGTAGAAAAGGTGTTATTGGAGATGAGTCACACCTTATACTAAACGGTGTAGATGTTCATATATCTTATGGTGCAAAAGAGTTAGCATTACCATTTAAAATCAAACTCTTGGATTTTCAGCTTGATCGTTATCCAGGTTCTATGAGTCCAGCTTCGTATGCGAGTGAGGTTGAACTTATAGATGAAGAAGAAGGAATTCATATGCCATATAGAATTTTCATGAACAATATTTTAGAACATCGCGGTTATAGATTTTTTCAAGCTTCTTTTGACCAAGATGAAAAAGGGACTGTTCTTTCTGTTAACAACGACCCAGGAACTCTTCCTTCATATATAGGATATTTTCTTTTAGGATTAGGTATGTTCTGGTCACTTTTTTCAACAAAACATAGATTTTCAAAACTTAAAGAGAAAGCAAAAAAAGCGAGTGAAGGGAAAGTTGTTCCCGCACTTATAGCTTTAGGATTAATCTTTAGTAGTGTTCCATCAAACGCGGCAGAAGAGTTAGATCCTGCGATAAAGACTATCTTGGCATTTGATAAAAAACATGCAGATAAGTTTGGTGAGTTAATCATCCAAGATGCTCAAGGTAGAATGAAGCCTATGGATACACTTTCAACGGAGGTTCTCGCTAAAGTATATAGAGACTCTTCTTTAGATGTTGGAAATGAAAGCCTTACTCCAAATCAAGTAATTTTAGGGATGATGATAAGACCTGATGTTTATAGAGAAATCAAGGTTATTAGAACAAAAGATCCAAAAATAAATGATGCGATTGGTGCACCAACTGATGCAAAGTATGTCGCGTTTTCTCAGTTCTTTGAAGACCCTAATGAGATGCGTGGTTATAAGCTAGCTGAACTTGTTGATGATGCAGTAAGAAAAGAAGCAAAATATAGAAATAAACTTGACAAAGCCGTACTTAAAGTAGATGAACAAGTAAATGTTGTCTATATGGTTTTTACAGGAGCACTACTAAATATCTGGCCAAAAGCTGGAGATGAAAATAACAAATGGTTTGCAACTATAGATGCTCTTCAAACTTTTTCTCCTCAAGAGAGCAATGCTTTAAGAGAAGTGGCTATAAGATACTTTACTTCAGTTGATGATGCACTCTCAAGTGCTGATTGGAGTGAAAGTGACAAGGCACTTAGTGCAATCGCTGAATATCAAAAGAAAAATGGTGTAGCTGTTTATCCAAGTGAAAATAGTATAAAAGCAGAGATGTTTTACAACAAGGCAAATATATTTGAGAGAATTTACCCTTATTATCTCTTACTCGGTTTTATTCTTTTGATTTTAAGTTTTACAAATATTATCAATCCTAAGTTTAAAATGGCGATTTTTACAAAATCTGCTCTTTACTTACTCATAGGACTTTTTGTTCTTCATACTATAGGACTTGCTCTTAGATGGTATATCTCAGGACATGCTCCTTGGTCAAATGGATATGAGTCTATGATTTATATTGGTTGGGCAACAGTGTTGGCTGGATTTATTTTCTCAAAACGCTCACCAATTACACTTGCAGCTACTGCAATCTTAACAGGACTTATCCTTTTTGTAGCACACCTAAATTGGATGAATCCACAGGTTACAAACTTAGTACCGGTTCTTAACTCTTACTGGTTAAGTATACACGTAAGTATGATTACAGCGTCTTATGGTTTCTTAGGTCTTGCAGCCTTACTAGGTTTTATTACACTAGTACTTTTTATGGTGAAAACAAAAAATAATGAGAATCAAATTGCACTCTCTATTAAAGAGTTAAACGCCATCAATGAGATGAGTATAATGGTTGGTTTAGTACTTCTTACATTTGGTAACTTTCTTGGTGGCGTTTGGGCAAATGAGTCTTGGGGACGTTACTGGGGTTGGGATCCAAAAGAGACTTGGGCACTTGTGACTATTTTGGTTTATGCAGTTGTTCTTCACTTAAGATTTATCAAGTCAATATACACTGAGTTTAACTTTAGTATTATCTCTTTACTCTCATTTACGTCAGTTATCATGACTTACTTTGGAGTGAACTACTACCTTGCTGGTATGCACTCGTATGCTAAAGGTGATCCGGTTCCTATTCCTGACTTTGTTCCTGTGACTTATGCGATTATCTTTTTGATAATAGTATTAGCGTTTAGAAACAGAAAAATAGTATAAGGCAGTTATGTGGAGTTTAGTGGTTTTGGTAAAAAAACATTAGCATTTCTCGCTCAGATACAAAAAAACAATAACAAAGAGTGGTTTGAAGCTCATAGAGATGAGTATGAAAAACTTATCTTAAATCCATCGCGTGCGTTTGTCGTGGAGATGGGTGAGCATATTCAAGCACTCGTTCCTACCATAAACGCAGAACCAAAAATCAACAAATCACTTTACAGAATCTACAGAGATACAAGAAGAATGGGGGCAAACAAAGCTCCTATAAAACATCGTATCGGTGTAATCTTTTGGCAGGGAAATACTAAACGCATGCAGAGTTCTGCGTTTTATATGCACTTTTCTCCCGAGGAGTTAATGGTAGCAGTTGGAGTGAGATGGTTTGAAAAGCCTATGCTTGACGCTTTTAGAGAGTACATCTTAGATGATGACAAACGCGAGGAGTTAGCAGAGATACTTAAAAGTATAAAGGCTAAGGATAGTGAGTATACACATCTAGAAAAGGGTTATAAACGCTATCCAAGAGGCTTCTCTGCAGATATGTCAAACGCAGACCTGAGTCTTTACAAAGGCATGGCGACATTTAAAAGGCTAAATCCAGACTTAATTACAGATGGAGAAAAGCTCATTGATACACTTTATAAGATATATGAAGATATGCTTCCTCTACAAGAGTTTATGTATGAAGTAAGTTTAAGAGTAAAAGAGGATTAAAAAATTATGGCTCAAAAAGCAAAAGAGGCGATAGTCCTACTCAATATGGGTGGACCAAACAATCTTAACGAAGTAGAACTATTTTTAAAAAATATGTTTGCAGACAAAAATATACTAACTATGAATAGTAATTTAGTTAGAAAAATGGTTGGTGGTTTGATTGTTTTTAATCGTACGGAATCTTCTCAGGAAATCTACAGACAATTAGGTGGAAAATCACCAATAGTCGGACATACAAAAAATCTTGTAGCAAAACTACAAGAGAGAGTAGGTGAGGATGTGATAGTTGATTTTGCTATGCGTTACACTCCTCCTTTTGCAGATGAAGTCATCGAGCGTTTAAACGCGGCAGAGGTTGAGAAGATATATCTTATACCTCTGTATCCACAGCAATCAACAACAACTACAAAGTCCTCACTTGAAGATTTTGAAGAGCTTTACCATAAGAGTGAAGGGAATGCTGTTTTAGTTGAGATAAAACACTTTTTTGAAAACAAAACATACAACAAGGCTATTTTAGAGAGTATAAAAAATAGTGTTGCAGATGCTGATTATAATGATTTTGACATTATTTTCTCAGCGCATGGACTTCCTCAAAAGATTGTCGATGCTGGAGATGTTTACCAAAGACATGTTGAGAAGCATGTAGAGATTTTAAAACAAGAGCTTCTTGATGAAGGTATGAAATTTCATGCTGTTCATCTTGCATACCAATCAAAAGTAGGGCCTATGGCTTGGCTGACTCCATCACTTGAAGATAAGCTAAAAACTGTAAGAAATCGTGGGGTCATTATCTTTCCTATCGCGTTTACTATAGATAACTCAGAGACTGATTTTGAGTTAGAGATAGAGTACAGAGAGGTGGCTGAGGAGCTTGGTTTTCGTGAGTATCGCGTTTGTAGATGTCCCAATGATAGTGAACTCTTTGTAGATGCACTTATAGAAATTTATGAAAAGATGAAGTAAAAAAGATGAAGCAAAAAATTATTATATTTGACATGGATGGAACGCTTATAGACTCTAAAAAAGATATAACAATTTCCATAAACTATGTACGTGACTTACACTATAAACTTCCACCTTTAAGTGAAGATTTTGTAGTTGAAGCCATAAATATGGAAGTAAGAAACCTACCAAAGCTTTTTTATGGAACTGAGCTTTATGAAAAGCAAGATATGCTGGCGTTTGAGTCTCACTATGATGAGCAATGTGTAAAAAGTCCTTATCTTTATGATGGTATCTTTGATATGCTGGAACATCTTAAAAGCAAAGATATAAAACTCTCAGTAGCAACAAACGCACCTACAAAGTTTGCACAAAGAATGCTCTCTTCTTTGAGTGTAGCAGAGATGTTTGATGAGATAGTAGGTGCAGATGCTGTACGTCAGTCTAAACCGAGTCCTGAAATGCTTAATAAAATTCTTAATGCATATAGCTATGAGAAAGGTCGTGATGATGCTTGGATGATTGGCGACAACTCAAAAGATATGCTAAGTGCTAAAAACGCAGGTATAGATTCTCTCTTTGCTACATGGGGATTTACACCAAACGCTGAGCATGATGTTTTACTCAGACACCCAAGAGAAGTAATAGAGATAGTTTTATAAAAAATTATGATAAAATAATTTTATCTTAAAAAATGGATAAGAAATGTTTGATAATGATTTGCTTTTAGCATTTGTCTTTATGGCCCTTCTTTTTTTACGTCAGATTGCAATTCTAAAGCAACCAAACAAAATTAATTATGCTCCACTGATGATAGGTATAGGAGCTATCAGTAGTGTCGTTCACTTTATCATACAACCTGATACTAGTGATGTTATCCTTCTTCTGCGAGAGTCATTCTTTCCTCTCCTTGTTTCTTTACTGCTTTATATAGTTATGAATATTTTACATCAAACACAACAGTCTGAAAATGCAAGAACTCAAAATGAATTTACAAAGGTTCTTGTAAATGAAGTATCACAACTTAAGAAATTTATCTTAGACTTAGAAGAGAGAATGAATACTGCTCATGAAGAGGATAGGGAAGTTCAAAATGAAACGCGAGAAAAGTTCAAAAATGATATAAAAGCACTTGATAGCATTAAAATAAATCAAACAAAGTTTATAGATAAGTTTGATGAGATGGAGTCTTGGCATAAGGGTGTGAGTAAATCTTTTACCTACTTTAGTGAAGTGCAACTTCCAGAACTCGATGAAGTTGTACATAAACATATAGATATCTTAAGAGTGGCAGAACAAGATCACTATAACAAACTGAGTACACTACTTCAAAAAGGTGTTCAAAGTAGAGATGATATGTCAGAAGATATTGAAGAGCTTAAAGAGAGTCTCAATGGCATAAGAGGTATTGCAGATGATATTTCACATACTATTACTCAAGAGACATTAGCAAAACTTTCAGGTGTTACAAAAGCTTTTGAGTCACAGTTAATATCTTTAAAATCACATACAGAGAGTGTAACTACTTCTCTTTCAGAGAGCGAGAGCACACTCAATACCATACGAGTTGAGAGTGAGATGATAATGAAGCAAATGCTTCTCTCTTCAAAAAAAATGGATGAACTTGAAAAGCAAAATAGTGGACTTGGAGATATATACTCTGATATAAGAGAGTTGGTAAAAGAGGTTGATAGTGTCAAATCAGATTATGTAAAAGCACAGTCTGAGCTTACAAATATAGTCAAAAGTTTAGAAGAGTCAAAAGAAGAACAGGTTTTACAAATGAAAAATAAGATTGATGCTTTGAGTGAAACACTGAGTATCAAGATTGATGACTCTTTAGAAAAACTACATAAGCATTATCATATAGCAGGTGAAGATATAACTCAAAGTGTACAGATGCTTGCTAAGCGTGTCCAATCAAAAAATGGGTATATAACAGATAATGCACCAAGCAAATCAAACCCTGAAGACTCTTAGTTAAGAGAGAGTGTTTTTAGTAGTTTCATAAGCTCTTGACTCTTGTTTATGAGTCTATCTTGAGCCTCTTGTATATCTTTGCTTGAGTTAACTGCATACAAGTGCTTATCCGCAAGTTCATGAATTTCGTGATGAATATTTTTTAAGTTTTTAAAAGAGGTTTTTTCTATTGCTTCTTGACTCTCTTGTCTCTCAATCCATAGCCCAAATTGACACTCTTTACTGTTAGGAACTGTAGAACTTTTTGGACTTTTTTGTAATGCTCTTAGTGTTGTTTTTAGCCAAGCTGTATGTTCAGCCATGGCATAAAGGTAAGAAACCTTATTTATATCAATAGCTTTAGTCTCTTTCCATCTGAGATTAGCTTCATACTCTTTAAGCCACTTTATGAGTTGTGTAGCTGGCATTGGGCGTGCTATGGCATAACCCTGTCCAATCTCACATCCAAGTTGTAGAAGAATTTCTCCATGTTCTATACTTTCTATTCCCTCAGCTACTATCTCTCTATGAAAGGCGTTTGCTAGAGTAATAACACCCTGTATGATAGCAAGATCATCAGAATCTTCAAGCATATCACGTATAAAACTTTGGTCTATTTTGAGTTGTGCGACAGAGAGTCTTTTAAGATAAGTAAGAGAAGAGTATCCTGTTCCAAAATCATCTAAAGAAAAATCAGCACCTAGTTTACTTGCATCAGTAATAATACTAGAAACATAGCCTAAATCTTCAAGAGCACTTGTTTCAAGTATCTCTATCATTAAGTCACCATGCTCAATGGAAGGGTATTTTTGGATGATAGATGTAAGTCTGTTAATGAAGTCCCCTTTTAGAAGATGAAGAGCACTTATGTTTACACTGATGCATAGTTGTATGTTCTGTTCTTTTAAAAGTAAAATCTGCTTACATGCTTCTTCTATGACCCATTCTCCAACTTCAATACTAAAAGGATGTGCTTCGATGGTTGGAAGAAAGTGAGCAGGCGAGAGAACTCCTTCTTGAGGGTGGTTCCATCGTATGAGGGCTTCAAAACCAACTACTTCTCCTGAACGCATATTTACTTTTGGTTGATAGTAGAGACTAAACTCATTGTTCTTAAAAGCTGCTTGTATAGTTTCAAGTTTTTCATGATGACTACGTATAGATTCATCTTGGGCGACATCGAAAATATGATAACGATTTTTTCCAGATACTTTTGCTTGGTACATCGCTTGATCTGCATAACGTAAAAGTTGATCGGGATCGATTCTGTCTCCTGCATCATAAAATGAGACACCAAGACTTGCAGAGAGATTAATCGCAACATCTTTCACCTGAATAGATGTAGAGATACTTTTTAGTAAACGCTCTAGTAGAGGTATACACTCATCATGCGTTTGTAGTTCAGATAGGACCGCAACAAATTCATCTCCACCTAGTCGTGCTATTGTATCTCCATCGCGTAAAACATGTTTCATCTGTTTTGCTAAAAGACTTAAGAGTTCATCCCCATAATCATGTCCATAATTATCATTTATATCTTTAAAGCCATCTAGATCTAGGTAAACTAATGCTAGACTATTTTGTTTTCGTTGTGTTTGTGCTATAGCTTGTTTGAGGCGATCAGAGAGCAATACTCTGTTTGGAAGACCTGTAAGTGCATCATAGTGTGCTATGTATTCAAGGCGTTTTTGCTGCTCTTTAATAGGTGTGATATCTGAAAAAAGTGCTAAGTAGTTTACAACTTGATTTTGTTCATCTTTTACAGCACTTATGGTTATCATTTCAGCATAAACAGATCCATCTTTATGACGATTCCATATTTCACCATTCCAGTAAGATTCTTGCTTAAGTTTGTGCCACATCTCTTGGTACAACTGAGGAGAATTACTCTTTGAACTGAGTATATTTGGGTTTTGACCAATGAGTTCTTCTTTTGTATATCCGGTTATTTTACTAACAGCTGTATTTACATCGATAATAATATTTTGAGGAGATGTTATCATAATCCCCTCACGGCTATGTGTAAAGACACTTGCGGCTAAGCGCAAAGACTCTTCTGCTTTTTTTTGTTTAGTTATATCGTGACCTATGCCTAAGACACCAATAGCTTGACCATTCTTAGAGTACATTGGGATTTTTGTTGTGGAGAGAATTTCGTGATGTCCATCAGAAGCAAAAGGAACTAGCTCTTCATTTGTCTTAG